>FTEL01008363.1_pt1 | contig 24529 bp, 20 predicted proteins | sample 1658911 | NCBI WGS metagenome assembly FTEL01 (sample SAMEA3914869, study PRJEB12502) | metagenome | biome: forest; material: soil | place: USA | collected 2012-03-12 | depth 0.1 m
CCACCACCACCAGCCAGCACCAGTACCACAACCACCTCTTGCACACCGCACACTCAATCGGCGCTTCCTCAACCCCTCACTCGCCCATTCGGGACGGCTTGTTCTTGGGCTAACCAGCTGATTTCTCAACCGCCGCAGCCTCGACCATCATGGTCAACACCAAGAACCCCTCCGTCTTCCCGCCACCCAAGACCGACAAACCGCGTCCGCACGTCTGCAACACATGCCAGCGCTCCTTCGCCCGCCTGGAGCACCTGAAGCGCCATGAGCGGTCGCATACCAAGGAGAAGCCGTTTGAGTGCCCCGAGTGCGCCCGGTGCTTTGCTCGCCGCGACCTGCTCCTGCGGCACCAGCAGAAGCTGCACCAGACAACAACGCCCTCGTCCCGCCCACGCAACCGCCGAGAGAGCGCGAGTGGGGTGACCCCAGGGGCTGGCCGTGTTCGCAAGAATAGCGTCGTCGGCCCCGGCGCTGCCGCCGCCGCTGGCACCGCGGCTGCCTCCATGAGACCCAGGGCAAACACCATCAGCCACGTCGACGGCGCCGCCATGCAAATGATTGCCGCTGCCAATGCCCAGGCCGCGCGGATGGCCCCGACCCACAGCCGCCATCCGAGCCTGATCGGGCTGCCGACCCACCACGGCCTCGAGGCGTTCGGAATGGCCTCTGCCTTGGCCCACCGCGGAGCACCCCTCGGCCTCCCCAAGCTGGAGACGCACGGCATCAACGGCTTGGACTTCTCCAGCGGTTTGAGGACCGCCCCCGCCATGGCCTTTCCCGCCGAGTTCGAGCTGGAAGGCCTGTTCTTCAGCGGCTCGCCCGGCTCCACCATCAACCCCAATGCCCTGCACTACAACGATTCCCCGCCGTCCATGGCCATGGATCCGCTCTCGCCCTTTGCCCACGCACATGGCCTCCCCGACATGTCGGCCGCCGCCCAGTCCCTGGATGATGCCTTCGACTGGGTGACGGGCTTCGACCATCAAATGTCGTTCAACAACGGGCCGGCCGAGACCGCGGTCGACGGTTCCTCGCCGTCTGCGCTGAGCACCACGAGCCAGAGCGGCATCAGCGACGTCATGGTGGACGGCTCGAACCATCACACGGCCTCGGCGGTGACGAGCTCCATGTGGCAGCCCTCCATCATGGGACCCCCGCAGCTGACCAACCCCTTCTCGCTCGACATGAGCGGCTCCGTCTTTCCAGACCTCCTGAACGGCGCGCCACTGTCGCCGCAGCCCACATCGGCCAAGACCATGGGGGACAGCTACTTTTCCACCCCTCCGCCATCGCTCAACTCCCTGAGCCCGTCGGTCATCCCGGGCTTGAACCCCCAAAACCTGAACCAAGCGCTCAGTTTCGGTGCCGGTCCGGAGACGCCGTCCTCGATGAATGGTAGTAATCATGGCACCTTACCCGTCTCGACAATCACTGATTCAACAAGAAATGCCATCCTAGGTGCCCTGTCGGCCTCCCAGGCTTCCCAGTTTGGTACGCGCCGGTACTCGTTCGCCACACCGTCCTCCCCTCTCGCCATGCAGCAGCAGCAGCCCCCGACCAGCAACAATAGCGGCACGGCCACCACCGGCTCCGGCTCTGGCCCCGGCTCCTCCACCGACTACGCCAGCACCCTCCCGAGCACCCACGACCTTCGACGGCACGTCGGCGCCTACCTGCGATACTACCACCCCCACCAGCCGTTTGTGCACATACCGACGCTGACGTTCGAGATTCCTGCGCAATCATTAGCTAACGCGCGAAATAGCGGCATTGGGGGAAGCGGGTGCTTGCTGCTGTCGATGGCGGCCATTGGCGCCTTGTTTGAGTTGGAACACCAGACGTCCATGGAGCTGTTTGGGATGGCCAAGAAGATGATCCAGCTGTATCTCGACGAGCGGAGGAAGGCGAACGTAAGAAAGGCAGAATCCATTCGGCGCACTCCCCTCTCGGACCACAGTTCACAGCAGCAGGAACCCCCCGTCGAGACTCCCGTGTGGCTGGTCCAGGCGATGCTCCTGAATGTTATCTATGGCCATAACTGCGGAGACAAACGGTCCGGGGAGATCGCTTCGACCCACGCCGCCGCACTAGTAAGTCTTGCGCAAGGGGCAGAGCTGCTGAGGCCCATGCGACTTGAGCCTTCGCCCAGGGACGTTGACATGGTGGATGCCGACATGGCCGGTGGCTGGAGCGGACCCGGGAGGAGGCACGCCGACGAGCACGCCGAGTGGCTGCGCTGGAAGTCGATGGAGGAGCGGAAGCGGACCCTCTATGCCGTCTTCATCATGTCCAGCCTCCTCGTGTCGGCCTACAATCATAGCCCGGCCCTGACGAACTCGGAGATCCTGCTCGACCTTCCCTGTGACGAACAGTTCTTCGCCGCCGAGAACGCCGCTGCCTTCCAGGCCCTGGGCGGAATCGCAGCAGCTAATCACAATCGGATGACTTTCCACGAGGCCCTGGGACAGCTGCTGCGCACCAACGAGAAGCAGCAGAACAAGCGGCCCTTTGCCGACGCTCCCAACCAACTGTACGGTTCGGCGGCCAATCCCAGCGACCTGCCAGAGAGCGACCTGAAACCGAGCAGCCTCGGGTCTCTTGTCCTGATCAACGCGTTGCACAACTACATCTGGGAGACGCGCCAGCGCCACCACAACAAGGTCTGGACGAACGAGGAGACCGAGAAGATGCACCGTCACATTGAGCCTGCGCTCCGAGCCTGGCATTCCGCCTGGGCCAACGACCCGCACCACAGCCCGGAGCGCCCTAATCCCTACGGCGCGGGGCCGCTCTCGGCCGACTGCCTGCCCCTGCTGGATCTTGCCTACGTCCGCCTATTTGTCAATCTCTCGCGGTCCAAGGAACGCTTTTGGCAGCGCGATTGGGACGGCATGGCTGAAGAATTGGCCAAGGGCTCCGAGATCATCCAGCACGCCGAGCACTCGCCAACGTCCAACGCCGATTCGGGCAGCACAGGCCCGTCGAGCACACCGGCGACGAATCCTGCCGCTGGCGAGACACCGCCGACACAGTCGGCTTCCCCAGATTTTGGTGCCCCGAAATTGTCCATGCCTGGCCTCATCAGCCCTGTCATGGCCCAGCAGCCGCTCCAGCCCCAGCCCCAACCACAAGCACCGGCACTGGCACAGGGACAAGCATCATCTGACAGCAGCCGGTCAATATCCCGGAGAGAGAAACACTTGCGGAAAGCAGCTTTTTTCGCGGCCGAGACTCTATCCGTTTCCGACAAGCTTGGCGTCACCTTTGCAAACTTGACCAGCCGTGAGCTGCCGCTGCAAGCGACGCTCTGCGCCTTCGACTGTGCCCAGGTTCTTGCGGAGTGGGTTGCGACCCTGCAAGACCGGGTGGGCCGGTACCTTGGGATCCTCGGCCGGGACGGCGTGGATCTGTCGCAGGTGCCGGCGATTATGCTGCTTGAGGATGAGGATGTGAAGTTGCTGGGGAGGATTGATGAAATCATTGGCGGTGCGGAAGCCAAGATGAGCATGGACATGACTCAGACAAGCGGTGTTGGGGGCGGAGATGGCAGACGTCAGATGGACGACAGCGCAGGATATGCGACAAAGCTTCTCAGGGTCACAGCATACATGTTTGACAAAGCTACTGTTTGGCCTGGTAAGTGTCGACCTGGGACATTTAAGCTTTGCTCGACGCCTGCAGCGTACTAACCGAGTCCGCAGTGACCCGACTGATCACTACCTGCCTCGAGAGCCACGCCAACCACATGCGTGTCCGCGCAGAGAAGTCTATCTTGGCGGTCGACTGAGTCCTGGGACTGCTTGGAACCCTGTCCGCTTCCTGCTACAAGTACATAACACGCGATCATCAAGGAAGACGACCCTTGCCTCGAGGCTGGTCCACACCTCGCTTGTCCTGTCGACCACAGCAATTTTCTTGGGGCCTATCGTTGGCCCGCCAGTCTTTTTACGCCAGATTGGTATTTTGTTTAATGTTGTCCATTCTTGTCTCCACGGCGGCTGCCCACTGGACACGACACAACTCGGATTCTGGGACAGCTGCATGTCTGATTTCGATACGGTACGGTTATCGGCACTCTCTCGAAAACACTGGCGGGATTTGGTGCCCTCGCATTCGTTTGGGAAGGTGGGAGGGCAGGACTTGAAGCCCGTTTTGTCATGTCTGGCTTTTACGCATGTTGCTGGCGGGCTGGGAGAAGGTGTGGGGGGATCGAGGGGGGTGGATGCCAGGGCGGGAGGAGGAGGCACTGGCCGAGTGAGTGCCTGGTTGCCTGATTTGCAACGCTGTGCGACGACATGCACTCGATGTCTTCTTCCATGTACATACAGATTTGGGTTACGAACTGCCGAGGGGATACTGTGACACTAGGCTTTTTCTTCGACGAGCAGCAGGAGTTTGGGATTGGGAATGCGTCTTGGGGTTTGCGGTCAGGATGCTCCCGTTGCTGTGCAGCAGGAGGGGCGAGAGATGACTTGGCCTGGGGGGGTGGTGAAAAGCTGCTGATCTTTGGTGCGGATGAGAGGCGGAAGAGAAAAGCGTTGAGATGCCACCAAGGCTGCCCAATGAAGATGGTTTCTGTCTGTCAGGTTGTGTGGTGCGGTTGCTGATGTGCGAGGTCGGTCGATTTGGGTGGATTGGGTCCGTCGAGCTGAAGGCGAGGCGAGGCGAGGCGAGGAGGGGTGGCACGGCCCGGTCTGGCCGCTCTGTCTTGGCCCGCCTTCAGAGCCAAGTTCAGGTGTGCACCCTGTCTGCAGTATGCCCGCAACCAGGATGCTTATGTTTGCCACACGCTCAGCCCCGAGTGCAGGTCCAGAGTCAATGTTTCAGACATTCCTACATAGTAGAGAGCTCTGGTGGAGGGGACTGGCCTGCGTGCGGTAGCACAGAAGATTACCTGCATAACGGCCAACGCCTAAATCCACATCCCTGGCGACAAGATCGACCAGTCTGGATTGGTCTTGCCAAGCTCACTAAAGCCGATTGGTTCGCAGACTTTTTAACCTCCTGTTTCGCCTTTGCCTGACTCGGTTTGGGAATTACCCCTTTAGTGGATTTTGCCCAGTGGGGACCGCAGCTCCCCACTCGTTTGGGGAACGGGGCGGGTGGCGGCCAGTGGTTTTTGCGTGGGGCCACAGGTCCCTGAAATCACATGAAAGTTTTGGTGTCAACCGCACTCGATGCGCTGCCGGGCGGGCGTGATAACGACCAGCACACAGGCATGGTCTGGATGGCAGAGCACAGCCGGCAGGTGCTCGGCTCGGGAGAGACCCGCCATGTCTCCTTTTCGTGTGGGTTCTCGCCCGGATTCCCCCGCCTCCAAGCAGACGACTCCTCTTCCTTGGTCGAGGCAATGGAACCACGCATTGCTTCACCGCCCAGCCCAGATCCAGATCTGTACTAGCAGTCGACAACAAGTCAGTCGAACCCGCATGGGGGCGGGTACCCCCCTCGTAAACAAATCCCCATACCAACCTGTGTTGGTCCGTGTTCGGTTGGGATCCTGGGTCCAATCTTAATCCTGCCCTGGCCAAGCCAGCATGGATATGCCGCTCGCTTGCTATCGTGCCCGTTTGGCTGGACCCCGTCAAGTGGGCATGGCCGCGGGAGGAGCAGGGGGTGGTCAACAAAAAAAAAAAAACGTGAAAAATGGGACAGGGAGGGGGGAAGGGGGTTGAAGAAAAGTGCGGCCTGTGCCGTGTGGTGGTGGTGGTTTAAAGGCCTTCCTTCCTTCTCCTCCTCTCCGCCTTTCTCCCCGCTTCCCTCCCCCTCCCCCAGACCGACCATCGCGTTGCCGGACATCTCCCATCATGGCGACCACCACCACCACCACCACGAGGAGCCGCAAGGCCAATGGCGAGGCCAAGACGGCCCCCATCACCCTCTCCAAGGGCCCTGAGTACCCGGACATCCAGACCATCCGCGATGCCATCCCCGCCCACTGCTTCGAGCCGTCCACGGTGCGCTCGCTGGCCTACGTCGTCCGCGACGTGTCCATGGCGGTTGGCCTCGGCTGGGCCGCCTTCACCTACATCCCCCAGATCCAGGACTTTGCCTGGCGCACCGCCGCCTGGATCGTCTATGGCTACCTCCAGGGCCTCGTCTGCACCGGCGTCTGGATCCTGGCCCACGAGGCCGGCCACGGCGCCTTCTCGGTCCACCGCCGCCTGAACGACGTCGTCGGCTGGGCCCTGCACTCGGCCCTCATGGTCCCCTACTTCAGCTGGAAGTTCTCCCACCACCGCCACCACCGCTTCACCGGCCACATGGAGAAGGACATGGCCTTTGTCCCGCACACCAAGGCCGACCGCCAGAAGCGCCGCCTCGCCGACCTGTACCTCGACCGCGAGCTGTTCGAGGACGTCCCGGTCGTCCAGCTGTTCAAGCTCATCGCCCACCAGCTGGCCGGCTGGCAGATGTACCTCCTCTTCAACGTCTCGTGCGGCCCCGACAGCCAGCAGCGCGCCGCCAGCTGGTGGCGTGTCAGCCACTTTGAGCCCACCAGCGCCGTCTTCCGCTCCAGCGAGGCCATCTACATCGCCATCTCCGATCTCGGCCTCGCCATCGTCGGCGCCGCCCTGTACTATGCCTCCACCTTTGTCGGCTGGAAGATGGTCTTCCTGATGTATGGCGTGCCGTACTTCTGGGTCCACCACTGGCTGGGTACGTTTCTCCCCCGTTTCCCCCCCTCCATCGTGTCCTGGTTGCAAAAAAAAAAAAAAAAAAAAACTAACAACCCCGCAGTCGCCATCACCTACCTCCACCACACCCACCCCGACGTCCACCACTTCGATGCCGAGAGCTGGACCTTCGTCAAGGGCGCTCTTGCCACCGTCGACCGCGACTTTGGCTTCGTCGGCCGCCACCTCTTCCACCGCATCATCGAGGACCACGTCATCCACCACCTGTTCCCGTAAGCTCCCCCCTCTTTGCGCCACGATTCGGGTTCCACCCCATGAGATCCCAAGCTGACCCAAACAACAGGAGGATCCCCTTCTACAAGGCCGAGGAGGCCACCGCCGCCATCCGCCCCATGCTGGGCGACCTCTACCACCGCGAGGAGCGCTCGTTCCTGGGCCAGCTGTGGGAGAGCTTCACCAAGTGCAAGTACGTCGAGCCGGACCCGATGGTCCCCGGCGCGCTGAAGTGGGCCGAGTCGAAGTAAAAAAAGCGAGATCCCGTCTGTTTCTGTCTTGGGTGGATGTCCGTGCAATTCGCAAAAGGAAGTTTCGTGTAGATATTTTTCTTCATGATCCGGTGTCGGGAGTTGTGGTTGTTGTCTGTCTGTCGGGCATAGACGATGTTGATGATAGAAGCGCGATAGATTTAGACTGGGGGTTGGGTTGTTGCTGCACATGAGGTTGGCGTTCAACACGGAAGAGGCAAGAATATGCCGTTTTATCTTTTGCGCTGCTTGGTCCTGGCCGTGTGCCGTGTCTGCGCCCGTGCCCGTACTCGTGGCCGTGGCTGTGCTTGTGCCTGTACCTGTGCTCGTGTCTGTGTCTGTTTTCTTGACTTGGTTGGTTGAGGTCATCCCAACTCTAAGAGATACTTGGAGACAGAGTGAGGGCAGGAGGGGGGGAGGGACCAACCAAGGTATGAGATGGCCACATACCAAAACACTCAACCCTCAACGCCGGGGCATCGATGTCCCAGTGTTGAGTGACTGACAGAAGGAAGAAACGGGCTGGGTGAGGAGGGGAACAATAAGGAAAAGAGGAATAGAACCTGCAAGGAAACCGAAGCCCAGACGGAATGGGGAGTAAAGGAACATTGAATGGACAAACTCTCATATTTTGCAATTTTTTTGGTCACTGGTATCATCTGGCGCGCCTAATGCGCCTTCCTCTTCCCGCCCATCCTCCCGCCCAAGTCCAACCTCGACTCGCTCTCGTCAAACCGCAAGCTGAAATCCACCACGCCCACCAGCCCGCTCACGGCCCTCATCAGGCCCTCCAGGTCGTCGCACACCAGCGTCGTGCAGATCTGCAGCACAGCAAACTCGGCATACCCGGGCTGCTCAATGTTGCGTGGGTCGAGCACGTTCGCCACCGCGCGGTCTCGCTGCGTGTCCCGGTACTGGTAGCGGTGGTGGTCGGCGGTGGCCGTGGTGTCGTCGTCAACCCGCCCCGTGCGGGAGTTGACCATGCGGATCGGCGCGCTGTCGGCGATGTCTTGTTCGTCATCTTCGTCATCCTCGTCTTGGACGACTGGGGGCGCCCTTCGGATGCGCATCAGTTGGTGGGTCATCTCGTAGGGCCGCGGGAGCGGCAGGAAGGGGGGCAGGCTTTGCCCCGAGAGAAGGGAGTTGGAGAGCAGCGTCAGGTTGGACAGGATGGTGTGGTGTGTTGGTTTGAGGAACTCGAGCACGCTGGCTAGGGCGCTCAACCATTCGCGGTTGATGGATGAGATGGAGCCTGCGCGGGAGTGGGTGTGGAGGGAGAGAGACCCGCCTCGCATGTGGTTGCGTCGCGAGTGTTCCTCGTCGATATCAAGCCTGTCGTTGAGACGCGTGCGGGTAGGGTGCATCATGGTGTAGCTTGCCAGTGTCAAGTACGCCATGATGCGGGTCGAGCGTTTGATGATGTCCTCGTAGGCCTCGCGCGGGAACTTGCCACCGACTGTGGGTTCCCACCGCTGCCATTCCGAATGTTGGGACATGGAAGGGATAAGCAGCATGACCTTGCCGAAAATCTTGCGGCCGGCCTTGAACAACCCGTGGGCCGGGGTGCCTGGCGTGTTGACGTCGCCCGCCGTGCAGTGAACGTTCGACTTGACGGTGGAGCTGATAACGCCGAAGTAGTTCGCAAGGAGGTAGAGGGTTGCCGATAGATCGCGTCGCAGCCAGGTCCGATCCGTCAAGGGGTACGGGAAGACGGTCCATATGAAAGCAACCAAACTGCCGCCCGCCACGCAAGCAACGCGGTAGGGCGCAAGCAAGTACGTCCTGCGAGACTTATTCAGCGAGTCTGGTCTTATGTTGCCAGCTGTTCGATCAGGGTGACTTACGGGTAGAATGGCTGGCCGGTTTTCTCCGAAATAGCCTTACCGAGAGTGAGGACTTGGAGCTCGTAGCCGAGGATGAGAACCTGGGTGACGATAACAATCAAGATGGCGGGGATGAAGCGTGGGTATTTGATGAAGAAGTAGTAGTTGATGAAGATGGAAAGCCACAGCAACACAATGACGCCGGCAGGGTGGCCATCGACCATGTACCAGATGGCAAGGGAGAGGCACATGGCCGCAATGGTTCCGACCAGCCTGCACAGGAATCCGAAGAAAGACTGACCGGACGCTGCAAGGTATGGTTAGGAAATAGCAGTTCGAGGGCAGTTGGGTGTTCCGACTCACTCATGGTCACTATTTCACGAATGTTAGCTCTATGTCGCATACTCAGGAAGTGTGGCTCCGGAGAGGGTTGGCGGGGGCGGGTGCCAGGGGGATACATACTTCCGATCGAAATAATAATCATCGCCCATACCAGTCTCTGCTCAATAAAGAACCTCTGGCTGTTCTTGAGGAAGGCGACAACCCCAACTGTCATGGTTGCACACGCGACACGGAAGCCGAAGGCGGACTCCTCGGAGCCGAGAAACTTGGTGATCACGCGGAGGACATTACCGAAACGCTCCCAAGTTGTTTCGGGCGGCAGATGTTCGGGGTCCCGTTTCCGGCCGTACACCTTTCCAAAGTGGATGTTGTTGGGACCGGCCTCCACGGCATCGGGTGCTTGGTCGGTCGAGGTGTCGTCGTTGCTGAAGACTGCCACAATCCATTTCCTCAGGCGGCGGAGCGTGGGTGTTATCAGCCGGTTCCTGGACATGGTGCCGTCGTTGACTTTTTCGTCGGCAAAGTCGACGAGATCCTGGACCGCCTCCCCCGCCGCATGCATGAGGTTTTCCATGTAGAGGATGATGTAGAGCTGGACTTGGTCTCGTTCGCTCTGGAAATAGGGCCGGTCAGCGGTGCCTTGGTCGAGATCGATGCCACGCTGCTGCATCCATTTCTTCAACAGCTCTCCCTTCCTTGCCGAGAATGCCTGGATTTTATCTTCGAGGAGGTGGGCAAAGCCGGAATCGCCAGGCATGGGATCTATCGCTGCCTCAAGGTCAACGTCGCGATGGCTGAATATCGACTTCCTTCGCCTCCCGGCGGCCCGCAGGGGCTTTGGGATAAGTTCCAGGCAGATGGCGGCGTGCTCGAGCCCTTGATCCACTGCGACCGACAGGATTTCGAAGGGTTCTTGGATTTGCTTCATGACCTCGTTCCACACGTGCTTCTCCAGATCCTTAGCCTCGGGGGCATCGTCGGTGCTATCCCAGTCCGGACGCTCGGAGAAACGCTTGAAGATGTCGATGATGGTGTTCATGCCGAACCTGGTGGCCAGAGGTCAGTCGGTCTTTGGTTCTCAAGACGAAGCGAAAAATGCAGGGTACGTACACGGGAACGAAGACGTTCCGGAAGAGGTTGTAAATCTCGGCCAGGTCTTTGGCATCGAGCTTTCCCCATGCAATATCGCGTTTCGCAAAGGGCAGATCGGCGTGAAGCTTGCCTGCCAGCTCCCTCATTTTGGCACCGGTTTCTTCCAGAACTTTTGCCGCTTCCTCCTGTTTGGTCAACCGGGGCTCGTCGCTATCGTGGTGCAATTCCCCATCCCCCTTTTCCGTGAATGTCTCGGTCTGCGCGGCGGGGTCTGGCATGGGAGTCGGTTCCGGTTCATGAGTCGCAAGGTATGCCTTTTGCAGGGATACCAATTTCCTGAGGAGCCCGATGGCACCGGCGAGTTCTTTGAAGACCACCAGCCTGCTACTGACGGGGAAGACCAGAAGGTTCACGCCTGTGGCCACGCCGAGGGCGGTCAGCATGGCCGTCATCAGCCGCACAATGAAGGACCGGGCAGCGGCCGGGGTGGTCAATGTGGGGCCGAAGGTAGCTGCGACGTTGACCAAGATACTGTAGGTGATGACGGGTATGTTGAAGATGGGCAGCTTGGCGCGCACCACGTTGGCGAACCAAATGTTGGCGAATAGCCAGATGGCGCACACGACCGACTGGCTCGAGTTGTATGCTCCGGGGGCTGCGCCGGGGGTCCCTGGTGTCGTTGTGTGCTCCCGGGCTTTGACGGCGGACCAGAGGGCCAGGACCGAGATGGCGGAGCCGACGCCGACGGCGAGAGCGTTGAGAAAGAGGTTCATCAGGAACTTGCCCCTCGGGAGAACGGCGAGGGCAATGACGCTGACGATGGGCATGAGGTAGCCCAGGGTGCTGTAGTAGTCGGCGACGGTCTTGGATTGCAGCATGGCAAGGCCGATGATGGGAGGAAGGGAGCCCCTGGTGGCGGTGGTGCAGTAGTTGTTAGCAGGGTGTGATGCGGTGGACGGCTCCTTGGGTCGCCTCGACCGAGGGGATGGGATGCTCACTTGACCATGCTGATGATGGTGACGGGGTCGAGGCCGAGCCTGGCAACGATGGATGCCAGCCGGCCCGGCTTCTTCTTCTCCTCGGTCGGCCCATCGCGGGCTTCACTCGTGCTCCCCCTCCAGCTACCGGCGGGGGCGGTGCCAGACGTTCCTGTCCGGTCTGCGGCGTCAAGCGGCCCTCTGTCGTCGTCCGGGGCAGCCATGGCCGGCTCGGGCGGGCGGGTGTCCGGTCCGGGCGGGGGCTGGTTATTCGAGGGATCGGTGCGGTCCGGAAGAGAGGCAGGGCATTTCTTGGGGCCCAACACAACGCGGAGACGGGTGACAAGTATCCGTAGGCGAGGGTCGTATAAGACGGAGACGAGGTTGCACTTGGGAGCGGGCCGCGACGATATAGATCGGCACCAGGAAAACGAGGGACGGAATGTGCCGCTGATAGCTTCGCACGTGTCCACCAGACACCTTCCTGGAAGAGCACGATGGGCATTTTCAATGCCGATATGGGCCTGGCCCGGGGCGGCTCATTTGTTTGGATGTCGCTGAGGGCCACTGCGTCATGGATCTCGAGCTGACAGGGGGTGGTGATGCCGGAAGCGGGGCACCGAGGGAGTCGTGGCGCTCGGCATTGGCGGAAGAGCTGGGTTTGGCTGGCGCCCGTGTCCCAATGCAGCTGCTGACATGAGGCCCCGACGCGGGAGAGGGCAGCTGGCTCCTCGCGGTGGCGCTGGGGCTTGACACGGAACAGTGGCTGCTCAAGCAGAGGGGAAAGGAAGGTGCCTGCCGGGGACTTGATGCGGCGCATCAAATGTCTCGAATATCTGGAGCTGGCGGGGCCGCAACGACGGAGGCTCCCCAGAACTGATGTGCGCAGCTCTCAGATGCGCGCGGATCTGCGGGTTGGGTATTGTTCTCGACGCCAACCCCTGGCATCAGAGGCGGCAGGTCGAGACAGCACGAGGGGCGAACAAGCGCATGTTCAAAACCTGCCCGTTTGGGCTGACTCGGCAGCCAGCCAACACTACGACTGCCCTCTGCGGCAGGAAACCGTCGGCTGCGGCGTTGGCATCGGGTCGGAGTCGGTCGACGGCGGTTGATGTGGCCGACGCATCCTTGCCTTGGACAGCGGGTTGCGCGGGAGGGGAGGGCTCAGTCTCGGCATTGGAGGCAGTGCTGGCAATGCAAGAGAGAGGGCGGTTGGTAATCGCCAGTCCCACGCAGGGAGGCAACTTGGAAAATCCCAGACGGGCTCTCAGCACGGACGGAACTCCTCTTTTCTCCTGGCGGGCTTGGGATGAAACAATAAAACGTCGAACGAACGCACCCTCTCCGCCAGGATCCTGTTCGTGCCATCCTTGGGTCGCTGTCGTGTCGTCGGGAAGGCTTTTCGTCTCGCAGGCGGAAAGCAGGCGGCATGCACTCTCGCATGCCTCTTGCGCGGCCTTCTCCGGGCAGGGTTGTGGTCGGGCGTGAGGGCATCCCAACGTGGCTGGCTCGGTGTTGGGGTGTCTGGTCTGGGGGACCGACCCGCCGATCGACTGGGTTTTTCTTGGCTTGCATGAAGCCGAAGCTTACCAACGACGCCACCTTGCCTGAATGGGAAATGCTCCACTCCAGCTGCTGCGCCCGACTTTGGCTGGCCCCATCTGACTTTGGGGCGGGATTCAGCGCGCCCTCGAACTCCATCCCACCAAGTTGCATGACGATGACTGATGCTGCTGCTGCTGATGATGCCCTCGTTGCCTCTCGGCCTCGGTCGGCACGGCAAGACCGGCCACGCTACCATGACAGACCGAGAGATCGGCAAGACGACCATCTCGGCACCATCTCTGCCAAATTCCAATTCTGTTCCTCGGGACGATCCACATCTTTGACCTCTTCTTCTGGCCTGGTCTCGACTCGCCCACCGCGGGATCCAAGTGGAGTGGTGGACGGAGCAACTTCAACAGCCCGGCTGACACAAGCGCGCCAAGTGCAGCATTCACACCACGGCAACGCGGCAGCGCTCTTCTCCTGTGCGATAGGATGCGGGCCGTGGCCATTGGCCCTGCTGCTATTTCCGAGAGCTTCAGTGAGCTCTCGCCCGGTTTCATAACCCACGGCACAGCACCCTCAACACCCGGGCCGACCCCCCCTCTCGACCTTCCCTTGTTCCAGAACACACCCGATTATGCGGCCGCTTTGCGGCGAGGTGCCCAGACATAATATAATGCCTTCATTTCTTCCTCTGCCTCGTCTTCTCTGCCCAGTCTTGCTTGCCTCCAAGTTCACACAATGAGCACCATTGTCCCGGTTGGTCTTCCGCGCTGGTGTCGCTGAGAGATGCCATGACCACAGCTGACCTTGGAGCCTGCACTATCCTCTTCCACCTGATCATACCACACAGAACAACGCGCCGGCGGCACTATAGAGCACAATGCCAACCTACTACACCCCTCCCCCAACCCCGCCGAGCACTCGGTTTCCTGCCCGCTCCGGCAGTTTCTCCCCCTCCACTCCGCTCAGCAGGACCCTGAGCACTCGCAGCAGCACCAACACCAGCTCGAGCAGCCCCTCAACCAGCCGCAGCAGCGCTACCACCGCCAGCAGCCACCGCCTCGCCCAGCGCCTCGGCCTCTCCAAAGAAGACGAGGCTGCCGCCAAAAAGAAGATCCCCTACGTCTTCCTCGGCAGCATCGCCGCCGCCTCCGTGCTTGCACACAAATACTGGCCTAAGGGTTTCCCCCACGGCGACAAGGAGGACTGGGAGCTCTCCAAATGGGCCCTCCGCGCCAAGCACAAGCGCGCCGAGGCCAAGCGGGAGAAGGAGGCCGCCCGACGGGGGGAGGTCCCAGGGAGCCGGCACCGGAGCGGGGATGGGGTTGCCGACGAGGGCTATTACTCATATGGTTACGATGAGCGGGAACTGCCGCACGGGAGGGGGCAGACGGGGGGGTACCACACCAGCGGCCGGACTGCCGGAGAGCGGGTGGAGGTGGAGGAGTACGCGTACGGATACACGGATGATGCCCGGGAGTGGGACGCTGCCTCAGATCGGCGAGGTTCGGTTGCCAGCCGCCGCGCCCGCAGCAGGAGCCGGGACCGAGGTTACCCCCTCGACCGGTACGCCGAGCCAACCTACCGGCGCGCCACCAGCCGCGAGCGCACCGAGCTGGTCACCAAGACCGAACGGTACTACCCGCCCGCGTCCAAGCGTTATCTCCTCGAGAGGAGTGGCTCTGTCACTGGCTCGTCGTCTGCCGCTGGCGGTAATGGAGCTGGGTACTTTGCTGAGAGGAGGACGCGGATGACCGGGTCGGGTGCTGCGGCTGCACCGCAATTGAGGTATTACGACGAGGAGTGGCCGGGTGAGGTGGTTTATGCCCGTCGGGAACAACCGGGGAGGTCAAGGCGTGCCTCGTTTGACGCTGGGGCTGTTAGACAGTATGAGCGGGAGTATGAGTGGGATTATCGGTGACAGGAGTCAGCAGAAGGGCGTGAGCCTATGGACAGTCTCTCCGGGTGATGTGTATGTACGAAATAATGATAATGGGATGTATGGTCATTGGCATGGTCGTGATCACAGCTGTTGTGCACAACCAAGGAATTATCACACGGGACAGGACAGCATCGGGTCATCTGTTCATCATTTCAGGATCATCGTGAAAATCTACGCATGTGTTGTGCCGAGCTATCTATAGCAACTGTCCTGGGCATCCAGAACCCCCATTTTGCAAACCTCAGCAAAGGTGTATGTTCGCAGTTGTTGGCCGAGCCCCTCCTCCAACTCAGCAGCCAAGCTCGTCAGCCTCGGAGTCTTCTTGAATCACCACCTTCCGCTTCCTTCCCTTCGGGACAACCTCCCTCGGCGTCTTGGTCGGCGTCGTCTCGGGCGACGTCTCGGGCGAGTCCTTGGTCGAATTCTCTGTCGATCCCTTCGCGGCGGCGACCGATGACTTCTCCGGCGTCTCCAACCCCTCCGTCTCGAAGGCCTTCCAGTACTTGCCCGCCGTCTTAGCGACTAAGTACGGGTTCAAGTCTGCCTTGAACCACCGCTCGCCCCTCGTTGTGCTCCTCGGCCCGCCCTCCATGGCCGAGAGCGCCGCCCGCGTGGTGCGCATCCTCTTGGACCCGCGGCTGGCCCTGCCGCCTTCGCTCACCAGGCTGCTCAGTTTGAGCCGCTGCTTCTGGAGATGTGCGTCGTAGGCGACGATGCCTCGGACGTAGGGCGCCACGTCCAGGACGATGAGTTTCAGGGTTCGGTCAAAGACTGATGGTTCGAGGAATGCTGTCAGCGGTACCGGCGAAGGGCTGGGAGCCGCAATGGGGTCGAAAGCAAAGGCGAACTCTATTCGCCCAATGGCTGACGTGCCCGGGGGCGTGGTGGTGAAGCTGGTATGGAGGCACTGAATCGCTCGGGTTTCGTCAAGGGGGCGAAGGCTGTGCTCGGAACCTTGAAGTTTTGCCGTCTGCAATTGTAGAGAAGCTTTCGCAAGAGACTTGATCGAGGACGGGATTGTCGTGGCGAGTGTGCTGTAATGGGAGATGACAGGTGTATCGAGGTGGATGATACCAAGAACAGAGTCGTCCTTGGCCTTGGATGATGGTTCTGGCTGGGTGGTGTCAAAGGTCTCCTGAGAGGGATGAATTAGCCATGGGAGGAAGCAATAAACGTTAAACACAGGCACATACCTCCTTGAACCCGGCAAACGATCCAGACGAGCATACGTCTGCCGCGCTCAATGCCTCAGCCAGACCGTCATAAGCCTCCAAAGCACTCAATCGGCCAGTGGGGGTTGTGATGTTTGGTCCCAGGCTCTCTGCCCAAGATGCCAGCCCGACTGAATCCTGCCAATGTCCAAGGTCAAGACCCCAGGACTCCCACGCCTGATGGAGGGTGTCTTCCTCTATAACTTGGGCGGGGATGTTGGGGTTGACAAGACCATCCCTGGTCAGGAGGTTCATCCCGGACCGGTAGGTGTCCTGGCTGATGGTCCTGATAACCTCCTTGTTCTCATCCAGGTCGGCACCCTTAGGCCAGCGAGGATAGAACCAGTCAAAGCCGCCCCTGCGATCACCCACTCCCATTTGGCACCAGTACTGCAAGTCCATGGTTGCCGCCCGCAGATCGCGGTTGCGAGAGTCGTAGAGTTGCTCCACAGACTCTCTCGTGAGCGCGTGGCCTTCATTCGCGGCGACCAGGAGCAACCTGTCGACTGAGAGGTCTCTCGGGGGAGGGCTCAACCGGAAGATCCCGTGAAGCCTCATTGTATGTAGGGGGACAAACGTCTCGTCGTTGCAAGTCATCACGAAGGGTCGTTTCGCCTGGGTGATGAGGCCGACGATGGTGGTCCAAAACTGCTTGTCTTCCTCAAAAAGGATGTCGACTTCTTCCAGAAGGATCAAAGATTGCCGCTGGGTTTTGGGGGGTTCCTTCTTGACGTTGCTTTGGGAGCTCTTACTCCCAAGCTGTATTGGTTGCTTGGGTTTGGCCACTGATGTTGTTGTCTTGGGTTTGAAGAAGGCGTTCATGGTGGATTGCTTGCCCGACTTGATGTCCTCGGCGGTGTTATCCTCCCCCGCGGTATTTTGGTCGGTGGGCGTAGAGCTTGGCTGATGCTGTTGCACGTGGTGATTCTTGGTCATGTCGCCAATCCTCTCCAGCACATCTTTTCCACTCCGACGACTGCTCGGGTTGATTTCAAAGACTTCAAAGTCCAGCTCCTTGGCCACGGCGTACACCGCGGCCGTCTTACCACACCCGTGTGGACCACTGATGACCAGCGCGTTTGCGGTTTTCTCGCCATCTTTGCCCTTGCCAAGTTTGCCAGACCGCACGATGGTCTTGCGGAAGATGCCTCGGCTCCCACTAGGAGCCCAGTCCTCATCGTCGTCTGACGGCTCATAAAGCTCGTAGTCTTCGTCCTCGCTAGAGACGATGAATCCGTCCAGCTTCTTGCGGCGTTTCTTCTTGCCGGCGCCTGCAGCCTTGGACTTTGCCCCGGTTTTCGCCTTTTCTCCGTCTGCAGGCCCTGTGTCAACTGACTGAACCGTCAAGGCCTGAAGCCAGTCTCGCAGAAAGAAAGCCTCCTGGCCCGGTTGAAGTACTTCGACAGCACTTCTCGGGGCATATTTCTGGACCCAATTGGTGGTCTCGCACCGAAAGACGTCGAATGCTGACAGCGCGGAGGCGATGGAGCCGAACAGCTGGGCAAGTTGTGGCGGTGGCTGTCGACCCTGCAGATCGCTCCGCTGGAGAGGGTACTCGCTCGGAGCCGGTGGCTTCTTCCCAGGGGGCGGCACTTGTTGAAAAGTTTTCAGCTCAGAAAGTATTCTGGACTGCAGTTTGGTTCCACTCTCAAAGTGTTTTTGTGGGAGGCGAAGCTCGGGAGGCGGCGGGATGAAATCATCGGTGTTGATGTTTCGAATAGCCTCGGCCGTAGCTGGGAGATCCAACGAGTCCGCGATGAGGCTGATGATAAACTCGTTAGGCGAAACCTTGACTGCATTTCCTTTGGACTTTCTCGAAGCAAGAGGGACAGGTTCTCGCTCGAGTGCCCGCGCTCCGCTTTCATCGCCTCGCACGTGAACCATGCCACGCCACGGCCATGCTGGAGTTTTGGTGCCCGGGAACTTCAATCCCAAGTTCTTCACCCCAAACTGAGGCCTCGGAATTTTTGGAATTGGCGCGGCGCGGGGTCGTTTAGGTGATGATTTTCTGGGAGAGCAGGGAGTCGAACTGTACTGCTTTGTCCGAGCGCTGATGGGAGAGAGCGCAGCCTTTGTGGGCTTGGGCTCTGGGGGAGCTGGCTCGGGTTTCTTGGGTTGGCCCATGAAGAACGGATGTGTCGCCTTCGATGCCTTCGACGGCTTCGGTGCAAGCGGTGCAAGCGTTGTTGGGGCTTTCGAGATGGATGGTGTATCCTCGGACTTTGGTGCAGGCTGGGGGAGGGAATGTTGTGCTGGACCGCCGAGGATGTTGTTGATCAACTCACCCAGCCTGGTCCGAGTCATCGAATCTGTGCCGTAGGCAACGCGTACAACCTTCGATGTGGTTTTTTTGCCACGCCGGCCAGAGGGTTGCTTTTCGGTGTTGCAGGCGTCGTCTGCAGCGGCCCGGGACTGCTTTGGCTTGGGAGGGGAGCCGATTGTGCCAGTCTTCGGGTTGAACTGGAGCAACTTAATCGGCTTGGTCGGCTTGGCCTCTGCAGGATGGTCGGTTGTGGCAGATTCAGAAACCAAATTGCTGGAACCCGCGTCGTTTGCAGAAGTTTGAAGTTTGGGAGCATTGGCAGCCGGGGTGCTGTCGTGGCCATCTGCCTCCTCAAGCGGACGTGAAGAGAGGTCGTCGTTTCGAACCAAGGTGTCTGCACCCAAGCTCTCTGTCTCGTTCGCCTTAGTGTTCTCATCTTCCTTTCCCAACTTCACGAAATGCTGCGCAATGCCCGTTCCTGTCGAATTTCTTGTGCGCTTCTTTGGAGGTGGCTTCTTGAGCATCTCTTCATCGTGTTCGTCGGCCTTACGCCTCCGCCCGCTCTGCTGAACCAGCAGATTTTCTGGATTGCCTTCTTCGACCTTGTCACTCCCAGAAGTGTTTGATGACAAGGCAGGCTTGTCGCTTGAAACCGAGTCATCGTTCACGAGGGCCTTGTCTACTGCGGGTGTCGCCGTGCGATTCTGGGCGAAGAAAGGATGCACTGGTAGTCGAGCCCCAGGGTCGGCCGGTGGAGGGTTGTCGGCCATGGCGAGCACCGCGAGAGACCCCATGGGAAAAGGTATCCCGGGACTAAAAACCACATCAATTAGCTCCTCCGGAATAAAAGACTGGGAGAGTGTTGGGGAGCGAGGCAGGACCGGAGGGTGAACGTACGGGCTGGACGGCGGGGCTGCCTAGAGTGTACCTGTTCTGAGAATGAGGCGTTTGTGGATGGGCATGCTGGGGAAGAGGGTTGAGAGGGTGTTTAAATATAATCCGGGAAGGTTGCCAGAAAATCGAGGTCACCACAACAGGTCGGTCTGGTTTTGTCACGGGGTGGGTGCGTTGTGTGCCTGTTGAAGTGTTGCTGCATTGCAGCGGCCCTCACAGTGGCAGCAGTCGCTAAACGCGTCCCAGGCCCGCGACGCGCTTTGGAAACTAATGGCGACGCCAACCGCAGGGTTGCTCCACTTGCATCATCGAGAACAGGGGTCTGGTGCCTGTGGAGCTTGTCTGGGTCTTCTGTGCTTGGCCGCTTGGGCCAGAAATGGACCAGCCCGCCCTCGGCTCCACTTAATTTTTTCTGGCGGAGCAAACCGCTTTTTTTCTGCCAGCCTGCGAAAGCTTTCACCATCTCGGCCATGTCGTCGCAGTGACACCCTCTTCCACAGGTCAATTCGCAGCCACAGCACATCCAAATGGCGGCCAAACTCCAGATCCACTCGCCATATGTGCTGCAGGCACTCCCGCGCCCTCTTGATGGCCCCGACGGCCCCGGCCGCCATCGCGCGGGAGAGGTCTTCGGCCAGAAGCAGGGCGGCAAGCGCCGCAAGAGAACTGAGCTCGCCGTAGCCATTGACGGCGTCGCTGTTTACGTCTACGATGTCAGTTCTCTCCGGTTTGCGTTGATGATGCTTCAGTCGTTAAATACTGACTTATTCCAGCTCCTTTCGTCCCAAGCCGTCACCTCGTACCTGGTCTCGCCTCAGGCCATCTTCACCTGCTCGCCGTACTCGCTGCGCTGGCGGCCGGCATCCTCCAAGACTGCCACGCGCTATACCTACGTGTCGCTCTCGACAAACGATGCCTCATCTTCGAAGCGAGAGATCAAGCTCTTCAGGGAGGAGACTTCTGGCGCGGGGACCACAACTGCGACTCCAGTCTCGCATACCGCCCGCTGCGATGCGCCCATCGTCCACATCTTCGCCACCTCGCCCCGGAGCTCTGCTACAAACCTGACGGGTAGCGAATCGCCCAACCACGACCTCATTGCCGTGGCGGCTGATGGCACGGTTGTGTGTTTGGCCGGAGAGACGCTCGAGCACCGGTGGCAGACCTCGCCATCCGTGCTCTCCAATGACCTTCTCACGGGCTCCAAGTCGCACCTCCATGTCGACTTTGCGCAGTCTACTCTTGCCGCAGATGTCGTGGATGGAATGTTCGGGGGCAGGAACGAGCTTTTTGGTGTCTTTCAGGAGAAGATCCACCGCGACGGATTCAACCCAGACTTCCTCGTTGTGATCACGGCGGACACGGCGTCTAAGGCGCGGCACCTGCACATTCTCGCGTTGCCTTCAGAGCGGGAAGCCCGACAGACAAGCAATGAGCGCCTGATTTCGGTGTTTGTGGCTCCTGTTCCCGCCGACGGCCCCAGCCCCAGATACCAGTTGGATGTGCGCTCTGGAACGTTACAAGCATTTTCCGCCGGGGCTGTGGCAACCTATGGTTTCAGCAACGGAATTCCCCGACTTGAGAACAAGTTGCAGGTTCCGGATTTGACCTCCTTCCTTCGGCTATCGAAGTCGTCGGTCCTCACTTCGGCCGCCGAGTCCCTTGCAGTTTACAACCCCATCTACCGGTCCCTTCAGGCCATGGCCCCAATCGACTCCGAGAAGTCGGCCGACAAGAGCAGCCCATTTGAGTTCATTACTTACCTCGCGAGCCGGGAGATCGCCGTTGGCCTGCGCGGATCCAGTCTCACCGCCGTCCAGATCGAAGCACCCAAAAACCGGACAAGCAAACGGCGCGCCGAAGGCCTGTTGACGGATGCGATCCGGCGTGGTATTGCTCGTGACCCGTCTTGCCAAAAACGGGCGAGAGAGGACCAGCCCGCGTCAGCAATCCTTGCGGACCTGCTGCCCGGGTCCTCCGATGTGTCATCCCCCGAATGGCAAAGCAAGTCGGCTCAGGCAGATGAGCTTCTCCGCAACAACGACCTCCAGTCCTGGGAGGAACTCTTGGGTGGTGTCTTCAATGTCCCAGTTCGGCCGAGCGAGATGGAGGTTGAGAAGCAAGGCTTGACGAATGGAACTACTTCCCCGACGCATCCCCTGGAATGGGTGTGGCCATCCTCCAGGGCCGAGTACTCTGGAGTTGACAGGCGCTGGATTTTCTATGCCATTAGCAAGGTTTTTGACTGGAACGCCCAAGCCCAGGACTCCAAGGGATTGCGGTTGGCTTGCCGTCTACCCGAGAGCAATGTGCTCAACTATCTCGTTGACGCAGGGCACCTGTCGACCTCGAACATCAAGTCGGCATTCAAGGATGAGGTCAGGGAGGTGGACGAGGCAGACGACATAATCGGACAAGAGGTCCCGGCCCTCCTCGAGCAGGTCGACCCCACGATGGAACTCCTTGTGGGCTATCTCTCTGGGACGCAGCTCGGATCGACAGAACTGGTGGCCTCAATCAAGCTGCTTCTCCGCAGCCTGGGGTTGTTCGAAGACCCGACCAAGGCTCTTCAAATGCGCCTTACAGAAAACGGCGAGGAGAGCAACGATGAGGAGACCGAGGCGATCCGTATGCAGCTGGACCAGGCTGAGGAGGAGCTGCAGATTACGGAGCACTACCTGGGCGGTCACCGGACGAGGGCCTTGGGCGTGGCCTTTGGCAAGCTGGCGGCCTGCCCTTCCATCGCGACGGTTCAGAGCCTGCGCCGTTTGTTCAAGCCCGAGGAGACGATTGGCTTGATGAACGTCCTGCGGGCCGAGCTCATTAAAGACGGTTGGACTACGCGCTACCTTGACAGGACAAATGGCGAGCAGGACGAGGGGGAAGCCCCGCCCGATGGGAGCATCCAGCTTATCGCCGACCTGATGTCTCGATGCATCGACTCGGTGGGCTTGGGTGGATGGATGGCGTCGGACGCGATGCTCGCGAGCTCGCGCAGCCAGGAGGACTCTGCCGACTTCTTCAGCCAGTTCCAGGCCGAGGTCAGCGTGGCGCTGGAGGGTATCATGGAGGCCGTCCATCTCCAGGGCGCCTTGGCCGAGGCGGTCAGCTACGCGAAGCGGGCGAGGAAGGCGCTCGCGGATTCGACAAAGGGCAAGGCGGTGACGTTGCACCTGTCGGAGGAGCTGCCTCTGGGACTTAAGACGGACAGCGGTATCTCGACCGAGAGGATCAGGTCGGGCGGCGAGATCGTGGCTCGGAGCAGTAGACAGATTGGGCACTTCGCGGGCAAGAAGCGGGGCATTTATTCGGTGCACCGGATCTCGGAGGAGACACTGCGAGGCGGGTCTGGTGTCACGGTTGTCCAGGAGGCCCAGTAGCCCGCATCTCGAGGCTAAGGCGAGCGGGCTCAGATCGATACCAATAATACCTCGCTTGCTGGCGCGTGTTGGAGCTGGAAATTGTTAGATGCAGCATTGTGATTACGGCCATGTTGGTGAGATGACGGGCGGCCGAAAGCTAAGGCGGCTAACGAGGCGCGAACAGGGCGGGCCGCTTGAGCCTCAGCACGGCGGTTCGTGAACCAGCCAACCAGCCGAGCGAGCGAGCACGCGTGGTCGCTGTGGTGGCGAGCTTGGGTTGGGAGAGCTGAGACGCGGGTGCCTGATGGAAGCAGGGCATAAGGACGGGACCTTTTCCATGGGTTGGTGTTAGCTCCAAGGGCGGATCCGTCACGGGCAATGCCAACCGACCAAAACCTGTTGTCGCCCGAATGGATTTCTTTCCAGGTTGGCTCCGAGGCGGTTCCCGTCGGGCAACGATGCCTGACCATGCAAACAATTCCCCTTTCACCTTGCCCGGATGCGGCACCGAGGTGACTCATGACCATTTTCAAGCTGGCGCCAGACTGGAGCCTGGAGACAGCCCCCTTCTCTCTCTCGACGATCGGGAGCAAGAGTTCGCCGAGTGACATCGCGCGGCCAGCCCCGCCTTCACAGCCTCTTTTTCAGGAGGGACCATCGGGTTTTATGATAAATCTGAGCCTTCTCGGCGGCGCCCCCCGAGCTTTGGCATGATGACTGGATGGGAGCACAGGAAACAGAGGAACTCAGGGAACACAGAGGCACAGCCAAGGCATCGGCGCCTCCAGGAAGGCAAGAGGGCAACAGAGTGAATACGACGGTACACGACGTCGGCTGCAAGCGTCTGGTCACATTACAATTTACGATCGCGGCCAAGAAAGCCGAGAGGGCCAGCTGGCCAGGCGGCGATTTCAGGGCGAGATGAGATCAGTGCCAGTTGTCAGGCCTGGGGTTGTCTGGAGTCTGGACCAGGGCGAGCCCCTCCTGTGTTTCGGCATGCGCGAGTCCAGGACCAAAGAGGCGAGGACAAACCCTCCGCCCGGCACCTAAAAGGGAAGAAGCGGGCTCGGAACAGGCCGCAGTGCCCATCGGTCGGGAAAGGAGAGGAGGTCAGTTGGGACGGACGAACGAGGCGATGTTGTTGCCCAGCTCGGTGGCGCAGTCCTGCAAGTTGACCAAAGATTCCACAAGGGATCTTTGCAGCGGCCGGCCAGAAGCTCGCTGCCCCACTTACAGGCAGGTTGGGGGAGGCTGGTGGAGGCCGTCGATGCCCGGAATTGTCAACCGGCCTGGTCATGCGCCCTGCCATTGGCCAGCCCTACCCCCAAGGCCTTCAATTTCCCCACAGTTCGCTGCATTCTGCGATCAGCGAAAAATGACGGGCTCGACGGGATGATCTGCCCGCTTCCAATCCCAGCTGCCGCTGCTGCACTTGGCGAGGACTCACTGCATCAGCATCCAACTGAGGACGTCACTTGTCGACCTGGGCTTGGCCACTGTCCACCCCACTCACACACTCACACTCACACTCGTACACACACTCACCCATTCTGCCTGCTTGACCCTCCCTCCCTTTCTTGTTTGCGATGCGAGTGGGAGAGGCCGCTCGCAGGCTGAAACTCCAAACCAGAGGTTCAGCTGCTGTTGGTTACATCCAAAAGTTCCATCCCTTTTCCTTGCCGCTTCACAACTCCAACGGGGCGTCGGGCTCGTGGTGCTGGCAGCAGGACAGCAGGGCACGTCGCCGGGCAGCAAGCGCCCGAGCCGCTGTGTTGTTGTTGGGTGCTCTGTTGGTTCCCGCCGTGCCGCGAGGCGACGACAGGAGCAGCCCCGCGTTGAGCCTCGTGGGAAACCTCTCGGCGCCACTAGTGCCACATGCATGTTGTGATGACTTGCGCCTGGAATGCCCC
>FTEL01008923.1_pt1 | contig 24329 bp, 21 predicted proteins | sample 1658911 | NCBI WGS metagenome assembly FTEL01 (sample SAMEA3914869, study PRJEB12502) | metagenome | biome: forest; material: soil | place: USA | collected 2012-03-12 | depth 0.1 m
GCTTGGAAGGGGGGCCTAGGATGGTGCAGCTGTTGTTTGTGGTGGGACCTACCAGATTCGTCGCCTCCGGGCGCACCGACGCCCGCGGCCGAGGGCGACGACGAATTGGACATGGCAGCGACAGCGTCAAGCTTGCCGCCTGCGTCGCTGGATACAGTCATCGTCCTGGTGGCGGGGTTTGAGGTGTTTCGGGCGGCCGGGCGACTTTGTGCGTGCGAAACGAGGACGGCGGGGAGAGGTGCGCGGTGAAGGGAGCAGGAGCAGGTGCAGGAGCAAGGCGAGGGGAGTGGGGAGCAGGCAGCGACAACGGCGGGCGGGTCGCTGGGAGCAGCGGGTGGGGGGGGGCCCAGCAGCAGCCAGGTGGGCGAGAGGTGGTAGGGGGGAGCGGGAGCTCTATTGGGGAGGGCGAGACGGGGAGGGGCGCGGCGACAGGGTCGATTGCAGCATGCTATTTCGGATGCAATTGTTGGTGTTCCGCGCTTGTCGTGGCTGCCGTGAGAGCTTGCTTGAGTGTGCGAGTTGGGCTTGCAAATGCTCAGGTCTCCGACCGTATCATCAGTCCGAACTGGTGGTTGCAAGAGCGAAGAGAGGGCTGACCCGAGATAGGCGGCTGGAGCTCTGGAGGCGCACACCACACACCACGCACACCATGGGCGCGCTGGGCACCCACCCACCCACACCCACACACGAGAGCAAGGTCCCCTGGAACCCCCCCCTGGGCCTGTCCTGCTTGGCTGGATTGCCCAAACCGGTGCGATGCTGCGGATGGCGAAATTGGTGTGCCACGCCCAACGCCAGAGGGCAGAAGGACCAGGCCGGCGGCTAGGCTAACCGGTAAACAGCAGCACGGTGCCAGTTGCGGCGACGCCAACTGTGTGCGCCAGCAACCGTGCGTCGCAGTACGTACCCCGTCGACGCCATGCCGGAGCAGGGAAGCAAGCCGCCTGAGCCTGCAACACACCATCGCTGCAGAGCAGTCTCGTGGTACCGGGCCAATACCTCGATTGCGAAGGCAGAGCGGGCGATCCATGCCCGATGGCTCCACGCACAACCCTGGTTAATATCAGGTCCAGCGCTCCCAGCACATCCGTACCTGAAGCTGCTGCGATGCGCGACGGCGGGAAGCCGCCAGCGCCCGGCGTCGAACGCCGTCGAATGGTCGAACAGTCGAATAGAACGCCGAGGGAGGGAGACTAGCAGGCTCGCTGGCGCGGCCAGATGCGGTGCTGGGGACCGAACCAGAGCATTCCATCCCATCCTCGCTCTCTCTCTGCGGGCTGCATCCCAAGTTCCCTAGCCGAACCCATCCCATCCATTACATCCCATCCCATCCCATCCCATGCCCATCCGCCCATCCATGTTGGACCGGTTTGGCCTGGCGGGGCACGAGTCCTCGCACGAAGAAGCCGCCCGCGTCGAGGAGCCACGGCGAGCAACGGCTTCTGCACACCGACGTCGCAGCGTGGCACGCTGCACTCGGCACTGCATCCGCCGGCCTGCAGTCTGCCCGGCCATAGTTCACGACCGAAGGCAATAACGCCGCTCGTAATGCCCTCAGGCTGGCGCGAAGGGCCAGATCAGATGTCTTGTGTCTCCGCGCTCGTCGTCGGGCTCATCTGGCAGTCAATGCAATGCAACTGTCGGCCGGCGTGGGTTAGGTGTTCTCGAGGTCAGCACTGCCGCCCCGACGCCCGCGCCGCCGCGAGCGAGCCACGCTCGTGGACAGCCGCGAGGTGCTCACCGTGCCATAGATACGGGGCTCCATGTCATCCGTACGGACTCTGGGAAATACGACTCGATCCGAGGTTTCGAAACAACTCCAACGGGACGGCACCGAGCGGCCCGCGACTCAACACACAGCGGCGGGCGCGCCATGGTGCGCCTGTGGGAGGGTGCGGCGCGCCCAATTGAGGGTCCAGTCCCCCCGGCCTGTCGCACCCATGCAGACGGGGCAGGGTTGACATGCAACTTGCCCATTTCTGTCCTTTCGACTCGCTGCAGCTTCCAAGGCTCAGGCAGGCGAGCCGGTTGTGTGTGTGAGCCTGGTCTCCATGCAGCGGGCATCGCATGGTGGGAGCGGCAGCCTTCCGTCTGATTGCTCAGCGATATCCCACGCTATGCCTATCAGGGCTTAGTGCTTCCCACCTTTCCGCTCCGTTCTGGGTCACAGTGCCAGGGCGGCGCCGCGTACATGGTGTGTGATAGCGCAACAGGCGTCTGGCTCGCTCAGCCTCGAGCGTGTGAAAGCACCCCTCTAGCTCCAGGGGGCATCGTGTCGCAGCAGCCTCTGGCAAACCCTCGCTGGGGTTACGAGTAAAGGATCGCGAAACACCGATACCGATATCCCCAGGTCTGTCATCAGCTCCTTCTCTCGCTCGTTTGCTTGGTGCCTGCCTAGGTGTGGTTTGGCCGTGCTGAATCGCGCCGACAGCGGCATCCCGAATCACTGGTTCGAAGGCCGCGGGCTCCAAGCGCCCGACGGAGAGGTGATCCCTGCTGCTCGTCATGGCCCAAAGAGGATCAGGAGCCGGGCTAATGGAGATGGCGCGCTTCCCCAGCCTCGTCTGCCCAAGCTTCAAGACCAGGTGCGCCGGCTGAGGAACTGACGGACTTGGTGCTCGACGGTGTGTGCATGGTTCCTGGACATGCGTGAGACCTCCCGCAACATGGTTTGGCGTTCAGCAGCCAGAGTTACCGTGTCTGTGTCTGGAGGCGTGGATCCGTACATGGTGGTGGCCATCAAACGCGGGCAAGGGCATCATGGCATCAGGGCGTTTCCTGATCGACAACCGGGCCATTCTATTAATACAGCCGTTCCTGCCCCCTGCCTGCCTGCAGCGAACTGCGCTGCTGGAGCCGGTAAGGCACAGGTGTTACGTACATGGACCGCTTGTTGGCTCCATCTCATCGCGACGAGTCCAAGCAACTAACTACAAGTAGCTCCAGTTCTTGCCAGGAGTTGTTCCCAAGGCCCCTGGCCCCCACTGGGGATCTCATCTTCGTGGGGTGGCGGGACATGTTCGGGTGATGATGGCGGCTTGCCCCAAGGCCGAAGCCAGGGGAACCAGGGCCAGGACGGCGGAATTGCTGGGGCGGCGTCATCAGCAGGCGAGGAGGGTCTCGCGGCTGTGCCCCCCCCCTCCGTTGACGGGCTTCACTCGGCTTCCCACGGCGACAGCTTGACCGCCTCCCTCTCTCGCCGAACAGCAAAAGCACCTGGTACCCAATCCATGGAGCCCGCCCCAAACCCACAATTAGTAGGATGGTGGCTAACCGTGGGAAGGGAACGCAGGAAACTTGGCCGCTGAGGCGACACTTGATCCTGGATGCAAGAAGAAAAAAACAGACTAACCGCCGGCAAATTTGGGAGGGCCAATCAAGAATTGCATCCGTCCTTGCCAGCGCCGCCCGGGCTGACCTCGGCATGGCTCACACGGTTTTTTTGCTCATCATGAGGCTCGACTCAGTGCTCTGTGGGTGGGCTGCCGCGTGTGTTGCCAGCCAGCCCATCCGATGGCGAAGCGGTGACTGGCAAATACACAGCGCTTCCATGTCTTTGAGAATGGGGAGCAAATGAACCCCCACGCCGAGTAGTCACGGCACTGCGAATTCGGGTCGCGGACCGTGGATGCCAGGTGGCTCCCCGGGCGGAATTCGAGAGACGAGCTGTCCCTGTCCACCCTCGACTCGACGGTCAGTTGAACAAGGCATCCCGAACCATGTCCACAAGTCGCGGACGCACCATCGAGGGGCGCGCGGTTCACACTGGTTTAAGGGGGTAGAGCGCCGGGGTATTAATAGCAGCAGCCCCTTGAAACCTCCCTGTTGGGTTGCTCAAAAGGCAGAGCTGGTCTGCCACAGGGCTGCCAGGCACTCGGTCGCGGCTCTACCCCGCCACAGCCACTCGAAACGTAGGTAGGTGATAAGGACTGGGGACCTTGGAGGGGTAAATTCAGATAAGGCATCGCGGGGCTCGTTTCCCCTGGCGCCGAGTGGTCAAAGCTCCCCTGAGCTCTCTCACATTGTGCATCGACTCGACTCCCAAAAGAGTAAGGACGCGCACAATTCTCTGACGGAGAGCAGCTCTGTTTCCCAACAAAGCCCAACTCTCGGGCATGGGGTGTCCGGGGTCGACCGATCTTTGAACATGGCCGAGCCTCTGTACCTCCCGATCATCGGAACCCAACCCACCATGACAGGAGCAGCAGCAACCGCCAATCGTTTCTGTTGTTCCCATCTCCCAGGCTTCCACCAGATTCTTGCTGAAACAAATTGACCCCGCACCGGACGGAGTACGTACCAGCAGCCCAACATGCCATCCACTCTCTCCTTAGCCACCCAAAGCAACTCATGTGTGCGCCCCTGATAATTCTTCTCAGCCCCTCTCAGGGGCATGGGGTTTCGTCTTTGGTCTCGCGCCTGGCCTCCCCGTCGCGGCAACACGCAGAGGGAAATCCAGATGCGGTGCTTCCCGCCGTGGGCTACCCAGGTAGGAAGGTAGGTGGGATCATCTTCAAAGGTGTTCTCTGGAACGCCGTCTGGACAATTTGGGTTTCAGAGACCCAGGGTTTTGAGCTTCCCCTGTCAGTCTCCCAGCAGCAAGCAGGAGCAAACAACCTTACTGCATTTTTCCCCTCTCTCCCAAACCAAGAAGACATGGAGTTTTTACCCGCTGATGAGAATCAACAGAACTTGCCATGGGCGCTCCGTTCACTCCGTCCCGCATCCCAATCAGATGCCAAGAAACGAGACCAACGCTCGGCTGTTGCTCCAGAGCTCCAGGCAACACCTGCAGCTCCGGGTTTATTCTACCGACCCAGGCAGCAGCAGTAGTGACTACCCTAGTCAGGCGATCACTGATGGCGGGTGCAAGCTGCTGCTGCTGCAATGCAGGTTTTCTGTCCCTGCTGCGGCTCGGATTTGTCAAGCCACCACCGCTAACGGGATCTGGCCCTCGCGTATCTGCAACCACAGCACCGAGCCAACGACGCTGTGGACAAACTCATCCTGCGACTCCAAATTCCCTCATCATGGGTTTGAGGGAGTCAACGACATAGAGAAACGCGCGAGGCGCGAGAGACGCGGACAGAGAGCGGATAAGGCACCAGTTTCATTTTCCGCGTGGCGTTTCCGCGACGGTGGGCTTCTCCAACCAGCCCGATCGCCATCTGCACTCTCACAACTGTCCTTGAACAACTGTCCTCGCTTACAGAGCCGACGAGCCCCTTCTCTTCAACCACCAATGGGCATGTGAGGTTGGGCACACGAACTTACCAGCTCACGCGTACGGGAGTTGTTCAAAGGCCCGACCATCTTTTTCTTCCGCCCCCAAGGGTTCCCATCTCTCGCAGTCTCTCCGTACAGGCCAAGAGAGCAGACGAGACGGCCCGCTGCCGGTCTCGGGGGGGGCGAATTACACGGTAGCTTGCTCGGCCGGTCAAGTGAGCAGCGACGCCGACGCCACCTCGGCTCAGGCTGTGTCGATCCAAGTATTATCCCAATAGGCCTGCTCCGGCCCCAAGAGCCGCAATGGGGCCGTCGCAGAGCCGCGGGGCGAGAGGCGATGTTGCCGTCGGCCGGTCAGCTTCCAGCCGCCAACGGTTGGGTTTATTAACAGAGAAGGGCCTCGGTACGGGTGTGCTTGTAATCTCCGGCCGCTGCGCGTAATCAACGGGGAGCAGCCACAGGGGCGTGCCGCATATGAAGCAGAGGTCCTTCAAGCTTTATTGCCATAAAGGCGGGCACCACCCATGGGCGACCCGGCTTCCGAGCTGGGCTCTGTGTGGTCTGTGAGGCTGTCTGGCCGTGCTTCAGGGTGTGGTCCTAATTCTCCCAGTGCCGCGTTGCAGCCCTCGAGGGTGCCGGCCGCCGGCGCCGCCCATGTGGATGAGGGTGTTGGGCATTCTTTGCTGTTATTTCTGGAGGCTCGCCACAGCCATTGACGGCGACCAGCGCTGAGCCTCGGGGATTTTACAGGGTCGAAATCCGATGGCTGCTGATCGGCACCCACGCCCCGAGCCCAGACCACCGAAGCTCCGGGCCACGGACGTGGATCCATCTGTCGCCTGACATCATCGGATCATCATGGCCCATCGCATGTTCAACGCCCTTCCTCGTCATACAAATCGAGGCCAGACGGCAGCCGCATTGTGGCAACGCCTCCTGCTTATTTTCCCGGCCATTTCTGTAACTCGCCGGTTCTGTTCAAGCCAGGACCTTGTATGCCAGCCCGACGCCGGCTGCTTTCGGAGAACTTCGGACCAGGTACGGACACGGACACTCATTCCGCCGCACCGTCGCGCGGGCCAAGCGCGGCCCGGATTCCACTCAATGGGTCGTCAAACCTCAGCCCCGAGATGCTTGCGATCTTTTGGTCCCGGCGAGTCAGATGTTGCAAGGCAAGAGCAGCATGTCAGGTCGGCTCCCCAAAAGGCAATCTCGTGGCTGATCAGGGGAAGTGGGCATCTTGGTCCCCTCAGTCCAGGCTCCTCCTCCCCCAAGCCAGGAGGGTTGGGGTTCACCGTTACCACTCTTGGGATAACGTTAGTTGGTTGATGCGCCGTAGCCCACCCGTCTGGTACATATTTGGACGTTTTGGTCATCTTATGTAGCTGTGTCCCGCCGGACGACCCCCTCCCCCCAGCGCTGTCTTCTGCTTTTTGAGAGAGAGAGCGTGTGTGTGTGATTGGATCGTCATCTGTCGTTTCTGCCGACCTGCTCCCCCCTCCTTGGCAACTCACCGCCCACAAAACAATCACAACTGCCCTCTCAGGCTTGAGCATGTCCAACCCCTGACCCACACAGCCTGATTCCAGATTCCAGCCCCGCCTCATCAACCCCACAAGAGCTGAAGAGCTGCTGGGGGGGCTTCCAAGCTGCCAGTGATTGCCAGGCTTTCCTTCAGGTGCCTGGTTTGTTTCCAGCAGCATCCGACCTTCAAACTATCATCACCTTCCAGCCCAAGCCTAGATACATACAAGCCCGCCCCAGAGACGCACAGGCGAGAAGAAGGGCCATCAATTGGGCGCGGCGGAGCTGCAATGGTGGTGGTGCACGAGATTGGCGAGCCGCAGTGCCAGGCGCTGAACCTCTCGGACACGCAGCGATGCATCGCTGAGGCCACGGCCCACGATGGCCTCTTCTGCAGGTTCCACGCCAGGCAGTGCTTCGGCCTGTACATGGGCTACAAGCGCCGCAACGCCGAGCTGGATGCCCGTGCCGCAGACGAGCCGCCCTTCCTGCGCGCCTCCAAGACGGCCCTCGCCAGCCAGACCTTTGAGGGCATCGTGTCCGAGGACCAGGTGCGCGAGGTCCACGAGTACCTCTTCGGCCAGTACGTCCTGCTCGGCAAGGTCATCGCCGCCCGCAAGCTGCACCACAAGCACTTCTTCTCGCTCGAGATGGACTACGGCCACAAGGCCTACCTGGACAAGCTCGTCAGCACCCGCCACTCGGTCGTCAAGGCCCTCGAGAGCCTCGAGCGCCGCACCGCCCAGCTGCTCTACGAAAAGGAAAAGTGGTTCACCTGGGTCCGCCAGGTGCAGGACGACGAGGACCAGAACCGCGAGAATGAGCAGAAGAAGGTCAAGCTCGAGGCCGCACTCTTCCGCCGCCACTGGCGCGAGATGGAGGCCCGCCTCGCTGCCTCGAGGGAAAAGGAGGAAAAGCTGAGGCAGGAGGCCTACCTCGACGAGGTCTGGAAGGAGCGCATGGCTACCGAGCCCACCGCCGACAGCGCCGCCTGGGATCCCATCGAAGACGTTTTCGAAGAGGACAGGGGGCGCTATCTGGATCTCATCCGCCAGTTCCTGTGGATGGAGCCCCCGGTATCTGAGAGCAACGCCGCCGAAGCCGAGAATCCGGCACCCCAACCTCCTGCCCCCTCCGCTAGCGAACTACCCGAGGAGAAGGCTACCGCACTTGGTGATGAGAAGTCTACGGCGACGGTGGCACCGGCACCGGCACCGGCACCGGCACCGGCACCAGAAGCTCAGAAGGATGAGCAGCAGCCGACGTCCGAGCAACCCAAGAAGCCAAAGAAGAGGGGCGGCAAGAAGAAAAAGAGCAAGACTGCTGGGCAGCCCAGCGGTGAGGATGGTCCAAGCATGCATCTACCAGAGGAGTCACCGGCAGCCGTTGCCAAGACCCCACAGGTCAAAAAGAACGGCGGCGAGCGGAAGCAAGGACAGGAGCCGAACAAAGCCAAGATCGAGGGCAAGGACGAGATTCGTGCAAGGCTGCGGGAGGGTGTCAAGAAAGACTACAGCCATGTCAGCGGGCCCATGCTGGTTGGGACCGCTCATAACCCGCACGAACTGCTCGACCGGACCGCTCCAGTGAGCGACCCCGACATCTCGGATCTCATAGCGGATATTACCGAGATCAAGATGCTCCTCTTCTGCCGCCAGGTCATGTCACACTCGACCCTCCTCCCAGCCGCGCTGCGGGCGAATAGCGTCGACGAGTTCCTCTCGGACCCGTCCATCGCCGAGTCCGACCTTCGAGACCTCTGTCTGCAGGTTGAGCAGCCGACGTTGCAGGCGCTCCGTGATGCCTGCGCCGACTTCGCACGTGGGGATGCTCCGGACGACGAAGACGAGGAGCAGGGTGACGACGAGGGACGCGAGGCTACGGTTGCCCTCCGCGAGCAGATTCGGTACGGCGACCTTGCTATCGACCATGTTGTCCGCGCGCTGGACGCTCTCTATCGCGATGCTGATCCTGGCCCGGCGGCCCTCCCGGACACCGCTGCGAGGGACAATGAGCCGAGGGAAACGAAAATGAAAGTACGCATCTGCGGGTGCAGCATCTGGAACTATGCCAGCCAAAGCAGCATGGCGCGTGCCGGCTGGTTGCACTTCTCCATCATGGCCAAGGACTGCGACTTCAAAGACGCCATCGGCCTCTGCCGCAACTGGGACGAGTTCTTCGAGCTCAACTTCCTGGCGCTGTGGCAGTACTTCCCCGCGTCTAAGTGGACGGGATGGAGCGGCAACTTTCTGACAGAGGAGCTGACCCAACTGGTATGTCCACGGCATTTTGATTCAACTGCAGGCAGTCGTCCCCTTCTGACACCTTCTCGACCGCAGGGTTTCGTGCCATTCCATATGGAGTTCTTGGCCACGGAGAACACGACATACAACCACCTCAGCTCGCTGTCGCGCAAGACGCTCCGACGCCAGCAAACCATCGTCGAAACACGCAACTTTGTGTGTGCACACATGAAGCGCAACGACCCCGTCACACGGCGTTTCATCCAGTATGCCGTGATGCGGCCCGGAGAACACATGATTCTGGTGCGGGACGGTAAGGACGGCCGCATCATCGTGGCCCCGCTCAAGGAGCATCGCTGGATTTCCCGATCGAGGCGCGGCGTCACGGCCGTTGGCCGCTACAGCTCCGACGACAACTGGGATATCAGGAACGAGGTCGACCCTCTCTTCTTTGACTTGACCGACATGGCACGCCAGTGGCACTTTAGCTTTTCGAGTTACTACGAGGTGTACATGTGGGATTTTGTGCCAGGGCAGAGCCCCATGGACATGTACCATCACATCAGAGAGGTCAGTGCCGTTGAATCCGCCCACTCCTTGCCCGCCGCCCGCTCGCCCATCTGCCCCTGAACCCCCCCTCTGTATTCTCTCATTGACAATGCACCATTGCAGATGCTGTGCAAGGCCCACCGTATCAAGGGCCACCGGGGCAAATACGCGCATACAAAACCCATCATGGAGACACTCACCCGCGATGAGGATACCAAGCGAATCCGCCAGATAAAACCAGGCGAGAATGTCCAGAGCCTGTATGATGAGTTGTCTGGGCCCAACGCCGAGTTCTGGATCAAGAGCACCAAAACAAAGGAGGCTATCAGAACAAGCGAGGATATCGCCCCTGGTGTGAGTCCATACACCTACTACAACGACACCGACGCGGCGGAAGATGCCATCTTGTTTCACCAAGAGTTGCTCGAGGGGTATTCCGACGACATGCCGTTCGTGGAGATCGACAATCCTCTCCAGCGGTTTGAGTATACACAAACGAGGATGCTCAACAAGGCCATCAGGGAACTGGAAAACATGCCCCCCGAGCTGGAGAAGGCGCTCGGCTACAAGCCGAGGCTTCCTGCTAGCGACAAGCCGGACCCCCCGCCCGATCTGGAGCCGGATGGCCCAGGATCCGATCAGTTTCCCTACTCGGTCCCGCCCATTTGGGAGCAGGCCCATAAGACAATCAGCGCGACCAGCTGGGATGCCAAACGCCGAGACCTGCTCGAGAGGCTCGGCTTCGCCGCCGCCGAGCTCAAACTCACAGCCGACGATGTGAATGAAATGTCGGAGACGCAGGAAGTCATGGAAAGGGATAGATCATATGGTAACTTACCCCCCTCCACCTGACGAGTACCCGCAGAACAGCTAATCTCCGGACCCCCTTCCCCTCCCCAGCGTCCAAGGGTTCGTTCCACTTGGGAGACCTCGAGCCCGGCTCTCAGGAACGCTACAAAGAGTCCATGGATCTCATTATCGGCGTCCAGAAGTACGAGTCCCCGCAACCGCAAGAACACCTCGACTGGGCTTGGTTCTGCATGGATCTGTTAGACAGGCTCGGTTTGGAGCTTGACTACGACGAATACAACCCAGAAGTCATGAGTCCCTGGCCGCACAGGTACATCGCGCATGACATCGTACAGGCTTTCATGACCATGGGTTTGTTCTTTCCCGGGGTCCCGGAGACGTCCATCATCCAGGAGTACCTCAGGACAGAGGCGGGCATGGCCTTCAAGTCTAGCAAGATATTCGACCCAGTTACCAGGGCCGCGAAACGGCCAGATGCGCGGACACGGATGAACACTCGGCCAACGGCGTTCTGGAAAGACTGGGAGCAGCTGCTTGCGGGCGAGACGCATTACCTTGACGCATATCCATGGGATTGGAGCATGGCGATAAAGCCTATCATTGCAAAGCGTAAGAAACCCCCCCAGTGCATTCCCTTTCGGATCATACAAGCCATCCAAACAGACAAAGCTCACAATCGTCGAACTACTAGTCTACAAAGCTGGCATGATCCGCCCCGCCGCGCTCGAGCCCGATCCCGCCATCGTCCCCGGCTACGCAACTGCCAACGAGGAACCTCACCGTCCGGGCCAACTCGATCTCTTCATCAAGTACACCAACGCCGACGAGTACAGAAAAGGCCTGCCTCCGACCTTTGTCGACTACAAAGACTGGCCACAGCTGCTCCCCGCCGCCCGCGCCTTCGCGAAGAAGTGTGAGGCCGTCGGCAAGGCGCCGCGGTTCGCCCTCCTCCGCACGTGGTCAGCGCCCCATTTCTACCCGCTCATGATGACTCCCCCCCGCCGGCAATCGACCTCCTTCATCGACCCCGCCGGCCGCGTGTGGGAGTGGATCTTCATCCCCAAGGACTCCGCCATGAGCGAGTGGAGCATCCACAACACGCTTATGCTCCGGCTGGGCTACCTGAGGGAGCAGATGATGGGGCTGGGTAACGGGTTTTTGACGCCCCCCGATGCATCCAGGGGCAAAGCCTGGGCCGATGTTAAGTACAGTGGGCAGGACAAGTGGCGACACGGGCGATGTGAGCTGGATGACAAGGTCGTACAGCGCGGTGATCTGGTCATGGTGATGGGTGAGGACGAGAAGGATTTGTTTAAGTTGTCCACGGTCGTTACATTTGCGCTGCAGACGAAACCGTGGCTGAGGGAGGTGGATTTATGGAAGAGCTTTGTGAACGTGGACTTGGAGTTTTTGGAGGAGCTGGAAGAGTTTTGGTTGGACTGAGAGACGGTACATGAACTTATCTATCGGGTATATATGTTGAATGCTACCAGGGCAGCGGGGTGCTTGTTGTGGACTCGCGCGAGGGAGGAGATGAGAGAAGCCAGCCTTGGATCACCGGCAGGTGGTGGTTCGTGCGGGGAGTGCGCTCATAGGTCTGGCCAGTCCCAAACGGTCCGCTCAGCGTTCCGGCGAGTTACCTCAACACCGTCCCCCACGGCAATGACAATCCCCTTGCTGTGTCTGCCACCCAAGAACGCGTAGCGTCCAAAAACAGGCGACCACTTGGATCCCACATCAACCCTCCGGTCCTTCATGAGCCGTTTTAAGACATTTCCCTCTTCCCCCTCCGCTGGCTTTCCTGTCTTGTAGTCTACGTTCAAGCTGACGCAGCGCACGCAGTTGCCGGTCAACTGCAAAGTATTCTCGGCCCCGATCCGAAGCTCGGCCCAGAAGTCCTCGGCCCAGGCATCCTCTGCATGACCGTCAACGACGATGTTGGGTCGGAACTTGTACATCTCCACGGGATGTCCGCCGAGAAGCCGGCTTCTCACATCTCGCAGAGACGACTCGGATGCCACCAGCAAGGGCGCCACATCTGAAAATGTAATCCACGGCGTCGAGTCTCCACCCCCTTGCCGAGCCCCGGGGATGTAAGAGGACAGGGAGGTGATCCAGCCGCGTGGTTGTTGGCCCTGGGCAGCTTTTGGTGGGAGGGTTTTCCCCAGGACAGCCCGTCTTCCGTCCCCGAGGTAGACCAGTATCGTTTGGACGCCGAACCGTTGGCTAAACCAGGTGTCGTAGCTGTCGCCCATGCGGTAGGCCGATGCCGGACTGCCATGCAGGTCGACGTTGATCTTCTCGAGAGTCGACAGCTCGGGCTCAAGAAGGACACTAATCGAGCCGTCGCCTTTACCCTCGGACTCGGCGTCATGTGGTGGGTCGCCGAGGAAACGGACGACGACTTCGGAGTCGCCGCCTCGGAAGCTTGGAGGAAACTCTTGCTGAAAGAGCGCGCAGACCGTGTGTGTATCCAGCTGTATCTTTTTCAAGGCGCCGGTCGCCGCCTGCACTTCGTACAGCATGAAGCGGCGGTCATGTTGAATTCCTTGCGGCCCGATCTCGGCCGACTCCAGCTTGATCCCACGCAAGCCCTTGATGGGGTAAACGTAGAGCTTGTGGACACTCAAGGTTAGCAGTCGGTTGTTGAACTGGTTTGAGAAGCAGACTCACAGCTGAAACTTTCATGATTACGTATCTGGTGGGCAGTGATGAGACGGGAGGCTGCCCTTGACCTGGAAGTAGGCTCGCGGTGGCAAAGTGGTGCAGAAGATGGGATGAGCAATGGATGTTGAGTGAGTTGCTTTGGGGCGCCAACCAATAACGTGCCTGCCAATTACAAAAGGGCGCGACAGAAAATAGGGGCCAGAGGCCGTGAGTCAGGGGCAACCAGCGATTGTGAATTGATAAGCACAACAGCATAGAGTGTGCAAGAACAGCAGAGTTGCTGGTAGGAAACACCAAGGAATATCGTACCAACCCATCTATGGCATGTTGCTCTTTTTTTCTGCATTGCGTGCTGATGATCCCTAGTAGGCCGCTTACTCTCTGCCCCATAGGGGCGAACAAGGCGATATGTCTCTTGGGAGTTGATAACCTACAAGCAGCTGTATCTGGCCAAAATCTGGGCATATCGACGGTCATGGAAGAAGCACCGGAAACAAAGCGGTCTCGAGGCTCTGGACCTGTCTAGTCTAGGACAGATGCAATGTTTCATGCTCCCTTGCAAGTCCACCGTGGGCGAGGGCAAACACCCTTCATCTGGCGAGGCTTCGGAGTTAGTCACATCGTGGCCTGTAAATCACTCCCGCCCCCAACCGAGCTGACAGTTGACTAGTTCGTGCTACTCCAGTTTGCCCACTGGGAAGGATCACAGGCGATTCCTCGTGGCTGACTTGAACCTCCGGCACAGCTGTACGTCATCCGCCTATCAAGGACCACCAGCAGCCCCGCCTCCAGCATCCAATCCGCGACCGAGAGACAACTCGTTGCAGCATGTCCAGCCGGGTGTCTGGCCAGCACGCGGATACAGTCAATCAATAACCTGACCCAAGCTCCGAACATGGCCAGCATGGAAGCCAAGACCGTTACACTGAACACCAAGCCGAACGCCTCCCTCCACATCTCAATACTCCGACCCCGACCGGCGGAGAGAGGTTACTTCTCAAACACCCTCATAGTCTTCCTCAATGGCCTCGTCCTCCCATCTGCTACCTGGGTTGAGACGGTAGACCATCTCGTCAACCTCCGTGACAAATCTGACCAGCCGATCCCCGCCGTTCTCTGCTACGACCGCTTCGGTCAAGGCAGGTCAGACTCAGACCCAACCGACGCCCCGGGCTCACCATACGGGCACGATGCCACTGCTGTCGTCGCCGACCTCCACCAGCTCCTTACCCAGGTCTCCCAAGACGAACTCCGACAAAATCTCGTCGACATCCGACTCATTCTCGTCTGCAATTCTATCGGATGCCCGCTGGCTCGCCTCTACGCAGCCGAACACCCCGGCCGGGTCGCCGCCTACCTGTTCCTTGACTCGATGATGGCGAACACAGATTTTGTGTCCATCTTTCCGGACCCGGAAAGCCCCGGCTTTGACGAAAGCCAGCTCCCGGAAAACGTCACCGCCGACGCTCTGCGGCACGCGCGAGCCATGTTCCGCCAGTTTTTTCACCCCACAGTGCCCAACCCAGAGCACCTCGATCGTCGGCAGCTGAGGGAACTGCTGCCACAGGCGGATGGACCGGCTCTACCAGACGGGCCTGAAGGGAAATCGGCCTTGCTAGTGGTAGTAGGACATGACTGGGACGAGTTTGCAAAGCAGTGTGAAGAGGTGAGGTCTTGTCGCATATCACGGGCTCGTTGCCGGACCGTGGGCTAACGATAGGACTCTCACAGGGCTCACTGGCTGTCCCAAAGGCCGTCATCAACGCGTACATGAACCCAGCGTGGGCTCTGTACAATGAAGGACTGTCTCGCCTCATCGTGGCCAACGCGGAGGTCAAAGTGGCCCCGGGTTGCGGTCATTTCATCCAAAAAGACGATCCACGCTTCGTGGCCAACGAGATCAACAGCATCCTGAACGAGTTGAAGGACAACGGGTGGTAGTCTCATGATGATCTCTCCGAACCCCAGCCATCATGCTCATGGTGGGGGAAAAGCTGAGCTGCCATGAAAGGGGGGCGGGGGAGAATATCAAGTCACTGAAGCACAAGACCGTGGTGCATATACTGCGCTGCCCGCTGCGTACCGACCGATACACATTACATCTGTATGCTCTACCAACAAAAATCTGATCCCACCCCCAGTAAACCGAACAGGGAATCGACGTCTCTATCCTACCAACTCTTTCTTGACACCCCGGGAAGCCCAGGTCGCGCTCCCAAGCCCAACAGAAATCCCACCCCAAGGCCAACCTCCTACACAGCCAACCACTCTAACGCTTGGATCCGGAAGCCACGCCAACCTCTCACGCAAACTCACACGCGTGGACACCCGCCCTCAGCCCAACGTCCCATCCCCCAACTCCCCAGTCAGACAAGCCGCCACTACAACCGCCTACCCCCCCCTCACTGGAACTTGTACCAGTTCTCCTCCGGATCGCCCAGGCATTCGCCAACCGTCACGGCCTTGTATCCACGCTGCTCAATTTCCATGAGCATATACGGAACCAAGGATTCGGCCGTGTTCAGCAGGGTGTCGTGACTGAGGACGAGGAACGAGTCCCCGAACCGCTGCTCGTCCAGTGCCCCAGAGAAGTTCTCCATGGCTGCTCCAATCGCGGCGGGATCATTGTGCAGATAGTCCTTGGGGTCGACGTCGAAATTGACCACATGGTAGCCCATCTGCTCCGTGTCAGACAGACAATCGGCCGAGCAAGAGGCATAGGGCGGCCGCAGGTAGGTGGGGGCCTTGCCGATGACATTGAAGAGCGCGTTTTCGAGCTGTGCGAGCTGGAACTGTCGTGTTTCCGAATCGACGATCGACAGGTCAGCGTGTGCCCAGGTGTGGGAGCCGATCTGGTGGCCCGCCCGGTCCATCCGCCTCAGAATGTCGGGCCAGGGTGTCGAAGGGTGGCTGATACCGCGCGACCAATTTTCCCCATTGATGAAGAAGGTGGCCCTGGCGCCATACTGCTCCAAGATATCCAACACGTGCTCGGTATACACAAAGGGGCCATCGTCAAACGTGAGGGCCACAACGCCAGGGACCGTGCAATGCTCGATGACAACGCCACGAGCGACAGTGCTTGGGGCTCGAATCGTTAGGTTGGCGGCGGGTGCTGGTGCGGCGTATCCTCCGGCGAGGAGGAGGGAAGTCGAGAGCAAGGCGGGGAAATTCTTTGGAACCATGATTGCCAAGTAGGCCCCGGCGAGGAGCTCCCAAAGAATTCTTCAAAAAATGACCACAGCGATGCGGCGATAAGATGTGCTCCTCTTCGAATCGAGGGGACGGTCGCTTGTGAGTTGGGGGGAGAAGATCGCAGGCGAAGATGGCAGGTCAGTGCTGATGCCGCGAGCGCCAGCAAAGCCGAAACAGCGCAGGCAGTTGCCTCCTTTTGTCTCGTCGAGACAGAAGGGGACAACCGGCCAGGCAACATGGCAGACAGGAAGGTGCCATCTCATGACCGTATTCCCAATGCCTCGTCACTTCCCGTATCTGCACTTGGGCTTGCCACCCAAACCTCCTCGATGGTTGCCCAGAGGTGCTAGTCTTGTCAGGGGAAGGCGCCCGCGATCCTGACAGCGGCACTCCGGCGTGGTGTGGTGGGAAAAAGCGGTACCGTCCGGAAGGGGAAACCTCAGCCGGGCTTCGATGACGCAACTGCGGACGGGCAGATAACCTGGCTTCAGAGAGTGCGTAACTATTGAGACTCGTGAGGTATTGAGGGGCTGGGACGCCAATCCGGCCTGCTCGGCTCCAAGCTTCTAAAGCCATGTCGAAGAAATTCTTGGTATGGAAACGAGACTTGGCCGCCGCACTAACTCCCACCGACACCCGATCAAAGCACCCTCGTATTTGATCAAGCGTAAGCAGAAACCAGCGCAGAGCCCGCGCGTCCATGAGCTCACTTGATGCTGTATCCCCTCTGCCAAAGGAATGCCACGGCACCCGTAAGACTGAGGACGGCCCAAGGGAGCTCGAGTTCGATGGCGGACCAAATCCAAAGGCAGCCTAGCGGCGGTGCTTGTTTCATGACGGCCATGTAACCCGAGGTGTTGGTGATGTGGATCAGATAACAACCGGCATATGAGCTCGTGGTGAAGAAGATGAGCTGCCGGAGGGCGGCTTGGTATCGCGGAGGCAAACCGGGCACCAGCCCGGGGTTGGCGGCGTGGGGATGGAGGAAGTAGACGAGAAGGCCGAAGACTGCCGAGAGGATTCGTGTTAGATCTAGGTGATGACGCCGAGGAAGATACATGGGGAAAACGTGAGGCTCACCCAACAACGCTTGGCCAAACCTCCGCCAAACCGTTGGCCAGACAATCCTGTCAACCGAATACTGGTGGTGGACGAGAACGTCGAGGGTGAAGTGCAGCATGGCCAGGCTCACGGACCAGAGCAGGGTGTCGAGAACCCGGTCTGCAGCCGGAGAGAGCTCGCCGTCGTCATCCTCGGCATCTTCGTCGTCGTCGTCGTCATCCTCGTTGTCGTTGTCGCTGTTGTCGGCGTTCTTGGGTGGCCGCGGGATCGGTATCGGCACCGCCTTCTTCCCCAGCTCTTCCTCCCGCTTCTTGACCTGATCCCACAACCCCCGCTCCTCGGCGAGTTCCAGCAGTGTTTTCTCTGTCGGGCCCGACCGGTCGGGCTGCTTCAGCTTGAGGTTGGCCGGGGATCGTTCTCTTCGTCGTCTTGCCGCCATGGTGTCGAAACTCGGTAGTTGGGATGCTCCGGGGAGAAAGATGGCAAGAGGTCAAATTGACATCACCGCCCGCAGATTATTTGCATGGTGTCCCTGTCTCGCTAAGACCAGCCTCGCCTTGCAGATCCTTGCACCCACTGTGCTCGGCCCAGTGCGCCACGGCCGGGGGGCACTTGGATGGCTTCAGGCAGTACGGAATACATGGTAGGTACTTTTTTGTGATGACAGCATGCGGGGAGGATCTGCTCCGTCGGCAGCATGGGCATCGCGCTGCAGGGCGCCGCGAATGATGGCAGCCAGCCGTCAAGCCACCTTGGACGCCGAATAGGCAAGGCCCTTGCCCTAGTTTTTGACGTGCAGCAGCTTTTGCCGGAGGTTTTTCGTGGCGCCCTGGTACTCCCAAAGTACCTGCCGACACACCGCCAGACCAGCCTGGGTGGGCCGGCAGCATCGCCAATCAAGCCCCTCGAAATCCGCCTTGTACTTCACTGTCCCCCTCTCCGCGTGATTCATTTCCCCCGCCAGACGCGACAAGCTTCCAGGGCGCCGAATTCTGACATCCGAGGTTGTGAAAACTGCATTGCTGTGGCCCAAAGAGGTGGTTGGCTTTCCGAGAGCTCCAGGTGGATTCGCCGAGCGAGCGTGCCCACAGGCCACAGGGCACACGACCTACGGCACCATCTGCGGCACCATCTGCGGCACCGATCCGCCCTTGACCACCAGACCTGCCCCACCCTGCGAATCGACGAGCCCGAGCCTGCGTGCGCCCCGCGCTGCTCCCGCCCCTCTGCCGTTTCAACGCGGCGGGTGAGGACTCTAACGAAGCGCGCCGGAGCGACGCCGAGGAATCCGTCGACCAACTGACCTACTTCATACCTAGCTGCCCGGCCACTCTCCCCCGCCCCCGCTGCTTTCTCCTTTGCCTACGTAGGCTTCACTCCAACCCGCACTCGCCAGCTCGTTCCTGGCCTGGGGCACGATGGACTGGCTCTCGACCCTCGGCGTGGCCGCCGTCGTGCTCCCGTCTCTGTACGTCTACACCGCCTCGGTGGTGTCGTCGCGCTTCCCGGCCTTGCGCAACAAGCGCATCTGCCTCCTCATTGCCCACCCCGATGACGAGGCCATGTTCTTTGCGCCCGCCGTCATGGCGCTTGCCCGGCCGGAGACGGGCAACCATGTCAAGATCCTCTGTCTGAGCAGCGGTATGCGAACCCCCACTACCCCTCCCCCATCCCGGTGTGCGTGCCAGGCGCTGACGTGGACGGTGTGTGTCGTGCCAGGCAACGCCGACGGCCTCGGAGAGACGAGGAAGAAGGAGCTGGCCGAGTCGGGGCTGATCCTCGGCCTGCGCAACCCCGACGACGTCTACGTCGTCGACAACCCCGACTTCCCCGACAGCATGACGGCGACCTGGGACCGCGCCGCCATCTCGTCCCTGCTGTGCTCGGCCTTCGCCCCGGGGCTCGCCCGAGCGCGCACGACCGACGTCCCTCCGACCGCCTCCATCGACGTGCTCGTCACGTTCGATGCCGGCGGGGTCTCGGGCCACCCGAACCACATCTCCCTATACCACGGCGCCAAGACCTTTGTTGAGACGCTAGTGGCTGGCAAGCCCGGTTGGGCACCGCCTGTCGACCTCTACACCCTTACTTCTGTGCCCCTCGTGCGCAAATACACGGCCTTCTTGGACGTGCTCTTTACGCTGGCCAGCTGGGCGGTCGGCGCCGATAAATCGGACAAGAAGCGGCCCGGAGGACTCGTGTTCCTCAACGGGCTGGCGGGGCACGGCAGCATCGGAACGGCCAGGACGGCCATGATCTCGGCCCACAAGAGCCAGATGGTCTGGTTCCGCTATGGCTGGATCACCATGAGCAGGTACATGTACATCAACGACCTGCGGCTGCAAAAGATCAAGCGCCTGTGATGGATGCGGGCAAGGGTACCACTCCTCCCCACACAGCGTCGCTCAGTGCCGCGGCTAGTGGAGAGGAGAACGAGCGAGCGTCGGTTGGGAGCGGTGTTGGTTGTGCTCCGCCTCTCTCTCAGAGACCATGTAGTTAATGCCTCCTCTATCCGCCCCACCCTTTTTGGAATTGCGCTGGCCCCAATAAACCAAAACTCGACTCTTGGAAGCTGTTTCCTCCGAAAGCAACCGGACGTAATACCTGGTGACCAACTTGTTCGTCGTCCTGCAGGTGGGCCAAGGTCGCAAAATCTGGGGAACATTGTGCTTGGCCCGTGGCCTGGGGGCTGGTCAGGCAGTGCTCGACGAGGCTAGACCCGTCTCATGGCGAGTGGGTGACCCACTGATCCCTGTTGGTCTCAGCGGCCCGTGCGTTGTTCCTGGAAAACCCCGTCTTGTGTGTGCCCGACTTTCGCAATCGCGAGTGCTGCCAACCATTCGCCAGACGACAACACACCACGGCCGCAAACCCGTATCCGACAAGACCCAGACACACAAAATCAACAGCAGCTTGCGGCTCATTAGATCCGGAAATGGCAGAGGCCCGGGACGAGGGCAGCGCGGTGTCGGAGCCGCTCGACCTGGTGCGCCTGCTGCTTGACGAGGTGGTGTGCGTGAAGCTCAGAGGGGACCGAGAGCTCAAGGGCCGGCTCCATGTAAGCAAACCACCTGCCCCACCTTGCTTCGAACCCCGCCGGCCCGTGGCCCCCGACTAACAACACCACCCGTACGCCAGGCCTACGACAGCCACTGCAACCTCGTGCTGGGGGATGTGGAAGAGACCATTTACGTTGTCGATGAAGAGGATGACGAGGAAGTAAAGGTATCCTCTTTCCCCCTATCCACCCCTGTTCAACCTGCCGTTCAGAGGTTTGGCTGCTGACACGTCCCCCCGCCGCAAGACGGTTAGCAAGAAGTCTGAGATGCTCTTTGTGAGAGGTAAGTCACTCGAGTCCCCCGCCGGCACGGTTATGGGGAGATCTCGCTGACAGCAGAAACAGGCGATAGTGTCGTCCTCATTTCACCTCATGCACGATCTTTCTGACCGACTACCGGTTTGATCATGTGTTGCCTGCTGGGAGCCGGTGGTCGTGTCGAGCCTGTGGTGTGCGGAACTCTTCGCGAGTGCTCCAGGTGCCCTGGCCAATGCGACCGAAGGCCAAACTTTACACCACAAATGCGAACGACAGCCACGTATATCAGATATGAGACTGTCCGGTCCAGGTTGGTGAGGTTAACGGGGGTGGGCTCGTCGATGTGCGTCTGCCAACCTCTGCCATCACTCTCTCAAGCCATTCCCCAACTGCCATCGGGAGCCAGTCTTGTGAAGGGACCAATAAAATAGGTATCTTCGTTGATCATGACTTTCAGTATCATAGCGCTGTGGCATCTCTCGGGGCCGGATAGGCACAGAATGAATGTGTAACTCCAAAACGCCGTCCACTGCCGCGTACAAGGCCCGCCGGAGCCCGAGACTCCGTCAACTACTCCGTTACTCACCGATCAACACCCCGGGGGCCACAGTGGAGGGCATAAAAGTCCTTGTCAGGGTACCCATCACACTTTGCCATCCAAAATTGGAAAACGACAGAAAGAATCGTGTGCCGGATAACCGCCTTCCCCAGAACCAAATCTACCCTATTCTTATGCGCCCACCTTCACACCCGAGCCGGCTTCCTCACCCTTGTCGGTCGGGATGCCAGAATTAGGGACGCTCTGCCCCTCACCGATCCCGCCCTCCTGCTGCCCCGGCATGAGCGGCTTAGATGGATCATACCCAACGCTCTTGACGATCCCGAGGCCCTTGGTCCTCCCCTCCCGAAAGAGAAGCCGGTCACCAGGCGCCAGATACTCGGGCCGTTGGACAAACCGAAAGGCAACCGTGGCCCGGTCGCCGGTTCGAATAAAGGGGCGGTCGACGTCGATGATGGCGCAGGTCTGGGACACCGGGCCGACGTGCAGCATTGCCTGGTATTTGGTCTTGATGGTGGTTGCGTGGGACAAGATGAGGACTGTTTTCGGTAAGCATGCAAAGAATCACACTGCCCTGGGCCATGACATGGAGAAATAATACCTTCAGCCACGAACTCGCGGTAAACCTTGGGCGGGGCCCCGTCGGATTTGGACAAGACCACCATTCCCTTGCGGACATCCTTCCTGCGGATTCGCCTCAGAGCGAATGATGCCGACTGGCCAGCTGATGCCGCGGGGACGCCTATCCTCTTTCTCTCGATGGAACGGATCGAGGTCTGCGTGAAGCGGCCCAGAGAATCCGGGCCGATCTGGACATCATCTCCGGCGTGGATCACGCCCGATTTGACGATACCGGAAACGACCGTCCCGACGTGGGGGACGCTGAAGGTGTCGTTGACGTGAAACTCGAACGGCGCGTCGGCGTCGTATCGGCCATGGTGTGGAAGGATGTTGAGGAACGAGCGGACAAGGTCGAGGTTCTCCCCCGTCACGTTGGACACCTGGAAGATGGGGCAGATCCGCTGGCTCACAAACTGAGTGGCCGTGTTGATGCACTCCTCGCGGTTCTTGATGAAGATGGGTATCTTTCTCGCGCCCGGGCTCTTCAAGATCCTCGTAATCTGTGTGATGGTCTGCTCCAGAATCTGAGGGGGGCATATGTCGATCTTGGTGATGACCACCATGACCGGCACGTTCAAGGCGAGTGCGATGCCCAGATGCTCCTTGCTCATGCCGATGAGACCATTGTTGGCCGCGACCATGAGAAGGCAGTAGTTCGGGCTGCTGGACAAGAGCCCAAACACCGTTGTGCGGAGGTAGCGTTCATGGCCGGCCAGGTCGGTGAAGGTGATGACTTTCGCGCTGCGCTTCCCAATCTCCTCCCACGACAGCTTGCGCCCCGGCGTATCCGAGACCACGACTTGACCGGCGGAATCGAACCCCATGATCTCCATGCCGACGGACGACGTCCGGCCAGTCTCAATCTCATGCTTGTGCCTAAAAAGATTAACTCGAGCCTTGCCGCGACCGTCATCGAGATCACCCTTGACGAGCACACCGAGCATGGAGCTCTTTCCGGCGTCGACGTTCCCGACCACAGCTATCCTCGTCTCGATGACCTCCTCGACCGTGTCCGGAGCCTGGCGCACCATGACCTTGCCGCTGCAGTCCCCATCTTTGGTGGGCGCCCCATCAAGCTCGCCGCCCACGTTTTTGGTGAGCAGCAGCTGGGTGTCGGCCCGCAGCTGCTTGGCCGCCTCGCCGAGCCTCTTGTATGCCAAGTCCCACTCATCGCGAGACAGCTTCATGCCCTCGCCGTTATTCTCGAAGCCAATATCAAACACAGCCTCGCCATGGCCCTCTAGGAGCCGCTCTTGGACGACATCGGCGAGTTTCCGAAGGGCATCGGCATCGCCGCTGGGCGAGAGAAGGAGGTCTCGTAACCTCACGCGCGGAGTCGGGTCGGAGAGGTCGAGGCTGTCGAGGATGTCATCGAGCTCCTCGTGGTGCTCAAGTTCGCCTTGGGCAGGTTTCGCAGCAGTCGCGGCGGCCGTACTGGTTGCGGCCTGCTTGGCGCTGGGGTAGCGGAGCGCCTGCTGCTTCTCGACGTACTCGGCGAAGTCACTCAGAGCGGCCTCGCCTTTCCGCCGCTCGTGGGGTAATTGTCTCGCGGCTTTGTTGGACATTGTCGCACTCGGCCCGGCTGCTGGGCTCGAGAGAACTGGTTGGGTGGGTGGGAACGGGGACGACCTCACAATATCATCGGGGGTTGGTTGGTGTTGATAGTCGCTGGTCGGGGTATTGACAGCGTGGAGCCTCGAGAGCTAAGCCGTTCCGAGAGGGCGAATGGGGAAGAGAGAGGAGATCAGGTAGCTTCCGCTCCCAACCCAAAGATATTGTATAAATGCTTGATGGTGGCGTGGTTCGCCGGCTGAGTCGACGCTCTTTTCGAGTCATCGAGCTGTGCCCGGTGAGCAATGCTGCCGTGCGAATGGCAGCCATCGCATTGTTGTCCTTATCGATAACTAACCAACGGCGAACACTCACGTCAACTCGTGGGTCTCCTTCTCCGGTCTTGGCAATGCTGGCCCCGCCAGGCTGAACCCTGCAGCACGTCGTTCCCACTTACCCCGCAAGACAGCTGTTGTGTTAGGGAGGCACCTTTGAGTCACATTGACCTGGTGCGCCATGTCATGTGAAGTCATCGCCCGATCGGTTGGAGAAGCGCAGCAGAATACCATGTGGGCAAGCTGGCCCGCAAAACATCTGCTTGAATGAGCTTTGCTGTTTGTTCCACCCTTCCCCCGTTTTTGCGGCAGACAAAGCGATGGTCTCCACGAGGACTCGGTATTTCCCCAAGACAAACTCCAGTAAATATAGGTATTAGGTACATCCAACACCCATGCATTCGTGTCCCTTTGGCCTTCGTAAATGCAGTGAAAAACATCCTGCCGACTTTTGGTAGCCATGTGCCCAGCCTTTCCCCAGAACGACAGGCCCCAGGGGGTACAAGAGAGACAAATAAAAAGAAAAAAGCAATCGAAAACGGTAACTAGTTTGGAGTCAGATCTCCAGGGGTATCTTCATGCAAGCCAAACGCCTTCGTGTCAGGCCAAACGGCATCGTCCGTGATGCAGCCGGCCGAAATCCTCCCAAACACTTTTAACCCCCCCTTCCC
>FTEL01007200.1_pt1 | contig 24325 bp, 20 predicted proteins | sample 1658911 | NCBI WGS metagenome assembly FTEL01 (sample SAMEA3914869, study PRJEB12502) | metagenome | biome: forest; material: soil | place: USA | collected 2012-03-12 | depth 0.1 m
CCCCTCCCCCTCCCCTCGCGTTCTTCGTCATGCTAACCAAACTCCAGGCCATCCCGTACATCACCCACGAATTCGCCTCGACGCCCGACCTGGGCTGGTACGGCTCCGCGTACCTCCTGACGGCGTGCGCGTTCCAGCCGCTCTTTGGCCGCATCTTCATGATCTTCTCCATCAAGAAGGCGTACCTGCTCGCCGTGTTCCTGTTCGAGGCCGGCTCGCTGCTCTGCGGCGTCGCGCCCAACTCGCTCAGCCTGATCGTCGGCCGGGCCATCGCGGGCCTTGGTAGTGCTGGCATTCTGACGGGCAGTTTTGTGGTTGTCGGCGAGGCGGTTCCGCTGCAGTTGCGGCCCATTTTTATGGCGGTGGTCGGTACCATGTAAGTAGCCCCTGAGGTTTTGAAGGGTTGGGCTGAGCTGACGTTGTGCAGGTATGGTGTCGGCGCCACGACCGGGCCGCTCCTTGGGGGCGTCTTCACAGACCTTGTGGTAAGTCAAACTTGTCCCAGAGAGTTGGTTGCAGAAAAGAGAAGAAGCTGACGACGATGCAGTCATGGCGCTGGTGCTTCTACGTCAACCTCCCCATCGGGGCGGCCACCGTCGCGACATTGGTCCTGTTCTTCCACCCCAACAAGAACGAGCATTCGCAGCGCGGGCTGATGGAACGGATCATGGACCTCGACATCTTCGGGAATGTGCTGCTCCTCGGGTCGGCCATGATGACTTTCCTCGCCCTCGAGTACACCATGCAGGATATGGCGTGGTCCAGCGCTCGCATCATCGGGCTGCTCGCGGGCTCGGGGGCGGCCAGCATCGCCTTCTTCGGATGGCAGCGCTGGAAGGGCGACGCGGCGCTGATGCCGCCGCGCATCGTCCGGCAGCGCACGGTGGCGGCGTCGTGCGGCATGGCCTTCATGATCTACGCGGCGCTGATCAACCTGACCTACTTTCTGCCGGTCTGGTTCCAGGCGGTGCGCGGGGTCAGCGCGATCCAGTCGGGCATCAACATGATCCCGTACTTTGTGGTCAACGCCGTCTTCTCGCTCGCGGCGGGCTGCTTCGTGAGCAAGATCGGATACGCCACGCCTCCGGCCGTCATCGGGAGCGCGCTGGGGACTGCCGGGGCGGGCTTGCTGCTGCTTCTGCGTGTCGACACCACGACGGTGGAGTGGGTGGGATACCAGGTTCTCACGAGCGCCGGCTTCGGCATCTCGATCCAGCAGGGCTTCACGGCGGTGCAGACGGTGCTGTCGCCGGAGCAGCTGCCCATCGCCACGGCGGCGGTGGTGGCGTCGCAGTCGCTGGGCGGCGCGCTGTTCCTCTCGGTCGGCAACAGCATCTTCCAGAGCAAACTGCGCCAGGCTACGGCGGCGCAGGGCGTGGGCGGCATCGACATCAAGAAGCTCATCGACGGCGGGGCGGCCTCGTTCCGCGACCTGGTGCCGCCCGAGTCTCTGCCAGCGATGCTCGACATCTACAACAAGGCGATCGTGGCGGTTCTGGGGATGTCCATCCCGCTTGGCGCCCTGGCAGTCATCATCTCGTGCTTTATCGAGTGGAAGTCGGTCAGGACGGTCAGGACCGAAGAGACGGCCGAGGTGCGCAATGAGAAGGAGGAGAGCGGCGATATGGAAGAGAAGTGGTGATGAGGGGTTATCAACTCCTGGAGATAGGTAGACAGATGGAGAGGATGGAAGCTAGGGAGGAGCCGAACATGTCATGTCATATTGGTCCATAACTGGCGAATATTTTTTTTTCTTTTGGAAACCCCATTCTTCTTGAACCTGCAGTGTGCTGGGGTTGTTGCACCGTTTGCGGGTAGATCCCAAGTCTAGTGATGGCGACGGCGGTGATGGGGATGGTGGTGGTGAAAAGGTGGTTGTGGAGATCTGGAATCAACCTCGAAGCAACCTGGAAGCTCCAGGGTTGGGGGAGGGTGGAGCTGTTGATGTGCATCTTCTCAGCCTTTCTTGCCGCATGAGGTTGGCTGCCGGATAAAGCTCGGGAAAGCCCCAAACGCCAGAGCAGCAGGGGCGCCCATTGGCCAGCCTGAACCAGCATCGCGCATCGCAGTGGGGCACGCGATCCTTGCTCCATGCAGGTGCCACGACTCTGCCAATTCAGGCCACCACTGCCCATCCAGACTCGGTCCAGCACTGCAGCCTTGCTTTCCGCATCGACCATCCCCGACAATCTTGTCCTTGTCATTGCCAACCTTAATTCCTTCGATTCCTCACCGCACAGCATCCCTCCCCGACGTCATTCCCGTGCTTCTGAACCAGCCTATCGGAACATCCCGCCCATCCAGTGCTTGCACTGCATTGCCTGGAACCATCTCGAAAACCCAGCAGCTCGACTCTACGGTCATCGCGGCCCGTGCCACTCCTCGACAGCAACCCCGAGCACAGCTGCACCACAGCCAGCCGCGCGCCACCGTCGCCTAGCAGTCAACTACCCGACAAAAGAGAAGGGGACACCGTCGGGCAGCATCCGACGACACCGAGTGCACCGAGTGCGCGAACAGCAGAATGGACGACCAAGCCCTCAGCAAGCGCATCCGCGCCTTGACCAAGGCTGTCTCGGCCGACCCCCCTTCTGTCGTCATCACCCTGCTCGAGGAGCTGAAGAATGCGAGCGCGCCGACTGAGGAGCAGCTTCGTGTAAGTTGTGCCAGGTCCTTACCCTGGCCCTAGCCCCCTACTCGGCGGCACAGTTGCTCACCAGCTGCTACGGCTCGCAGTCTACCAAGGCCGGCGTGGCAGTCGGCAAGCTGCGCCACAACCCGAACAAAGACATCGGCCGATTGGCGACCGAGATCGTGTCGAAATGGCGAAAGAACGTCGATGCCGCCAAGGAGACCAAGAAGCGCAAGCTGGAGCTGAGCAAGTCGCCAACCCCCAAGGCCTCGCCCGCCCCGCCCGCCTCGTCCTACAGCACCCCGTACGAGGGCGACCGCGAGAAGCGCCACTTCAAGGTTGATAACGTCGACATCTCCCGGACCGGCAACAAGGCGCGCGACGGTAGCATCGGCGTGCTCTACAACGGCCTGGCCTACCGCGCGACCGAGTCGATCGAGGAGGTGGTGCAGCGCGCCATGGAGGTCGAGGCCGCCGCCTACGCCGTCTACAAGGATACCCCCGAGTACCGCAACAAGATCCGCGGCCTCATGACGAGCCTCAAGCGCAAGGACAACCCGGAGCTCGGCCGCCGCGTGCTGCGCGGCGACATCACCCCGGACAAGTTCGTCGTCATGACCGACGCCGAGCTGGCCTCGGAGGCTCAACGCGCCCGCGACCGCGAGCTGGAGCGCGAGAACATGCTCAAGGCGCAGGTCCCCATGGCACAGAAGTCTATCAGCGATTCTCTGCAATGCGGGAACTGCAAGCAACGGAAGGTCTCGTACAGCCAGGCTCAGACACGCTCGGCTGATGAACCGATGACAACATTCTGCGAGTGCACCGTCTGCGGCCACCGCTGGAAGGTGAGTTTTGTCCCCGGGTGTTGGCTCGGTTGTGCTGCCCAATGCTGACTCCATATCTAGTTCTCCTAGAGAGCGACCAAAGAGGTCCCCCACATCCCTAGACGACATTTTTGGTCTCCTTCATCATTCTCGCGATTCCCTCTTTCCCCGCCACTCTTCGGGTCTAAGGATGCCATCTACGGTTGGGGTCGGTTTTCCGCCCCAGGCGGGGTCAGCTAAGCCGCGGAGGGGCGAGACTGCATTGTGAAGTATACACCTCGGGAACAGGATCATTCGGGTCTCCATTCGGTGAGGTTCGTGGGGGCGCACTGTAAATGTAGAGCCTTTGCGTCTAAACAAGCAGAGATGGTTGCTGCTCTGACTGCGTTGTTTTTATTTTTTCCGGTTTGTTTACACACGGGTGCGAATTGGGCACCGGAGTACCTGGTTAAGGAGTTCAAACGGAGGGGGGACTCGATGGGCCGGCATGATACCCCGAGCAGCGGGATGGCCATGAGAGCCCGTCTTGGGAACAGGGGACGTCTCGCCTATACCTACTACTATCTGGGTAGAGAAGGGAGACAGAGTTTTGGTTTTTGAGATACGTGTACCATAGAGGAGGTTGGGCATTGTTAGGACGGGTGCTGGGTTGGGAAGGACAGACATCATCCATATCATTCAGGTGCCAAAGCATGGATGGCGTGAATCATTCAGGAGCAGCATGCTTGCAAGATAAACTGAATACATTGCCAGCGCAACTCCGGGTATCAGTCTAGTTGTGAAACGAGGCGTCCCCCAAAGCCACCCCGCTACCTCTGCGGCTTCGGGATGCCCAGCACGGCAAGCAAATCATCAGGCTGCTCCGCCGTCTCGTCCTCCAGCCCCATGGCAGCTATGTGCTTCCAGAACTTGCTCAGATGCCTCGTGCCGGAATCACACAAGATCGTCACCACCCGGCTCCCCTTGGGCATCTTGAGCGCCGTCACAACAGCAGCGACGCAGTTGACCGCGCTGCTGCTCCCAATGAAAATCCCATCATGCTCCACCAGCCACCTCGCCATGCGGCTCGCCTGCTCGTCCGTGACCTTGACCGCGTCATCAATCAACCCCCGCCCGGCCTCGAAATTCTCCGTGATGCGGTTGATCCCGATGCCCTCGACCATCGTGTCGACCTGCTGCCGGCGGCGGGTGCCCTCGCGCTCGGTGGACGAATACATCACCCCGTGCCGGATCTTGTTGTACAACCCGCTGCCCTGCGGGTCGGCCAGCACCACGCGCAGGGCCGTAAGCTGGGCTTCTTCTTTCAGGTACTTGGCCACGCCGGCGATGGTGCCCCCCGTGCCGGCACCCGCAACGAAGGCGTCCAGCCGGCCGTCGGTCTGCGCAAAAATCTCCGGGCCAGTCGTCTTCATGTGCGCGGTGTAGTTGGCGAGGGACTCGAACTGGTCCGCGAAGAACCCGCGCGAGGGGGTGTCGGCCGCCGCGGTGTGGGCCTTGGCCCGGGACCGCGCGAGGTTGACAAAGTGGCCCGGGTCGGTGATGGGGGCGACGGGGACGCGCTCGACGGTGGCGCCGAGGTGGTGCAGCAGGTCGGATTTTTCGACGGCCATGTCGTCGGGCATGCAGATGTGGGCGTTGTAGCCGCGGGCGCGGGCCAGGACGGCGAGGGAGATGCCCGTGCTGCCAACGGTGCCCTCGTAGATGGTGTCGCCGCGGCCTGGGGAGAGGAGGCCCTGCTCCTCGGCGACCTGGATCATGTTGAGGGCGACGCGGTCCTTGGGGCTGCCGCCGGCGCCGTTGAGGAACTCGGCCTTGGCCAGGATGATGCAGCCTGTTGCTTCGGAGAGGCTGCGGATCTTGATGAGAGGGGTGTTGCCGATGGTGCCCTCGATGCCGTCGATGATGCTGCTGCCGCGGTCGTAGCTCGACCTCGCGGATTCCTCGCGGTCCTCGAGGCTGACGGGCCCGAAGAAGATGCTGCCCCGTCTTGACCTCCTCTTCCGCCGCTCGTACCGCGACTCGAGCTCGGGGTAGACATCCTTGAATCCCAGGGTCACAATAACGCCGGCAATGAAGGCAACCGTCAGAGCGACGGTGCCGTATGCTCGAGGGTGGTCGCTCAGAGACATTGTGGCGTCATATTTTGTGTTGTTCCCTTTTTCCTTTTCTCTTCTTCCCGTCTCACTTTTACCCAACAGGGTCTCGGAGTTGATGAAATCACCCAGCAAACCAAAAAGAAAATAAAAAGAGGAAAAAAATATGTACGTTCGAATCGTTAGAGTGGATAATTCGTCCAAGTGAAGCCCAACAGGAAAGACAATTCCTGACCGAAAGAGCCGAGTCCCACGCCGTTGGGCTTTGATGTCATTCGGCGCTACTGCACCTCTGCCAAGACTGTTCGATCTGAACCACCCCTGTCTGTGTCGCTAAATCTTTGTGGGTCTGGACCCCGCGGGGCCTTGAGCCGCCCCCAGAGAGCAGGAGCTCGGGCCAGGCGGAAAAGTCGACCTGATGATTGAACCACTGATGAGGGGAGCTGTGAATGCTTGCAGACGACAGCTTCCCGTATTTGTCCACCGTCATCGAGGCCCCCTTCCCCCCTCCCCCTTCGCTCGTCGAGCTCCCCCTTCGGGACTATGGACTCTCCCATCGTCACGCAGTTGTTCCGCCAACTGTTCCGGCGCCATCCAGCCTGCCAATCCCGCCGGAACCTGGCGACGCTCGCGACGGCACTTCGAGATGTGCGCCAGCAACACCACCACGAGCAGCAGCTGCGATTCCTCCAGCAACACCACACCCAACGCCGATCCTACGCAACCCGTGGCCGCGGCTCGGCCCGCGATGCCCAGTCCGAGTCGAATTGGCAGCAGCGCACAGATGTCTTCCAGCAGGACATGTCCGAGGAGTTCAAGGCCTATCCCCTGGTCAACGCCATGGACCTCCGCATGCGCAAGACCAGGCCGCGCCGCGTCAAGATGCTCATGCGGGACTTTATAGAAGGTCGGTTGCGCTGTGATCCTGGGATTCAGCTGGCCACTGGTGACTAGATGGTGCTGACATGCGCCTGGTGCCGCTCCCAGATAGCCTCTACAACCCCCACTACGGCTACTTCTCCAAGCAAGTCGTCATCTTCACCCCTGGCGAGCCATTCAACTTCCCCACGTTATACGACGAACTCGAGTTCCACTCCTTGCTTTCCCGCCGCTACGTCCAGTTCGAAGACTCTCTCGACGCCGTGTCCCCGAGCGATACCCGCCAACTCTGGTACACCCCGACCGAGCTCTTCCGCCCCTATTACGGCGAGGCCATCGCCCGCTATCTTGTCGACAACTACAAGCTCACTGCCTACCCCTACCATGACCTGATCATCTACGAGATGGGCGCCGGCCGCGGCACCCTCATGCTCAACATTCTCGACTACATCCGCGAGGTCGACCCCGCCGTCTACAACCGCACCAAGTACCGGATCATCGAAATCAGCACCCAGCTCGCCACCCTCCAAAACTCCCAGCTGATGCAGTCCACCGCGGCCCGGGGCCACGCCGACAAGGTAGAAATCATCAACCAATCCATCTTCGACTGGACCAACCCCGTCCCCTCGCCCTGCTTCTTCCTCGCCTTCGAGGTCTTCGACAACTTTGCCCACGACGTCATCCGCTACGACACCACCACCCAGAAGCCGATGCAGGGCCTCGTGCTGATCGACGACAACGGCGATTTCTTCGAGTTCTACACCCCGCAGCTCGACCCCGTCGCGGCCCGCTACTTCCGCGTTCGCGACGCCGCCACGTGCGGCCGCTACAAGGTCCCGTACCCGTCGACCCGCCTCGGCCGGTGGTTCGCGAGCCAGAAACCCCTAGCCGCCAACCTCAGCGACCCCGAGTACATCCCCACGCGCCTGATGGAGTTCTTTGACGTGCTGGGCCGCTATTTCCCCGGCCACCGGTTGCTGACCAGCGACTTCCACTCGCTCCCCGGCGCCATCAAGGGACTCAACGCCCCGATCGTGCAGACCCGGTTCCAGAGACGACCCGTCCCCGTTTCCACACCACTGGTGAGTCCACCATCCCTGTCCATCCCAGCCCCTTCGTTGCCCTGACAATCAAATCAATCCAGGTCCACCAGGGCTACTTCGACATCATGTTCCCCACCGACTTCCAGACGGCCGAGGCCACCTACCGGGCCATCACCGGCAAGCTCACCAAGGTGCTCACCCACGAGGAGTTCATGCACCGCTGGGCCTACGTCGAGGACACCGAGACCAAGAGCGGCGAAAATCCTCTTCTGAGTTGGTACAAGAATGCCAGTGTGCTATTTACTGTATAAACAAAAACAAACCACCACATGCGTACATATAACGACGCCACATTGTAGCAATACAACCACACCCCGCGCCGCCTGCCAGATTGTCGGGCAATGAACCTGTCCCCTGTGTCTCTTGAACACACCCATCGTCATGTCACCAAACACACCAAGATGGATGGATTGCTCCAACTTTCTGATACTCATTCATCAGTCTATCATCAGGAGCCGACCGAGAGCGCAAGCCACCAGACCAGACACACAACACTTGGAAACTCTTGGATATCTTGCGCGTCTCTCAGACATACTGCGGCGAAATCACGGGCTTCCAAAAACAAACCACATACCCCTCGCCCCTAAAAAAACCAAACCCCCAAATTTAACACCGACCCCTTTCCTTCCCTTCCTGCCATGATAAACGAGCCCACTTAGATGTTGAGCTCCTTCATCTTCTCCGCCAGCCACTCCTCCGCCTTGGCGACGGCCTCGTCCAGCTTGGCCGGCTCGGCGCCGGCGCCCTGCCGGCTGGGCTCCTTGCCGCCCGTCTTGCCGCCAATGACCCCCGTGACCGCCGCAGTCCAGTCCTCCGCCTTGATGCCCTTGGATGAGAGGTGCTGCGGATAATGTGTTAGCGATGATGTTACAATAGCTAGGGGTGGTTGGTTCAGCTTACCGTGCCAACATAGACGCCGTGCATGACGGCGTCGTCCTTGCTGCCCGCAAAGACGTACACGGTCCTCTCCTTGTCCTTGGACTTGTAGTACGTCATGACGTCGGCGATGGCCTTGGCGTTGGCCGAGATGGGCAGGTGGCCGACGAAGAACTTGGAGTCCTTGGTCTCCTCGGCCTTGAAGTGGCCCTGGACGGTGTCGAGCGCCGTCTTGCTCTCGGCCTTCTGGCGCTTCTTCTGCTCGTCCACCACCTCCTTCTGGATCTTGGCGAACCGCTGGCGGAGGTCCTCCTTGGTCAGCGCCGAGATGGTCAGCGCGTCGAGCTCGACGGCAGCGGCCTTGATATCAGCCGCCTTTTGCGGGCTGAAGTCGAGCGCCTCGATGTGGTCGAGCTTCTCGCTGAACACCTGCGCGTCGCGCTGGGCCTGGTGGGCGCCGTCGCCGGTGAAGGCGACGATGCGCCGGATGCCCTTGGCAATGCCGTTCTCCTCGACGATGATCAGGTCCTTGATGAGGCCGGTGCCCTCGACGTGGGTGCCGCCGCAGAACTCGACGCTGACCTTGCGCCACTCGGGGTTCTTGGGGTTCGCGAGGAGCTCGTCGACGTCAACACCGATCGAGACGACGCGCACGGGGTTGGGATATGTCTCGCCGAAGACGGCACGGACACCCTCGATCTCACGCGCCAGATCCAGCTCGACATCCTTAGCGTACGTCTTGAGATCGCTGCGAATATCGGCGTTGGCCATCTCCTCGATCTTCTTAATCTCCGCCAAGGTGACACCGGTCTTGTGGCTGAAGTCGAAGCGCAGCTTCTCCTGGTCGACCAGGGAGCCCTTTTGGTGGATATCCTCGCCAAGCACCTCCCTCAGCGCATGGTTGAGGACATGGGTGCCGGTGTGGTTGTTCCGGATGGGCTGGCGCCGGAGCTCGTCGAACTCGCAGATCACCTCGTCGCCGGCAGTGAACTCTCCGTACTCGAGGTATCCATTGTGCACAATGTAGCCACCGTACTCCTGCACGTCGAGCACCTTGAACTCGGCAACTCCGTCGATGATGATCCTGCCAGTGTCGGCAACCTGGCCACCCGATTCGGCATAGAAGTTGGTCTTGTCGAGCAGCAGGCCGAGAGGGGTATTCGGTGGAAGCTCCTTGCTGGTCTTGCGGAACTCGCCGTCGACGAAAACCAGCTCAACCTTAGCCTTGATGTCGCCCTTCTTGAACTTGCCCTCGTCGTTTGGCCGCGCGAGGCTGAAGGAGCTCTCGAGCTCGGCAATTTGGTGTACGTTGAGCTTGGGGAACGTCTGGACTGCCTCCTTGACGGCCTTGCTGGCCTCCCTCGCCTTCTCCCGGGCAACCTCGACCTCGGCCTCGTCGATAGTGAGGCCGCGCTCCTCCGCCATCAGCTTCGTCAGATCCTCGGGGAACCCGAACGTGTCGTACAGCCGCCACACATCAGCGCCCGAGAGCTTGTTGTCGCCACCCTTGACCGCGAGCGCGGCGTACTTCTCGAACTGCTTCTCGCCGCGGTCCAGGGTAACCGCAAAGGCGGCCTCCTCCTCGTCCAGGATCTCCTTGATATCCCCCTGCTTCTTCTTGAGCTCGGGGAACTGCTCGCCCATCTGATCGACCAGCGCCGGCAGGATGCTCGAGAAGAAGGAGCCAATCTCGGCCTGGAAGTACTTGCGGGCATACCGCACACCTCTCCGAAGAACACGCCTGACAACGTAGCCGCGCCCCATGTTGTTGGGGGCAGCGCCATCGGAGATGGCGAAAGAGAGCAGGCGAATGTGATCCGCGGCAACACGGTAGGCGGTATCGATACCGTCCACATCGTCCTTGCCGTACTTGTCGGTGTAGGGCCGAGCGCCGGTGACTTCTTGTATCCTCGCGAACAGGGGGGTGAAGATGTCGGTGGCGTAGTTGGAGGTCTTGTGCTGGAGGGCAGACACCAGGCGCTCGAAGCCCATGCCGGTGTCGATGTGCTTCGCAGGGAGGGGCTTGAGGGACTTGTCCTGCTGACGGTCGAACTGCATGAAGACGTTGTTCCAAATCTCGACGACCAGCGGGTCATCCTGGTTCACGAGGTGGGCAGCGTTCCGCCCCCCAACCTTGTCGTAGTGAACTTCACTGCAGGGGCCGCACGGCCCCTGGTCACCCATCTCCCAGAAGTTGTCCTTCATGTCGCCCGGCAGGATGTGGTCCTCGGGGACACCGACGTCGAGCCAGAGCTGCTTGGCCTCGAGATCCGGCTCGAGGCCCATGGCGGGGTTGCCCTCGAAGTATGTGACGTACAGTCTCTGGGGGTCCAGGCCGTAGACCTTGGTCAGGAGCTCCCAGGACCACTCGATCGCCTCCTTCTTGAAGTAGTCGCCGAAGGACCAGTTTCCGAGCATTTCGAAGAATGTCTGTCGGTTGTTAGCCGTCGAGGCTCTCGGGGTTCTCGCGAGCGGTGGCGGTGGCGGGACTCACATGGTGGTAGCTGTCCTTGCCGACATCGTCGAGGTCCTGTTTGTGCCTAGTTAGCGACAGTGCGAGATGGGGGGAGGGGTGTTCTCGGGAAAACCAACATTGTGTTTGCCACCTGCACGGATGCACTGTCGACGCAGTTAGCACAAAGCCCGAGTTTGGCGACGATGAGCTGGGCATCATCAATCTACCTTCTGTGTGTCCACCGCGCGGTTCAGCTTGGCCATGGGCTCAGTCTTGCCAATTGTCCCGAGGAAAATCGGCTTGAACTGGTTCATGCCCGCATTGGTGAAGAGCAGGGTGGGGTCATTGTGAGGGACGACCGAGGAGGAGGGCACTTTGGGTCAAGAGGTGTCAGTAAAATGAAGCAAAGGCTGAATAAACGGCATCTTGGTGTCCTGCGCTCGTCGCCATCGCCGGCGCGCGGGGCGGGTGGTGATGGACGCGACGCGGGGTGGTGAGGGGCGATGGAGGGGTTGTTGGTTGGTGTTGGAGGGGCAATGCAATGGAGGGGCGCGTGTCCTACCGATCGAATGGCCCCTCTCAGCGAAAAAGTCCAGGAAGGTCTTGCGGACGAGGGGCCCGGTCCACTTGACTTCGGCCATGGTGGGCGTGATGGAGCGTGATGAATAAAACCGGTAGCTGGGTCCGAAGGCAGAGGCGATCCGGAGGTGCAGGCCGAACAATGGTGAGGGAGACGGAGAGCGAGGTGCCTTGTTGTGGGTGCTGCAGCTGTTTGGGAACCCGGTGGCTGCTCGAACGTTCTCGAGTCCAGGTCTGGGCGACTGCGGGGCGGGGCAGTGGGTTTTGTGTTTGTGGTGGAAGCTTCGCGGCCGAGCACAGGCATGACTCAAAGGCTCAAAAGGCAGCCGATAGCAGCCGGTGCCACGCCCGCTTCTAGACCGGCACCACAACCACTGCGTCCACGCCGTCCTGTCCATGCACCGCGCTCCCAACATCGTCCACCCTTCCAGCCCTCGCGATATCGGCCGCCGCTTTATCGCGATCCGATCCTCGAGTCTCGTCTTGATTGGGTCCCGTCCATAGTCTTCTCGGCCCTGTGCAGCTGGTAGCGCAGCAGAGGGGTCAATTGGTGAGAGCAGAGCGGGCGATAAGAGGTGTGGCAAGGGAAGAGAGAGAACTGGAAAAAAATAGGGAGGGAATGCTGGCTCACGGCTCTGGGGCCAACCCCTGCTTGACAGCCATGGACGGACTCGGCCTTCAGCACCAAACCCGCCACCATCCACAACAACCCCAGCGCCACCAGAACCACGCCCTTGGGTCCTCCTCTGCAGCCCAGAGTTTGATGCCCTCTGAGCCGCGGCGCAAGCGCAAGCCTGAGGGCGCTCCTGAGGGCAATGAACGGCTCTCCAAACGGCTGGGTCTATTGAATCTCGGTGTGTCCCTAGCCCGATCCAATGGGGTGGGGGAGGAGGAGGGGCTGCCGAGCGACTGGAGCCGTCCACTCAAGCCCCGCCTCGCCTCACCGCAGCCAGCCAGCCAGCCAACTAACACCGTCCGCTATCTCTGCAGACCAACCAACCGAGCAGCAAACGCTCTTCGTCCCCGTCGAGCACCTCGACATCCCCTACGATGCCACGGCCACCACCGACACCGGCCCCGGCCCCGGCCCTAGCCGGCCACACCGCCACCACCGCAAACACCCCCCTCCTCCCCGCGTCGACTCCGCAATGGACCTAGACGACTCCAAGCACAAAGTCTACATCTACAACCTAGACGACGAGCTCTCCTCCTCCGACGGCGAGAGCAACCCCTCCTCGCCCACCGACGGCGGCGGCGGCCGCGTGGTCTTCCTCGCCGACATGGAGAAGCACCTGCGCGACCACCGCCACAGCCGCCTGCTGCCGCCGGGCCGGGCGCTCGACCCCCGCCCGGACTCGCCGCCCTGGTCGGGCAAGGAGCTCGTGCTGTACCGCGTGCCGAGCTCCATCTCGGTGCCGGAGGAGCAGGACAGCGTGCGCAAGGCGATTATGGAGGCTAGGGAGCGAGTGAGGGCGAGGCAGAGGGCTGGTGCGGATGTGGCGATCGTGCCGGTGAGCACCGCGCCGCCTGTTTTGGGGGATCTCCCGATGGATGCTGAGCCGGTGTCGTGGCCGGGTTTGGAGGATGATCCTGATGCTATGGAGCTTGATGAGTGAGTTGGTAATGCGGGTGGTGGTAGAGGAGGTGAGTTAATGCGGACGGACACGGCGCAACTGGGGGTGGGTTGCTTTTCGGAAGGTGTTTATGGCACGGGGCGCACTTAGAAGTTACTTCGGTGGGTTTACCGAAGCTGCTCTCGTGAGAGTATCAGGGGAGTTGTTGGGATTGATCTTATTTGTGATTTCTTCTAGGACTATTCATCCGATCCTTAGGTCATAGTTCTAGATGCAGCAAGGTAAACAACAGGCCGCCGCCGCATGTGATTCTGCCAACTATCCCACGTCCCAAACGCCGAGCTCCTAGCAAAATGAAATTCATGAGCGCCTGCCGATCCCTGATTTCCCGCTAGGAAATTACATTTTATTAAAAAAAAAAAGCTCCTCCCCGAAGCTCCCTGCACCAGACTCGACGTTTCCATCCCTTAGTCCCTGAACGGGTTGGTGTTGCCGGTACCCTGGGGCCGGACGGCGCTCGGAGGGGGTCCCGGAGGCGGGGCATATGTGTCTCGAAACTGACTAGAGGAAGCCGGAGGAGGCGATCCGGGTGGCGGTCCGTACTCGAAAGGCTCTTCGGCCGGTCGCTGCTGACTCTGTCCGGCGGCCTGCTGTTGCTGCTGCTGCTGCTGGGGGTCGACCTTGGTCGAGCCGGCCGGGGGCTCGTACACAGGCGGGCGCGGGGCGTTGGGATCGTAGACTGGAGGAGGCACGGCGTGCATGTCGTAGTACTGAGGACCATTGGGGTGGTAGGGGTAGACGCCTGCCGGCTGAGGAGGCCGGTAGCGGGGGTCGACTTGGGCGAGGGTCGCGCGGGAGACGAGGAACTGTGGCCAGGATCAGCATACTGTGCGGGACGGCGACTTGAGAGTAAGACATACGCGGTGATATCCTAGGGGAGGCAGGCCCTTCTGTATCCTCTTTTGGACATGGATGTAGCCGATCAGGAGGTAGAGGCTGCATATAACGACGATGGCGAGGAAGAGTGACCACTTGACGATGACGCCCGTCTGCAATGATTGAGTTTAGCATCCGATTCTTGGCACTGGACTTTTAGAGAACGTCAACACCCACCCTGGAGATCCAGAACGGAACGTCGCAATTGTCGTCGTCGATGAGGAAGCCATCGTCGGTGTAGTTGCAGTTATAGCGCCGGAAAATGGGCGCTATGGTGGGCACCATGTTGAAGCTGCTGCGACGGAGCGAGGCACTCTAGACAGTTCGAGTGGGGTGGGCGAGGAGGACGCTGAAGGGAGCGGGTCTATGGAAGTGTGTTTGTTGATTGAAGCGGTCGAGGGAAGCGAGTGGACTGTGCAAGACTCAGTTCAACTGTGAGGCGCCGAAAAAACGAATGATTGCCGTGCTGAGAGAAGGAAAGTCGAGAAAGTACGCAACACGGAGGAGGAGAGGTGCCAAGGCCAGGAAAACAAGCCGAGGTGGGCGGGCTGACGTCTTGTCCGTCTTGTCCGCGCCCGAGGGGGGGGACGGGCAGCGATGCAATGCAGATCACGAAGGAGGGGTGGCACCTTCACATTGCCTGCTTGCGGTGCTTCAAGGGCCCGGATGTCGCGGAACATTCCTGCCCGCAACCCCAAGCCACCCGGCAATGAGACGGCAGTGGCGCTGGGGGGGGCATCACTTGGAGGCAGTTGGGGGGCTCTGGGTGACGCCGGGCGGCGTTGGGCAGACGACGGCGACGTTTCATGGCCCTTCGCGAGCGTTTCAGCTCCTGGCGGCCCGAGTAATAAAAGCGCTAGATTAGGTCGCGTACGCAAGCTAATAGCCGCCGCGTCTTCGAGGGACGGAGCACGGAGACCACTTGTTCTCAACAGCCCTCGAGGCTAGCAAGGAAATGCTGAATTCCAAAATGCACCGCCTTGTGGAGCTGGAGGGCTGGATGGGGGAGAAGGGGGGAGCCTCTGGCCGTCGGGAATCCGCACTCGTGAGCCAAACGCTCCAGGGCGGACTGCGATCAACAGGGATGCATCTGGACACTAAGGCTTTCGTCCGATTGAGCAGACCCGGGTTTCATCCCTTGTTCGACTGCTGTCCCCATTTGCGGGCGGCGCGTGGCGGGTTCCAGGCTCGTCGCTGGCAATCACAGATCGCCGCCGCCGTGCAATGACGGACGAGGCTGATATCAACAAACCTCGGCCGTTGGAGTCGCATGCAGGCCAAGAAAAGAGGTGGCACGGTAGCAACGGCGAGCATGTGCAGATCTGTCCACAATCTTGGGCGCGATTCTGGTGATGCCAACCGGGGAAAGGTAGAGAATTATGAGATTGCATAATATCTCATTCTTGACATGGAATGGCACCCCTCAATGCAGCACCAGCGCCATTGAGGCCAGATGAGATGCTCGGCGGAATTTCCAGAATGTCGAGCACAGTGCCACGAGGTGCCATGTCAAGAATGGCAGTTTGTTTTGTTCGCAGCAGGTTTTCTCTGCACCCCCCTCCTGTGGGAAATTGCTTGGCAGACAGCCAGAAGGGGCTAGAGCGTCGGTAATCGGCCGATGCGGCATGCACGGGCCAGGCCGCCCCGGCCCAGGGATCCACACCGGACCGCGAGTTTGGAGGCAGCGAGGTCTCCACAACTGCAACAAATTTCGCCCGCAGCACGCGGCAATACGCATCGGCAAGCCCACCTCGAGCACGCGCGAATAGCGCCCCCAACACTCGAGCTGCGATTCAACAACGGCCATATCCGGGCCAGTCAAAGGCTCAATCGCTTGCGCATCTCGAATCGAAGCTGCTCCGCGCCCGAACTGGTTCTCGAACCGCCCTCCCGGACTCGACACGGCGGACCCAATGCCCCCGACCGCCCAATCTCGGCTCGAATCCCCTTCCCTATCGCGCCTGCGACCGCCGAACACGACCGGGATGCTTTAGACGAGCCATTTGTCTCCTTACGCCTTCGATTCTCTGCGGGTGTGGCAGGCCCGCGCGCTCCAGTTCCTTCTCAGCCCCCTCGACCGCGAAATGTCGGTCACCGTTGGCGCAGCCCGAGTGCTCTCGCTGCCGTGCCGGCCCACGCCCCCGCCGTCGACCCTCGTGAGGGCCATCGCCAGGACGACATCTCCCCATGCCGCTGTTCGGTCCGCACCCTTCAGCTCGAGAAGCTCCATCCAGTCGCTAGCGACAGTACGACGACAGAGACTCGACGCCCCCCAACTCCTCGATTTCTTATCGTCCCGCCCACGTGCCTCGTATTCGACATCCATGCCCGCCCCGAGCAACAAGTTCGTCTACAACGTCGCGGCATCCTACATTGCCAAAGGACGCGCCTACGACCCCGCGACCCACGTTTTCCAATTCAACCCATACAACCGCGTACAACCACCAAAGGCAGGCCGGAGCAAGGCGTCGCGGCCCGAGTCTGGACAGGATGCCTTCTTTGTCAGCCGCCTCGGCGCCGTCCCCGGCGAAGTTGCGCTGGGCGTGGCGGACGGTGTAGGCGGGTGGATGGATAGCGGCGTCGATCCGGCCGACTTCTCGCACGCCTTCTGCAATTACATGGCTGACGCTGCTCTCTCGACACCAGCAAGCGCAACGGGAGGGAAGAGCGCGCCGCTCACAGCGCGGAAGCTGATGCAGAAGGGGTACGAAGCCGTCTGCCACGACCCGGCCATCAAAGCCGGGGGAAGCACGGCCATTGTCGGCCTCCTCACAGCCGAGGGTGTGCTCGAGGTCGCCAACCTGGGCGACAGCGGCTTCATCCTCCTCCGCCTGAACCGGGTGCACGCGGCCAGCGATCCCCAGACGCACGCCTTCAACACCCCCTACCAGCTCAGCGTGGTCCCGCCTAGCATGCTGCTGCGTGCGGCAGCTTTTGGCGGGGCACAGCTGATGGACCAGCCGCGCGACGCCGAGGTCACTCGCCACCGACTCCGCCACGGCGACGTCCTCGTCTTTGCCAGCGACGGCCTCTGGGACAACCTCTTCAACCAGGACATCCTGCGCATCGTGAGCCAGAACATGGCCCGCTCCGGCGCCTGGGCGAGCACCGAGAAGGGCGTGCAGGTGGCGTCGGACCTGCGCCCCTACACCACGCTCGGCGAGACCAACACGCCGGCAAGCACACATCCCACGTTGCAGAGCTTGATCGCGACCTCCATTGTCGCCACCGCAAAGTCGGCAAGCCTCAACAGGAGACTGGACGGACCCTTCGCCAAGGAGGTGAAGAAGTACTACCCGCACGAGGTGTGGCATGGCGGGAAGGAGGACGATATCTGCACAGTCGTGGTGGTTGTGTCTGAGGAGGAGCCGCCGGCAAAGGCGAAGCTTTGAGCAGACATGGGCGGACAGCGACCTACTTAGCGGCCGATATGGCCCCCACTGGACAGTACGGCCAGAAGTGCCATATGTCAACATCAATGTCGACATGGAACGAAACAGGGGTTGGAAAACGAAACACAACCACACCAACAAATCATACCCATCCACATCATAAGCAGGGCGTCTCCATCGACGTTTCCTCGCCGGCTCGAGCGGTCTGGCCAGCCGAGGCTGCCGTTCCCCCGGAAGAACCGGAAAAGCACACAGACTAAATGGGCAACTGGGATATCACGCGGAAGCCAACATGCAGCGTTGGGATAGACAGACGGGAGCACACACAAGATGTGCGCGCGCAAGGGGCATGCGCAAAAAAAGTGAAGCCATTTATTACCTATAGACTTGGATGTCGAACTGGGCTCAGCGCCCGATAGAGAGACGACGTTCTACGGCGGCGGCGGGAAGAAGAATAAAACTACTCGTCCCTTTTCACCCTGTCCGCCCACCTTGTTTATTATCTATCATCACCCACTCCGCCCGAGTCCAAGTCCAAGCAAAACGCCCAAGCTCACCACCCACCTCCCCCAAAAACGCCACACGATTGCCGATCCCGTCCGTGTGTTTTCTTCAAAAACCTGTCTCGGTCGGTCGGTGTCAGACACTTTTGGACCTCAGCCACACACACCGCCTTGGTCTTGTCAAAACGTCGGTCGTCCTTCAAAAGCGCAAGCCAGGTCCCGCCCACCTCGTACAGCAAGGATCTGCAGCTCAAGCTTTTTGGCAAGCGGCGGCGGCCCAAGACAAGCACTAATAAACGTTGACAACTGCTGCACCCCACGCGTTGGGCCCCCCCTCTCATGGTACCTACCTGTATGCAGGCTCCCGCGTCATGGCCCCCAAAAGAAAAGAAAAAAAAAAAGACAAAACCCGCCTTATCGGGGGATGCTGTACCCATCCGAAACTGGCTCCGGGCACCGGATCTGCAGGCGGCCGACGGGGACAGGAGGAGACTGACTTTGCTGCGTTGACACCCCGTCTCACCTCACCCCGGCAAGAGCACACACACGACGTTCAACAAAAAAAGTATTAATTCCTAGGGTAGTTGACATCAGCGACATGCGCGCAAGGCCCATGCCATCCATGGCCGTCTGCTACTCCCCTAATCAAACCAACAAAACCAAGGCAGGTAGGGAGGATAGGCGGTAGATCGAGCGCGCGGGCGCTGCGAAGAGTTTCAGTCCATAACCCGCCGGCCGGCCGGGACAGACGCAAGCGGCGCATAAAAAAATCACACGCAGCAGCAGCATCCCAGCAGGCGAAAAAGCCATGGACCGAAAATCCCCAGCAGCAGAAAAAACTTTGGCCTCGACCTAGGAAGCGCACCCCCGGCCCCCTCCTATGCCCCCCCAATTTTGACCCCCCCAAGGCGCCATGCCCCGGTTTCCGACCAAGAGAGAGAGAGCGAGAGAGAGAACCAGACCCCCCCTACCATGCCGAGATCCTGACCAAAAGTTTGCCCTGCGAAAAGCCCGACCCCGGCTTGCGCCGCGAGTCAGGCCCCCCGCCCCGGCGCCCCAATTACAGCATCTTCAAGAACAAAGGTATGTACGAGAAGACGAATGCAACCAAAACGCTACTCCCCCCCCTCCCCCTTGCTTCCTTCCTTCCTCTCATCACCATTTCCCGAAAACCCAAACAAGCAAGCAAACAACAACGCCGGAATCAACAGCTCTCGAGGCTTCTTAGTTGAAGAAGACGAGGGCGGCGACCGTGACGGCGATGAGGGCCAGGGGCGAGGCGAAGCGCTGGCCGTTGTTGGTGTTGACGGGGGCGGTAGTAGCGGCGGGGCGAGTCGAGCTGGAGCTGTGGCTGGTCGTGGTGGTGCTGAGGGCTGTAGGCGATACGTCAGTGATCACGTCAGATAGTGAGGATGGCGGCTGACCGTCGCCCGTAAAAACTTACTGGAGCTGGTGCTCGAGACGCTGCTCGTGGTGCTCGAGCTGGCGCTGCTGGTGGAGCTGGAGCTGGAGCTGCTGGCCGAGGTGGACGAGACCGACGCGCTGGTGCTGCTGGCGGTGGCCGAGAGCGAGGTGCTGCTGCTGGGGAGGACGCCAGTGCCGACGTAGTTGAACTGGGGGCTGTAGTTGGGCTCCGACGACGAATCGGTGATCCGGATGGCGTACTTGCCCGAGGGCAGGTCGTTGAGGGTGAAGGTGTACTCAGTGCCAGTCTGGCCGCCTGTGTGGTGTGTCAGCATGCGTGGTCCGCTTCACATAAGCAAGAATGGTGGTGGCGGCTTACTGGTGAGGTCGGTAACCTTCTTCAGGTTGTTTGGGTCGTTGCCGGTCATGAGGGTGATGGTGACGGGGCCCTCGGCATTGTTCCACTTGAGGGTGAAGGGCTCACCCTCGGTGATCTGGTAGTTGGAGTTGAGGAGGACGGGCTTAGCGAGCGCAGCGGCCGCAAAAGCGAGAACAGCGCCGACGGAGAACTTCATTGTGAACTGAATTGAGACGAATACTCGGGATAAGCGATGGGCGAAGAAGGACAAGTAGTGCCACTATCGACCAGCAGGAAATTGGTCAGTAACTGCTTGTTTCGGGACGGGTACGCGTGTATCGTGAGAGGTCGGGTGGTCGGGTGGCTCGGAAGGAAAGGGCCAGTTCAGTTCAGTTTGACGCGAGTCGACGCCGTGGTCGCTCGGTGCGTGTTGTGTGTGTGTGTGTGTGTGCTTGGTGCTTGGGGCTTCTCTCTGTTGTCCCGGTGCCTGGCTGGGACTGGGACGCGGAACCTGGCAGGTCTGGGGGGGGTGCGCGACTTACCGAGTGGAATGTGGTGGGTGTAAGTGGGCAATTGGATGGTAGCGGGAATGCAAAACGAGTTGATGAACGACCGTGGAGAAGTTGGGATATTATTACGGCAGACGAAATGCCAGAGGTGAGACCAGAGCTTGGGAGTGCGAAAACTGGAAGGAAGGAGAGGAAGGGTGAGGAAGAAGGCAGCGACGGCACACAGGGGCCCAAAATACCCCGGCCCGGCGGCCAAGGACGCGATGCGATGTCTGGGAAAAGGAACCTAACTGCCAGGAGGCCAATGGGAGCCCGCCGTTGAGGAGGATTCTTGGCCGCGCGCACCACCCTGACCCCTGTCGCGATGGGGGAAGGCGGACATGGCGGGAAGCCTGAGCAACGAGCCAGGGGCAGGCCGGGGGGGGAGACGGTCGCGCCAGGGGGGGGTGGGGCGAGCAAGTCTGGATCGAGAGCTGCAGTGGCTTGCCAAATTTGACGTCGCTTTGCTGCTGGGATGCCGAGAGTCAGACGCAGCACGCCGCCGCCATGGATGTTCCATCGACAACGGCAGGCACAGGATGTTGGAGGCACAGTCACACCCGCGACGTTCGGCAACAGGCTCCTTCGCATCCAACACAAGGCCCGCGCACACGAGAAGGAGGCAGCAGCAGCAGCAAGCAGCACCGAGGCAGCGACGGCCTCTCTTCAGTGCCCCCCTCATCAGCCGCCGACTCGCCGTCGGCTTCCATTCCCAGTCTAGTGCCCGCGGCGCTGACTGTGGAAATTGCTCGCGCCGGATTGCCCGCCGCCGGGCCCTGCTTGAATTTGCAAAACATGTTGCTAGCGCTGGCACGCCCGCCCCGCAGGCGATCAGCGGACGCTCGCAATGCTGTCAGGCGGCGCTGAGATGGCGAGCGGGAGAGGCTCGATGGCGGCCATCGGTCCAGCCCCAGAACGCCAGTCCCCAGTCCCCCGTCTCGTCGTCGGTCGCTGGCCGTCCGATGACTTCTTGGTCCTCACGTGGAATGCATGTGGTGGAGCCCTCATCTCGCTGCACGACAGATGTTGGCAGGGTCTTGGTCCATTCGAGTTCTCCGCAGCTGATTGGCGGCATTGGCCCCATTGACTTCTTGCCAGCGGGGCATCCCCCCCTCTCTCTCAGCTGCGGATCCAGACCTTCGCACAGGCTCTCGGCATTGTGGCGCCATTCTGTATCGAAAAAAGCACCCTCCCTGGTGGCTGTGCAGAAAATGCTTGATTGCTCCCAAAGCACGGAACACATGTGTGGTGGTGTGTGGTGTGTGGACGACAACGTCAGCCTAGAGTTCCAGCGGCGGTCGAGCACACCACACCATACACCACCCTCCAAGCCACTTCGTGTGAGTTTTTGTGTGTGTTGCATTGGGGGGGTTGGGGGGACGGAAACAGAAACACAGTGCAGGCTGCAGCCAACACTAGCGATCGTCATCGTATTCTGTCATTGGGAACCAATGCACCCCGCGATCTGGCGCAGACCCAATCATGGGCTGCCGTGAGCGGCAGAGCAAGTGTTCGTCGTGGTGGTTTCATCAGATCAACTGACGGTGGCCAACACAAACAAGGTCGCACAGTGCAAGTCTCGTAATGGGCGAAAGTGGTCATAAATGGGTGGGCAGCATGGAAGGGAACAGGTCAGTGTGGTGATGATACCTGATGAATATGGTGGCCTTGGAAGATCAGTTTCAAGCGTTCAAGCGCTGCGCCTACACGCTTGCGCGTCCTGTTGCCCCCCGCGTTCTCTGGTTGGAAACCTGCTTGGTTCTCAGGTCGTCTCGGGAAGCGATGGCGCCCAATGGCAGGCCCTCTGACCTCCGGAGATAGATATCAAAAAGAGCACTCGCATAGCACCGGGCCAGCCACACAGCAAGCCACAGCAACAAGTTGTGCCCATGTTCCCCGAGCCGGCAGCCAACCCCCGCCAGCAGGTTCAACATCACACAGTCTTGCGTCATCCCCGATCATGTGAGGCCGCCATCGACGGTTCACCAGGACGAGGTGGTGGTGGGGGTGCTGGCTAAGCACCGGGAAGGCGGGTTCGGTCTTGTTGGTTGCAGAAAACAAGACTGCAGTAGCTCCACGGCGGGCTCGATTTTAGGCGCCGCAGTCCGGAAACACTCTCGGGGCGGGTAAACGGAGGGGACGCAGGATCTGCATGCGGGTGCCTCACAATCGGGGCCAAACCAGGCGGCGAAGGGTCTGAAACATCTCTTGTGGCCCGATGAATTTGGTGGCGAGGCTGGTGACACGACACGGCTGCCATCTCGAGATGCCGTCCACGGGGGGACAGCACCGCTGTTTGTTTTGTCCCCCAACGGCTGCCCACAAAGTTCTGGGCCATCTCGAAAGTCGCGGAGGGCCGGCTCGGCTTGCTGTTCATCTTGCAGCAAACTCTCAAGGGAGCAAGCACTCAACAACACCACGATGAACCCCCTGCGTCTCTTCAAACAGTGTCTTGACAGCGGCCCCGAGCCCCCTCATCTTGTCGACGAAATCGTCCAGGGACCCGCCGACGCCAAAGTACAGCCGCTTGGCGGCAATCAACGCCCGGGCGTTGCCACTTAACCGATCGGTGCGTTCTCGCTGAAGAATCGAGAGGAGCGTCCCGCTGAAGCTCTCGAGGGCGAACGGCGAGTAGATGGTCTCGGATCCCAGGAGAAGAGTGTTTGTGCTGGCCGGGAGACCCGCGGGGACACCAGCGGTGTACAGGAGGTCGACAAACTCGGCAGACCAGGCGCCCGAGAGGAACGAGAGGGTGATCCGGTTCGAGGAGAGGGTCTGCGTGAAGGCCTCAAGGACCTCCGGGGTCAGCTCCAACTCGTCGTCGGGAGTGAAAGCCGCGTCGAGGACGGGGATTTCCTTCCTCTGCTGAAGCGCCCAGGCCAAGATCAGGTTCGGCAGCGTCACGAGGGAGAGGACAGTAGGGTTGTAGTCGGCGAGAGCCAGCACTAAGGGCTGCTTTTCCCCAGACTTGGTGGCACCTAGCGCCCACTGGAAGAGGGCCAGCGACGGCAACGCTGTGCCACAGCCCAGCTGCAAACCATTCAAGTCAGCAACACACTTCACGGTCTGAACTACCCCCAAAAAGATAATGACCGCACCTCAATCAAGACAAACGGCTCGCTACCCAACGCAGCAGCCACCTCCTCCCGCGCCAGCACCTTGACCAGGTCGACACTGCTCTCCCAGCTCTTGAAGCCGCCCTCGTAGATGCCCGTCTTGACGTCGTGCTCCCCGAGGCCGGCCTCCGACTCCGACGCGTTGTCGCCGGCGCCGTCCTCGGCCATCAGCTGCACACGCACGTCCCACAGCTCGCGCCGCGGCAGCTGGATGGTCCGGCCATCGCCGAGGTCGACGGCGAGCAGGCTGAAGGCGATCTTGGACGGCAGCCGCGAGAGGAGGTGGGCGAGGTCGTGCTGGGTTGGGGGGAGGAGCGGCTTGCCCTGGACGGGGAAGGCGCCCGCGGTGGATGGGGAGGGTCCTGCTGCTGCGGCTGGTGGTTGTGGTGGGAGTGGTGATGGTGCGGCGGGAGCTTGGTGGTCCTCCTCTATGTCGTCGCCTGCGAAGGAGAATGAAAACGCCATGTCTCGGTCTCACACCCCCCTGCCTGGTCCCAACTCCGAAATCCGAGTCGTACTGTGTGGAAGGCAGGCGTTCCGAAGAGTCTACGCCTGCTTGGGGGAAGGCCGTAAAACGGGCCACTGAGATCGTGTCACCACCTGGGCAGGTGTGTTTGCTTTGCTGTCGATATACGGGACAGAGAGGGAGTTGACTCGTCAAGATCCGTCTTTGTCGACCGCCCTGTCCAGCTGAGGGAATCAGCTTGCTCGTTGGGGTCTCATCAGTGGATGTAGCGGCGGTTCAGCCCAACTTTTTTTTGACGTTGCCCACTGCGGGGCTGGAACAGGGCGCGGAATAATTCTAGCATTAGGTTCCGCTTCCAGCGGGGCGGTTCCGGGTTCCAGCGTCTGGGCCAGGGTCCCAGGGGGGACTTGCAGGCGTGGGGCGCCATTCGCTGTCGCCCAAGCAACTTCCCGAAAACCAAACCGCCAAACAGCTGTGGTTGGACAAAATACGGAGGTCCACTTCAAAAGTCCTGTCCAAGCGCTAGCGACGCCACCCTCCTTAATTACAATCCTCCTTCTTTCGGCCCTCCTTATATTCATTTCCAC
>FTEL01003230.1_pt1 | contig 24310 bp, 20 predicted proteins | sample 1658911 | NCBI WGS metagenome assembly FTEL01 (sample SAMEA3914869, study PRJEB12502) | metagenome | biome: forest; material: soil | place: USA | collected 2012-03-12 | depth 0.1 m
ATTCGGGATCCCGTCCGCTCTCCCCTTGACAAGCTACCGACTGCCGAACTAGTACTCAGGTCGGTGACGACTGGGGAATCCTCGGTGTTGTATGTTTTTTGGTGGTTTTGGCAACCTCTTCAAGTTGTTTTGTCTGCTGGTCTTGAGCGTTGCACTGAGATGTATGGGATAACAATGACAGCTGGGGAGAAGAGACGTTACGAGGGGGAAGGAAGGGTAGTTCAACGGATAATGATAAACTTTGAGTGGTACTTTTGTGAGTTGTGATCATGCCAATAGTTATACAATGATGCCCCCTCGATCTCATTGAGTGATCCGTAACCCCTTGCCTGCGAGATGAGCTGCCCCAAACACCAACCCGAATTTGCATGCATGCAACAGATGTGCATTTCCATAACGATAGCGGAGATGAGATAGCGGAGGTGACAGTGTAAATAGAGGCAGACAGTAGTCTGATAGCAGATGGCTCGGACAGCCCAAATCGCCCCGTGGCCTAGCCTGATGCCACACCAACTCTAATACAATTACAAGAATCTCTAGCTCTGGTATCTCTATATGCAAGAATTCGGCCAAACCCATAAACTCCGGCTGACAATGCGGAAAAGGGACCCAAAGGACAAGTACAACAAAAAAGAAAAGACGGAAAGGAGAGTGCTTAGAGCTTGATGGTGAACTTCTTGACCAGACGGGGCCCAAAGATGTAGAAGAGCAGCGGGATGGGAATGAGAGCGAGAGAAATGAAGGCGAGGAGCGAGTTGCCCCAGCCCATGTCGAGGGCATCGTACATGTCGACAGCGCAGAGCGGGAGGAGGGCGCCGGCCAGCGAACGGAGGACCGTCATGGCGGCGGTGACGGAGGCGGCAGCGCTCGGATAGACGTCGAGGAGGTAGTTTTGGACACACATCTGTTGGGTCGCATTAGTAACTGTGGGACTAAACTCGAGAACGACCGGCTGGGAACGCGACGTACCATGACACCCATCAGGCCAAAGGCAAAGATGACGACGCCAATCATGGGCACAATCCAGTGCACGTGGTACTGGATGGTCCAGCCGTAGATGAAGAGGCCGACAGGGAGGGCGAGACCGGCGGGCAGGGTGAAATAGGGGGTGAGGCGGATCTCGGGACGGTGGGTAGCGCCGCTGGCGAGGTTGCGGGTAACAAGCTTGTCCGAGAGGGTGCCGAAGACGCCAATGCCAAGGGCCATGCCGAGAGCGGAAGGAATGAAGACGAGGCCGCTGTTTGTCACGTTAGTTTCGTACAATGTTAGGTGACCAAGCCGGGGGAGCATACCTCTCGCCCTCACCAAAGCCGTAGTGGCGGGGGAAGACCAAGCTAAAGGTCGAGAAGAGGAGGTAGAGGATGCCATAGGTGACGGCGACGTAAAAGGACATGGAGGTGATGATGGGAGCGCGGAAGAGCAGGTGGAGGGGCCGGACAATGGCGGCCTTGAAGGTCTCGGCAGGGGTTGCCTTGTTGCTGGCCATGGCGCTACGCAGCTCCTGGTTGCCCGTCTCCTTGCGCAAGCGAGCGGCCTTGCGCTCCAGAATGATGGGGGCATACGACTCCTCGAGGGTGAAGAAGGTGGAGACGGAGATGACGCCGGCCAGGATGGCGATCAGCCAGTAGACCCAACGCCAGCCGGCGGCGCGGATGAGGTAGCCGCCAGCGACGGGGCCGATGCAGGGACCGAGCAGGGGGCCGAGGGCCCAGGCGGCCATGGCGCGGCCGCGCATCTCGATGGGCATCATGTCGGCGATGGAGCCGGAACCGATGGTGATGGGGACGCAGCCGGCGACACCCATGAGGAAGCGGAAGGCCATCATCATGCCGGTGTTCTTGCTCAGGGCGGTGCAGACGCTGAAGATGGTGAAGAGGACGTTGCCGACATTGTAGAGCAGGGAGCGGCCGTAGAGCTCGCTCATGGGGGCGACGAGCAGGGGGCCGAAGGCGAAGCCCAGGATGTAGACGGACAGGATGAAGGTGGCAGTGACGGAGGAGGTCTCGTGGAACTCGGCCAAGATCCTGGGGATACCAGGCGCAAACATGGACGAGCCGAGGGGTCTGGAGTGGAGGGGAGGTATCGTCAGTCTCGGAACGGCAGCGGGGATTGGTCCTGGGCCAAACTCACGTAATGATGGTGAGGATGGAGAGCACGGCAATGTTGCTCCACTTCTTGCGCATGGTCCAGTTCATGGGGTTGGCGGGATCGTCAGGGCCGTCCCACGTCACGATGTTGGGGTCGGTCTCCTCGTCCTCAGTCCCGGAGGACTGGCCCGCCGCTGCGGCCTTCTCGCCGGTCGGGCCATCCCTCGTTGCGGGCTCCGACTCGGGCACGATAGTCGCGGTGTCAAAGTCCGAGTTGGGTTCGTAGGCGCCCTTCTCGAGGTCCAGGTCGGAGCGCTTGGGCTTGTCGGCCAGGGCGGCCTGTGATGATGAAGCGTCGGCCATGACTGTGGACAGCTTCAACTGCTGGTGGCGTCGAGTATGTCGTCGTCGTCAGTCGCTGGGGATCTGGCGGAGGGGGGATCGTGTTGCTGACGGCAGTAGACCAGGCACACACACACTGAGACTGGGAGCGGCATGGTGTGGTCCTTTTATTCGAGCGTGCCCTGTCGGCGCAGCCTGGCCGCCCCCCCCCTAGACGCCCTCGACGGGACCGCCAACGCCCCGACTGCCCGGGGCCAACCATGCTCTGGTGGATCGGAGGTCCAATCCCTCGGGCTTGGCGGTACCTGACGACGAAGGGAGGCCCCCTCGATCGCGCGGATGTGGGTTCGGCGGCGCCACCCGTGGCCAAGGCCCGGAGTCCAAGACCCGGTGGGCACATGCTCGTCGGTCCGGAGACGGCGATGCCAGGCGTCTGGAGCTCTTCAGATGATGCCCGCGTCCCTGGTGATCTTGCTTGATGTTGGCCCCATCTGGCCTGGAATACATTGTCCCTGGCACACCGTTCCAAGATGGCGGACGGCACCACGGCACACGGCACGCTGACCTCCCCTCCCGCCCTCCTTCCCTTTCGCGCAGAGCCAGGTGCACAATTTGCTCACGGGCTGCACAACTTGGCCCCGGGTCTTGTGGAGCCCGGATTTATGGCGGGGTCAAACCCCCTTCTTTCAGAAATTTTTACCCGCATTTCACCCAACCCATCGCACTGCGCGCCAATCACAGCAGCCCGTCGGCGCTCCAACCTGGGGCTACCGACCCCAAATTTCGTTTGGCGCAGCCCGATCTGGAACCCAGGCTCGCTGCAGCCAATGGCAGCGGCTGTCGCCTCCCCAAAGCTCGGTTTCGCTTTCGTCAGGCGGGAGGGGGCAAGGGGGGGTGTGAATCGGTGTCCACTGCCACGAGGATCCGAACTGTCGCTGTCGGAGGTTGCTGACGGCCGATGGGACAACTCTGGGCAGCAGCAAGGCGCTGTCGGGCAGCCCGCCCCTGGAAGACGAGATTGGAAACGGGAGATGCCGTTCGCGATGGATCTCGGATTCGGTCACGGAGGACACAGCATGTCCTACTATGTAAATTTGCAAGCATCGTGGGACAGACAACCCGGAGTCCCGGACAGGGCAGCTCCCCATACCCAGGAGGATTTTAGATTTTAGAGTGCTGAGACAGAAGGGGAGCACAAAAAAATAGAGTGCAGCGCTGCACAAGCATTCCTGGTCCGCATCACAATCTCGCTTCAGTTGAGCCCCATCGGCGGCAACCCACTTTGGAGATCAACGGTTCGCATTCGGATTGCACGTGGATAAAAGCTGGTCGGAACTCGCCCACGCACCACCAGAGGATGCCATGGTGTCTCGATCCAGCGATCTTGGGTTGTTGGCTGTCGCTGACTCAGTGACTCTGCAACACCTGATGCTGCAACGGCCCAAGCACTTCTCCAGAAGCCGCAGCAGATCCCCCATTCCACACACTGACTGAGAGCACGACTCGTCACAGAAAAAAAAGTCAAAATGTCAAACAGCCAACCTGTAGGTATTCATGCGCGCTGCTAAAATTCACACCCAACACCCAGCACCGCCTCCCCCTTCCCCTTTCCCACCAGTGGAACCCCAACCCACCAACCCACCGCCCAACCCACCCACATCATCCCGGCCTCTTCCCAGCATTCCTCATCAACCCCGCCAGCGGCGGCGGCCCGAGGCTGTCCGGATCCGGCGCCGGCACCCCGCACCTGACACCCACACTCCTCCACGCGCCGCCCACCGCCCGCTCCTCGGGGATAAACACCGCCGTATTCACATACATCCTGCAATTCGACTCGGCAAACAGCCGCGCCTCGCAACCGGCCTCTTTGCTCGCCAGGAAATTCCCGCACCCCGCCACCTGCGGCAGGTTGTAGCAGTCCTCGTTCGTCGGGCCCGCGCCCGCGACGGGCTGGGGAGGGTCCAGCCGGAAGATGACGCTGCCGCGGCAGGAGGACGGGCCCGGCACACCGGAGAAGACGGTCGCGCTGATGGGGAGGGATGGGCCCAGCGTGCTGTTGCCTGTGGGGTCGCCGTTGATGGTGACTTGGCCTGGCGTGTCTTCGGTGATGTCAACGCCTGCCGGGAGGTCTTCGACGGAGAGGGAGCGGGGGAGGGAGGAGAGGAGGAGGAGGAGGAGGGTTGGGAAGTGGTTGGATGGTCGCATTGTGGGTGTGGTGTGGGGGAGGTTGCTCCCGACCTGGTGAGGATATTTGCCCCCTTTTTTGGCGGATGCGACTCTCGTCGTATGACACGCGGCGCGGTGAGAAGAGCTGGTGTTTTTTTCTCTGCTCTCAGTTCGCGTCAGAGCTGTCTAGGTTCGGATTGAGTTTGATGGAACAGGTGAGTTTGCGTAGAAACCGCGTCGGCGGTTGAGCCACGGCGGCATGGGGCTCCCCGCCAAGCACCCTCGAGTTTCATGGTGATGCAGCTCTGCTTCAGACAGAGCAACCCCAACCGAGCGTCAAACGCGGTTCCGTCCGCGGGCCCGTGCATACACAACACTCTTCCAACTTCATCTGTGGGATAGTAGAGCCAAATTCGGGTACAGGCGCTGGCACGGAGTATTCGCCAACTCGCACGCTGGGGATGTTCCCCAATGCCAAGGTGGCGGTTGCGTTGTCAACTCGGGTGTTGTTGTGTTGTAACCGAATGCAATGCATCATTTGCCATGCCCGAGCAACCGAATACCGGCCAACCTGCAGCTCTCCCAAGTCTATTGACATCAAAGGCATAGCAACCATCTATCATGCTCCGGGTATCATCCGCTCGCCGACTCCTGTATCCCCATCCATACCAGGCTACAGAGTATAGCAACGACTTGGACACTTGCGCGCCTCCCTTAAACTCCAAATGTACACCTCCATCACCTAGACGCCCCCTTAGTCGGAGCCCAGTCCCCCAACCACCCCCTCGCCTTGCCCAGGTTACCCCCCTCCGCCTCCAGTGCCGCAACGCACCACTCAGCATCCCACACACCCTCCGCGGCCAACATCCCCGCCATCTTCTTGCGCCGCTGCGAAGCCTCATCAACACAAAAGTGCATCGGCTTTCCATGATCAGCAATATCCTCCAGCAGCGGCTTCACCAACGGCAGCGCCGCCGCCGCGCTGCTCCCCAGCGCCTCCATCCCCTGGTTCGCCCGCCCTGTCTTGCACCACTCGTTGGCGCACCACTTCTTCCCGCACCCGGTCATCAGCTGCGTCAGGTAGCGCCTCTCGATGCGCCGCCGCAGCGCCCTACCCTCGGGGTCGTGCATGTTAACAAACAGCGGGGCAAAGCACAAGCTGCACAGCCCAAGATCGTTCCCCGGCCCTTGCCCCATGCGCGTCCCGCCGTTGACCTGCCCGCGCGGGCCGATGCCGTGCAGCGTGCGCCCGCAGAGCTCGTCGCGGCAAACGGCGGGGCGCGACCGGTTCGCCTTGTCCAGCTCGTGGTGCGCGAGGTGCGCGGCCATGTCGCGCAGGCGGACGATGGCGCCGCAGAGGTGGCAGTCGGTGGTGCGGGCGCCGTCGGCGCGCTCGTGGGCGGTCAGGCCAGAGAGGACCGTCTCGGCTTCGGAGGAGAGGTCAAGCGGGTCGCCTTCTTGTGGGACTTCGAGGTGACAGAACTGGCAGAGGATGAGTTTGCCCGGGCAGATGGAGGTGCAGTGCCGGGCGAGTTCGGGAATCGATGGGAAGGTAAAAGGGGTGGATGGCCCGCATGATGGACAGGTGTGTTGGGAGTGCTGGACGTAGTCGTGTTTGGCTTTGCTGCTCTCGCTGGAACCGTAGGCGTCTGGGTGAGTCGGGCAGTGCCAATGGCTCTCCCATTCTTCTGATCGTTTCTGGAAGACATTCTTGCACTGCGGGCAGACGATGTTGTTCCGCAGGCAAAAGTTCTCGTGGAGCATCATCGTCCGCTTCGGGATGACTTGCAGGCAGTTCTTGCACTGCTCCTCATCTGCCGAGAGGTGCAGGCCTGTGAGGTCGACGGGTTCTGACGCGGAGCCGGAAAGGTCAGCAGCCTTTGCGCGGAGCGAGTAACGCGCGGGCTTGGCTGAGGAGTCGGTTCCGGGGAGGGAAAAGCCGTGAACAGAAACCAAGAGGCTTTCTGCGCCTTCGAGCTCGACGTTCGTTGGCTGGATGACAATGCGTTTCACGCCGTCTTTGGGCGACGAAAAGTCGCCAAATACGTGCTCGGCCTCCCGAGGCAAAGCACGCTGTCGGTTGGACTTGGGGCTCACAAAGAGATCGATCTCGCGGTCGTCGAGGATCGTAAGTTCGATGGCGATGGCTGCCCTCTTATCCCATGACGGCAGGTCGTAGTCGACATAATCCCCCTCCAACACTTGCCCGTCGACAGCTTTCCAGATGTCGATGGCACGTCCCACCGAGCTGCCCGCGTCTGTGCCTGGTGCACGCTGCGCCTTGGCAGCGATCTGCCGCAGCGTTTCCCTCGCTTGTTCTTCGTTGAGCGGTTCGATATCGACCTCGAGATCCGTGTCAACCACGCAGACGCCATCTCCTTCTGGTTGGAAGCTGTCCACGAGGAATCGAAAATCTTCCCCCTTGGCTCCCTGGATCGAGAGCATCGAGCCCTTTGTGAGAGTTGTAAAGTTGCCACGGAGCTGTCTCTCGAGCAGGGGTTTCCAATCGTCGGGGTCGTACCCAGCCTCGAGGGGCCGCAGGCGTGCAAAGGTGCCCTTGGGCAGCTGGCGCGCCTTGACCAGGACCTGAACGCCGGCGTCTGCAGGTTTCGCATCTGAGTCGTCGCTGGTATCCATGCCTCCATCCTCCTCAGGCCGTGGCACCTCATGTATGTCCGACTCTTGTATCCCTAGCGCCTCGAGAAGGTACGGGCTGAGCGCCACCTCGCCCTCGTCGGACGAGAACTCGCGGATCCCGGCGTACACGGCGTTTCCATTCTTCTGGTTGACCAGCTGGAACATCAGCGGGTGGGGTAGTTGTTGGAATGTTTCTTGGTACTGTGATCGTTCGCGCCGGGCATCGGCCACTGAGTATGGGTTGGATGGGTCGAACGCGGTGAATGTGTGGGAGGTCGAGGGGCCTGTCCTTGTGGAGGCGGCAAGCAGCTGCTCGAGGGCCGACTGCGGTAGCAGGATCTTGTCTCCCCGCAAGCTCTTGCTTGTTGCGTACGAGGGGTTCGAAACTCGGAACTGTGCCGACCAGTTGAGGGCTATCGGCTGATCGGCCATGGTGATCTGCGTCGCGGGTTTACGATCTCGACTTCGGTGCTGCTGGTGTCACAGAGTGGTGGTCACAGGAGTTGAAGGCGGGGACGTGGGAAGACGGGAGGATTGTGACTCGAGCTGCAGTCGAAGGTGTCGAGTCGTCATAGCGAGACGGGAAAAAAAAGATAAAGTTCAGGCAGTGGTTACCGCGTGACGGCTTGGGCGTGAGGCCTCTCCCGTCGCGCTGTGGCCGATCTGTCAGCGAACATTCTTGGGGTTTCCACAGCGTCATGTTGGCCGCTTGAAGCCGCCCCGCCGCCAAGGCTCCCTTTAGTGGGGCAGCACAGTCAGTCCAAGTCCCTAACCCTAACCCGGTGCACATCAGACGGGACCAGCCTCAAGTTTCAACTTACCCAATTTATGGAGAAATTTCACATGTTTGCATTCCGCTCTGGAGCAACGCGCGAAGAACGTGGTCCCAGCTAGCTGCGTGTGGGCACTGCAGCCCGTCCAAGGAGGCCCTGAGGTGGCTCCTCCTTGCATCCTCTGGGGTGGATCGCTCCATGCACGTCAAGTGCCCAAGGGTGGGGAAGCGCCCCGCGATCGAATTCATGACATGCCCATTTGCCCTTGGCCGACAGATCCGCCCCAGACGACTGGGCGGTGATAAGATAAGGTGACAGCTGAGGCAAGCTGAGGCGAGCTCCCCTGCTCCTCCCTGCTCCTCCCTGCTCCTTGGCCAGCAGCTCTCCCCAACTCAATTTCGCTGCCCATCCTCTGCGGACACACGTGTTCGGCGCGCCCGTCTGGCGTCTGGTCGGGCGTCTCAACGTCTGGTCGGGCGTCTCGACGTCTGCCGCACTGCCCCATGCAGCCACCTCGCGCGCGACACACCCGACTCGCCCGGCTCGCCCGTCTCCCAAGCCCACCCCACGCCCTCTTGCAGCAAGCGGCGCATCAGGCATGGGGTCAAGTCCGTCAAGGCGGGGTCGAAAGAAGCTCCTCTCCCTCCCACCTGGGCAGCGCTAAGGCCGGCTAAACCCCGTCCGCGCTCCATCTCTGGGGGCTCCTCTCGCAGGGCCGCATCGCCGCGCGAGCTCCAGCAGAGTGTCGACATCGCGGATGTTGGTGTTCCGGCGCGCTAGATGCCAGTTGGCCTGTTAGTTATCCAGAGTCAACTCAACCGCCTGTCTCTCGTTCTCTCGCGCCCGCTCTCGCTCGCCGCTGGTAGATCTGCTGCACCAAGACTCTTGGGATCCCGCCGATCGGCCCGGATGGGCCAACTATCGACCACGGGGCATGGGTGTGATGCTTTTGGCGCTCAAGCCTCTGTCGGGCTGCCACAACACCGCAGCACCCCCCCCAGCACCCCCGGTCGTGCGCTGATGCACCCCCGTGTTTGCCGTGTCGCGCGACCCACATGTGCGCCCAACACCACCCTGTCAAACGCCGGTCTTGTGCGCCCGCCGTTCCGGTTTTGGTACGACTAATAAGACCACCTCATCACTAAGTATAATTATTCTGCCCGGCTCCCCCGCGACCCCCATCCTCTGGGCAGCTCCTCCTGTCCCCTCCCCTCTTGGTTACGCAACCACTCCATCCAGGAAACACACACACACCATCAAGGGCTCCCTCCGTCTCACCCCCCCAAGCCGCCGAGGAATACGATGACCCAGACCTGCGAGTCCCGAAACGCGTTTCCCACCGAGATCAAACACAGCGCCCTCCTCGAACTCCTCGCCAACTCGTTGGTGCTGTCCCAGACAGCACCCTATCTCTCGTGCTACGATGTCCTGAACCTCGCAGCCACCGCGCGGGCCTTCCGCTTCCTGGTTTATCACACTCCCAACGTTTTCCGTCGCCTAGAGCTCGGAAACGTCAAGACGGCGCAGATCGAAGCCGCTGGCCGCGTCGACCGCGGTGGCGAGACTTGGCGCAATGTGCAGATGGATGAGAACTTGACCGAAGATGAGTGGGTAGCCCCCTCTGCCAACCCTTCATCTTATACACGTCGCTGACGCTTGTGTCTTGTCGCAGCTTCTACTCGGGCCCTCTGCGTGGCATCTTTTCCAGCCTGCGCCGCCTCGACATCTTGCGTGATGTGCAAGTGCTCTCGCTCGATGGCTTGTCCGTCACGTCCGAGCTGATCCACGACATCCTGATCGATCCTGCCTACTCGGTCCGCCTTCTGTCCATCCGCGGCGTCAAGAACTTGAATGAGCGGAAGCTGCGTGGCAGCCTGCAGTACGCCTGCCGCCCGTCCAGGCCCGAGGGGACCCCGCGTCTCAAGGGTCTCTACATCTTTGGGCCCCGGGATGATGTCCCCGCGCCGGCATCCAATGAACCGAGCCGGAGCCCGTCTCCCACCAGCCCGGGCCGGGCCTCTCCGCCTTGGAACACCCCGTGTCTGAAGCCCATCACGCCCGCCCCTGTTGTGGAGGAGCCCGAGGCCTGGTATGCCCGGCACGGCAACCAGTTCCCTCAGCGCATCAGCGCCGAGTGGGCGTCGACCCTGGTTGCTTGCGCCGGTGTTATCGCCTTTGACACCGTGCTCTGCACTGGGCCACGGCACTTCAACTCTCCCGCGTGGGGGACTGTGAACATCGAGGCCCTTGCGGCTGCCGCCTCCCCGTCGGCGCCGGCCGTGCCCCACTTCGGCGTAGCGACCCACAGTCTCGGCGGGTGCGCCGGCTGTGGCGCCGCGCCCGAGGGCTGGACCGTGTGGGGCGAGGAGGCATTCTCGTCCCACCGGGATGCCGATGGACGGAGGACGAGTGAGAGCTGCATGGACGATCTTGCCAGATTCCCTCTGCTTGCGCCGCCGCCGATGCACTCGGGCAGCCTGCGCGTCGCCATGTGCCCGACCGGCCAGACTGTTCGGTCGCGCCTCCCTTTCACTCTGAAGGGGAAGCAGCCCAAGGCACAGTTCATCCCGCGCTGCTTCGAATGCATCCGAGACCGCTACTGCGGAGGATGTCACAAGTGGTGGTGCGAGTCCTGCTACCTCGGGCCCCAGGCAATGCCGCCCAGAGGACACTCCGGATCCCACTCGGGCCCTGACTCGGTAAGCAACTCCCTTCCCAGCACCGGTTTGGAGAGCGTGAACGACGATGTAGGTTCCGAGTGCAAGATCCGAGACGGGATCTGCGCGGATGGGAAGTGCTCCCTGCAGCATCAACGGCTTGGCCCTCGCTGTCGAGGTCAAGATCGAGGGGCGAGATGAGTCGGACAAGGGCCAATTCCCGGATTTGATACACCAAGCCGAGCGAGCCGTGACGATTGCACGCCTCACATGCGGCCGAAGTCGTTGAAAGGTCCATGTCCCTTGGGTTTGCGCTCTCGCTGCCCACGCCCTTCCCAACGGGCGTTCACAAGAAACGGATGACAGCCCCTCTGCTGCGCACTTGCTAATCGAGTCTCCACCAGGCCCATGTGTCCCGAAGCTGCTGGGAATGCGGCATGAACGTAAGTCCACACAACAGTCTCGATTTCTACCATGTACCAGAGCTGACGGCCCAACGACTTGTAGTGCAAAGAGTGCATCGACTACACCCAGCGCATGTGCCAGCGGTGCGGCGGCGGATACTGCCTCATCCACAACGAAGGCTCGAACATGGTTGCGGTACGTACAGGCCTGTCCCCAAACTCGGATCCCAGACGCGAGCTAACATGGAGCATGACGTGTAGTGCGATTGTAAGGTTTCCACAGCGGGTTCGCTGTTACTTGACCGGTATCTGGATACTAACTTTTTTCTTCCGAACAGGGTGCGCAGGAAGAAGCAGGCGCTTTTCTCGGGACCTCTACTGAACAGTCCCCATGATGTCGTCGCCCTCTTACGACCTCCAAGCCACACCCTGCTGGTCACTCCCTTGACGCTAGGGATCAGACAGGCCTCCCCACTCATCTTGCGACACCACTCCTCTCTCCATTAGCACGGCTCGCTCTCCTATCTCGGATTTCCCTTTGCGCTCTTCACAGCTCCTCTCTGGTTTCGACTCCCACAGTCAGTGGTGGGGCAGCAGACTGCTTGCTACTTATACTTTTCACCTGCGCTCAAACGGTTGCGCTCAAATGGTTGCGGCTGGTTCTGATTTAGCGGTTTTGGAACCTTTTCATGATTAATGATACCCTAATGGATTTTTAGAACCTTGATAGCATGATCTCAGCTGAGCAATACATTGCTTTAAATTGCCATTTTGTCAAGCACTGTGTGCACAAGGGCTGCCTGTCTCTCCACAGAGAGGGGGGTGAGGGGGTTGAGGGGTTGAGGTGGTGGAGCCATCGTTCCCCGACGCCCTCAGATAGGCTCCAGCTCCGCTCCTGCACCTCAACCAATCGGAAACCACACACGATTGAATCGGGTATGGTGTAGCGGTAACATCGTTGACTCTCACTTCTCAGAAGTGACTGCTTTCTCAACAGCCCCGGGTTCGACTCCCGGTATCCGAGTATGATGTATCTTTTTTCCGTTTTTTCATTTTTACCCAGCTTGAACCAAGCAACAGTTTAAACTCCCATCTGCCTCTGTCTCCTCGCTTTCCTATCTGTTTTTGGTTTATGAGACCATCCCAGAGTGGCTGGCCTGTCCAGCCCCCGTGTTGTTCACATCAGTCGAGATCATGTCTTCCCCATGTTCGCCCGAGGCAAGGGGAATGAAGGGGGTCGAGCCAACGCCAGACTGGCATCCAGTTCCATTTATGACTTTTGTCTTTGCCTTTCAGGATATCCGAATAGCACATGTCTATCTCGCAATGTGAGTTTTCCACACCCAGGCACAAGCCCCTTTTACTCTCCTCCATAACCCAAGCTTAGTTGCTGTAGTACGTTCCTGGCGAGATGTTAGCAAAGAAAAACGGCAAACACCCTCGAGAGATTACATACCGTTCGGGAAGCTGCACTGCCAGTACCCAGCACAGTACGGCTCGCGGCCAGCCGGCTCGGGGCCCGCATCGTTCAGCAGCAGGGCGGCGACGCCATGCGGCGGCAGGGTCAGCGAGATGCTGCGGTAGGCGGTGCCGTTGTTGGTGTGCGACCACATGTCGTAGACCGAGTAGACGCGGCCGGCGCGGATCGCCCAGCTCTCGGTCAGGTTGAACGACATGAGCTGGGGCGTGTCCTGGCTGTTGAGCACCATGAAGACGACGCCGTAGGACGAGTTGCCCGTCCAGTACTCGGCCGGGTGCGCCGGGTCCCAGGTGTAGTCCGGGTTGTAGCCCCAGCGGAAGGGGGCGATGGCCTCGCCGACGTTGGGGTCCTGGTTGATCTTGAGGATGTCCTTGTTCTCGAGGATCTGGATGGTTTCCTTGGAGGCGGACTCCATGTCGGAGCCGATGAGGAGGGGGGACTTGAGGAGCGCCCAGGCGGTGAAGTGGCTCTTGGCCTCGTCGAAGGTGAGGTTGCCGGGGGGCGTGCCGATGTCGGTGTTGCCGACCTCGAGCATGTCGAGGTCGTTGCGGGCGAAGAAGCGCGTCTCGGTCGCGATGAAGCTCGCCTGGTTGATGATGCTGGACAGGGCGGACCACCACGGGCGGATGTCGCCGCCGATGCGCCAGGACTGGCCCAGCCGGCCACCCCAGACCCACGGCTGCTGCCAGCCCCATTCGCAGAGGGCAAGCTGGAAGGGCGTGGTCTTGGTCTTCTTGGCCCGCGCCGCGATGGCGTCGGTCATGCGGGCGTACCGCCCGTAGACGTTCTCTTGGGTGACATTGTCGAAGGGGATGTAGCAGTTGTCGTACTTGCTGAGGTGGGTGTCAGACAGGAGAAGACATACATCCACTTGCGGGGTGTGTTCAGGCTCTCAAGCAGCGGAAACGTGACCATCAAGGGGACAACCATGCCCCTGAGGCGCCAAGGAAAGGGGGGGTAGACAGGGCCGACGGAGAAGTTACTTACAGATACTGGAAGCCCCAGTCGGCAAACGTCTCAAGGTCAGTGGCCTCATGCCCGTAAGATCCCGGGAAACCGCCGCAGGTCCGGTATCCGGCGTCACTGTAGATGCCAGCACGGAAGCCAAGCTTGTTTAGGGCCTTGGTGAACTGCTTCATGCCCTTGGGGAACTTCGCGGGGTCTAAGTCGCAGTCATGTTAGACAAACAGCTCATTCAATGACTTTGGGAGGTTTCTTACCAGCGACGATCTTCCCCTTGGAATCACGCTCCTTCAAGCTGTAGCAATCATCCAGCATGAAGTTCTAAACACCATCTCGATTAGCCCCTGAATCAAACCGTGAGGTTTCCCAATGGAACAACCTACGTTGTACCCGGCCTTGACAAGCCCATGGTCCACCATGGCCTGGGCCTGTTCAATCAACACATCGGCAGTGTAGTCACACTGGTACAAGTTCCACGCTGTGTTGAAACACCATCACGTCAGGGGGTCAATCTTCCGAGCATTCCGAAGCAGGACGGGCTTACTGTTGAACCCGAGAGCGGGGAGCTTCCCCACGCCATTGTCCAGCGCTGTCGCACCGGTTGCGTACAGAAGCCCCAGGGCGAGGGATACCACGGCGGCGGCCATCATTCCCCAGTGAGCAGCAATGGGATTGGATGTGCGGTTAGGCGAACCGGGTTGCGATTTCTCCTGTCCCATCTCGCCGGCACTCTGATTGAGACGGATGTGTTTATATGTGTGTCTGTCGTTGTCGGGATGCAATAGGAGAAGATCTGCAGATTGTAGCCGGTGTTAGTGTCCAGATGCGGACGCGGATGTGGCCCCTCCGGCCCGCCGCGTAACCCTGGGATGTGCCCGCGGATTACTCCGCCAGTTGCGAGCAAAATGGAGTATCGACATGGAGGTATAGCCAGGTTGAGAGACACACGCAGTGAAATGAAAGTCTTGGACTGGCCGAGCGAGCTGCCGGAGTGACCGGTGTGGGTCGCTTCCAGCAGCGAGGGGATCTTGGGTCACTGCAGGGGAAGACGGGAGGGAGTTGAAGTGAGATAACCTACCTACCTACATGCACCTCTTGTGTAACACAACATGGATGGTATGATGAGATATTTTGAGACAACGTCACACTTTGCTGCAATAATATATCCTTGAGGGGAGGAAGAGGGCGTCCCGAAAACCGGCCCAGCAATTTCCGCTCTTCCACCCCCGTCCTCGACTCCAAGCGCCGCCCTCTCACTGGCCGACCGTCTTCAAACTAGTCCAGCTAGAATGATCCTTCCGAGTGTTGTGTGCTGGAAAAGCGTCCACCCGGTGGGCATGCGTGGCCCACACTTGGTGCGTGTTTTCGGGATTCAGATCCGCGGGGCCGCGGGCAAGGTCCGGGGCAAGGCCCGGGGCGAGAGGTTGTCCTCTTCGGGGATCGCGCGGCGGGGATGATCCGCCCAGAGGTTACCGGGCCGGAGGTGCTTCTGCCAGAACTCGGGGTCAAAATCGCTGTCAATCCACATCACCTCCGACTCGGACCAATCTGACCCCCGGTGTGACATGTCGGCCACTCGGGAGGCTGGGAGGTGCATGGCTGGAGGCGGGGCTTGGCGATGTTGAGCTTGGCTTACCTGTTGGGTAAACGAGTGATGCTGAGCCTGGGTTGCGTTTTGGGCAAACAAGTAATGCTGGGTTTGGCTTGCCTGGTGGGTCAACGAGTAGTGTTGAGGTTGGCTTACCTGGTGGGTTGGAGTCGAGTGAAGCGGCGCAGGTATCTGTGCTCGGTTGAACTGAGCGGCCCTAGCGGCGCTCTCGAGTTGCCCTTGTTCGTAATTCTGGCAGAGGCCATAATGGTCCTTTTCTTGCATCCACCACTGGGTCGGCGGAGACTGGTCGGGGAATGGTGACGGGTAGGTCATGGCCAGGATGCCCGTCCTGTTTGTTGGTTGATGGGAGTGAAAGTGGGATCCGCCACTGCTTCTCGACACCGGCGGTGGCCGTGGAAGAGGCTTGTTGAGAGACAGTTGTGATACCGCAGGGCCTGGGTACAGTGACCTTAGTGCTTGCTCCCGGCTCGCATCCTTCGAAGCCAGGTGATTCCATGTCGTAATGGCCTGGCTGAGTTGGGCGTCCAGGTCCTCGAGGATATCTTGGGCGTTCCCCAGCCGCTCTGTCTCCTCCTGCATGTCGACAGTAAAGATTCGTTCCACCTCTAGGATATGGTTAGCTTCGTGGAGAAGCTGGACGGTAGCTTCTTGTTGGCTGACCACCTCTTGCTGTCCGATGACAGCCTCATATAAGTCCATAACGACTCTGAAAGCAGCCGCTTCCATACTGACGGCTTGTGCCTTTCCGCCTTTCAGCCTGCGCTTGATCCCCAACCGCTTTGCTCGCCGTGTTTTCGTCTCAATGGAGGAGGACCTGCCGAACAAGGACTTTAGCTGATAACCAAAAGGATGCATGCGGGTACGAACCACCGGCTCTGTTCCGGGTGCCTTGTCGACTGCTGCCACTCAGTAAAGATCAGACTGGAACTGGGCACCTGCGGTTGGAATGGTTCGTCCTGCAATTTTGTGTGTGCAAGTTCTCTAATGTCAGAAGTCCTAAGAGGAAAGCAGAAGAGGCAAGCGGGTGTATTAATACGGCTCTACAAACAATGTCATTTAACGGATCAATCAAGAAAGAAGCTACTTGTTCTGCTTGGTTCTGACAATGCATGCCTTGTTCAAAGAAGTCCTTTGGAACAATGTCTTTGTGCAGTCACTTGCTCACATTCATTGCCCAGGACCACCCATCCCAAACCTGAGCTGTCAGATTTTGGAATAACTCTGTCCCCGAACAAGGCCCATGTTGTGGTTCACCTATGACCGTGAACGTCATAGACATTCCAGCCAGGGCGCCTGGGCCTCGGCCTGGTCCTTGGTGCTTTGTCGGCGGATACTCTCGAATTGTTCTGCCGAAGCACGGGCCTCAAATCAAAAAAATGAAAGCAGGCCTTGTTCCATGGGCGCAGCTTCCAGAAGCAGGCTCCAGCTCCGGACAGACTTGGCAGGCAAATTAGGCCTGGGAGAGCACGAGCTCAACCCCAACTTCAACTTTGCTCCAAGGTCGAATGTTACTCGAACGGTATGGGCCTCTACCTCGGCCCAGACGGCTGGCGGCAGGAAGGGCCGAGTCTAACCCATCTTGTTCTCTTGCCTGACCTCTTGACTCCCTCGCCAGAGGAGATGGCCAGGCCGGTCGCGGCTGGCAGTGACTGTGACTGTGACGTCGATGATCAAGCCACAAACAAGCAGCGCAGTCACCTGCCGGTGCTTGATTGGGCTTGGCAGCAGGAACCTGGGGGGGACCGGGGGCGGGGCGTTGGCTGATGGTGGTGATTGGCCCCCTCGGCAGTGAAGCTTTTCGCGTGGCAGGAAGCGAGGGGTTGTCCCGAGATGTTTTGTTTCGGCCGGCAACCGAGGGGCCAGATTTAATATCGATTGGGCAGCAAACCGCCCCCGCGTGCTGGGTTTGTGTTGGATCAAGGACGCAGCTCATTCCATGCTGGACCGACACGGGGCCGGGGCTGGGCCACAGCAAGCCTTTTTGCTCCCCGTGCCGGTCTCTGTGGCATGTGAAGGCAGGCAGCCGTGCCACCGGGGCCCGTCCACTCGAGCAGGACGACTGGCCAGGAAGCCAACTGGCAGCCTGGGAGTTTGGGGTCCTGGACGCCAAGTTTGCGGCACATGTCCTTCCTTCTGGTCGGGGCAAAAATAGATGCCGAGAGTGGTCGGCGCCGTTGCTCATGGATGGGGAACTCGGGGCGCGCTTGTTGGAATGCCATGGGCAAAAGCGGCGTTCGTTCACATGACGCCGTCCTCCCCCGCTAAAAGGCAAGTCCCGCGATCGGGCATTGTCAAATATCAGACGACCCCAACCGATCGACAACCGCTTTCCCCCTCAAATTGCCTGTTCAACCCCGATGCACAAAGAACCCGGTTCTCCAATCCCTCTGCCGCAAGCCCACGTCCTTGACAGCGGCCTGTCCCGCCTCGCTCGAACCTGGGAAGCGGCATCGGACCGGGTATGCCTGTCGCAGGTCGCCGTTGCCCGCACCAAAAACCCTGACTGGCGATTTGCAAAAAAACAAGCCAAGTCGAAATTCTGCATCCAAGCAAGCCCTGGCTGGTCTCAACCCCGCCCCCGCGCCCACACCAGTGTTTTGCCCCTGGGCTTTGTTTTTGCGTGTTCCTCCTTCCTCATTCTTTTATTCCCGCATTTCAAAGTTCTGTCTTTCCCTTGTCCAGGCCGACATTCATCCGTTCATTATCATAAATAACCGCGGACAAGTGGGCCGACAAGTGCATCGGCGGTTGGCCTGGACCGCCAGGGTCCCTCTTTGACATCCCACGTGGTGGGGTAAGTCTGCAGCGTGGAAACCGCCTCCTCTCAACACACCGCTTGGCTTCTCCGCAGTGCCCCTGATGGAAATGGACCGAATTCATGCTGACCGCCTGTTTTAGCTGCCCCAACAAACCTGGGGCGGCGATCTGGTGGAGATTTCCACACAGGGCGAGATCTCCTTCTCCTGATCGATAGTTGGCGGGGTCAAACGAGACGAGAGGAGGCCTCCCTGGGTGTCGTTGTGTTTTGTCCTCGCCCTCTTCCGTCGCACCAGCATTTTGGATCCCGAGCCGTCTTTTGTGGGTGGGATCGATCCCGGCTCCAGCTCACCCAACCCACCCCAACGAGTTTATTCTGCGGCTTGCTGCACGTCGACCTTTATTCCCGCGCCCGCACCTCCATCCCCTCCAAGGGCTGCTGCACGTTGCTGGACCCTTTGTGCAGCCTGCCAATAGCACGCCTGCCCCCCAGGTCGCTAGACCCCCCATTGGCGCACTCTATTTGCTCGGCCTGCAGCACCCACCGCTTTCTGGCGTCTTGAGGATCGTGGTGACCCCTCCAACGATACCCACCTGGACCCCGGTTGTTTACATCCGATCGAGCGAGTGGCTGACCGCAACTTGGGCATTGGACGGCGAGACCCTCATTGAGGTAACGGCAGATCTGGATTTGTGCCTCCTCTGCAACTTCCCGCCCCGCCGTGGACCTCCTCATCCGCAGGTCCAAGGAATTCAAGAATCTCGCTTCTCCCGCTCCCGCCCTTCTGGACCTTTCCTTCGTTCCCCGGTTGGCGCTTCGAACTTCATGCCGAGTCGTCCCCGGCGGTGATGCCCGTCCGTTTTCGAACCCCGTCCAAGAACAATGGGTGCCATGTCCCACATGAGTCACCTCGCAGCAATGGACCGGCCCGACTCGCGGGTCAGTCTGGCACTGTCCGATACGACGTACCATAGCTTTCAAGACATCGATTTACACGAACCTGGCCTCCGGCCCCGACCCGCCATCCAGGTGCCTACTGTTTCCCCATCACCAGCTCCCCGGGAGCAGAAGAAGCCCATGCCCCGAGAGATGCGCCGACAGGATTCGGGCTACGAGTCGATTTCCGGTCGGGACTCACTGTCCTCGCGCCATCGGACGTCCTCCTCGACCTCCCTCTCCTCATCTACACGCCAGCGGCGCACCAAGCCGTCTACCCAGCGATCATCCAGGTCCGGACCCGTATCACATCGCCCTCGGAACGGCCGCCACTCCGTCTCGCCCCCAGGAAGCGCGCCGTCCTCTCCGCTCCAAACACAACCGCCAGTCACTTACTTCCACTTCCCCAACTTCACATCTTCCGACCCGGCGCTGGCCGACCCGGAGCCCGCCATCGGCCTTCAAAACCTCGACGCTGTCTCACCCGGCTCCGAATATCCCGCCCGCTCTGAATCCCCCGCATACGTGCTGCCCCCGCAGACGACGCACTACTGGACCAGCGACCGGACACGGCGGCTCGAGTACGCGGCCATCGATGCAGCCAGCAAGGGTGTGCGCGGGTGGGTGATGCGCCACGTGGTGCCAGACTGCTTCGTCCCACAGAGCAAGCGGCGGATTGGCTTTGAGGACGACAGGGGCAGCGTGGTCCGGTACCGGCTGGAGCTCGACACGGATGAGGGCGTGGAGAAGGCCGAAGGTGGAAGGAGTGGTTGGAGGGGATGGTTGCGCCGCCGCTGAGGGCGTCGCGTAACCACCATCTCGTCACACATCTGGGTGGGGGTTTCATTTTTTTGCTTTTTGTTTCGCGCATCTTGCACCGGCGGCGCAATGACTTTTGGCATCACTGGCGGCATCACGGCAGCATCATCTGAACAACAACATCGGCATCATCATCATCATCATCATCATCATCATCATCATCACAACACATGGGTCGGGCGTTTTATACCCCTGCATTGCAGCTTTTTGCTTGTCGCCCACGGCACAGACTGGAATCTGGTGACGGGATGTTTTTGCATTTCCGGTGGTTTATGCATTTTTAATGAGATGGTCACACACTGGTGGTCATGGGGCGAGATTTATTTTGGGAGCATCGGGGCATGAGCCAAGATTGGGGAAAGACGGATGGATGATGAAGAAGGCCAAGGCAAGGCATCCCTTGCGGCCACCACAACACACGTGTGGGAAGAACATGACACAAGAGAAAGAAAGACTCAAGACTGGGTAACCACCTTACATAAAATTAATACAATTTATTCCTTTTGTCATCTCAATGCTCATGGATGTCCTCCTTCCTGAATGACAGTACGCTCTGCGGGGCAGTTTAATTCTCCCGACCCATGCTAAGGCCACAGGCCCCGACTCCCCAGGCGCCCAGTCTTGACAGGAAGAAGAGCGAGGCGACTTTGAGCGAATGACGAATGCTTATGCATGCCTCGCAGCTGGGAGTCGGATTCCAGCTGAGACTCCAGTTGGGAGACTCCAGTTGGGAGACTCCAGTTGGGAGACTCCAGTTGGGGGACTCGTTCGTTCAAGCTCTCATCAGATTCCATTCTCAAGTTAAGTTGGTTGTTAATAGCAAGGTAGATTCATTCCATTAAATAATCCAACAAGTTCACTTGGTGTCTCTCCACGCTGTTCCAACGCGGCAGACCTTTTCCCACCTGGGATATCACCTTTTGATGCAAGCCAGCGTGACTTGAAAGAGACGGGATTCTTCAAAATCTCAGCAACTTCACTGGACTTTACAGCCCTAGATTGCAAACATGAAGGCTCTTTTATGGAGAGCCTGGTGACTGGTTCTTTGTGGAAGAGGAAGGACAGGTGGAGGTCCTAAGAAACCGCTGCACCGGCTGCCCATCCAGCAACGCTCCTTCCTCGCCGTGGCAACGCGCTGCCCTTTCGTTCTCTCCTTCCTTCCTGCTGGTTTTTGCCTTTGGGATCAGGGACCTAGAACCAATTCATTGATGGCGTTCGGTGCGTCCATTTCCCTTTCCTTTTTCACACCTTCCTGCAACCTGCAACCTTCTCCCTCCCAATTCCTCCTTCCACACCAACTTTGTCTCTCTCCTTCAACAACGCATCATCCAGCCGACTTTTTGAATCGACACAACCATTAAAATGGCGCCCGCCGAACGCGAAGTGCCCGACGAACAGAAGTCTGTCGATGCAGCCGATATCCCAGTCGTCGGAACCAAGAAGGTGAAGTCGGCTAATCTCGCCCCCATCGACACGTCCGCCACCACCGGCGGTGGCTCCATCGACAGCGAAATGCCATCTTCGGCCGATACAGTCGTGGATTCCTCCCAGGATGCCGCGGAGGACAAGCTGGCCTCGAACGACCATGCTCGCAACAACACTGCCACCACCGGCGGCACCGATGCGAAGCCTGAGGACGCTTCTGATGCTGCCGCACTTGATGCCAGACCCTCCAAGGCTTCAGAGCCGGCTTCCAGGACGATTTCCTACCATCAGAACGCCGACCTCTGCATTCGAATCCGCGACAAGGCGGGTACGACGCATAACTTGAAGGTTTGCGCCTCCCTCTTGGTCGCAGCTCTGCCCATCTTGGGCGATCTGAGTGCCTGTGCCAACGCCGCTGGCAGCGGCGACCGGATTCTTGACCTGGACGGTTTCCAGAACAACTACCAGGGCTTGGACACCATCTTGTCGATCATTCACTACAAGTTCCACGAGATCCCCGCTCGTCCCGACATCGAACTTCTCTACCACATTGCCCAAGTTGTCGAGAAGTACGACTGCGCTCATCTCGTGCTTCCGTACATGGAAAAGTGGTAAGTGTTTGCTCTTTGAGTGCTTCTCTTCCTGCATTGGTGGCAGAGAAACTGACAATGTCCAGGGCGGCGGGCATCGATTGGCACATTGCCATGGAGAAGGAAATCGACGATGACAAGATGCTGCTCCTCTCTTGGGTGTTTGGCGAGAGCCACTTCGTGCGCATGTTGTCCCGGGTTGCCCACAAGGCAACCCTCGACGACAAAGGCGTTCTGCTTGACACTCGCGGCCAGCCTTGGAAGGAGCACGGCCTCCCTCCCGCGATCATTGGTATGAAACTGCCAGACTATTCTTCTTTCCGGTGTCGACTCTTCTGACTCTTTCGTTCTCAGATCTCATTGCAAAGACGCGCTTCGACTGTTTGGGCAAGGTCATCCAGGCCATCAACGGGCCCCTCCAAGAGCTCATGGACAACACCAAGAACACTTCCAAGTTTTGCCGTACCAAGGACAACAACGTCGAGCCGAAGCAGTCCTGTGCGTACCAACAGCTTGGTTCTCTGGTGAGCGGCTTGTCGGCCGCTGGCCTGTTGCCTTTCCCGGCCGCTGTTGATTATCATGACAGCGTGGTGGCTCTGGCCGCCAAAGTGTGGGCGATTAAGATCAATCGCTTCAAGCTGCCGGGGACTCCCCCGCACCTCGACGCCCACAACACCTGCGGGATCAATCACAAGGAAGCGGTTGAGAGCGCGATGAAGGAGGATGTCCACTTGACGAGTGGAATCATTGAGGAGCTGAATGTTCGTGGTCTGAAGTCGGGAGCATTTGTCCCGAATTTGTTTAAGGACTGCGAGAGTGAGGCAAAGACCCCGTTGGCGATTCACAGGGACCTGCGCCTCAACGCTGTTTATTACAAGCAGGAAACGGTTGACTCGAGTGTCTGATGTGGGCACGCACACTGCAGCGCGGCGGGATCAAGGGCGAATTTGGTGTTGGGATTTCGGAGGCTTGAGAAACCTGTGGGAGTGGATGGATTGTTTTAGGGGTCGGCGGTAGCGATCTCGGAGCCAGCTGAGTGTCTGAAAATCCAGCAGATAGCTTCGAATATGTTGTGCCGTCTCAGGGAGCTGCTTTCGGGCAGTGACAGCGGCGGCGTACAGCGACGGTGACCTATCATGTCATGTGTGTCTGCCGGGAACACCCTCGTCATCGCCGAACTCTTGCCGTCTGCATGACTGCAGTTCCAGAGGCTTTGCTGGCAGTTTTGTTCCAAGGCAGTCCTGTTGTGGCACGCTGGGAGGGATCTTATTCCCCGGCCGCGTCTGACAAGAAGCACCAGGGGAGGGCTCTGAGAGGCTCGAGACGGCAGGCTGCAGCGTGCGACACGCCAATTCACCCAGCATGCCGCCAACCGCAACAGGCTGGTTGTTGGCCCACAGGACTCGAGAAAACCCGATGTGTGTGGCGGGCGGCGTACCTACGTGCCCCCTTGCCGCTGGCCACGGTGGCATTCATCCCCACCACCACTCGAGGACTCAATAGGAGGAGGTGACGGCGTGCTCGGTTCCAGTTGCCACTCACCGTGTCTCTCTCTCTCCCGCCTTATAAGCCACGTCTCCTGCCAGGATCACGAATATCGATCTGGGTCCGGGTTGGGCCTGCGGCGTCTTTGTTTCACCCAGAGCCTGGTGTGCCACTCGTGGGTATTCGCAGTTTCAGGTTGACATTTCATTCAGCTCTCAGCCATCATCGCCTGACCCGCTCGGATCTGAACTAATATCACGAACTAGGCGATTTGGTAGACTTATTAACCCCAAAAAGTACTTGCCACGCAACCCAGCCAGACGCCGACCAGCCTCGATTGAGTAGGAACATGGCCCATCGACCCCCGATCCCCGGGCCCCCCATCGCCGTCTCGGCGACCTCTCTTCCGCCGTCCCTGCTGCCGCCACACCCCTCTGCCTCGTTCCCCCCGACAACAACCGCACCCGAATTACGCACCCTCTTGACCTTTCCCACCGAGGGCCTCCCGTCGCCACGTCTCCTCCCCCAAACGACCCTCCGCGCCTTTCCCGTCCGCTACCCCTCAGGCTCGGCACCCGCCCAGACACAGACCAACAGGTGGCTGTGCTGCCGCTGCGCAGAGGAGGGATACCGGGACCCGGTCGGGATGGTACACTACCCGACCCCCTCCTCCCCGCCGCCGTCCTCGCTAAACTCCTCCCCTCCGCCATCATCCTCCTCCTTCTCCTCCTGCCCTCCCTCAACAGCGGCTTCAACTCCCTCCTCCGCCTCCCAACCCCCCTCCTCCCTCGACAACCACCACAACAACAACCACCCCCGCCAACCACCACCCCCCTTCCACACCCAAAACAACTCCAACAACTCGAACTACACAACCCATGACGACCCCACCTCCTCCTCACCATGCGGCTCCTTCAACACCTGCTGGCGCCCGCAGTGCCGCCACCGCAAGTGCGTCAACTGCGCGCTGTACGCCGGGCCGTTGGGACGGGACCGCGGCGCGAAACTGCTGATCCGCACCGTCGGGGGGATGTACGCGTCGCCGAGGTTTGTTGACCCGGTGTATTGGGAATGTGCAGGGTGCGGGGAATGGGAGAGGAACCGGTTTGATTCGAGGAGCGCGCTGGGGGTGACGGGGTGCAGAGGGGAGGGGTGTGGGTTCGCGTGGAGGGCGGC
>FTEL01010755.1_pt1 | contig 24293 bp, 13 predicted proteins | sample 1658911 | NCBI WGS metagenome assembly FTEL01 (sample SAMEA3914869, study PRJEB12502) | metagenome | biome: forest; material: soil | place: USA | collected 2012-03-12 | depth 0.1 m
GTGTCCCAGAGCGCTCTCTTTTTCTCTTTCTGTCTCCAGAGCAGTGCCGTGGGATGCCGTCGTCTGCGTCAACTTTCGTCCGTAACCTGAAAGAGCCTGTTCATCTTCTGATAAGCTGACGAGTCTGTGGTTCGGTGTCCCTCTCGCGAGGGTTTACTATCCCCTCGCTCGCCCGCGAGTCCTTTGTTTCTCCTCGGTGTGAGTTGACGGCCTGATCGCAGACGAAGCAGCAGATGGTTGGGAGTCCTCCGCGTGAGCCCCCCTTCCTTATTTTCCTGTTTTCTGAAACGTCAGTGCCTCTCCTCCGCCCACCCCCCCCTTTCCCATCACCTCGACGAAGCTCCGTGAGACGCTGTTGAGCCGACAACATGTCTGCCAAAGGTAAGCCCACCCCCCCATCTGGTACATACTGCCCCGGTGGCCGGCCTTGTATTTATATCCTCGCTGACGCTTGTCCAGATACTCGACCCCCGAAGGGCTGCAGCCAAGGCCGCCGCGGACGCAATATCAGAGTCATACCGGCTCCCCATGGACGGCGACTTTGGCATGGTCCCGACGAAGCGTCCTCAGACAAGTGACACGCAGCATGTCACGAGCTCCAAGAAGAGTGGTAAGCCCCGGCCATCATTCTCCAACCCCTTCCAACGCGCTAGCTAACCATCCGGGATTTCAGGACACCCCACTCTGACACCCTCTTTCCGCCCCCCCCTGAACACCCTCTCCGTCAATGTCAATCCCCCCAAGAGGCGCCGGATCGAGAAGGTTCTCGAGGCCACCCCCTCGTGGTGTTCTCACCCGCGCTGCGGTGTCCTCACCCACTCTGCGGTGTCCACCACCCTTGGCCAGTCCTCCCCCATTCGTCCAAACCGCGCCCAGAAAGACAACCGAGCGGATGGGGAGGCTCCAGGTTCGGAAACTGCTCAAGATGGTCGACTGGAGAATCTTGGACGAGGGTGACGCGGCAGAGCTCGAAGACAGTGTCACCCTGGCCCTTCACTCCCATCTCATTCCTCATTCGGACGAGACGGTGCGCCTGGTCTGCGACTATACCGGCCTCGACATGTCTTGGTCGCCTGGCCCCCGCCTGCACTCCATCGAAGGGATTTTCCCCATCACGGTTGTCGCCGGGAAGCTTCGATACCACACCCCGTCCAACGTCTGTGGCGTCCTGGTTGCTCTGAACGTCCTCAAGAGGCGCCATCCCGTTCTCATTCTCCCGCGCCTGAGCCACTGGCTCAACATCCACGAGGACCCTGATATCCAGACCCGAAACTCTTCGTGGTCTTGGACTTAGAATGCGCTGCTCAACACCGGAGTCATGAACAGAATCTTTCATTGCACAGTGAAGCGCTCAATCCAAGTCCAACGGTGGCAGCAGTGGGACGAGCAGAAGCAGTTTGCAGTGCTCGACCACTTTAGGACAGGCGCATTTGGGCCAGCGATTCAGGAAGAGCTCACCGGGTGGACACACCGCGACCTGTTTGCCGGACCGGAGTCAGGTTGGGACAGGTCAACCGCTCTCGTGTCGTCGTGTTGCCTAGAGGACCGTCCACACTCTAACCCTGGAAAGTTCGTTGGCAGGTATGTACATAAGCTGATGACCGGGGCCCCGGTCAAAATCCGTAACTTCACCATCAAACGACGAGTTTTCATGCGGAAAAAAGAGTTGGGAAAAGTTAATCAGTCTCTCTCCTTCTCGAATCTCTTTTTTTTCTTTCCTTTTCTCTCTCCTTCCCGAATCTCTTTTTTTTCTTTCCTTTTCTCTCTCCTTCTCGAATCTCTTTTTTTCTTTTCTTTTCTTTTCTCTCTCCTTCTTGAATCTCCTTTTTCTTTTTTTTAAAGCTGTTGTTTGGCCGTGGAGTTGGAGGTGCTTGGATCTCGGACCAGGGCCCCTGTCAAAGTCTCACCCCAATAAACAAACCAAGGTTGAACTGTGCGGCCATCTTGAGAGGATCGGGAACGCGTACGGCCTCACCTCCCAGGAGTTCAGGTACCACTGGACGATACCGGCTCCAAGGGGCAGGAGGGTGTTTTACCCTTATTACATCCTCTCTCGACCGCTGGCAGAAGAGATGGGGTGGGGCTGGAGCATCAACGTGCCTAAGTCTCAATACAGGCAGCCTTCCGTCCACCGCCGAATCCATCCTGTGATCTGCTCTCAAGCGCTCATGCTGGGCGATTTTATTGTGACTTTGTTGGGATGTTTGGCACGGGGATTTGCTGTACGTACGAGCGGCAAGCACATTGCGTATAACTCAGTCGAGTATCGCGACTCGGAGCCATCAGGTGGGAGGTTGGGGGTTCATTTCGGTTGTTGACAAAACGTGTGGGGGCAACACCATAAAACACAGAATTGCAGGGCGAGAAATAAGGGGGAACCAGGAATTTGGGGATACTACTTTGGGAATGGCTTAGGGTGAGCATTAGTACTATCATGGAATTCTGCTCTGCCGCTTCTCTCCTGCCAGTGGGCGTACCATCACTTGTTGTTATGTTGGTCCAGCAGGCCGAGACGCTGCCCTGAAACCCCCTCTGAGTGTGGTACATGCATGGTTGACTCGCTTGGTTTGCTTGCACGCATACTGCTCTCCCACAGGGGCCGACCGACCCACCTTGCCCTATATCGAGGGACTTGCTCTTAAAGCGCGAGCAAACTCCCATGGGGCCAACGAAGTCAAGGTGTGCTGCTGTCATCTGTTGGAACAGCGAAAAAGGTCACCACCACGGTGGTTGCTTGTGGGTGCAATAGAGCAGTGTAAAGCAGTGGGAAACAATGTGTTCAGAGCAGTGGGAATGGAATCAGTTGCGGTGTGTCTCTGCCGTGCACTCCTCCGGGCCCAGGGCGGTTCCCTGGGCCTTTGGACCTGAAGCAACAACATGCCCTCCCATGCCCCTGGCTGTGGCCCTGGGGCCTCCCATGATGCCGTGATGATGCCGCCAATGCAGCGTCGATCCTTTCCACAGAGCCCTGTTCCCTTGAAGCCACCACCACAGTTGCCGCTCACCGTATGGACGGTAATGGTACGGGCTTTCCTGAAGACGGGCCGTATGAACGAATCGGGCTCCATTTCTCGGAGTTGGAGAATGGTAAAGCTCGAGACCATATTGAGGAGAATGGCATGGAGGGCGTAGTGAATCTCATCTAGCATCGGCGGGAAAGGTTTAGAGATGAAGTAGAACTAGCCCTCAGGCTTCTGTCCATGCAGTGTGGGCCAGCGCTGGTTCTGGTATTCGTTATCTGGGCTCTCTGGCATCACAGAGACACCCTACACTTGGTGTGTTGAACGCCTATGGTACGCTGCAATCTCTGTATTGCGATAATGGTCGGCCTGGCACCTGGCACCTGGCCTCGTTGCCGATCCCACGATCCATGACCATGTTTTATATTTCTCAGGAGATTCAAGAGAACGGTCTGACTTCTGATGGAACTTTCAATTTGCAGTAAATACATTCTGGAAGACAATGCGCCTTTGTGTGGCTCAGGTGGTCATGTACCTAAGCGATCATCGACAGGTGCTGCGCCAAAAGTCCAATTCGTTGCCCAAAAGCAAGTTAGAAAAAAGTAGTAGCTCGCAGAGGACGCCAGGATGCCTTAGCAAGGACTCAGAGTGAGATGAAGACGGCAGTGACTCTGCACGGAGCCATGTGTCGTCTCACGCCCTGGAGCACCCTACCAGCCCATAACCTCCGCCTCGCCTTTGTAGGTCTCGGAGTAGTGGTCCAGAATCTCCTGCTTGTTGCGTCCAGGTCTCAGTTTCAGCGAGACATCGAGGTTTTTCGGATGGAAAGTGATGAGTCCCTGGACAAAGCCCGTGTTGACGTCCAGATCGAGCTCCTCCCCTTCTTGAGCCGGCAGCACATCAAATGCCCACAGCAACTTGGCCAGCCCCAGTATCAGGCTCTGCTTGGCCAGCTGCATTCCAGGACAGACCCGGCGCCCGAATCCAAACGCGTACGTGGCCCGAGCGCTCGCCGATGCAGAGCTCGTCGATGCGTCCATGGCGCTCGGGTCGTGCGCCGCGCCCGGCCGCATCCCGAAGGGGTGGCGCAGGAACCGTTCCGGCTCGAACTTGTCGGGCGACTCGTAGTCCTCCGGCGAGTGGTGGATGTGCCACACGTTGGCGTATACGGCGGTGTGCTTGGGAATCTGGTATCCGTTGTACACATCGTCTTGAGCGGGGGCGTGAGGAATGCCCTGCGGGGCTACAGGCCGCCACCGATTAACCTGTGTATTGTCAATGTCTCAACGCAAATACCCAATCTCTCTTTTTGTCAGCATCTTTTCAGAGTTACTTACCTCGTGCCAAAATGCCTCTGTGTACGCCAGGCGACCAACGTCGGCAGACTTCAACGGCGCCCCGCCTGACACTTGCAACACCTCGTCCCTGATGCGTTGCTGCACATCTGGGTACTTGGCCACGATCATGAGCATGGTGGAAAAGGTGGCAAGCGACGTGTACATGGCGGCGGCCACGATGTTCCACGCCGTGAGGCCCAGGTCCGTCCACACGTCCGCGTCTCTGTTCTCCCGCTGCTCCCGCAGCATCCTGGCCCCCAGGCTCTCGTAGTGCCCTTCGGTTCCATTGTTGTGACTTTTCCCCGCCGCGGCGTCGGCGTCGTCCAGCGCCGCGCGGTGCTCCTTGGCGGCGCTGAGGAACCAGCTTGCGATCTCGAACACCTCTTTCGCGACGGTGCGTGACTTGGCCCTCCACGCGGCCATACCAAATCTGCCAGGGAGGTACCGGAGCACCGGGATCCTGTCCATCAAGCTGGCTTTGTGGAGAATCATGTAGTCGGCGGTCCGGCGACGGAAGGCGTCCGTGTCAAAGCCGTGGTGGGCCATGGCGTCCGGCCGCTGCCCGCATACGGCGATGCACGGCACGCTGGTGACCCAACCCAGGATGATGTCCTCGAGCTCGGCGCGCCGGGTGGTCGGACCGGCCTCGAGCAGCGCAACCAGCACACGGGCCGTCTCGGCGTCGTTCATCGGGTGCAGGCGTGCGACGGCGGCCGCGCTGCCGAGGGCGCCGCTGAACTCGCGGCGCCACCGCGTCAGCCAGGGCCCGCTGTCGTGGAAGAGGGAGGCGGGGACTTGGTGTGTCTGGAACTTCCATTTCTCGTCCTCGCCGTTCGGTCGCGGCCGGTCGCTGTAGATGGCGCCGCGCCGCTCAAACAGATCGCGCACCATCCGCGCGCTGTTCAGCACCACGATGTTGGTGGCGCCCAGCTTGACACCCAGTGGCCTGTCTTGGCCGTACTTCTGCGCCCAGGCGCTGTAGGTCAAAGCAGGGATCGATTTGTTGATCTGGAAGAGGTTGCCGAGGCCCGGGAGACCGGGCGGGCCCGGGGGGAAGTCCCTCGGGCGGCGAGTGTAAGCAAGGAGAAAGAAGACGGCATTGCCGGCGACAAGAAGGGCAACCGAGATGAGGAAGCTCGGAGAAAGGATGAGTGCAGTGATGTCTGTCATGGCACTCGAATTCGTTGAAACCATATTGATGATGACTTGGAAGGTTAGGTTGTGGGGGAAAGGGCTTGCTGGATGCTATGGAGGGAGAACGGTATTGTGCCCGAGACGTCATAAAGACTGTGGCTCATGGCGGACTAGACCATCGAAAGTTTCTCAAACATTTGGCAAGGCCCCAAACCGGACTGCTAGCTGACAAATCGCCTCCTAAGAAAGCAATGTCTTGATGTGCTCCCGTCGGAATCGGCGTGTTGGCTGGCGTGATTATCAATTCCCCGGGCCGCAAATCGACAGACGGCGGTACAGCTCGGTACCTGTAGAATGCCGGTCATCGGCTCCGATTGAATTCCTTCCGGTCGGTGTTTTGTCTATCAAGTGGGTCGGTCGGTGTTTTGCCTCCCAAGTCGGTCGGTCGGTGTTTTGCCTCCCCAAGTCGGTCGGAGTTGTCGGTCCTCAGTCGGCCAGAGACTTAATTAATAACTAACGGTTTCCAAGAAGCCGTGGTTGGACGCACGGGAGTCTCCGAGGTTCATGGCCACGCCATGGCATGCGTCAGCCCCTAGGAAGTAGTCAGATTGGGTGCAACCCACGGATGACCTGTGTCCTGTGTCAATCCGATTCGTGTTTCGGTGTGGTAAGCCGGAAGCTGTCGGGGCAAAATGAACCATGGCTGTCCATGTTGAACCCGGCTTCCTCATGTCCATGCTAAACGCCTTGCCTCTGTCTCACGGGGTGCACACTCTACCGGTGTTATCCAGCTCCCTAGGCCCTGGCTTGAAGGAGAAAGAAGAGAATTTGATTACAAGCGTCGGTATTCTCTTGATTTTAAGGTTCTTGAACAATGCCGTGGCACCACAGCCTCGGGTCTGGAATGTTGCGGCGAGCATCAGGTGGGTGGGAGGCAAGCTCTCACTGATCAGGGCTCTATTCATTAAAATAACGAAGATGGGGAAAGGAAGCTTCCTCATCTGAGCTACGGTCCGTCTAACAAAGCAATTTGCACCACCGAGTATGCTGTGACAAGACATTTCTATCCCATATTGCCTCACGCCTGACGCCCTTGACCAGCATCGAAATCATCCCCCACTGCTGTGATAAAGCACTATACGTAACAGACAAATGTCACGCCTTCTCGATGCGCCCCTTCCCATGAATTTGAGCCGTGGGCGCGCGTGTGTGCATCGCCTCCACTTTCTTTTTAAAAAACCGACCAGAACTTCTTGGTGTAGAGAATCTTGGCGTAGTAGACAACGGCCGACCCAGCGAGGGACAAGACACCTCCAAAGATCTTGACGTGCAGCCAGCCATTGTCAACCGAACTCGCGCTTTGCAAGATGCGCCCGCCGATGGGCGCCATGGTGAGGGCGGGAACCGAGAGGACGAGCATGACGACGCCGATCCGGTAGCCGATCTGGGGTAGAGGGGACACGGTCGCCGGCAGGGCCGCGAGGAGGCTGACGAAGGCGCCGGAGAGAAACCCAAAGGTGACGGCGAAGCCAATGACGGCGGACTGGTATGTGGCCGGGATCCAGAGGGCCAGCTCGATGATCCCCGAGGCGGCACCAGCGAGGACGAACACGTTCCATCGGCCGGCGATATCAGACCAGTATCCAGAGCCCAGGCGGCCGAAAAGACTTGTAATGTAAACAACGTCAGCCACCTGTCAAGCAAATCCCAGCGTTTCCAGCCCAAGGTAGGTACGGTAGGTCAGGTAGGTCAACCTCGAGCCTCGGGGTTAAACTCACCTCGCACCATTGAAGATGGACACCAGATAGAGCGACATGGATTCGGACACGTGAGCCTGCTCCAAACCCTGCAACGCCACGTAGTTGACCGGAATGAAGATGCCGTACATCAGGATGAACATTCCGATTAACATGACGACGAATGGGAATTCTTTGAAGGGAGCGGCCAGGGTCGCGGCCGGCGTCTTCTTGGGCACTGGCGCTGTTCTCGACCGGAGGGTGATTATTGCAACGATTTGCAGGGCCAAGATGAGAAAGGCCGCGATCCGCATGGCCCAGGGATACCCGGTGGTCGGATTTTGGATCAGTCGATTGATCATTACGGGAAAGATGACCCCCCCGAGGGACGAGCCGGTCACCACGACGCCCATCGCAAGGCCTCTCTTTTTCTGAAACCAGGTTGCGATAGTCGAAATTGCTGTTGTGGGTGTGTTGTTAGCGAGGAACCGAGATTTCCTGGATGAGGTGAAGGAATGGACCATGAGGCCGTGGGACCTGGAAGAAACCTACCGGGCGAGTATATGAAGCTAAGACCGATGGCACTGCAAACGCCCTGGGCCAAGAGGAACTGGTAGTACTCGGTTGCCAGGGATGCCATCATGAGTCCAAAAACATGCAAGAAAGTGCCGACGATGACGAGCGGCGTCGGGCCATACTTGTCAAACAAGAACCCGACGACAGGCCCGAGGACAAAGAGGAAAAAGATCTCGAGCGACGGGATCCATGAAATGGTGCTGCTGTCGTAGTCCTTGAGAGGACCAAATTCGTAATAGCTTTGAAAGACGCCCACGCCTGCCAAAGGAGTTAGGGCCTGAGCACTCAGAAGAAGTCGGTGCCGGGTGAATGTTCCATGTCAGCTTCGGGACGGGCCGGCGGAGCTTACTGTTCATCCAGCCAAAGCTATTGAAGGAGCAGCACCAGGCGCCGAGAACAGCGAGCCACGCGCCAGTGCCGCCATCAGGGGGGCCGTCGGCTAGCGGCGGCTGTACCCCGTTATCTGCCTTGTTGTCAGGACCATGAGACAGCTGTGATTCGTCGGGTGTTTGGAACACCCCCTCCCCGGCGTCGCTGTCGTTTGGCGTGGCCTTTTCTAAAGACATGTTTTCCTGCTTGCGGAGACCACCTCGGGAAACGAGAATTGATCACTGTGAGAGTCAGAGGCAAAGGATCACGAGAAGAGGAAACAAGGGATGACTTGGTGACGGCATTGTAAGGTAGCCGGAAGCCTTCTTCAATTTCTCCATTCCGCTTGTTGTCGTCTGACGGATTGTCGCGACGCGACGACCTCGCTGGCTGACAAACATGAACGACCCTTGCTGACAAACACGAAACGACCTCGGGGCGTACAAACACAGGACCTCGCTCGCTTACAAATTTGAGAACCCAGCTCACACTGGAAAAGCAAAGACGCGGGGGCTCCTTTTCCCGGACGAAACTGCTGTACCGACTTCGGCCCCCATCCTACTGCAACCCAGAACCGCCGATCATGCTGCGCCGCTGGCGGCTGATGGCACGGATGAAGGCCGATTGGACGGGGAACGCGAGTGTCACTCCGGTGGCTGAACCGTTTTCTTGATGGCAAAAAAAAAAATACGTACCTGGTGGGGCAGAGGCAACCTACATAGTAAGTGAAGACGACCGGGGTACGGATTACTGTGAGCTGCACCCTCACCACCAAGCTGCGGCATTCCAACGCCCGCGGGCGGAACAAAGCTTTCATCCGTCACGGATGTAAGATCTCGGACGAAATCTCCGGCGACCTGCCGTTCTTGGCGATCCGGCCCGGGCCGCTCTCTCGCAGCCCTGTTTCCGGAGCTTGATAAGCTGCGAATCCGAGCGCTTTGCCTCGCGCCTGCATGCAGGAGTCGAGACACAGCCACATTCGTGCTACATACCATCCGGCGAGAGACGAATAAGAGATGGACGGCGTCGTTCGTTATCGTTGACTTGTCTGACTGTTCGGTTTCGCTGAGCCTCGGTTTTGTCGTATTTTACTCGAACCTCGATCTTCGTAACGGCGCCGGAGCGGGCGACGGCGACGGATGGAAATGGGCGGGGTCAAGAATTCACATGGCGCTGGAAAGGCAAAATGAACGAGCGATCTTACAGGTTCCACTTGGGGTTGAGTGGGCAGTGCCAGCGATGAACTCCCCCAGGTTAAATCCTTCGACGGGGGGATGGTTCGGCAGACACATTTTCCTGCTTCTTGCCGCGCGTGGGTTTGCTTGTCAGGTTGCGCGGGCAGGGAAGCGAGATGGCGCCCCATTCTGTCGCTTCTGGCCGCTGGATCTGCTTGTTGACCAACTGGAAGATTGAGCACCGCCAGGCCGCCGAACACCCGGTGTAGAGGATTCGCGCAAGGAACTGATTTCTTGGCTTAAGCCAGAAACGGCCCCCGGAATTCCGAGAAACTTTGTGCGGAAATCCTCCGTAGACTGCTCCCTGCGGGCTTTAAGTGTTTGCTTACGCCGTGCAGGCCACGGGGGCCTGCTGCTGCTCGCCTTTGCACTGCCATTTGGGGGGTTGCGGACAAATAGTTCACCGACCCGCATGGAGGTACGTAATAACTGCTCGGCGGTTGCCGCCGGTCTCTTGGCGGCGGGACCGGTACCTTACATCCGGTGCCGCAAAGCTTGTTCCTTAGCGTAATTAGTCTATCCCATTCCGGGCTCGTGCAAAAGCTTATTGTAACGGTTGCACTGTTGCCGGGGATGGAGAAGGCAGGGATTCCATGCACAGCAAAACCATGCTCAACTATATACTTGCCTGCTCCGTGGTGGCCCCTCCTCCGTAAGCATCACTCAGCCAATGACCCTATCACTGTATCCCTTTTTCACTATCTCTGCTTGGCCAAAACAGAAACCAATACCTGGCCCAATCAACGTGCCGAGTTCCGAGTTCGTCAATGGTTCAGGGTCTGGCTGCAAAAGCGGTTTCTGGCGAGCAAGGCATTAGTGGACATCACAAGGACTTTCCCTGCCTGCGGGCCAGTCCGTGACCACTGGCCAGCTCGCCCGCCCGCCCCCCCACCCCCTCCCTTCATCACTGAGGTCGCCGGGTACCCGGCATCCCAGCGACAGTTTCCCACAAAAGTCTTGGGACTCCGAGGCCGACGACGGGGGGGCCCAAAGGCCTGCCGATCCCTAGAGGCGCGCCGGGCGGCCAGGCCTGGCCGGCCCCTTCACACGGGACAGCAGCGCCTCTAGGCCCCGTAGCTCTCTCTCTCTCTCTCTCTCACTCAGATATGATTAGAACTAGAGGACCCGGCCTTCAGGCTTCACGTGGCCCGCACGAACGGAGATAGGGGCCGCAGCGGAACAGGCGGAGGTGCGCCGCCACAGCGCATGGCGCCAGAGATGCCGTACGCCCATAAGCTTACTTTAGTGCGACCAAGGTACTTCGGTGAACAAGAGCACGTCGTCATCGACACCCCTGCACTGCGACACGCTGCACTGCGACTACAACGATAACTAGGATTATCTAGGAAACTGTGATCCTCGCACTGCAGGAAGAATGCAGGATCGGTGGCCCCCGAGTGAAAACGAAGCGGATTCCGTGGGTTAAATCTGCTCCCCGTGCAACCCGCTTCACCAAACGGGCCCTCTTTGCCCATCGCTACTCTTCATCTGCAAGACTTGCTTCTTTTAGGCAATTCCCAACCAATCTTCATCTCCGGCCGCCTCTCTTCGGGTACCATGTCACCTGCACATCGCCAGTCCTGCGACCGTTGTCGCCAGCAGAAAGTGAGGTGTTTGCGAGACAACAATACTTCTGTCCCAGGCCCAGGCCGCGTTTCCACTTCCCTGTTGTGTGACCGCTGTGCGAAAGCAGGGGCGGACTGCGTGTACAGTGGTATGTTTCATGGTTTCTCATCAGTGATGCAACCGCACTGTCCGCACAACCTTCTCGTCGTCCAGGAACATTGCTTGACGGGAAAAAAACAAGTGGTGCGGACCGCGGTATGCGCGCCAGAGCGGACTCGGACGAACAGACGATGGAACCCAGCAAGCTGACCAATCTTTCACAGAGAAACAACGAGGCTCTCGCCGTCGCTGTCCTGTTCGCCCGCCCAGCGAAATTCAAGGCACAGATTACTTCGACCTCGGGCCGGCCTTTGGCAATGTTGATGGGACGCCCAGGTCATCGACTGCTCCCTCCGACGTCAATACCGCCTTGATGGGTCACCCTTCTTCCAACCTGAATGTTGACGAAGGAAGCGAGACGGCTGCGGGCGGCTTCGGCACGCCGGACGGAGAGCACCACCTGCTGCCACTTCAAATCCCCCCAGCTTCGCTCGAGTCACTCGCCGCCTTCCTAGCAGAGGCTGCATCGGCTTCATCCATGCCAGCGGTGCCCTTTTACGACGCCACCGCCCCGGCTCCATTGATGGAGATCGACGCCGACCACGAAGACACAACATGCTTCTTGTTCTCAGAGCTGACGGCTGTGAGCAAAAGGGCCATCCGGACAGCCCGCCGTCTCTCCCGCTCCAGCACAGGTGCAGGTGCAAGCACCCTGATGGTGTCGTCGCCTGAGGTAAACGAGGCTTTGGAGGACACGAATACGCTGATACGCGCCGTCAACCACATCATGACAGCGGCAGCGAGGGCGGGACGCGACGGCTCAATGACCACGGCCGATGGCGCCGGACTGGCCTTCTCGGCTCTCGCTTGTCACCAACACCTCATGATGCTCTTCCGGGCCATTTGCGAAGCCATACAGGGTAGACTGCAGGCCAAGAAAGAAGAGCGGGAACAACAACAACAACGACAACAACAACAACAACAACAACAACACGCCGCCCGAGACAACAGCGGCGTGGGACCTCTCAATGTCGCCCAGTTCGTCATGGTGCTGCAATTGCTGATGCATCTCATCAGTCGCATGCGCCGCTTCTTGGTGATATCGCACACGACGGCTGAGCAGGAGAGCCAGCTTATCGCACCCGCGGCCATGCTCGACTACAGTACTATGGCCACCGACGACTATGACATTGTCTCCGGCGGTCAGTCTACTGCATCGTCAGCCACACCAGCCCACCACTCGACGCGCCGCTGTGGCCTGCTTGAGCATGTGCAAGAGATTGTCGGAAACATACCCAGTGAGTGTGAGAGACTGAGACTCCTCATTCAGGAACTGCAGGCGGAAATGGACCATGCGGAAATACACTAAAGGTAGAGAGATGTTTGCATTAGACACCCTTGTTCTAGACCTGTACATAGCTATAGAGATTCAACATTAGGTCACCTCTGTTTTAGACCTGGGGCTATCTACATTCAATATCAACATAAGGTTAAATAGACGGCGCTCCCTATTCTATACTCGCGTGTTGGCGCATCTTTGTTTAATTACTTGGCCCTTGAATCTACCAATTGTCACCTCCCTCAGAAGTCCATGTGTTTCTTCAGAAAGTCAAACTGCCTGCGCAAAATCTGCTCTAGATCCTTGAACATCCAGTCCAAATGACCACTTCCCTTCAAGATGTCCAGCTCCTTGGGGTACCCCATCTGGGTGAAGCAATGAAGCTGACTGTCCAGGGGACTCGTCTCGTCGAGCTCGGGCGAGACCATCATGGCGGGCGTCGGGGCGACGTACTTGACGACGTGCAACAGGTTCCACGCCAGGCACTTGTAGTACGTCTGGACCGAGATGCGGTTCTCGAGGGCGATGCCGAGCCGGTCGAGCGCGGGGACGATCTCGGGCGCCATCTCCTGCCCGTTGGGCATGTTGCCATCCTCGTCGATGTAGGGCAGGTACATGGGGCTCTGGCCCTCCAGCAGCTGGCTCGCCCGGTCGTGCATGGCGAGCTCCAGCAGAGGCTTGCGCCTCTCGGGGCTGCCGTCCGTGTTGATCATGGGTGCCATGGCTATGGTGGCCGCCACACGCTTGCTAAAATAAAAAGTCTTGAATCAGCTTCCGAGGGGGGCACAGCACGTCTGGGCGAATCGTTGCGCAAAACCGGGAAGACAGCCCACACGTACTCAAATGCGGTCGCCGCAAGGGTGACGTTCCCTCCCCAACATAAACCCCACAGTGCGACCTTGGTCTCGTCGACCAGAGGATGTTGCCTGATCCAGGTCACGGCGTCGTGGAGGTCCTCGATTTGCTGACGAGGGTCGATCTGCTCGCGTCAAGATAAAATAGGTCAGCGGACATGAGAACGTCGAAAGGTTGCGGGGTTTCGCGGAGAAGAAGAACCACCAACTCCATCAAGAACACTTGATTACCTCATTTCTGGGCTCTCCTTCGCTCGCGCCGATACCGCGCGGATCATAGAGAAGAGTGGTGATCCCGTGTTCCTGGAACCACCTTGCAATGTCGGGCAGGTTGGCATCCTTGGGGAAGTTGAACTACAAAAGCGCCAGGTACACACCCCGTGCGTTAGTTTCCCGCCGTCTTCTTCTTGAACAGGTCTCGAGAGCGGGGAACAGCAAGAAAATGGATGAAAGTTAGGGAGGTAGTTACCCCGGGCGTCATTATCAGGGCCGGGCCACGCGAGGCGGCTGGAAACAGCCAACCCCGTATCTTAGTCCCGTCAAGTACTTTGATATCGACATCGAGGCGAGGTAGGGCCGAGTCCGCCATTGTGCGTGTTCGGTGTCACGGGAGGAGAACAAAATGACTTGGGAAGATGTTGGAGATGAGTGCAGGGCAGTGTTGACTGGCTACCCACTGAAAGACGGGCTGCAACCGGCTGGATGATATGGATTATTGAAAATGTAGGTGGTAGTCATGGGTGGAAACGACCGAGATGGAAGAATCAATTTTGAGCCTGAAGACCGAGACTAATGTTGTGCCGGCTTCAGGGGCAATCAACCAACGACGTTAAGTCGGCGTCCGAGAGAACGGTCTGACATGTAACCTGGAAGGAAATTGCTGACTGTGCCGCCCCTCTAGGTGACGGGATCGGGTCCGACCGATTGGGTCCCGTCGGCCCGGCACCGGTACCGGGGTCGGCGATTGAAGATTCCGGCTTGCGTTATTATTAGACGCCCTCCGACTCGGAGATACAGCCATGATTAGGGAATCTCGAGCGCCGGACAAAAGGCAGGCTACGTGAGCGTCGCATTCTGCTCCGAACGCCTGAAAAGCGAGACGAACCTCAGGAATCACGGAGTTCGGGCGGACTCAGCTTATTATACCAAACGTGGAAACAGCGCAGCATCATGTAGGAAGTTGAATTTCTCTTCGGATTCAGTACTCTTCGTTTAATAGTACCTAAGCAAATAAACACAATCCTCATATTCGAGCCAAGATCTATCTGATTCGGTCTAATCATCTCAAGTGAAGCCTGCATAAAGTGTACTGCCCATCTACTGACTACCTAGGTACCTCCTACTACGCCATGAGAGGCACAACCAGCTTCTTCGTCTCATGCACCCTCCCCACCTGCAAGTCCTCCAAGGCCGCGGGTTGATTGTCAAGGCCGCCGCCCAACACTCGAACGCCGTCGGCCAGCGTCCTGTCGGCCCGCACGTCCCGCCGGGTGTACTTGATGGCGACGGCATTGGCGGGTTTCTCGAGGCCGAAGTAATACGACAAGCCGGAGCCGGAGCCGATGGCTTCGTAGCACATCTTCATGGTGGCGTCATCGGCGATGCAGTCCAGCGCGTAATGGAGGCCGTTGTCGGTGTGCACGCGGATGTCGGCGCCGCAGTCCGGCGAGTGGTTGTCGAAGCACGCGGCGGCGCCGTATTCCTGGCACAGGGCGTTGTCGGCGGGCGGGCAGGTCACGATCGGGGTGTAGCCGGCCAACTTCAGGAGCTGTGTGGCCAGGGTGCCGGTGGGCGTCGCGCCGCCGGAAACGAGCACAGTGGTGTTGTTGTCGCCGCCGCCGTGCATCATCGACAGCTGGCCGACGGCGGCGAGCCGCAGGCCGATCGAACATGCCTCGGCGAAGTCCATGGCGTCGGGCACGCGGCAGGTGCTACCTTGCTCGGCCAGCGCGAACTCGGCAAAGGCACCTCCTTTGCTCTGGTCCGTGGCGTCTGGGCCGAAGGAGGACGCGAGGACGCGGTCGCCCACCAGGAACCGCGTCACGCCCTCGCCCAGCCCGGCGACCGTGCCGGCGAAGTTGGAGGAGTAGTCGACCGTCTTGTTGGCATCGCGTGGGTTGAGAGCGACGGAGTGAACGCGGACAAGCAACATGCCGCGTGGAGGGACGGGAATTGGGGCGTCTTGGGCGAGGCGGTAGCGACTGCCCGAGTCGGCGCCCACAAGATCTCTCGTAGCGTGTGGCATTGTGATTGATAGGTATGGTAGGCTTAGGCTCACGGAAGTTTACCAAGAAAGACCCCGAGAAGGTTTGAGTTCATGGATATATCATGGATATATCATTATCACTCTCACATCTTGAACCCAACTTTGCTCTAGATTCCTTGTCTGTGTTCTAGACTTGTACAACGCAGCTCAACCACAAGGGTAACAAATTGAACGGCGCAGCAACAGGCCTCGTTCCGTTGTGTATCGTTCCGATCTTACGTAGGAGCGGCCGGAATTTCCGATCGGGCCCGACCGGTGATACCGATGTAACGTGCACATCGGCACCCATCAGGAGCGGTAAACGTCGCGTTGGCTAATTGATAAGTCTCGTAGGCTGTGCCGGTTACAATCCGACCACCGACCGCTTCCGTGTTCCGTCTTGAGGATTCCTGTGTCTCGTTAATCGTATCGGACCGGAATCGGAGCCGTCACTGTTATGTCGCCACAGTTGCAAATGAAGGCTGATCAGGCGAAGGAGCCAAGGCTACGACGCGTCTTGTTTCTATCCCGATCGGCCAAGAGTCCACCTGTCCGGCTTGATATAGTCTACCTCAATTCTCGAGCTCGACGCCGTCGCAGTATCATTATTATAGATTGTTCGAGGACCGAGGAAATAGTCTCGAACCAGACCAACTCGTATCCATCGCTTCACCCGAATCCAAGCAAGAAAGACCCGGTCGTCCGCAAAGTCTTAAGACTCGCCTGCCTGCCATCTACCTCCCTGATCCCGCGTCACCATGGGTAGTCGGCCCGACATGTTCGCAAGCCAGCCCATTGCCATTGTAGGCAGCAGCTGCCGTCTCCCGGGCGGCGCGACCTCGCCGTCCCGGCTGTGGGAGCTCCTGGAGACGCCTCGCGATGTGGTGCAGCAAATTCCAGCGAGCCGCTTCAACACCGAGGTGTTCTACCATTCAGACAGCCAGCACCATGGAGTAAGCCGACGTCCTTCCCCTTAGGTAGGTATGCGAATGGAGCAAAGAATCGCTTACCAAAAGCCCAGAGTACCAACGTCAAGCACGCCTACCTCCTCGATGAAGATCCCCGTGGCTTCGATCGCGACTTCTTCTCCATCAGCCCCAAGGAAGCCGAGGCCATGGATCCCCAGCAACGAATGCTCCTCGAGACTGTGTACGAGGGCATGGAATCGGCCGGGTACTCGATGCAGCAGCTCCGGGGATCGTCTACAGCTGTATTTGTCGGCTGCATGTTCTACGATTACCAGTACACGGCGATCCGGGGCATCGACAGCCTGCCTCAGTACCACGCCACAGGAACCGGGTCATCGATCTTGTCCAACCGGGTATCGTACTTTTACGATTGGCGCGGTCCGTCAGTGACCCTCGACACAGCCTGTTCTTCGAGTCTGGTCGCCCTGCACCAGGCAGTCTCTGCCCTCCGGAACGGCGAGGCTCGCATGGCTGTTGCGGCCGGCTCGAATCTCATCCTGGGTCCCGAGCCCTTCATCAGCGAGTCCAAGGTTTGTAACTCTCTCTACCAACCTGCCACCTGCACCCACCAGACGTCTTTGTTGACGCCTCTCTACCTTAGCTCAACATGCTGTCGCCGAATGGGAGATCATTCATGTGGGATTCCAAGGCAGATGGATACACCCGCGGCGAAGGTTTCGGCGTCGTCTTCCTCAAGACGCTGAGCCAGGCCATCGCCGACGGGGACCACATCGAGTGTGTCATCCGCGAGACGGGTGTCAATTCGGACGGAAAGACGCCGGGCATCACGATGCCGAGCTCCGAGTCGCAGGCTCGGCTCATCCGGGACACGTACGCCAGATGCGGGCTCGATCCGTTGCGGGAATCCGACCGTCCACAATACTTTGAGGCTCACGGCACCGGCACGCCGGCGGGCGACCGTAAGTAACCAAGTTTTCTTTGTCAAGTTTTGGTGGTCGGCCTGCGCTGACAATCTTCCCATCTCTCTGCCTCAGCCATCGAAGCCCGAGCGATCCAGAGCGTCTTCTTCCCCAATGACGGCGACACTGACGTCGACAAACGCGAGAACCGTGAGCTTCTCGTGGGCAGCATCAAGACAATAATCGGCCACACCGAGGGCACGGCCGGTATCGCGGGGGTGCTCAAGGCGTCGTTGGCTCTGCAGCACGGCCGCATCCCGGCGAACCTCCATTTCCAGGAGCTGAACCCCAAGATCCAGCCGTACTACACCAACCTGCGCATCCCGACCGAGACGATTCCCTGGCCCAGCGTCCCACAGGGAAGCGTGAGACGAGTCAGTGTCAACTCGTTCGGCTTTGGCGGGACAAACGCCCATGCCATCCTCGAGAGTTTCGAGGGCGGCGGTACCGGACCTGGCGGAGCCGATGGTTCCGACTCGGGCTTTGACACGGCTTCGACCTCCTCTCATGCTGAAGCCGGTGACGGTGACGGTGACCATGGACCCAAAGTCAAAGAAGCCCAGGAGGCTGCAGTCGGACCGTTCGTCCTGTCGGCTCACTCGAGTGCCGCTCTGGCCGCGAATGCCAGCGCCCTTGCCAGCCATCTTCGCGCCCGCTCGGACAAGATCGACCTCACGGCCCTGGCATACACGCTGTTCCGGCGCACCCCATTTGCCTTCCGTGCCTCCTTCCCCGCCTGCTCGACGGCCGCGCAGCTTGCTTCCAAGCTCGAGGAAGCAGCCAAGTCTCTCGAGCGCCGAGGGGGCGTCAACGCGGTCTTTCCCGAGGCCCTACCGCCCCGGATCTTGGGCATCTTCACCGGCCAGGGCGCGCAGTGGGCGACTATGGGCCGGGAGCTCTACCACGGCGTCTCCGCCTCGGGGCCGTTCCGAGCTGCCATCGACGACATGCAGCGGAGCCTCGATGCCCTGCCCGCCGCCGAGGATCGCCCGACTTGGCGGCTGGCCGACCAGCTGCTCGCCGACGGCGGGACTTCGCGCGTCGCCGAAGCAGCCGTCTCGCAGCCCCTGTGCACGGCGCTCCAGATCGCCCTGGTCGACACACTGAGGGCCGCAGGGATCGAGTTCGCCGCCGTGGTCGGACACTCCTCGGGCGAGATCGCGGCGGCGTACACGGCGGGCTACCTCGACGCCGCAGATGCGATCCGCGCGGCGTACTACCGCGGCCTGCACGCCCACCGCGCACAGGGAACCGGCGCTGGTTCCGGGAAACGCGGCAAGATGATGGCCGTCGGGATGGGCTGGGAGCAGGCGACAGCCTTTTGCGCCGAGTTCGACGGCGCCCTGGTCGCGGCGGCGAGCAATTCGCCCACGAGCTGCACGCTCGCGGGCGATGCCGACGCCGTCGACAAGGCCTTTGCGCGCTTGCAGCAGGCGGGCACGTTTGCGCGGGTACTGCAGGTCGACACAGCCTATCACTCGCATCACATGAAGCCGTGCGCTGGCCCGTACCTCGAGTCGCTGAAGGCGTGCGGCGTGAAGCAGAAACTTCGCGGCCAGCAGCAGCAATGCCGATGGTACTCGAGCGTTTGGGACAACGACGACCACAAGGCTGATGGCAGGATTCTCGAGGGCCAATACTGGGTCGACAACCTGACGCGGCCGGTGAAATTCAGCCAGGCGTTGGCGCGGGCTCTGGACCAAGACCACGTGTTTGATCTGGCGCTCGAGGTCGGACCGCACCCCGCGCTCAAGGGACCGGCCTCGGAGACGATCAAGACGTCGACTGGAGGTCTTGCCTCGCTGCCCTACGCCAGCGCCCTAAAGCGAGGGCAGAATGCGGTCGAGTCCCTTACGGAAGCCCTGGGTACCGTCTGGTGTCTGTTCCCCTCGCCACCCACTGAGCGCCCCATAGTCACCTTTGACGGCGTGCGTCGGGCCTTGCAACGGGATACCGCCGACATCATGGGAGTGGAAGATCTCAGAGTCCTGAAAAGCCTGCCGCCCTACTCGTGGAATCATGCCACTCCCATCTGGAAGGAGTCGCGGACCTCTCGCCTCTTCCGCGTCGGCGGCCGCCGTGGTTATGGCCGGCACGAGCTCCTGGGCCATCCTGTTGTGCATGGCGGTGGCGCGCGCGACAGCAAGCGAGAGGTGCACTGGAAGCAGGTGCTCAGGCTGCAGGAGCTTCCTTGGCTGGCGGGACATGCGATTCAGGGAGAAGTCTTGTTTCCGGCGTCGGGCTACCTGTCCATGGCGTACGAGGCCGCTCTTCAACTTGTTGTCGACGAAGACGAGAAGAAGCAGAAACTGGTCCGGCTTGTCGAGCTCCATGATATCGACATTGTGCGCGCAATGCGCCTCGAGCAAGATTCCGGTCTGGAAGTGGTACTTACCGTTCGCGTGACGAGCGTGTCGGACGACTGCATCACCGCCCAGGTGGCATGCTACAGCGGACCCGTGGACGCGCCGCAACCGCTGGACGCGCCGCAGACGGCCCTTTCTGCCCACTTCACGGGAGGGGTACGGCTATGGCTCGGCCGGTCCGAATCCGACCAAGAGGAAGAGATCGAGGTCCTGCCGCACCGGACTGGGGAGAGTGCCAGGCCCCTGCCGATGGACGCACTGGACATGGATCAGCTCTACGCCAGCCTGGCTGAAGTTGGCCTGCAGTACGCCAGCCCCTTCAAGGCCAAAGCCATGCTGCGCCGACTCCATCGAGCCACGGTGACCCTGTCCTCGCCTCCCGAGTCATCTGCGCTCCACGCCTGCATGCACCCTGCGCCTGTCGACACGGCTGCCCAGGGCCTCCTCGCCGCCTTCTCGTTCCCGGGGGATGGCCGCCTGTCGACTCTCCACCTGCCAACACGCGTTGAATGTGTCCGGATCGTCCCCCAAAACGGCCGACTGTCTGCGAGCGCGAGCAGAAACGAGGACCTCAGTCAGCAGCAGCTCACTGCAGATGCAATGGTGACCTCGACAACCGGCTCCACCATCGTGGGTGACATTGACCTTTTCAACGCGGCCGACGAGATCAAAGTCCAGATCCGTGGCATTTGCCTGACAGCTGTAGGCGAGCAGCAGCGTGATGCTTGGCTGTACGCTGGAACGAAGTGGCTGCGAGATGCAGATTCAGCCATCGAACCAGAGCGTGCGGCGACGCTATCCGAGGACTTGCAGGTGCAGTACGAGGTACTGTGTCGCGCGTCCTACTTTTATCTCCGGCAGTTCCGCACCATCCTGCCGCAGGAGATGCTCATCATGAGCAAGACATACAAGCGCAACGTGACCTGGGCGCTGGAACATCTGCTGCCGGAAATCGAGGCCGGCGCACACTCGAGCTTGCCGGGATTCAGGCCCGAGTGGAGAGACGACACGCCCGAGATCATACAGGCTCTCAGGGAGGAGAGCATCAGCAGCCAGAAGAGCGACGAGGAAAGGTATCACTGCGAAATGCACTGGGACTTTCTGCGTTCCGTGGGCGACAAGCTCATCTCGGTCGTCCGCAGCATGACGCCGTGGGTGCGTATCTGGACTCCCCATCAACTCGAGTGGGTGTACGCCGACGGGATCGGGTACAGTGCTGCCAACCGCGACGCGGGCGAGCTCATCGCGCAGCTCGCGCACCGGTACCCGCGTATGAACATTGTCGACGTGGGCGCCGGCACCGGCGGCACCTCGGGGGCAGTGCTCAAGGCGCTGCAGGAGCAGCAGTTGCAGTACGCGTCGTACAACTACACCGACATATCGAACGACGTCCTCGACCGAGCCCGCGTTCTGCACGGCCACCACAAGAACGTGACCTTCAAGAAGCTGGACATCGACAAGGACCCGGCCGGCCAGGGCTTTCCGGACGGTACCTTCGACGTGGTCATCGCGTCCAAGATTCTCCACAAGCTCAAGAACCTGGCGGACGCGCTGCGCCGCTGCCGGCAAATGCTGCGTCCAGGAGGCCAGCTGATTCTGCTCGAGCCCACCGACGACTTCCTCATGTCCCAGATTGTCAAGCTGGCGCTGCCCGACTTCTTTGTCGGCCTCGAGGACGGCCGCGTCAACGGTCCTACCGTCGACCTCGAGCATTGGGACCGGCTCCTCCGGGCCACCGGCTTCGCGGGCGCGGACAAGACGAGCACGAGGACGGTGTCGTACTGCTCCGTCATTGTGGCGCACGCGGTCGACGACACAATCCGGCTCCTGCGGGAGCCGCTGGCAGCCACGCCTGAGGAGTTGGCACCATTGCTTGGCGACGTCTTCATCGTGGCTGGGGGCGGTGCTCTCACTTCCAATCTCGCATCCCAGTGTCAGAATCTCTTGCAAGCTGCCGCGTCTCCCAAGACAGTCACCATCGTCCCCGGCCTCGATGCCCTGAATACGGCCCACAACATTTCCCCGGGCTCGGCCGTTCTGTGCCTGGCCGAGCTGGACCATCCCGTCTTCCAGAGTGACGAAGGCGACATGGCGCAGCGTTTCCGCGGACTGCAGGGCGTGATGGCCACCGCCGGGTCCGTCCTCTGGGTGACGACGGGCGCGCGCGCTGGCCGCGATCCTTGCGCCAACATGGTGGTCGGCATGGGCAGCACGCTGCGGGCCGAACGCGGTCCGTCGCTCCGGCTGCAGTTCCTCGACGTCGACAAACCCTCGGCACTGCTGGAGTTGTCGAATGGCGGGGGCCCCGCCTTGCTGGCCACGATGCTCCTCCGCCTCGCCATCTTCGACCCGGCAAGCGGAGACGACTTGCTTTGGACCCAAGAACCCGAGCTGGCCCTGAGCGAGGGCGGCGCGCTCTACATCCCCCGCGTGCTGGCGCTCGACGCACCAAATCGGAGGAACGCCGCACGGCGACGCAGACTCAAGCAACAGGTCGTCTTGCCTGCTCGGTCACCAGGGGCGGCTGTCGTGCTAGAGCGTGGTCAGGAGGCGTCATGGGAGCTGAAGACAGCCCAACCGCTGGGAGCCAGTCCGAGTGAGGGCAAAGGAGTGGTGCGCGTGCAGGTTACTGCATCTTCCCTGCAGCGATTCACCTGCAGCGACGGCAGCTCGCCTTCAGCAGCACAGGCATTGCATGTGTGCATCGGCCGAGACGTGGCATCCGGCGAAAAAGTCGTCGCTCTGTCCGGAGTAAACGGCTCCCTTGTCTCCATAGCCCAGGAGCACCACGTCTTGCGGCGCTGGCCGCGGTCCGACAAAGGGGACGAGGACAAGGACAACAACAACAACGACGACGAACTGGCATGGCTGGAAACATTCCTGGCGCGGGCGTGTGCCAGTCGCCTGCTCCTCGGCGTCCAGGGGCCTGCGTGGATTCACGGCGCTCCGGCGCAGCTCGGCGAAGCTCTCGGCGTGGTGGCCCGCGAGAAGGGCATCGCCATCTTCCAAACCACGTCGACCGCAGGCGCAGCAGGCGTGACGACGTTTGTGCATCCCTACGCGCGGGAGGATGATTTGCTGAATCTCCCGCTTCCCGAGGGCCTGCGGACCTCTGTCATTCTCTCAACAAGTCAAAGCGGTGCTGCCGTCAAGGCTGTGTGCTCTGCCCGGTCGATCGAGACCAAGCAATTTGACGGGGCTAATCTGACGGCCGGCTTCGAGGTCCACGGACTGGGCCATCTAGCCAAGAACCATGACGTCGCCATCGACAGTAGTGTCATCGGCAAGAGCGTCGTGACGCTTGAGCAGGATTCGGCCGGGCTGATGCCCGTGGAGCAGCAGCTCTCCCCCACAGCCGTGGTGGACTGGGGCGCGGCCGAGACCGTCACCGTTGACGTCTCCCCACTAGAGTACCGCGGGCTGTTTGCACCCGACAAGACCTATCTCCTCTGCGGTATGACGGGCGACATGGGCATCTCGGTCTGCCTCTGGATGGCCGAACACGGCGCCCGCCACGTGGTGCTGATGAGTCGGAACCCAAACATTTCGTCTCGCATCCTCGGCCACATGGCCAGGAAATTCGGCGCCGTCGTGCGTCCCATGGCCGTTGACATCACCAATCTCGCCAGCCTACGCGCCGCCGTCACCGCCATCAGGGACGACAACATGCCTCCCATCGGCGGCGTGATGAACGGGGCCATGATCCTGCGAGACCGGCTCTTCCAGAACATGCCGTGGGACGACTTCACCGCCGTGCTGGGACCCAAGGTCGCCGGATCTCGGAACCTAGACGCCATCTTGAGCGAGGACGAGGAGAAGCAGCCGCTCGACTTCTTCATCTGCCTGTCATCCATCACGTCCATCGCTGGGAACGTGGGGCAGTCGGCTTACGCGGCCGCGAACCAGTACATGACGGGCCTGGTGCGGCAGCGGCGCCGGCGCGGCCTGGCCGCGTCGGTGCTGCACATCGCCATCCTGACGGGCTTCGGCTACATTCATCGCAGCGACGCCGCGCACTTCGAGACCATGAACAGGTATCTCCGGACGCGTTACCACAATCAGGCGGAGCCGGATCTGCACGCGATGCTCGCCGAGGCCGTTGTCAGCGGCCGTGTCCGCGACGGTGACGGTGACAATGACGGCACGACCGGTGGTGAGCTCATCACCGGTCTGCGCACCGTGTTCGAGGGCGAGAAGCAGCAGCCGCAAGATGCGCGTCTGGCGCGCTATCTCCGGGACGACGAGGGTGATGATTTGGACGCCGGCGCAGAGCGTGGTGCGGCGGCGATGAGCGTGCAGGCACAGCTGGCCGAGATCGGCGCCGACGACGACGCGGGCCAGCAAAGAGCAGTGTTGGAGAATGCCTTAGCCATCGCTCTGGGCAAGCTGCTCGAGATGGACCCGGCTGCGATCGACCCGTCGCGGCCGGTCGCCAGCCTGGGCGTCGACTCGCTGGTGGCGATCCGGATCCGCGAGTGGATGCTGCGCGAGATGGGCGTCGACGTGTCAGTGATCAAGGTCATGTCGGACACGTACCCCATGTCGCGCATGTGCGACGACGTCTTGGTCAGTTGGCGCAAGCAGCAGAA
>FTEL01010265.1_pt1 | contig 24282 bp, 16 predicted proteins | sample 1658911 | NCBI WGS metagenome assembly FTEL01 (sample SAMEA3914869, study PRJEB12502) | metagenome | biome: forest; material: soil | place: USA | collected 2012-03-12 | depth 0.1 m
GAGGAGGGGGGTTGGTGAGATAGTAGACAGAGAAGGGCGAGGGAAAGAGGTGGCTTGGTAGAGTTTGGCGGTAGAGAGACATGATGAGAGGGTAGTGGTTGGTTTCTATGCTACGGTTAGGGGATGAGATTTGCGCGAGAAAAGCAGCGCCCCCACCAGAGCACAAGGGTAGATCACGACTTGCGATGAACGGACCAAGATATTAAACAAAGAGTAAAATACCCATGTATGTATTTACTTGCTGTTCACCTCCCAGAAAGGAGATGTGCTAGCTAGCTGGCTGGCTACTGCCCAGTTTGACCCACAACCCATCATCATCATCCATCCAGACATCAAGAGACCGTTTTGCCCAGCTACTATCCCATCCAAATCACTTCATTCTCCCTTGCTCCATCTGTCCCTCTCAGACGCCGCCGAGTGTGTGTGCTGAAAGAGGTAACGCCACCGGCAACAGACAGTAAAAGTAAACAACCCAACAATGGGAAAGGAACACCCCCTAAGAAAAACAATAAAAAATGAGTGTCGTCTTGTTCAGAGACAATCCCAAGTAGGTATCCTCCTCCCAGAAAACGTAAAACAGACCCTTAAAAGAAACGCCGTGCCATAAATGGAGGATTAAATCCCATGTTGTCGTCAAAGAAAGAAAAAAATAGATAAAAAGAAAAGGAAAGAAAAAACCATCAGACGCCTGAGTGCCTGACAGCTTGAGTTGGGGCGGGGTGGGTTTGTTATACAAGCCCATGCGGCCCTCTCTCTATCAATCAAGATCAAGTAAAAATCCCGCCGCCTGCCAACACCAGAAAATGCTTTTGCAGCAAAAAAAAGCCAAATACCGCACTGTTTGTGTCCGACGGCGGGGTTTATATCCACGCACCCTTAGCATCAGTCGCCAAGGGTGTGGTATCCCCCGTGCCGCGGCGGCGGGGTGGGCTCCGTGGGGGTGATGTGCTGCCAGCCGCCGCCGTTGGGGCGGGGCTGCCCTTTGGCACGGGCATGCTGAAGCCGACGCCGCGCGGGCTGGGGAGCTTGACCTTGGTGGGGGAGTTGGGGCTGTAGACGGTCGGGCTGAGGGTGAAGGCAGGCTCGGCGGCGGTGGCGGTGGCCGCGGGGACCTGGCTGTTGATCTTGGGCACGGCAGGGAGGGTTTTTGTCTTTGTGTCCTTTGCTGGGGCGCCGAGCGGAGAGGAGTTGGCGGCGGCGGCGGCGGCGGCGGCTGCGGGAGGCGGTGTGGTTGTTGTTGTTGTTGCGGCGTCAAGGGCGCTGCGCTTCGGGCTCTCCAGCCCGAGCTCCTTGCGCACGTGCGGGCAGTCGAGCGAGTGCACGATGTTGTCGCCGGTGGCGACCTTGGTCTGGGCGAGCGGGGGCATGTCGTCGACTGCGGAGAGGCGGATGCCGATCTGCACGGTGGCTGAAGACACCATGGAGGAGTCCCGCCGGTGGCGCATGTTCATGAGGTTGCCCATTGACGGCGGCGGCTTGAGCGCGGCCGAGGGCGAGTAGGTGGTGGCGGGGAGGAGGAGCATGGAAGCCTTGGTGGAGGCGACGGTGTTCCTTGGGAATAGGGAGTACGAGCGCTTGCGCATGTGGCCACCGGCGGGGGCAGCAGGCATGCGGGCGGGCTCGGGGGCCTTGGGCATCAGGACCGATGCCACGGCGGAAACGAACTTGTTTGAGCGGAGGGAATCTGGCCTCCGCCTGCTGAAAGTCGACTTGATGCTCTTGGCATCCGCGGCTTCCTCCTCCTTCTCAGAGGTCATCAAGGTCGCTTCGCTGTCCATACGGCGCAGGCGTCGCGAGCCCGCCACCGAGGCCATAATGATTTGGCTGTCGAGGTCGCTGTCGTCGTCGAGGTCTGAGTTGGGAAGAGTGATCTTGTACTTGGCCTTCCGGTTCTCGTACTCTGTGACCTTGTCCCTAGGACCAATGGTGGACAGAGTGCTGGATTTGAGAAACAGATAGAGGCCGCCCGTCATGAGGCCGGATACGTTGGCCACAACGGAGGCGACCATGGAGAGGGTGAGGGCGCTGTTGTTTTGGCTCCGGGAGTCCATGAAGCCGTCGACAAAGAAGAAGGGAATCATGAAGCTCTGTGAAGTGTTAGTCGAGTACGCCAAGGCGGAGGGCTGTGATAATGAGTGACATACGTTTGAGATGGCCGCTAGTGCCAAATAGTAGACCATCCTAGACGCAGCAACGCGGGCTGTCACTTCGACCTTGGTGCTGCGGTGTAACCTGACGAAGATCATGATTGCGCAGGTCAAGACGATAACGACGATGCCGACGAGGAGTGCGAAGCACACGACCGAATAGTGAGAAACAAACCAAAAGAGGGAGGTAAGGCAGAAGTTCGGGGACTGGTCAAAGTCGGCGATGAGGAAGTTGGCGAGGGTCAGCATGCCAATAATGGCCAGGCAGATGGACACATTGTATTTGCCCCTCGGGTAGAAGGGCTTCTTCCGGAAGCCCCTCATTGCGACCTCGACGGCAAATACCAGCTGGGTGTATGGCGCAATGAAGACGGCTACGAAGGTTGTTAGCAACCCGCCAGCTCGTCAAGCCTGCTGAAAGGCATTCCCAAACTTACCAGGTAGCATGATCTGTGCCAGCCATGTGCAACCCAAGCCGAAGAGGGAGTCGAGGCCGGTTGACTGAGCACCGGCGAAGATGAAGCTCTGGATGAAGATGGCGAGGGAGAGGACGAGCGGGAAGACCTCGGCCTCGGGGACGAATGTGAAGCCATTGCGCCTGGTATGCCTGTCAGAAACACAGTTGTCCTCTTTCTTTCCATCTCTCCTTTCTCGGGCCGTACCAAAACTTGAAGGTCTTGTCGTTCCTCCTTCTCCTAAAGTACGAGTCGCAGAGGATGCCAATGGCGGTGGCGAAGGCGGCGATGATGTTGAAGGAGGCGAGGATGATGGTGGAGGTCCTGATAGACCTGGCGGCGGAGAACTTGAGCTCGTTGAAGAACATCTGCTGTGTTGTTTGGTTTGTGGCGGACTGGAAGACGCCGGTCCTAGACCTGTTGTTGTTGAAGCCGCCCTGCGTCATCCACTTGTTGTCGTCCCGCGACTCCAGCCACCCCACGCCCCCCGCGACGAGTCCGGCGAATGGCGACATTGGGTTGTGGGTTCGGCGTGCGGCCGGAGGCTGGCGATGGCGAAGAAGCCGTAGTTGCGCCCTCGTGGACCTCTTTTCGTTAAGTCATCTAAGCCGGTTCGTCGTCGATGTCGTCGTAGACGGGCCGGCTGGGTGGAGGCGGTGGTGGTGGGTGAGGGAGGAGAGGGAGGAGAGGGTGCGGCAGCGGCGAGACAGATGGACGAGGAGGAGCCGGGCAAGTGTAATGGCATCGTCCCAAGGCGAATCCCATGCTCGAGCAGGGGCCAACAGCACCCACCCACACCCTCACGGCCGGAGCACACAACCACGGACGGGACGAAACCGTGCCTGAGCGAGCCAGCATGGTGCTGCCTACCCTCGCCTCCCCCCCGGAATAGCAACAGGGGTCAGGGGATGAGGAGGGCAGACGAGGACGGGCCACGACGGGCCAGGACAGGCGAGGACAGACGAATCGAAGGCGAGGAGGGCGTTGGGGGACGGGAAGCCCGTGCTCGGGAGGCGATGGTGTGGGGCTCTTCCAGAAGAAGGGACATGTTGGGTGCGGGCAGGGCGACGCATGAAGGACGAGACGAGGCACGTCGTGCAGTCCCGGTGCAGCTGCCCAGAGATGGCCAGCCCTGGCCAGGGACGACGGCTTGGGACTTGGGACGGCTCCTGCGGGAGGGTGAGATGGGGCGGGCCAGGGTTCCAGGGTCCAACACGCAGTGCCGCATGCATCCGCTTCCCGTGGTGGACCATGTTGTGGCTGCCGGCCGGCACTACGAGGAGCCCCAAAAGCCCGATGACTGGGTCACTGGACGACGGACGACAGACGACAGACGACAGACGATGGATGTCAAGAAGACGGGACGAATGATGGAGGGAACCTGAACTTCATTCATGTCCACTTTTCGAGCTGGTTTAGGAGCATCAATAGTTCTCAATGACCATCTCTCTCATCTCCTCCCTCTCCCTCACCACGGCCAACGCCAGGACATGGCTGCAGAAACGAGAGTCAAGGCAGAGTCGAGGCTCTGGCTTGGCTCTGGAGATGGAGGGTGGGACGGGCTACTGGGGGTGCGCAATGCTCTCGACGAGTGTGTGGCTGCCATGGCGACCTTTCTCCTGCTGGCTCCTGGGCTGGGCTGGGGTCTGGTGGAAAGGGCTCGATCCGGCGTCGAGTGCTGGGCTGTGGTCGAGGGGTGAGGGGTGCGCTGGCTCGGTCTGTGCCAGAGACGAGAGGCAGACTGAAGAGAGTGAGAAGAAGGAAAGCATGAAGCTGGGGCCGTGCGCTTGAAGCAGTCTTGTGACAGCCCCACGTTTCGCCCTGCTGCAGGAACGGCAGCCTGGCCCAAGCTCTCCCCCAAGCTCTCCCAGCGGGGCACCCTTGGCGAGGTGCCAAGCTTTCTGCTGCTGCCCCTCGCTGGCCCCTGTGCAGGGATCAACCCCTGCCAGCGCATCAAACCACCAAACCTTGCTGCCACCAAAGCTTGCTGCCACCTCCACTGAACAACCAACCACTGGCGCATCTCAACGCTGCACCCAAGCTCCCGTCCGCACAGCACCACCACCTCCCCCAGCACCAGCATCGCCCCTCTCCAGCCACTCTTTAGCCTCGAGCCCGCCCGCGCCCAACGCTTGATGATCGCCACCCTCTGTCCAGGCTATTCTTTTGCAGACGCTCGCAACACTATAGCCGCCTGGAAATAGCACCCTCCCCACACCCGCGAGCCAGAGAAGAAAAAAAGAGGGACAACCATCTCAACTCTGGTGGAGGCGGTGACTATTCCTCCCTCATGCTCGGACCAGGCAACAGAGAACCCAGCCGATAATGACCATCGTTGGCAAACTACGCCGCGCGAATCGATGCTAGTTCACGTGGGTTGGCGAACAGATAACATCGCGAGCAATGCCCGAACCAACCCGAGAATCTCCAGCATAGCTCTTCGTAGCCGCAACCAAGTTCTTTCTTGGTCAGCAGTCGCCATTGCCTGGTGGCCTGACCAATCTCGGCCGGCCCGGAACTCTGGCGCGCCATCGAGACGGCTTCTCCTCGTCCCAGTCCTCTCCGAAGAAACAACGGTCCCATCAGCTCGTCTCCAAGACGGCCCCTGGTGCCACCCACACCGGCCCAGCTCTCCCTCTTGGAGCGAGCTTCCCGCACTAATGCCCATGACGTCGACTTGGACGGGTAGGGCCGACCAAGAGCCCCCAAACCGCCCACTCAGCGCCCGCCCTCCACCACGGCTCCCCGTCCCTTGAAGCAGGCCTTGTGTCAAAGTCCCGGAAGGCCCACTTGCCATCGCTCGGGCTGACCAGGGGTCTGGTTCGCCAGGGAGCTCAACCACCCCTACCCTTACACCACGCCGACCACCCCTGCCCTTGGCATATCGAAACCCGACTTCAACTTGCCATCACTGCTGTCACGGCCAGCCAGCCCAGTCGAGCCCAAGCCCAGCGTTCGTGGCGTAAATCACTTTTGCGGGGGAGGGAGCTTGTTACGAGGAGATCATTGCTGACGCTGGTAAAGAGCATGCTTCCCTGGTCGACGTCTTCAACTCTTGCCTCACCAGGCTCCTCAAGTAAAGTATGTGTAGAAACCACCAGGCCGGTTTGCCTACCGACCATGATTCATAACCCTTCCCTTCCCTTGCCTAGCCCTGCCCTGCCCTGTAGATATTAACCCCCGAGGCCGCGGCCCGGCCGGAAAGCTGACAGAACCCCTCGGAAAAATATGCACCACACGGACTCGCGACCACCCGCCCACCACGCATGGTGGCCTGACACCCACGACCGGCTCGGTGTTTTCTAGCCCGCAGGAGGAGCCTGGACGGGACCTGGGCCTGGCCAGGACACTAAGGCTCTCCCATCCCTCCCGGGTCCCCTTGCTAGCGTGCTCCCTCACCCTTTGCTTCCAGTGCTTGCTCGAGCAGGGCAGGGTACGGCAGGGCAGGGTGATGTGATGGCGAGAACCAGCCCCGGCCAGTGACTGACCCCTTCCATCCCCCCCACCCTCCCCCTTGACCGTTCGTCACCGCGGAGTGTGGAGGTGAAAGGGTAGGGCATGGCCGAGAGGGTCTGGAAGGTCACCCTTCCGAAATTTGACCAGGTGAGAGAGGGCTCTCTCTCCAGAAAGCAAGACCTAGCCTTTTTCCTCCCCCCTTGTGTGGCTGCTCGTCTAGGTGCCTCTCCTCCCCTCCCCCTTGTGCCTCTCTCCGAAGTGTCTCTCCCCCTGTACCTGCTCCCGTCACCCCGCCTTGCCCCGTGCCCTCCCCGATCCATCCCGCGTATCAAGCTCAAGCCACTCTGTGCCACGAGAGGCTTAGAAAGCATCCGTTAAGCTGGTATGGCATGACATGATGGCACGTGTGGCTTGCTCAGCCCGGTGTTTGCGCCTGTTGTGGACCGTGCTGCCGTGATTAATAAGGGATGACGGGTTGTGGCTTGTGGGACGGGTCATATCTCGGGTTCAACAAGTAAGGTTGACTGGAGTTGGGGTGCTTGTTGTGGGGGTTGAGGGTTGGATGGCGGATTGCAGGAGGGTATTAAGGGTTGTGTTCACAAATGATGTCTAGTGGGCCGGGCTGGTAGATGGGTGTTATGTTGCAAAAGGGTATCAGGGGTTGTGTTCACAAGTCATTGAGTAGTGGGCTGGGATGATCAATGATCACAAGCCACATCTTGTAAATGGTGGAGAGAGAGAGAGAACGAGGTGGATTTGTCTCGCAGCCGGAGCCGGCGAGTACTGCCTAACTCTCATACGCTCTCCTCTACCTCCCCAACTCTCCTCTCAAAGACACAACCCGCCACTGCGCAGTAGTAACACCAAAACAAATCACAAAAGAGGGGGAAAGAAGAAGAATAAAAAAAATCAACGTCTCAGCCCCCCCCCCTCCTCCTCCTCCACAACAACAACAGAGGGAACACCAAAAATCAACGCCCCTCACAACCCTCCTCCACCATCACAGCACTTCAACCATGCTCATAACCGTCTTCCGTCAGTAATTGTTTACTGCCCACCCAGCGACGAGTGCGAGTGGGTAGCCTTCTGCTTGTCCAGCTCGGCCTGCGTGTCGTGCCTCATCTCTTGCGTCTTGTCGCTGACGGCGTCGCCGGCGGCTTGGAGGCTAATGGGCAAGCATTTGTCAGTAAGTGGTTGTGAACCAGGCAAGTTGGGTGAGCATATGGTGAGGAGAGGGTGAGAATATGGTGAGAGTATGGTGAGGATACGGTGAGGATATGGCGGGAATATGATGAGGATATGGCGGGAATATGACGAGGACATGGTGGGAATATGGTGGAAATATGATAAGGATATGGTGGAAATATGGTGGGAATATGGTGAGAGTATGGTGGAAATATGGCGAGCATATGATGGGAACATGACGAGCATATGGTGGGAGTGTGGGAGGAGCATGGGGAGAAACTGTGATGCCAGAGAGACAAAAGGGGTAAAACCTACCGGGTGCCGACGCCGGCCTCGCTATCCTTGGCGACATCCTTGTTGGCCTCCTTGGAGATGGCGCTGGCGGCGCCCTGGACCTTCTCGGCGACGTAGTTGCCGGCGTTCTTGATGTTCTCCATGGCTGTTGAAGAAATGGGAATTGGTTCGAAAGTGAGATGGTTTGTTGTGTGATTGCTTTGCTGAAATGACTAGAAAGCGGATGGGGTTGGTGAAGAAAAGGAGCGAGTCTCGAGGGCAATGGGAAGAAGGGGATTATATAGACGGTTGATGCCTCGGGTCACAAGCTTGTGACATCTCCAACCAGATGGCTATCCACAGCGGTGGATGAGGCTTGTGAATGCCATCGATGTCATTCCAGGGCAGTTGACTCGCTTCGGTGACGACGCCCGGAGTCGGGACGGACGAGGCGACCATGCCAACACATTCGGGGGGCAGGCGTGTGACGTCAAGCGAGGGAGGCGACGGGCGGGATGCCCACTCTGACGACGGGCATGACGGATCTTGGATCCTGGGGGATGATGGTTATTGGCGGAACATACAGGTACCCGCGAGGGGGAGGGTTGTTTCGATGGAGGATCAACGAATGCTCTTCCCGATGCAGCAAACTTCCATTCCCATTCTAATCAGCGCTGGCAAAGTTGTGTAATGGGTATCCATGTGTCCTTGTTTGCCTGTTCTGTTCTCCGACTTACACGCCGTCTGAAGTCCAACCCACCACGACCGGCTCCGGGGCCCGGCGATTGGCGCGTCGCAGCCAAGGTTGGATGTCTCATTGGCCGCCTTAAACCATGCTCCCTGTCCGCTCCCTGCCCGGTGACGCCATTGTTGTTGTCATTTGTCCCCCGTCCCGTCCCCTCAGCCAATGGCTCTCGGCCGACTGGATGGGCCAGCTGCCCCAATGAGATCATCGGTCGGTGACGGACCTTGAGCCCGCCGTTGAAAACACGTCTCCGCCTTGGAGGAGGAGGCGAGATGGCAACTCCAACCCGGGCTGTGAGCCGTTTCCCACCGACTTTTCTGTATGATGCAACAGAAGCCTGCACGACGGGCCGCGGCGGGCTGTCATTTGCAAGACCACGCACTCGATGTGAGGCAAACAACAGCTCAGGTGGTTGGCTCCCCTTGGCTGGATCTGTGTTGCGTAGCCAACTCTAGCAAGTAAGTCTTGCCTAACCGCCGTCGCCATGACTCTGCTTCTTGACTCGCGGGCTCACGGGGCTGCCCACTGGTCCAACGCACTCACAGTATAGACCCTCGATGCCTTTTTGGATGGATGGCCAAGCCGCGCCATCCTGGGGCACTTCTCACCGACGATGCATCCCGGGGGATGAAGGAAATATTACCAATCTGTGTCTGTGTAAACCCCGCCGACTTCCACGTGCTCTCCCCTCCGTGTGTTCATGTGCTCGTGTGCTCGTGTGCTCGTGTGCTCCAAGAGACAGCCAGGGAAGGGCGCCCCAGACCCGGAGATACCGGCGGTGAGTCCTAAAACCACTTATACACTTGTACAGACACACATATCTGGGAGTCAGGAGAGCCGAGGCTGCTACCATGTCCTACTGTAAATATGGCGTCTTCTCTATCAGCAGGCGACGCGTCAGCCTTGACAGGTAACCAGGCGTCCGGGACACCTCCTCGGCTCCAGGGATCCGGAGGTACAGAGGCAACCTCATCCGGGGCCCGCGCAGGGCGGATGCAAAAGTTCTTTGCGTCTCGTTTCACTCAGTCGGGGATTTTCAGTCCAAGTTGAGGGAAGGGCGACGCGAGGAGGGAGCAAGATGGCAGCGAAGACGCGTGGTCAGGTTGTCCTCGTTCACCGCTCACCTGGCTGGCAAGTTGGAGGAGGGTTGGCCAGGCACCATCCATACGTTGCAGTGTTTGCTTGGCCGGGTCGCAGTGGTGGGCAGGAGAGGCAGTCAAGTGGCACTTGTGGAAACCACTCCACCCAAAATGAGGCTTTTCGGCGGATGGGATGTGAAGACGGCAGCCACACTCAGGCATCTGTTTTCCTTCCTCTTCCTTGGGACATGGCTCGTTGGAATCATCAGTGCATCACCAAGCCCACCAGGTTCGAGATCTTCGGCGGCGAGCTGGTTGCCGAGGATGGGGGGGAGGGAGTGGACTTTGGGGAGGTGGCCAGGAGGTTGGAGGCGCTGCCTGAGGAGGAGAGGTGGTGGTATGCTGAGAAGATGCAGTTAGTAATTAACCAGTCGGGCCCTGGAGGAGTGTCGGGAGCGGATTTTCGAGTAGGGGTCATAGCACTCACTCACAGGGCATGCATGTGCCAAGCAAGGCAATGCCCCACCCAGACGTCCGCTCCCCCACAACACACTGCCTGCCAGGAATTTCCCAGATCGAGTTGGCGTCAACTCAAAATTCACAACCAATCAATCCCCAATCCTCCATCCCTCCCTTCCACTGCGAACAACAAGCTGCATTGCATGCTCGATGCATCCCAAGTGGTGTCCTGCACAATGGATGCCGTCACACTTCTCGCCCACCGGGTCCGGGCCGCGTTAGCTGCCGCCGTCCCTGCCGCTCGACAGCAATGGGTGCTGGGAGGCTCAAGCAGGGCGATGAACCCATCCGCCTCATCCGCCTCATCCGCCACCTCGACCCCTTCGACCTCCTCGTCGGCTTTGCTGACCCTGCTTCTCTCGTCGCTGACCCCAACCCTGCCCGCCGTGAACTGGACCCTGTCCCAGCCCGGCGTCTCCATCGCCCCCTCACCCCTCCCCCCACCTGGTGCCTCTTCCCAGGGCGACGAGATTATCCGCCAGTTCACCGCCCTTGGCCGCTCGACCGAATGGGCCCTCGTTGAGAAAGTTGCCTTCGAGGGCGATACCTTTGAGACCGAGGGCCTTGTACGCCTGGGCAACGACCGCTATTTTGTCTCTGCCGGCGAGTGGACTGTCCCCAGGTCTACCTCCACCGTCACCGCCGACGGCACCACCGTCGCTGGCCAGGGCTTTGCCCACATGCTGGTCTTTGATGGCAAGGGCACCCGCATCGCCGATGCCACCATTACCACCGCCGGCGCCGCAGAGTATCACGGCGGCGGCATCGAATACGATGGCACTTACATCTGGTCCACCCTCGCCCAGTACCGCCCAGACTCCACCGCCACTCTCGTCCGCATGCGCCCGGACACCTTGCAACCCGAGCCCATCCTGCGCATTGCCGACCACATGGGTGCCGTCGTCCATGACCTGTCCACCGGCGACCTCCTGACCCTGAACTGGGGCGCCCGCAGCGCATCGCTCTGGAACCTGAACTACAAGCCCAACCCGCTCCCCGACTTTACCGCCCCGAGAGCCGTCATCAAAAACCCCAGCCACTACACTGACTACCAAGACTGCAAGTTTCTGGGACACTCCCAACAGTACGGCTTTCGCCCCGTCATGATTTGCGGCGGCATCACGAGCCTCTACGGGACCACCATCGGCGGCGTCGCCCTGGTCGACATGCAGACCATGGTGCCCCTGTACGAAGTGCCCCTGACCATGCTGTCTGACCGCGGCGTCCTGGTGACCAAGAACCCCATGGACGTGGCCATTGTGGACGGCAAGATGCGCCTATTCTTCCTGCCCGACGAGCGAAACTCGACCCTGTACGCCTACGAGGCCGCTTGAGGCCCTGACCTCCTCATCGCCACGCCCGCCGCCGAGCATGGAAGCGCCACATGGGAAAGCGGCAGGGGCAGGGGCCCCAAAACGGAAAGCGGCAGTTAGTTAACCGCCGAGACAAATCCGTGATGTGATGGCTTTGCGACCGTTTTCCCACCCGATGGTCTGGCTTACCGAGGCCCGGTTCCTCCGTGTCTGACATGTTGGGAAAACTTTGCTCATCTTCTCGAACGCCAAAGGCCTCAATAGCGCATGCCAGTGTCCAGCTGTACCCTCGCGCTAGTGGGGTGCATGCCAATGGTGGCGGGCCCAGGGATCGCCCCCCCGGCCCGTCTTATTGGGTCTGGATCGAGCTCGGATCCCGGCCGGCTGGGTTCTCGGCTCCGGCGCCCAGGAATCCCAAGAGTCTGGAACCAGGGAGCCACGCGAGCGGCCGCCCGGAGCCTCCCTCGCCCTCGCAAGGAACATCCCCACCGCCGCCCCTTGCCCGCGCAAGCCACCCAGGAACACGGGCGATATGAGGCGCTACTCATCTCTGGCCTTGCTCAAACGCGGTAAGTGCCCTTCAGCCGCATCTTCGCCTGCCCCCACCCCATACTAACCCCAACGTTCAGCATCGCGGAGTCAATATCGCCAACCCAATTCGGTGACGGCGGTCTCCATTTTGGAACCCTCCGCCCTGGTCATGAGCTGAGCAAATCCTTCATTGCAACATGGAGAACGCAAACAAGCGCCCGAGGACGTTGAGCGGGGGAAGGGGACCCGATGGGAAGCATGAAGGGGAGGCGAATAAGGTTTAAACTCTGAGGGCTTCCCGTTCCTTCACGCACTTCTCTCTGTGTCGCTGCTCAGTCTTGAATGCTTGTCGGCTCCTTGACCAAGCAAATCAAAGGGTGACCTTGTTTGTTGCCGTTCTTTCGTTCATTACAGTCGCTCCCTTTGCTCTCTTTCCTACAATGTGGCAGCCATCCCGGTTCCCCCGGGCCAAGGCTGCCTTCCTCCTCTCCTTGGCTTCGGCCTCGGCCGTCCTTGCTGCTCCCCTGGACTGCACAAACGGGGAGAGTGACAACACTGTCTACAAGTCCGCCGGTGGCTCCTACGACATCATCTGCCACGTCGACTATGCCGGCGGTGACGTTGCCGCCGCCGGCGGTCTCGCCAGCTTCGAGGCTTGCATCGACCTGTGCGATAACACCCCCACTTGCATCGACGTTTCGTACGCCCCTGGCGGTGCCTGCTACATGAAGAGCAGTCTTGGTGCCGCTAACCCCAACGGCGGCATCTGGACCGCTCGCAGTCGCGCTGCCCGCCTCGACGACGTCACTTGCGTCGACAACAAGGCCAACGGCACCATCTACGACGCTGCCGACGGTGGCTACTTCCAGATCATCTGCGGGATCGACTATGCCGGTGGAGACATGGCTGCTACCTCGGAAACCTCTTTCTCTGCCTGCGTAAGCACTTCTTCTCTGCTCCCTTGTACTTTGAGGATGTCGACTGACTGGCAGTGCGTGCGTGTAGTTGGACAAGTGCGATGCCACCGATGGGTGCGTTGACGTATCGTTCGTTGCCCCGTCGTGCTACATGAAGGGCAGCATCACCACCGCGGTCAGGCGTGACTTCGTCTGGACCGGCAAGAAGGTTCCCAAGCCCATCTCGTCCTCTGCCACCCCGAGCTCCACCACCGAGACCTCCGCATCGACTTCGGGGACTGAGGTTACCGCTACCGACTCCGCTAACGACACCGCTACCGACTCCGCTTCCATCACGGCTACCGGCACTGCCTCCCCCTCGGATACCGACTCTACGTCTAGCTCTCAGACCGTCAGCAGCACGTCTTCCTCCTCCGCTACCCCCTCGCCGACCGCGCTGTCGTGTGTCAATGGTCAGAGCGACAAGACCAACTTCACAACCTCGGCCGGCACAGTCTACGAGATCATCTGCAACCAGGAGTACTACGGCGGTGACCTGTCCCTTGTCGGCGCGCCGACGCTCAAGGCCTGCATCGAGACGTGCGACTGGACAGAAGGTTGCGTCGATGTGTCATGGGTCAACGGCATGTGCTACATGAAGCAGCAGCTCAACGGCCTGGTCGTTGCCGATGGTGTCGCGACCGCGAGGAAGGTCATCGACCCCAGCCAGAACGCCAAGGCGCCCCTGACCTGTGAGAACGGTGTTTCCAACGGCACCGTCTTCAAGACAGACGGCGGCAAGTTCTACGAGATCTACTGTGGCTTCGACTTCCCCGGTGGCGACATCCAAGGTCTCACGACCCCCTCGTTCGAGAAGTGCCTTGACGCCTGCGGCCAGAACCTGGAGTGCATCTCGGTGGCCTACGTCGCTCCGAGCTGCTACCTCAAGTCGTCCGAGAATCCCGCGACTCCGGCGGCTGCTGCTGTCTGGGCGGCCAAGGAGGTCGCTGACCCCGGATGCAAAGCCATGGATTCGACCATGTACCCCGTGCCCAACGCCGACATTGACAGGTCGTCCCTGGACAACCTCACCCCGTCTCTCGAGACGACGCTCAACTATGCTGAGAAGCAGCCCAGCACCAAGGCCGCCTCTCTCATCGTGAGCATGCTGTACCCGCAAATCACACTCGAGAACTCCGACCTCGTTTCGGTGACCTGCTCTGAGGACAGCGTGGACGTCGAGGCCAGCAGCCTCGAGGTTCAGCAGTACATCATGACCAACTGGCAATCGTCTGGCCTCGTGCTGTTCACCAACTCACCTGGCTGCAACAACGCGACATCGCGCGGCATCTACCGCACCACGGCTGCCTACGCGACTATGGGCAGCAAGGTGATCTCTTTCTCGGTCACGGTGGAGAACTTTGCTACCGTGGCCGGCGAGGTGGCCATCAAGTACGGCACCATCAAGGCTCCCAGCCCCGAAGCCGCCCCGACGACGACGCAGTACTATTCGACCTGCTCCGAGACCGGGGCTGCCTCGACTGTGCCGCCGACGGGCACGGCCACCACGGGGGGCGCCTCCGCGACTTCGCTCAGCCCCGGCGCCCTGAACCTGTACAACGCCCTCAAGGCCGCCGTTCAGTACGACGAGGATGGAAACATCATCATGCACCCCAAGAATCTTCAGAACGTCGAGTTGACCCCCAACCCGTACGACCCGGACAACACGGCCGACCAGGCGGCTCTCGAGGATAAGTTCAGGGAGTGGGGCATGGAGGATCCCGCCGCGCTGGGTGCTCAGGGCTCCAGCGGCGCCAATGGCGTGTGCACCGCGCCGACCAAGACGACCAACCCGGTGGTGGCGAAGCGGTCGTCTCCCAAGCTCCGGCGCAGCGGATCCTTCTTCGGTAACGCGGTGTCATCTGTCACCAGGGTTGCTAAGCGCGGTTTCGGCTGGGACGACGTCAAGGAGATCGGCTGCAGCGACGTCGTTGGCGATTTCGTCGGCGAGATCAACGAGGGCGTCGGCGCCGGGCTTGGCCTGGCGTGCGCGGCCAACGACCTGTACGAGAACCGCGACGCGCTCAAGTGCTTCTTCACGGGCTGCTACACCACCAAGACGGTCATCACGTACTACACGCCGCCGCCGGCGACCAAGTACAACTTTGACTACTCGTGGCGGGTCACGTACCCGGCGCTCAAGCAGACCGTGCGGTCGTATGGTCCCGGCAAGACGCTCTCGTGCGACAACTGCGGCTTCTCCATCTCCAACATCCAGTTCTCGGGCCAGATCATCATCAACATGACGGCGGGCGTGATCAAGGAGGCGACCATAACGGCGGGCATCAGCGGCGACGCGAGCATGGTGGCGGGGCTGAAGTCGGACGGGCCGTGGAACGGCATGTGGAACTACACGTACTCGAACAGCGAGCTGGGCGCTATCACGCTGGATAATGCGTTCAACATTGTGTAAGTTTTGTGTTTCTTTCCCTTTTCCTTTCCCTTCTCCCTTTCCCCTGTTTTTACTCTCGCATATCGTTATCAGTCTTAAGTCTTGATCTAACATGACTGTCACAACAGGCCCACCGTGCTCTACGGCATCGGCATCAACTACGACACCGACGCGGCCGTGTCGACGTCTGGAGGCGCGCAGTTCAACCTCAACAATGCGGCGGTCACGATGGACCTGCTGACGGGCAACATCCTGTCGCAGCAGAACTGGGCGCCGCAAATCACCTTCACGAACCCAGTGTTCACGACAGGCACCAACATCCAGATGACGCCGTACATGCGGTGGGCTATCAACCTGGCGGTGGGCATCTACGGGCAGGTGGCGCTGTCGCCGACCATCACGTCGGAGACGGTCGTTGGGCTGGGGTCGACGTACTCGTTCGCGGCGCAGGGCAGCTGCCCGGCCAACAACCTGCAGGTGACGTCGTACGTGAGCACCAAGAACAAGGTCAGCAACGGCATGGGCACGGTCAAGGTGCTGCACTCGAACCAGCAGTACAACGCGCCCAAGTGCTACAACGTGCCGAGCAACCAGCCGGCGCCGGCCGACATCAGCGCGCTGTCGGTGTCGGGGCAGGATTACTGCACATCGTACCTCGGGTACAAGGCGCCGACAGTGTACCAGTGGACGACGAAGACGGCGACGGTCCCGTCCACGTCGACGGCCTACACCACGACGACGGTTACCAGCACGCCGACCATCACGGTGTACCCGACCACCACCACCACGAGGTACTTTACCTACACCAGCACGACAAGCACGGTGTGGGTGTCTGCCACGACCGACGTCTCGTTCCTTCAGAAGAACATGAAGAAGCGCGAGCTCGTCGATGGCCTTACGATTCTGCCGCCTGTCACGGCCGCGATGACCGGCTCCGCGGCCACCCCTACCCCCGAGTCGTCCAGCCCCGCGCTCCGGTTCAACCGCCGCGCCGTGGTACCGGACGTGGTCAACGGCTGGCCTGCGTCCAAGATCTCGTACGCCTGCTCGCAGATCGCCACGGGTAAGATCACCGTCACCTCGACGGCCACCTCGACCACCACCTCGGGCACCACCGTCTTCACGCAAACCCAAACCGCCAACGCGCAGGGGCCGCTCTCCACCATCACCAGCGTGCGCACCTCCTCCATCTACGGCGGCTGGACGACCGTCACCGCCCCGGGCCCGACCACCGTCACAACATACACCTGCCCGCTCCAAACCCAAGTCTCGACCTGCCTCAAGCTCAAGGCCCACGGCCCCCCGCACATCGACGGGCTCTACCTGGGCTACTCGCCCGGCTACGGCAACCCCAACTTCGCCCCGTCCAACAAGTACCAGGCCTTCTACCTCAGCTGCAACGGCACGCTCGAGGTCTTCACCAAGCCCGACCTGTGGCCCGTCGGCGGCATGCCCAACCAGAACTACTTCTTCGCCTTCGGCCCCAGCTGGACGCCCGCCTCGTGCGTCAAGGATACCGCGGTGAAGGGCCTGGATTGTAAATTGCCTGGCGACCCGTCGCCGATGATGATCCTGCCCGCGAGCTACGCGCTGAACGGGATGGGGGGGCAGATGGACACCAGGGTGTATTCGCCGCTGTTTGGGACGAATACTAGGGATGCGGAGGCGATTTCGTTGACGTATGAGGAGGTGGATTGTCCTTGCGTGTGGGGGTGAATGATTTTGTTCTAGTTTTGTTTTGAGGGGGTTTCGGGGGTGGTTTGGGGGTGGCGTGTTGTTGAGTGGTGGTTGATGTTCATGTCGTTCGTTGGGTTGGGTGATTTTGGTTTTGGCAGGGGGGGTGATCACACGCTTGGTCACGAGGCCTGTCGTGTGCAGCAGAATTAATGCAAGGGTTATGAAGCATTTGTACATCCCATGACATGGACAGCTCCAACCCTGACCTGATTTGACACCCAGCGTTGTGCAACGGAATCCATCCGAAACCAGCTGTCAAGTGAGGGGTTGCAGTTGGCTGGCAGGCGCTGCATGGCCAGCGCAAGGGCGGGGCGGAGCATTTGCTCGCATTGTGTGTGGCACGTGCTGCTTGCAACCTTGAGCAGCTCATCAATGGTCAGCAGCTTGGAAGCATGGAAGCAAGCAAGCAAGCAGAGCCCCGCCCCCACCTTTCGCTTGGCTTTCGTCTCTCGTCATCTGCCCACTCGCCCACTCGCTGGCTCCCTCCTCACCGACTTATGTGTGGGGCACGGCTACGCGCGGGGCAGAGGGAGAGCCTTGGAGAGAAGGGACGCGGAGGAGGGGAGGTTGGGCGAGGCAGACAAGGCATCGAGGTATCTATCTGCTTGGAGGATCGATCTATGATATGCTTGTTGGTTGCTTATGTGTAATTCTGGAGTTTGACAAAGACCTTCTTTCTCCCTCACCTTTGTGTCGACTCGGAACTGAACCTCGTAACACCCCCTCCACTTCCCCCTCCCCCACCCCGGACCACCAAGCAACGGTCGTCCTCTCCTGTCCTGTCCCTGTCCCGAGGGAAGCTGGTTCCGGGCTGTTCCTGTGGGCCCTACGCAGTGGCTGCGTCACTGTGTCTTGCATTCCCGGATCGACCCCGGGAGTCGAGCTGCTGCTGTGTAGGTCGATTCGATTCCACGAGGGCCTCCCGCTTCCCATTCATCGTCCACACCACAATCCCGTCCCGTCGTCCATCACAAGCGTCAACTCGCTCGCTCGTTGTTGTCCACACGCAGCTCGCCGTTACAAGTTTTGGGCGGTGATAGGCCACCCTTCCGGGTTCCCGAGGCCTCAGTGGCGAGTTGCCGTCTGCAACCCTGCAAGGGCACCCCCACGAAGCATCTAGAGCTCTCTGGAGCTCCCTCGACGGTTCCCGCTCCAAAGCGATACCGGCCATTCGCCCGCGCGACCCTCTCGCCTCCTAAGCTCCAACGAGCGACCTGCAGTAGCTGGGTGACCTCTCCACCGGACACCCCTCTCAATTCCCACGTCGATTCGCCCGCAGACCAACCAGCCAGCCCGATTGCCTTGTCAGGAGAGCAGTAGAGCCCAGAGCCAGAGGGAGACGCAGGACAACTCAACTCAACTTCTCCGCAAACACGCAACTCGCAACACGCACACGACCCCCGACATCGTACCTTGCTTCTTTCTTGCTTCATCCCTCGAAGTGCATCATCATCTCCGAGGACGACAGCAACAAGGAACACACCAGCATCGACAATAAGCACCGCCATCACTACTACTACTCCAACCCATCCACGCTCCATCGTCACCGGGCTCGCTGTCAGCGCCCCACCGACGCAACCCATCTTCCACCATGGTCAAGGAGACGAAGCTCTATGACCAGCTGACCATCAGCCCCAGTGCCACACAGGATGAGATCAAGAAGGCATACCGGTAAGTTGCTTTGTCTTTCCAGCAATCCGATCACCACCACCAAAACTCCCTGCATCACCGGTCCTCCTTCGATCCCCATCCGTCCCAACCCACCCGTCAATCCCCCATCGCACCACCATCACCCCCGCAACCCCCCACCCCCATTGCAGCACCTTTACTGACCCCCCACCAGGAAAGCCGCCCTAAAATGGCACCCCGACAAGAACAAGGACAACCCGGACGCCGCCGAGAAGTTCAAGGAGTGCTCCCAGGCCTACGAGATCCTCTCCGACCCCGAAAAGCGCAAGACCTACGACCAGTACGGCCTGGAATTCATCCTTCGCGGCGGGGTACCTCCCCCGGAGGGCGCCACTAGCAACCCCTTCGCCAGCGCCGGCGGTGGCGGCATGCCCGGCGGCATGCCCGAGGGCTTCTCCTTCTTCACCACCGGCGGCGGCGGCGGCGGCGGCGGCCCGGGCGCGGCCTACTTCAACTTCACGAACCCGAACGATCTCTTCGAAAACACCTTCCGCAAAACAGGCGGTATGGGCGGCGGGATCGATCTCGACGATCTCCTCAGCGGGGCGCGGTCATCGACGTCGTCCGCCTCCGGGCGGCCGCGCGGGATGCGCGGGTCGTTTGGCGAGGGCATGCGGATGCCGCGCGCGCAGACGCCCGAGGTGACGACGGTGGAGAGGCCGCTGCCGCTATCGCTGGAGGATCTGTTTAACGGCGTGACCAAGAAGATGAAGATTAAGCGGAAGATGTTTGATGATACTGGGAAGAGGACGACGACGGATACGGTGCTCGAGGTGCCGATCAAGCCCGGGTTGAAGAAGGGGAGTAAGATTCGGTTTAAGGGGGTGGGCGACCAGGAGGAGGGCGGGCAGCAGGATTTGGTGTTTATCGTTGAGGAGGTGAGCATTCCCTTTTTACCCCTTCCCCCCCATCCATCCCATCCAGTCACTGACCATCTTGTTCCTGGCAGAAACCCCACGCCCTCTTCACCCGCGAAGGCGACGACGTCGTGCACACGGTCGACCTCGAACTCAAAGAAGCCCTCACGGGGTGGAAACGCACCATCACGACCATCGACGGCAAGAACCTCAACATCGACAAGGCGGGGCCGACCCAGCCGGGTTCGTCGGACACGTACCCGGGCCTGGGCATGCCCATCAGCAAGAAGCCGGGGCAGCGCGGGTCGTTTGTGGTGCGGTATAACGTCCGGTTCCCGATGACGCTGAGCCCGACGCAGAAGCAGAAGTTGAGGGAGATTTTGTAGGGGGGAGAGGCATGAAGGGGGGAGGGGAGGGGAAACATATAAACACACAACACATATCATGATGGCGGCGTAATGGAGTCTGTTTTTCGGGGGGGTTGGGGCAGTGTCTTTGTCTTTTTCCTTTCTTTTGTTTTCAAGGGAGGTTGGTAAGGTGGAGGGTGGCCGGCGGTTGAATGTGAGCAGGACACGGGTGGGTGGCATGACATGGATAGGGGCTGGATCCGCATGGAAAGGGAGGGATGGCATAGGAGAGAGGTACCAAGGGGCAGGAGAGGAAGGTGGGCGGGGAGGCACGACTATTTTCATCGTTTCCTTGAGGTCTGTTGACGGCCGCCCAGCGATTTTTCCTTTTTTCCTTGTTCGTACGTTTTTTTCCTGTCGTCGCAGAGACATGAGATTGATGATCAATAAGACAGATGAGTGGATGAGAAATGGTGCTACATGCCTGCTCTTCCACGTTTCTGGGATGCCTCTGTGGTGGTGAAAATGATCGGGAATAGGAATTCAGGCCCTGCCTGACTCGATGTAGATATCGAAATATATTATGCTTTGTCTGTGCTTTGATGGTTTCGGCCTTGCTCGAGGACGTGGATGGTGCTTCGCCTAAGATTAACGCGCAATGAGTGTGAATAAGTTAGTGACGAGGCTTTCCGATTCAGCTGCAGTCGAACCCGCTTCGTTTTCATTATACACTACATGTCAACTCCAAGGATTGCTCCCCCAAACCCTAGGTAGTTTTGTCTCCCAACCTCCCCTTGGCAATACACACCCATCGTCCGCCAACAGCTCGTTTTGTGTCCCCCTGCACAAAGCTGGAGTAGGAAGTGCGGCCTTGAAGAGCTGAGTTCTCGATAAAACGCCCCTCTCCACCATACCCGAAATCGCCACAGAACGCCATCCAGCTCCGTTTCACAAACCAGCAATATCATCGAAAAAAAGACGGACCGCTTCGGTTCCCACCTCGGCCCCGGATAGGCAAAGCCCGGCCGAGTCTCAGCGCAGTCGCAGTCAAGTGACTCACACAACACAACCATCGAAGCCTCTCCTCACTTCGTCCGATTCAGCGCTGAACAAACCGGTAATTTGCACATGCCATTTCAATAGTTTCCCAATAATATCCCAAGCCACTCCTTCAGCAGCAGCAGCAGCAGCACCGGCGCGCGCGCAACGCTTTCGCAAGAAAATCCCCGCAAAACCCAAATCCAAATTCCAAATTCCAAAAAACCCAAATCCGAGAAAAATGCACCGCGCCACGCCACTAGCTGGGGTATATGAGAGAGGCAGAGAGAAGACGAGACGGGGCCTGGGAAAAGGAAACCCGGTGAAGCTATCAACCGAAACCAAAAAGGGGGGTGGTAGATATCCAAACAGAAAATAAAACACATCATAGCTTCAGATCAAGCCTGCTACCAAACAATCCTCGTAACCCGCGTCTTCAAATCCGGCGTGCCCGTCTTGAGGTTCCTCGACCCCAGCTGGATAACCGCGGAGCGCTCGCGCAGGTCGAACTCGACGGCGCGGACCATGACGCGCTTGTCCTCCGGGATGGGGATGGCGTTTCGTGCGAGGAGCATCTGCTGCTGCTGCTGCTGTTGTTGGTATTGATGTTGGAGGAGTTGCTGTTCGTGTTGATACTGCGGGGAGGTGGGCGAGGGCAGGGTTGCGGCGCCGGCGAGGGTCCCGCCCGAGGAGAGCGTCGCGCTGGAGGGTACCGGGGAGGATTCCCATTTGAGGTTGCGGAGAGATTGCGGGCTGCCGCCGCTGGTTGAGGGGCGGGATTGGGTTTGGACGGGGCTGGAGCCGGGGGTTGGGATCGAGTTGGCGTAGCCGCTAGTGGTGGTGACGTCGAGCACGTCGACATCCTCCTCCTCGACCTCGGCGATCCAGATGCCGATGCGCGCCGCCAGCTCGCTGTCCCACATCCCTTCCCTGCGGGCGCTGCTCCGCAGCAGCTGGATGGCCTGGCGACGGATCTGCGGCTCGCGGCACTTTGTCGCGACGACGTACAGCGGCGGGACGATGCCCAGGTCGGCGCTGAAGCTGGGCTTGATGTGGCGCGCGGCGTACGCGTGCCCGCCAAAAATGTCGGGCTGGCAGCGGCCCTGGTGGTGGCAGAAGGTCTGGTCCGGGCAGCGGCGGGCGGCCGCGCGGCGCTCCTCGTCGCCGACGACTTCCAGCGCGAGGTCGACGATGCCCTTGAAGTAGGGTGTGAACTTGTCAAAGTGCATCTCGCTGTCCTGGAAGGTCATGAGGAAGAGGATCTTGCTCATGAACTGCGACATCTTGACGGCGGCGATGGCGGCCTTCTCCTGGCTGCTGACGCCGGGTGCGGTCCGGGACGCGAGGATGTGGTCGAACGCCTGCGACCAGGCCTCCATGTCCTTGCCGAAGGACATGCCGAGGTGCTGCAGCGAGGTGGGCAGGACGCCCATGACGCCGTTTTGTGCGTGCGCGAACATGGTCTCGGTGAAGCGGAAGATGCGCTCGCAGAGCTTGTCCCAGGCCACGCGGGCCTCCATGACGGAGGCGAAGCGGTCCGGGATGGGGTCCCAGGTGATGCCGATGGGCGACGAGGCGTCAGAGCTGGGCGAGGTGGGGTCCTGCCCCTGGTTCCCCGTCAGGCGCACGACCCACGGCTGGGGGAAGTGGAAGGCCATGTCGTAAGACTTGGCCTGGATGGCGAGGCGGGTGAACATCTGCGTGAGCTCCTCCTCGACGGGCTCCTCGGCCGAGGGGAGAAAGGCGCGGCGCCGCTCGGCGCGCAGCTGCTCTAGCAGGCCCAGCCCCATCTGGATCTGGACGATGGCCTGTTTGTGGTCGCCGACGAACGAGTCGAAGCAGGCCAGCAGCACGCTCGCCATCAGCCTCGTCCGGTGCGAGGTCGCCTCCGAGTCTGCCTTGACCAGGGCGTTGCAGGCGTGCGAGTACTGGCGGAAGGCCATCTCCCAGTGCCTCAATGCGCTGTCGGCGGGGTCTCGCCCCGGGTAGGGCGAGGAGGGCGGGGATTCGTTTGACTTTTCCAGCGTCTTGTATAACGCGCCCAGAGCAACGACGGCATGACGGATGGCTGTCGCCGAGTGGCACTCCCGCAGGACGCTGCGAGTCCAGAAGCCCGAGTCGAAGAAGCCCGAGAGCTCGCTGGCGGTCTGCTCGCGGAACAGGTTGAAGTAGCGACCCTCCTGGTCGGTAAAGGGGAGGTTCGCCGAGGGGTGGAAGAGGATGGCGACGGGATGCGGGGTGGTCGGGGTCATGGGCGGGGTGTTTCGGCGGTGGTTGTGCTTTGCGATGCGTCTCGGGGGCAGCTGAATAGACTCGCTGCGATGGGGTGGCGGCGCGCCCGTTGCCGGTGCCACCGAGGCGAGGATGGGTTTCGGGGCGATTCTGATCTCTTCGAACGGCCGGGAGCTGCGGGGAGGCGGCGGGTAGCCCGAGCAGATCTTCTTGGAGCGGATGCAGTTGGCGCACGAGGGCCGCTTCTCGTCGCATTTGATCCTGCGCTGTCTGCAAGGCGGATATGTCAGCGCCGCCCGGGTGCATATGAGGGATGATTTGGAGGTAGAATACCGCACTCACTTGCAGTTGTTACACCCAGTCTTGACCTTGGGCTTGCTTGTCCGCGCGCGCTTGGGCTTGTGTTCTGCGTCGCCGCCGGCGAGGCTGTTGTCGGCGGGCAGGGCCTGCGCGGGCATCGGGGGCATCGCATGCATCAGGGACGCCATGGCTCTGGAGCACTCGGCGCGTTCCATGCGCCGTCTTCGACTTCACAAAAGACGGAGGGAGATGGGGTTGGTAGGTGGTGGTGGTTCGTGGTGCGGGCAAAACACCAACTCCTTCTTCACCCTCCCGCAACACAACACACAATCGGTTTCGAGCACGGGGGGCTGCCCCCTGGCGATGGCTGGGATCGCGAGAAGCAGGGAAGCTCGTCGTCCAGATGAAGCAGACAGGGACTTGCCCGGCTCGCGGCAGCCTTGACAGTTCGGACGATGGGGGGAGTTATGCCGACTTGGGTTTCGTGATTGGACGGGGAGAGGGCCTGCTGTCTTCCGTCGGGCGTGTGGAGTATGGGCGCTTGCGGAGAGGGAGATAGCGACGGCGTTGGGGCGATCGACGATCGAAGCTCAAGCGGAATTGAAATCGCCGCGTCGCTAAGAGCTGGTCGTCGTGGAGGGGGGGGAGAAGGCTGGGGTCGGCTCAGGACTGAGGGCGATCAAGCGATCAAGCGACCAAGGCGGCCAGGCGACCAGTTGAGCAGAGTAGTTAGACCAAGCAGACGGCCAACCGACCTGGCACACACACAGCACACACAGCACGGTGGTCTGGAAGTTCCTGATGCGGACAGAGGCCCGCGGGACTGGGGACTTTTAAGAGTTCAATCTGTTTGGTCCCCCGTTTTGCGGCCCGTTGTGTCCCCCTGGCCGTCCTGGGCCCCCCTTCTGCAGGCCGCCCTCCAAAGGAGCCCCTTCTCCCTGTCGCTGTCGCAGGGCTCTGGGAGCTTCCCCCAGCAAGCCAGCAGGGGGGGTGCTCTGCGGCTCGCTGTCCCCCTCCACCCTCCACCACCA
>FTEL01002799.1_pt1 | contig 24200 bp, 11 predicted proteins | sample 1658911 | NCBI WGS metagenome assembly FTEL01 (sample SAMEA3914869, study PRJEB12502) | metagenome | biome: forest; material: soil | place: USA | collected 2012-03-12 | depth 0.1 m
AGGCATCGATCGGATCCGACATCGTATCGCTGTGCCTTGCCGCCGGCGCCAAGGTGATAGTGACCACGAGTTCCTACTCGCCGGAAACATGTGGCTACTACCGTGATCTTTATCACCAGCACGGTGGCCGAGGCTCTCAGTTGGTGGTCGTTCCCTTCAACGGCGGCAGCAACCAGGATGTGCAAAGCCTCGTTCGCTACGTTTACGACGACGATGTCAAGGGCGGACTCGGCTGGGACTTGGACCACATCGTCCCGTTCGCCGCTGTGGGCGAGGCGGGCCGAGCCATTGATGGCATTGATGACAAATCGGAACTTGCGCATCGCGTCATGCTCACCAATGTGGTGAGGCTACTTGGCTCCGTCAAGGCCGCCAAGGCAAAGCGGCGCATCACCACTCATCCAACCCATGTTGTTCTTCCGCTATCGCCCAACCATGGCGTATTCGGCCAAGATGGCCTGTATGCCGAGTCCAAGCTAGCCCTTGAGGCTTTGATGAATAAATGGCATTCGGAGAATTGGAATGAGTACCTCACCCTTTGCGGGGCGGTTATAGGCTGGACTAGGGGCACTGGCTTGATGAACAACAACGACCTTCTCGCCACCGGTATCGAGGCCGATTTGGGCATCCGGACGTATTCGGCTTCTGAAATGGTCGGTTTTTTTCTACAACTCCCTGTGTTCTCTCAAAAGCGACAGTGGCTAATGTCTAAATCTGGCAGGCCTGGCATATTGTCGGACTGATGGACTCCCGAACGGCCTCATTTTGCGACCTCGAGCCTCTGATGGCCGATTTGGCTGGCGGTCTATCCTCCTTCATCAACCTACGGCCAATGTTGCAACAGATCCAGGAGAAAATCGACTCGAAAAGCAGCATGAAGAAGTCTCTTTTTGCCGAGGAGCAGTTTGAAAATGACGCCGGTTCCTCGAGCTCGACAGTCACCGCCCCTTCCCGACTTTTGACTCCCAAGGCCTGGCTGCGGGTTGAGAAAGCGGGTCTCCCGGAGTACGAGGAGCTACAACCACTAAACGCGAGGTTGCATGATATGGTTGATCTGGAGCGTGTCGTCGTCGTTGTTGGGTTTGGGGAGGTCGGTAAGTGCAATCCTTGCGTATTCTTTGCGAGTCTCACGAGTGTCTTAGCTAACGCACCTAGGTCCGTATGGTAGCAGTCGGACTAGGTGGGAAGCCGAGTGCTCTGATACCTTCTCTGTCGCTGGTTGCGTGGAGTTGGCCTGGGTCATGGGTCTTATCAGATACCACACTGGCCTACTCAACGGCAAGGACTATTGCGGCTGGCTTGATCTCAAAACCAAGGCTCCCATTGCGGACGCGGAAGTCAAGGTCAGATATCAGGGGTACATCGTCCAACACTCTGGCATCCGCATCGTCGAGCCGCAAGCGCATGATCTCACATCGCCGGAGAAGGAGCAGAAGCTCCACGAGGTGGCAATTGTGAAAGACCTGGAGCCGTTTGAGGTTCCTGTCGAGATTGCGGAGGAACTGAAGAGAGAGCACGGCGACAATGTCCTTGTTATCGAAGCCGAAGGCGGGCAATGCTCCGTTGTGTTGAAGGCCGGTACGACGCTATGGGTTCCCAAGGCTGTACAGTCTCGGAGTACAATCGGCGCCCAGATGCCCACCGGCTGGAATCCACGGACCTACGGCATTTCAGACGACATTATCAGCCAAGTCGACCCTGTCACGCTCTACGCCCTGGTCGCAACTGTCGAGGCATTCATGTCCGCCGGACTCCCGGACCCGTATGAGCTGTACCAGCACATCCACGTTTCCGAGCTAGGCAACGCCGTGGGAGCCAGCTTGGGCGGCTTACAATCCCTTGACAGCATGTACAAACGACGCTTCCTGGATCGCCAAATCCAGAGCGACATTCTGGCTGAGACTTTTGTCAACACCACGGCCGCTTGGGTCAACATGCTACTGCTCGGCTCCTCGGGCCCTCTCCGCACTCCGGTCGGCGCGTGCGCCACTTCGCTCGAGAGCCTCGATACCGGGTATGATATGATTGTCAACGGCCGGGTCAAGGCTGTGCTCGTGGGTGGTACGGATGCCCTAGAACGTGACATCGCGCAGGAATTTGCCAACATGAAGGCGACTATCAACGCCAACGACAACGCTGCTGCCGGACGGACTGCAAAGGAAGCCTCTCGGCCCGCCACATCGACCCGAGCTGGATTCGTTGAGGGCGAAGGTTGTGGTGTCCAGTTATTGACCACCGCACGCCTTGCGCTCGACATGGGACTTCCTATTCGTGGTGTTGTGGCTTTGACGCACATGGCTTCCGACGGCATCGGGCGATCAGTGCCGTCGCCGGGCAAAGGGATCCTGACCATTGCAGCAGAGAAGCGCAGCAGCGGCCTGCCTGGGTCGCCTTTGCTCGACATCAACCACCGCCGGCGGAGGCTGTTGCATCGTTTGCGCCAGATCGAGGACAAGCGCGAGGCCGAGTTGGCTTGGCTTCGGGATTGGCTCCAACGACACGAGCACGAGCAGCACGAGAAGAGCGAAATCGGAGCCATGCCGAGCCCTCCCAATAATTCCAGACGCAGCCCGGTAGAGCATGCGGAACACTGCCGCACGGAAATCAACAATGATGCGAAACGTGCCCAACGAGAGGCGAAGAACATGTACGGCAATCAATTCTGGAAGCACGACGACTCCATCTCGCCACTCCGCGGCGCTCTTGCGGTCTGGGGCCTAACAGTGGACGACCTGAGCGTTGCCAGTCTCCACGGCACCAGCACCAAGCTGAATGATGTGAACGAAACGGCGGTGATACAGTCACAGCTGGCCTTCCTGGGCCGGACACAGGGGAACGTCCTGCCTTGCTGTCTACAAAAGGGCCTATTAGGACACGGGAAAGGTGCCGCCGGTGCCTTCGCATTCAACAGTTGTTTGCAGATGCTCGCTTCGGGCCTGATACCCGGAAACCGCAACGCTGACGACATTGACGCCGAATTACGACAGCGAGACCTATTGTTCTTCCCATCCCGGACGTATCAGAGCCCGATGGGAGTCAAGGCGTTCTCTGTGACGTCTTTTGGGTTTGGGCAGAAGGGCGCTCAGGTTATTGGCGTCAATGCGCGTTACCTGTTTGCGACGCTCTCACGGGAGGAGTATGGAGTCTACCGGGCTAAAGTCCTTGACCGGGAGGCGGCGGCGGACCGGGCGCTCCAGGAAGGGATATACGGAGGGAGGTTTGTCACGGTCAAGCAGGACAATGTGTATGAGAAAGGGAACTTGGAAACAGCAATGTTGAATAGATGAGTAGATAGGTCGAGCCGGCCGAGGCGGGCAGTTGATGCGGGAACCCATGGTGGATGAAGCTGGGCTGTTCTAGCTGTTGGTGTTTGTACTTCTCTTGAATAGATTGTCGCGCTCCTTCTTTGCGAATTATTTCAATCTCTGTTTCTTGTGTTCACGAGTATCCCACTGCACGAAACGTGGGCTGGGCCTCAATATGTTGCAACGGTGCAGTGCGTTCTTCCAAGTCGCATCTCGCGGTCGGCTGTCAAAATGAAACCCGGCAGAGTAAGGTAAGTGCGTAACTGCAACCGCTTCGTAAACCGGACCTTCAACACTGTCTCTTGAGCCGTCGAGTGGTGTCCCCTGAAAAGTGAGGAGAGACCGGTAAGGTGCTGGGAAGCTGGCGGATCTGGCTCCATGTGCTGCCCCTGACTGCGCCAGAGCAATATTATGTCATAGCCCATATGAAAGGTGTCATCATTGTAATCCAATTAAGCACAATTCCAAATTGAGCCTATGGGTCGAGAGACTGTGACTTTGAGAGTAAGCAGCTTACTGTTCGCTTTTCGTCCAGCCCCGAACGATTAAATGTCTGCGCCGCCAGGTTACGTCGGGCATTCCCGCAGGCGGATCTGAAATTCTCGGCTGCACCCCTCTTTCAGTCACGTCCCAAGTCCCATGGGTACATGCTTGGTTTAGTGACCTATGACTGGCCGCGTCTCCCGAAACCGACAAGGTTCCTCGTCTTCCATTCCGCTGGATCGTCATGGAGAGTTTCTCAGCTTTCAGTACCGCCGGGGTCATTGGCTTAGCCCTGGCCGTGTGCTTTGTCGTCGCCAACACCAAGAGCCTCCCGTTTGCACACAGCTTCCGCTTGCTGCCTTCGCTGTACCGTTTGCTACACCCCCGACTATTTCCAGCAAGAAAAACGCAAACCCCGTCCGAATTCAACACGATCCCGACTTCCAAACCGGATGTTGTTGTGGCGCAGCCCGCCCTCTTCAAGCACCATGTGTCCAGCTCGCGGGCTGTGCTCCTGGATCTGGACATCAACATGCACAAATCGAACAGCACCTTCTTTGCCGACGCCGACATCAATCGAGCCGAACTACTCACCAGGCTGTTGAGCAGGGGGCTCGCAACCGCCGGGTCAGCACCAACAGAGCTGGACCCAAGAAGGACAACCGCCGTAATGCCCCTCTTGGCAGCGGTTCAGTGTACTTTCAAGCGCGAAATCGGCCCATTTCAGGCCTACGACCTCTCATCACGCATTCTAGCTTGGGACGACAAGTCCTTATTCCTCGTTACATATTTCTTGCGGCCAAATACTAGGCTCCATCCCGACTTGGAGCTTACAGGCGGACCAGTAGCTGTTTTGGGGGAATCGAGTTTGAGGAGGTGTGTATACGCCACGATGGTGACTCGATATGTGTGCAAGGCAGGGCGGGAGACTGTGTTGCCCAAGATTGTATTGGAGGCGGCTGGGTTACTGGTTAGCGCGCCACATGAAGCCGACAAGAAGGGCGACGGTGCGTTCCTCACGGCTGATCAAGTGGACGAAGGTGTGGAAAGTGGCATGCGTTATGTGAGAGGGTGTATGTTGTGATAGACATCCATGGAAATCAAACTGAAGAGTTTGGACTTTACGGAATCTCTCGTACGACTTTATCTCATGACCTGCCGTGAGTGGTACTTAGTATTTCCCTGTTTATGGGATTCCTGTTGGCATCAGGAAATTGACTGCGTTCCACAGCATAGCAGTTCAAACGAAGTATTGATTGGTCATGAGCAAACAACTTTGGATCGTTTGCATTTCCATTTGGTTTATACGTTAAAAGAAAACAGAATCGAAAGTATCAGTACCTTGTTAGGTCCGAGGGTAAACCAAAAACTCCTTCCCTGGTCTGATCTCCTAATTTTGTACTACAACGTGCATTCCTTTTCATACCGGCTCAAGCCTGAGCTGACTCGACCGTTTCCGCCCCTTCTTCCTCTTCCTTTTTCGGCTCCTTAACTGATTTCCACCCAATGAACACACTTCCGATGCATGACAGAGAGGCCATGGCAACCGCAACGTAAAACGTCTGCGTCAGGGAGGCATTGACAGCCAGGATCAGCACGGGCAGTTTCTCCGTCGGTACCATGGACTGCAGAGATGTCGGGCCGGTCCCAAGCAGCTGTTGAGTGTTGATGTCGGTGAGTCCCAGATAACCAGCCAAATTCGCCACCAAGCGAGTTTGAAAAACGCTCTCGCCAACGGCGATCATGATTGCGGCACCAATGGTTTGCCCAAACACAATAACCGTGGTGCCGGGAGCAATATCAGCCTGGGGAAGCGTAGCCTGGACCCCAATGAGGGGCTGTTGAAAGCCCATGCCAACCCCGAGCCCAAAGATTGCCGGGTACACAAACAGAGCCGCCCGGGACGTGTCTGGGCCAATGGTGGTAAGCAGGCCGAGTCCCACGGGCATCAAGACCGAGCTCGCCAGCATAAAGGGCGTGTAGTAACCGACAAACGTCACGAGGAAGCCGCTGCCGAGAACTCCAACAATCACTGCAACCAACATGGGTAAGATACCAATACCGGATTGCTGGGCGCTGGTGTCTTTGATGGTCTGGTACCAAAGTGGCAGCTTGCAAAGGATGAAAAGTCAGCCAAAATCTCAAAGTTGAGAACTGGCTTCACTTACAAAGTAGGTAATAACGACAAGCGCAGAACTTGTGCATGTGATAAACCAGAACCCGGCCAAAACGGAGCGGTGTTTGACGACTCGGAAGGGCAGCATTGCGACAGCTGCGTTGAGACGCTGAGTATATGCCTGACCATGGTTACGACCGTTAAACCAATGTCCTCGGGGAAGTTTCAAAAACAGCGTTTTTGGAAGGGTCATCCACAATGAACACTTACAAATACGCAGAACAGGACAAAGCCAAGCACCAACAGAAGGATGACATCGTTGTCGCCCCACGAGTGGCCCTCGCCGCCTACACAAATACCGATGTTAGCTTCAACCGCAAGTTTGTATGTCAGTCTTGCTTTCCTCACTCACCAGCAAAGTGCAGTGCCAAAAGTGTGCAAACAATTGGCGGTAGCAGAGCGGCGGCGCCGAGGAGATCCAACTCGTACAGGGTCTGCCAAAGAGTGGTCCCGGCTGATCGCGGACGACCCATATGCTTGGGGCTGTGCATGCAAAACATCACAACGAGAAGGACAAAGCCGCCAATCGGGAGGTTGATGTAAAAACACCAACGCCAATTCAGATTGTCTGTCAGCACTCCGCCGATGATTGGCGCCGAAATCATGGCCACACCTTCCATGGCGCCAATGACGCTGGTTAGGAGAGGCCGGATTCGCAACGGGACGACCTGGCTCATGATGATGAGGCCACCAGATAGGATACCAGAGGTGCCGACACCTTGGACGGCGCGGCCAAAAATTAGAACAGGCGAGTTCGGGGACACGCCGGCAATCATCGAACCCAGCATGAAGACGAGAATGGCGGAGATGAAGACCCATTTGGCCGGGAATAGACTGTAGATGCGGCCGTAGGGAATTTGGGTGGCGCATGTAGCCATCAGGAAGGACGAACCATACCAGCCGACGTCGTCGAGACTGCGAAACTCGCCTGTGATGCGAGGAACCGCCGTGGCAATCACGTTGACGTCCATGGCCACGAGGAACACGGCCGCGCTGAGAGCAATGGTGAGAGAGACCAAGGGCATTCCGGAAATGTGGTTGGCGGTGGGGTCCACATCCTCTTCAACCTGCTCTTGCCCCTGTTCCTCGTTCTCCTTTTGGCTATCCCGGTTACCGAGGCTGTCAGAACTGGACACCTTCATGTGAACCTCAACGGACCCCGGCCTCTTTTCAGATGGTTCCCACCCAAGTATGAAGCTGGGAGCTGCAGTCGTACCCTCAGCTGGTGTTGAAATTGTGGCGCTACTGCTGCCCATGTCCCTTGCGACATTGGTGGGGCTTGTATGAATCCCTTGACCTGTCTCTCGCGGAGGGAGTGACTCGACTTGGAGGGTCGTGGGATCGGGCGTCCATATATCCTTATCTTGGGTCCCTGGCGCTGAGGCGGATTCGGCGCCGCACAGACTCTGGCGGGATTGCAGGACCGTGGAACTACCTTCTGCATCATCGGGATACGACACGAAGGACATGAACGTCGACTTGGTTGATGGACGGGAGCAAGTGTGTTCTGGCGTTGGATCCGAGGAGCCAGAGCGCGACGTGACGGGGGTGCCTTTCGATGTGAGATCGGAGGATTCAGGGCGTGAGGTGACGGCGCTGTCTCCTGGGGTTGGTTCGGAGGACCCAAGGCGAGCTGTGACGGCGGTCCTTCCTTCTGTGGGATCGGAGGACCTGGGACGCGAAGCGATGGCGGTGTCATGTATGGTAAAATTGAAAGACACAGGGCGCGATGTGGTGGCTGTGCTTCGAAGCGAGTTGGTGTTAGGCCTAGACCTTGCTTCTCCTGAGTCTTGGGGAGACTTTTCGGGACTGGTCGCGTCCTTGTCTTCGGCATTGTTGATACCTTGGTCTGCGCTGTCCTCGAGCTCGGTGAGTTCCTGAACCTGTTTTGGTTGGCGTTCACTCTCGTCGTCGATACTCAGCACACTAAGCACCCGCCGAGTCCGATGGATCAAATCGCCCAAATCTTCGGCCGGTGCCTCGGGTTCGGGTGGTGCGAGTGAATGAAGACTGCGTTCCGAGTGAAGCGAGCTAGCGGACTCGAAAAACTTGCTATTATTGCCATTATTGCCGTACCAGGTCTTGCGGGACTCCGCAGTGGTCGGACGCTCCCGGGGGATGTTGTTGTTCAACCCCGGGTAGAGGGCGTGGGACATGGGCCACATGGCGAATAGGTGTAAAGCCTGGCGTGAAAGAATAACGGTTCTTGAACTGGTATCTACCTGTCTTCACAGAACCAAACGGACACCAAACTGAGGTGGCCAGAGCGAAACAGGTGAGTTGCAATGTCGAGGGAGTTTGCCATCTAGTAGCAGGTCAGGACCAGGGAGGTTTCCGGGCTGGTTTCCATTTCCTTTTTCCCCTTTTCCAAAGTATTTTCTAAAGCGGTTCCATTGGCACTGCCACCTGACGGCCTGCGGAGCCAGAACGCAAACAGATTAGATGGCCCTGAGGTGCTGACTGCAATGCTGCGTTGCTGCTTACTGCGATCACGTACCGAACGCGCACACACTAAGTCTTACTACGCCATTCGCCAGTTGCAGCCAATCACAACCGCCGCCAGCCTCGCCCCACGGCTCGGGCTGAGCCGGCGCAGGGCTGGGTCAACGGCCAGGGCGGTCCCCACAGCCAGACGGGACTTCGGATTGGCCGAGGCCAAGGCTGTCCCGATCGGGACGGACCACCATCACTTACACGCGTGACATTGCGGGTAGCTGATTTTTGTCTTCTCCATTACATGAACGTACCTACCTGCACCACCAAGCATTTGAAACCACTTTTCCAACCGAAAATCTTCTGTTCGTTTCAACGACGGCAATATTCGTCACTCACGGCATCTTCCCTCTAGAGGTACCCTCACCTAGTTACCTCTATGCTGAATCTAGCACCCCTCCCAACCATTGTTGGTCGAAGCGTCGCAGCTATACCCTGGTTTTCCCCAAAGTAAGCTCATCCAAGCCCACAGCAAACCTCACATCTAATACCGTCAAGCCCTTCTGCCCGCGTTACAACCAACCTCGACAACATGTCATCCAGCACACCCCTTGAGCGCGCCACCTTGGAGGCAGGGTGGCTCGAGTATCTCCGGGATGCACCCCCGCCTGCATTCCCTCCTCGGCAAACCCGCAACATGGCGCCAGTACCCAGGGCTCTTCTGCGCCGCAGAATACAGCTTCCTGGAGCTCTCCCTGTTGAGATTTCACGAGCTCTCGTCCAAATTGCTTGGTGTCTCGTCAGCGTGTATTATTCGGACTCGTCCGATGTGGTCATCGGACTCCTAACTTTGGGTCGCCGTCCAGATGGTGATCAAACGTGCGACGGCGCGGAAGGGCGCAAGGCAGGGGGATGGACGCCGACGGCAATGCCGTTCCGTTTCTACATGGAGCCCAACCAGCTCATCTCCACATGGCTTGATGCGGCTTTGCTCCATGAGAATCACCTCGCACGGAATGCTGCAGAAATCAGCGACCTCGTCGGACTCGGGCCTGACGGGGCCAATGCAGCGAGCTTCGACAACCAGCTCGTCATCCACAGCGATGCTGGAACCGACTCGGAGGATATGGATATCCATCTGGACCGGGTAATCAACTTGGAGTGCACTTTGGCCCGGTCGCGAGTCACAGCACAGGTGTTCTACGACGACACGATCATCAACCGCGCGGAGATGCAGCACGTTCTCAGCACATTTGACCACCTGCTCCAACAGCTTGCCGATCCCGTCAACCTCGACCCAGCCAGCAACAAGACGCTGGGTGACCTCAACCCCACCAGTCCGGATAATGTTGCCGAGGTGGCCAGATGGAACGAGCACGTCCCCCCGCCGGTCGATGATTGTATGCACCACATGGTTGAGCGGATGGCTGAGAAAACGCCACTCGCTGAAGCAGTGTGCGCACACGCGGAAGGGTTGTCCCTTTCCTACCAACAACTGAATGCCATTGCCGACAAGCTCTCCCATCACCTTGTCACAAAAGGGGCAGGACCGGGGGGTATCGTTCCATTCATGTTCGAGAAAAGCCCATGGGTTGTCCCGTCTCTGCTGGCAATCAACAAAGCCGGCGCGGCATTCACGCCGCTAGACCCAGCCCACCAGTGGCAGGACACACATGGACTCCTCCAAGCTTGCGGCGCCACTTTTGTCCTCTGCTCCCCGACGTATCAAGATCGATTCGAAAAGCATGGCGTCGAAACGGTCATCATTGAGCCCTCAATGCTGAACTCCCTGCCGCCTGTTGACCCGGTGTCAACTCGCCAGGCTCGACCCACAGACCCGGGTTATGTGATTTTCACGAGCGGTTCGACTGGGACGCCAAAGGGCGTTATTTGCAGCCATAGCGCTTGGTGCACAAACACGACTGCCCACGGCCCTCGCGAGCTCCACAGCTCGGAAACCCGGCTGCTCCAGTTCTCGGCTTACACCTTCGACATCAGCATCACGGACATCTTTACCACCTTGGCATTCGGCGGCACGGTGTGCGTCCCGACCGAGCATGAGAGGCTCAACGATCTCGCCGGAGCCATCAACCGAATGCGCGTCAATCACGCGGCCCTGACCCCAACTGTCGCTCGGTTTCTGCACCCGGACGCAGTTCCCACGCTCAAGGTGTTGGTTACCGGAGGCGAGGCGATGCCTGAGGATGTCATGGCCTTGTGGGCTGGGGTGGCGAGTTTGATCAATTCCTACGGGCCAGCGGAATGTACGAGTCGTGTTGCATGCTCTCTCAAGGCCCCCGGCGACGTCCCGAGCCTCATCGGCACAAGTATGGGCGGAGCTCTGTGGGTCACACACAGCAATGATCCTGGCTGCTTGGTACCCATCGGCGCCGTCGGAGAGCTGCTCGTTGAGGGGAACATCCTGGGTGATGGATACCTGAAGGATGACCAGAAGACGAAAGCGGCTTTTATTGACGCCCCTGAGTGGCTCAGAGTCCTGTATCCGGAGCGGGCTCGGAACGGACGCCTGTACCGCACTGGCGATCTCGTACGGCAAAGACCAGATGGATCGCTTGTCTTCATCGGCAGACGCGATACCCAAATCAAAGTCCACGGGGTCCGACTTGAAGCAGGGCACATCGAAACCAAGATCAAGCAGGCGTTACCCGAGGACGCAAGCCTTGTCGTCGACAAAGTGTCAATTGCAAGAAATGATGATGTCCGGACCGAGCAGACTCTTGTTGCCTTCATTAAGCTTCCAGGCTTGGTGGTGTCGGCGGCGGAGACCAAGACCGGCCTCCGCTTGTTGCCGGCCGATGCTGCGGTCCGCGAGACGGTCCTCAGCCTTCGCAAAACTTTGCTCGACACCCTGCCATCGTACATGGTGCCAAGCCATCTCCTCCTTGTCAACACCATCCCGCTCGGTACCACCGGCAAGGTGAACCGGAGGGCACTGCAAACCTTCGCGCGAGGCCTTCCAGCTGGCCGGCTCAACCAGTTTACGGGTTCTGCCGCGGCGTCCGACCGCACGTTTGAGAAACCACAGACTGACGTTGAGGTCGCCTTGAGCAAACTCTGGGCACAGGTCATTGGTCTCGACGTGGCCGCGATTGGCAGGGGAGACAGCTTCCTCGGGCTTGGCGGAGACTCTGTTTCGTGCATGAAACTGGTCGCGGCGTCCGCGGGAGCTGGCATACGCCTAGCGGTTGCCGATATTTTCCAGTATCCGACGTTGGCTGAGCTTGGTCAGTTTGTGAGCGGGCAATCTGGAGCGGGCGAACATGGCCGCATGCCACCACCGCCTGCCCAGAAGCCCACCGAGCCATTCGATTTGGTCGGCGGGCTCCCCAACTTTCTCCACCACCGCGGAGAACTCCTCAAGGCGTACAAAATTGGCCCAAACAGAATTGCAGATGCTTACCCGGCTACCCCAGTGCAGGAGGGGTTGATGGCCGAGACCATCACCCATCCCGAGGCGTACATCCTCCAGGAAGTGCTGAAGCTGTCTGGCGACGTCGACACGGATCTGCTTAGCGGCGCATTGGAGAGACTGATCGAAACCCATCCGATCCTGCGGACCCATATCGTGCGTCTCAAGGGCCTTGGAACCTGCCAAGTCGTCGTGTCAGACTACCAACCGCTCGAACTTGATTTTGTTGCTGATGACCTGCCCGGCTTCTTGGCCCAAGACAAGAAGCACCATATGGGGTACGGGGATGCCTTGAGCCGCTTTGCTATCGTCTCGGAGAACAACGGCGAGAGGTACTTGGTTTGGACGAGCCACCACGCGATCACAGACGGGAACATGCACCATCGAATGCTCCAGCAACTTGAGCAACTGTACAACGGCGGCACCCCGGATCTGCCGAACACCATTAGTTTCAGCGAGTTCGTCAAGTTCCAGTCTGACCCGACGAGAATGGCCGAATCATTGGACTACTGGCAAAAACAGTTTACTGGGTTCGACGGCAGCCACTACCCCAGCTGCCCAGACACGTATGAGCCATCCATCGACAAGTACGTTTCCCACCACATCCCGCTGTCGCTCGAGCCGTCACGCTCGCGTGTGACACCGGCGATCTTGGTCCGGGCCTCGTGGATGACGGTCCTCTTGCAAGCAAGCAATTCCAACGAGCTGGTCATGGGCGTCACGCAGTCGGGCCGTGATATTGATCTCCCAGGGGTTCACGAGTGTATGGGGCCGTGCCTGGCCACCGTGCCGGTCCGGGCGTCGAGTGAGGCGACAAAAGCCATGTCCTTCTCACAGTACCTGGCCGGCGTCCAACAGCAATATCTCGAAACAATCTCCCATCAGCACGTTGGTTTGCAGCACATCCGCAGGACCAGCGACGAGTGTGCCAACGCTGTTGGCTTCCGGAATCTGCTCGTTGTCCAGCCGTGGACTGCCAACGACTTCAGCATTTTTACCCCTGACACCGACTCCCGCAACGCTGGCGACCAGCTCAACTTTGGACTGCTCCTGGAGTGCAATCTGTCGGGCAGTGGAATTCACGTTCGAGCTGGATTTGACAGCTCCCTTTTATCAACAAACGATGTGACGTTGTTACTACAGCGCCTCGAGTACGTCCATTGTCAGCTGAGCAACCCAGAGAACGCCGAGCTTCCACTGTCAAACCTGGATTTTGTGAGCACCCTTGATCGGGCTATTCTTGAAAGTTTCAACCCGGAAGTTCCACCGCTGGAAAGTTGCATGCACTGGATGATCGAGGAGCAAGCGATGCGGCAGCCGGACGCCCTGATGGTGGACGCCTGGGATGCCCGTCTCACGTACAAGGAGGCCAACGAGTACTCTGATCGGCTTGCTGGAGTGCTCGTGAAGCTCGGCGTCGGCCCCGAAACTATGGTGCCGTTTGCGTTTGAAAAGAGCGCGTGGGCAACGGTTGCCATTCACGCCATTCTCAAGGCAGGGGGAGCATGTGTCGGCGTGGACATGGCCCACCCGCGTGAGCGGCACCAAAGGATCGCTGCTGACACAAACGCCCGCGTTCTCGTGGCTTCGTCCACATACGCCAGCAGTTTCACTGGTTTGGGTGTTCCTCACATTGTGGCTGTCGACCGCCACATGCTGGATGAGTTGCCAGCTCGCCCCCCAAGCGTCGCGAGCGTCTCCGTCTCGCCAGCCAACGCCGCATGGGTCGTGTACTCGTCTGGCTCCACCGGCGTGCCAAAGGGGAGCATTCTGGAGCATCGATCCCTTTGTTCCACGTCTCGCACCAACTCCGAGGTGCTGGGGGTTGGGCCATCCACTCGGGCCATCCACTTTGCCAGTTACGCATTTGACGTGGCGATCGAGGAAAACGTCATCATCCCCATGTATGGCGGCTGTGTATGCATTCCGTCGGACGAGGACCGCCTCAGCAACCTGCCGGGCGTTATGCAGAGCATGAAGATCAACTGGGCGGATCTCACCCCCACTGTTGGACGCATGCTGACGCCCGAGAACGCGCCGCATCTGCGCACTCTCGTCCTCGGTGGCGAGTCGCTCACCAAGGATATCATTGACACTTGGGCCGGCATCGACGACATCCGTCTCTTTAACACATACGGACCATCCGAGTGTTCCATCCAATGTACCTCCAGCAAGGCCCTTGGCCGTGTCGCCACGGGGGCCAATATCGGACGACCAGTAAATTGCAAACTCTGGGTGACCGATGCTGATGATCCACGCCGTCTGCTCCCCGCTGGCTCCACCGGCGAACTCTTGATTGAGGGTCCCATTGTCGGCCGTGGGTACCTTAACCAACATGCGAAAACCGAGGCCGCTTTTATCCAGGGGCTGCCATGGGCTCCCACAGTCGGTGACAATCCCCCCCGCCGGTTTTACCGCACCGGTGATTTGGCCAGGTTTAACCATGACGGGACTTTGGACTGTCTTGGAAGGCAGGACAGCCAGATCAAGCTGCACGGCCAACGCATCGAACTCGGAGAGATCGAGTACAACATCACGAAGCGACTCTTGGTCCCCGATGCCGCTCAGGTTGCTGTGGAGGCTTTCACGCCCGGCGGATTGTCCAGCCGCAAGCTCTTGGCGGCTTTCATTCAGTTCGAGGCCAGCCGCAGCGGTGCCGGCAGTTCGACCGGGCTGGGCGCCATGGAAATGAACGACACCATACGGACGGACCTGCTCCGCATCAAATCCGAAACAGCGCAACACCTCCCCGAATATATGGTTCCTAGCTTGTTCATCCCACTGGCTCAGATGCCCACCAATACGTCTGGCAAGATCGACCGCAAAAGACTCCGTGAAGAGGCGTCCAGGTTGGACCAGAGGCAGCTCGCCCTCTATTCGCTTTCTCAGACAGCCCAAGTTGGAGGCGAGGACAACGCATCGCTCGGTTCACCCCTTGAGCGTGTTCTTGCCTCTCTGTGGGCCGAGACTCTGGGAATTGACTTGGACGAAGTTCCCATTGGGCCTGACCAAAACTTCCTGGAACTGGGGGGCGATAGCATCATGGCAATGCACCTGGTGGGCAAAGCCGCCATCGCCGGGCTCGTCCTGTCCGTCCCTCGCATTATGAGGGCGCCGCGGTTAAAGGACATGGCTATCGCAGCGCGGATATCGAACGAAGGAGCCCTTCTCGAGCGCGACACACGTCAACCTCACTCGCCTGCCACCCCACCCCCTGCCCCCGCAGAACTTCCATCGAGCAATCAGGTTGCTACGCAGACCGAAACACATCCAGGGATGGCTTACTCCGCGTTCCGGTTGGTGACCAGTAAAATGGCGCTGCCTGAAATCATGACGGTGTTGGCCACCAAGTACAGCATCGACCGCGACACTGTCCTTGACGTATACCCGGCGACGCCGCTGCAGGGTGCGCGCTTCCAGACTCCAAAACATTTCTCAAAGCACACTACTGACACACTTACTTGGTCCTAGAGGGTATGATGGCGCTCACTGCACACAAGCCGGACTCCTATGTTCTGCGAGATCTTTACGAGCTTCCTGCCGATGTCCCCGTCGAGAAATTCATGGCAGCATGGGATGAGGTCATCCGGGACAATCCCATTCTAAGAACCCGTTTGGCCTTCATTCCTGGCCTGGGTACCTGTCAGGTCGTTGTTAACGAGCACATTGGGTGGCAGTTCAGCGACAACCTCGACGACTATCTCAGCAACGACCGGGACGATCCGATGGATTACGGTACTTCACTTGCTCGGTTTGCCATTGTCAATGACGGCAAGCAAAATGTCTTTGCTTGGACAGTTCACCATGCCCTTTACGACGGCTATTCGATGGACATGACCCTTGCCGCCGTTGACCACGCATACCGAACGAATCTTGGCGCTCTCCCTTCCCGCCCCTTTGCAGAGTTCATGATGTACCTCGACACGATCAGCAAGGATGATATCGCTAAGTTCTGGACACAGCAGCTTGACGGCCTCGAGACATCTCCCTTTCCCCAGTCGCCGATCGGCCACCGAAGCCATGCTGACAACACAGTCTCGTACTCAATCCCCTTTTCCATCGATCGGTCCTCTGGGATCACTATAGCAACTCTTCTCAAGGCCGGCTGGGGCATTCTTGTGTCGAAGTTGTCCGAGTCCCTGGATGTGATTTACGGCGTCACCCAGTCTGGCAGGGATATTGAGCTGTCGGGCATTGAGGGCATCAATGGCCCCACCATCACCACGGTCAGTTCTCTGAAAGCTTAAGAAATGGCCTCTCGTCTTACAGTGTGCACCAGGTCCCTCTGAGAATCAGGATCGACCCCCAAAACTTTGTTCGCGACTTTCTCAGTGAACTCCAGACGCAGGGCCTCGATATGATTCCCTTCTCTCACGCGGGACTTCAGAATATCAAAAACATGGGTAGCGCTGGGACCCATGCTGCTTGCGACTTCCAAAACCTCCTGGTCATCCAACCCCGCGAGGAGGAACAAGCATCGGCGTTGTTCAGAAACCATGCATCGGCGACGACAGCCAACTATCTCAGTGGCTACGGACTCGTTGTGGAGTGTGCGCTTGGAAACAACGAGATCGCATTCTCAGCCCACCACGACTCCAGCGTCATTTCGGCTCCGCAAATCGATCGGCTTCTTCGCCAACTGGAGCACCTTCTGCACCAGCTCCAGGCGCACAATGGCACCGGACGCATCAGGGACCTGGACATGTTCTCGCCAGCGGACCGCGCCGATCTCGTCGCGTGGAACAGCCACCCCCCCCGGGTTGTCAACGAATGCATTCACGACATCATCTCCAGAAACTCCGCCGCTACCCCTCTGAATGTGGCGGTTGCCTCGAGCGCGGGAACTATTACCTACCAGGAGCTCGACGAGCTGAGCAACCGTCTGGCGCATCAACTCCGCGATTCGGGTGTCAGGCCGGACAAACTCGTCCCGATTTGTCTCGAAAAGTCACCCGAGGCCATCATCGCCATGCTCGCCATCCAAAAAGCCGGGGGAGCTTTTGTTCCTCTGAACCCGACGGATCCGAAGGACCGTCTTCTCGATCTTCTGGACCAGGTGGCCGCCACTGTCGTCGTCTTTTCCGAGCAGACAAAGCACCTCGTCCCCGCCTTGGCCCCTTCGAATATCTCGGCCGTGGTGCTGCCCAAAACCTTGGCCGAGTGGGGTCCGCTGAGTGCAGGAGTCGTTGCATCCGGTGTCAAGCCAACGAACCTTGCGTATGCCTTGTTCACCAGTGGCAGCACAGGCCGGCCGAAAGCCGTGATGATCGAGCACGCCACAGTCAGCTCCAGCACCTTCGGCCACGGCGTCGCCATGGGATTTGCTGATTTCCCGCGGCGGACGGTCCAGTTTGCAAGCTACACTTTTGATGCTTGCATCGCCGAGATCTTCACCGCGCTGCATTTTGGCGGCTCCATCTGCGTTCCCAGCGAACACGAGCGCAGGAATGACTTGGCCAAGTTTATCCGGGACTTCCAGTGCGACTGGGCATTCTTCACGCCCTCGTTCGTGCGCCTCCTGAGTCCCGATGAGATTCCGTCCATGAAGACTGTGGTGCTGGGTGGCGAGGCACTCAATCAGGAGTGCATTGACGTTTGGGCAGACCGGGTTCACTTGATGAACGGGTACGGCCCAACCGAGACTTGTGTCTTTGCAGTCACCCGCACCGTTCCTGCCGTTGAAGCCCGGCATCTGCAGCCCCAGGAGGGCCAGCGGCGGCTGCACAAACCCGAGACTATCGGCCACCCGGTCAGTTCCATCGGGTGGGTGGTCAACCCCGACAACCACGACACCCTGACTCCTGTTGGCTGTGTTGGCGAGTTGCTGCTCCAAGGACCTAGCGTGGCACGGGGCTATCTGGCAAACCCCGAGAAAACCGCCGAGTCTTTCGTCCAGAGCCCGAAGTGGTTGCGGGCGTTCGGACACACGAACACGACGCAACTCCTCTACAAGACTGGCGATTTGGTGCGACAAGATGTCGTCGACGGCTCCTTGACGTACCTTGGCAGAAAGGACAACCAGACCAAGGTAAATGGGCAGCGGCTAGAGCTCGGTAAGTGACGAATGATGGATGTACCTCGTGATCTTCATTGACATGACTGCAGGTGAAATCGAGACACAACTGAAAGCAAAGGGCTCCAGTGTCCATTCCGCGGTCGTTCTGGCCACCAAGAGTAGCGCCTTAAAAACCCTTTCCAAGTCTCAACAGCGGCTTGCCGCCTTCATCCACTTCTCCGACCTCGAGGGTCCGAACTCCCACAGCAGCACAGTCATGATGGAGGTGGATGACACCATGTCTGCCAGGTTACAAGATTTGGAGCGCTCTGTGCGCACCGCACTGCCAAGCTACATGGTGCCCTCAATCTGGATTCCTGTCACCAGCATGCCAACGCTCGACGCTAGTGGGAAGACAGACCGCAAGACACTGACTGGTCTGCTCGGAGGTCTGGACGCCGTCCAAGTTGCCATGTACTCTCTTGGCTCAGGGAGTCCCGATCAAGAGTTGCCAGAGAAGGAGGAGGCGACAACTGATTTTGAAAGGAGCATCGCCGAACTCGTCGCTGGCGTCCTCGGACTGCGCCCAGGCGATATCGGGCGGGGTGACAGCTTCTTCCGTCTTGGCGGGGATTCCATCACTGCCATCCAGCTCGTGGCTGCCGCAAGAACCGCTGGCATAACGCTCTCTTCCGAGGCCATCTTCCGACACCCAAGAATCTGCGACCTGGCTATATCCGCCAAGCCGGCACGGGACGGATCTTCCAGCGCCTGGGCCGGCCGGCCGATTGCGCCCTACTCGCTTCTCCCAATCGCCAAGCGTGAGGAGCTCCTCGGGCTTCTGGCGTGCAACTACGGGATTGATCGGTCGTCCATCGCTGACCTGCTACCTTGCACTCCCCTGCAGGAAGGCCTCATCTCCCTGACAATCAAGGATCCCGAGGCCTACGTGCTCCGCGAGATCTACCGTCTGCCGCCCAAGATGGACATGGAGCGCTTCCAGTCCGCCTGGGAGGCGGTGGTAAAGGACGCTGAGGTTCTCCGCACCAGGATCGTTCACCTGGGCGAGCACGGCTGCTTCCAAGCCGTCATGGACCAGGCCAACATCCCGTGGCACAACGCGAGCCGAGTTCAGGACTACATCGACGACGACAAGGCACAGCCCTTCGACTACGGCGTTCCCTTGGCACGATTTGCGCTCATTGAGACCGAGTACACGGGCTGTTATTTCATCTTGACCATGCACCACGCTGTGTACGATGGGTGGTCCAAGACCCTCATCATGAAACACGTCCAGGAGGCGTATCGCGGAATATCAGCCATGCCCCCTCCGGCGAAGATTGCCCCGTACAACCGCTTCATTGAATATTTGCAGCGAACCGACCCGGGCGACTCCAAGAGGTTTTGGAAGGCGCAGTTTGACGGCCTCGAGGCCCAGCCGTTCCCCCGTCTCCCGTCCCTCACGTTCAAAGCGATCCTCGACAGCACCCTGACGATCAAGATCCCATCGGTTCAGACCGCGGCGGGATCGCAATGGACGACGGCGACCGTCCTCAAGGCTGCCTGGGCCATGGTCCTGGCGCGGTACACTGGCGCGCCCGATGCCTTGTTCGGCGCGGTACAGACCGGCCGCACTGTGCCCGTCCAAGGGATTTCCGACATGATTGGCCCCACCATCACCACCGTTCCATTGCGAATTCGGGTTGACGGCGAGATGCCCCTGGCGGCTTTCCTGAGGGCAGTGCAGGACCAGGGCACCGACATGATGCGGCACGAACACATGGGCCTTCAGAATGTGGCTAAGATTAACGCCGAGTGTCGTGAAGCCTGCGCCTTTACCAATATCATGGTAATCCAGCCCGGGGGCCAGGGCGAGTCCGAGTTGGACCTCATGGGTGCGACACGGATCGAAGACCAGGACAAGGGGTTCCTTCGGTTCGGCATGGGCCTCGAATGCACCCTGGAGGATGGCGCCATCTCGGTCACGGGAGGGTACGATCAACGCCTCCTCTCGGAAGCACAGATACGCCGGCTGCTGAGGCAGTTCGAGGCGGCGATTTTCGACATCCACAGCAAACACGAGAGCGGCGCTCTGGTCCGGGATGTCAACCTCGTCAGCGCCGAGGACCTGTCGGAGATGTCGAAGATGAACGAGGTGACGCCCGACGACATCGACGAGTGCACTCACCATGTGATCCGCCGCGTGGCCATGGAGCGCGGGGGCGCTATGGCGGTCAATGCCTGGGATGTCGACTTCCAATACTTCGAGCTGGACCAGCTCTCGACGAAACTCGCACACCACCTCAGATCGCTGGGTGTGGGTCCCGAGACCGTGGTGCCGCTGTGCTTTGAGAAGTCCGGGTGGGCCGTCGTCGCTGTCTTGGGCGTGATCAAGGCCGGCGGTGCCTTTGTCTTCCTGGACCCAGGTTATCCGATGGCCCGCTTGAGCGGCATCGCGAAGCAAGTCAACGCCAGCGTCATCCTCGCCTCCCTGAGCCAGGCACCGCTCTGGCGCGGCTCGAACATGCGCGTCTTGATTGTCGACAACGTCTCCATCGAGTCCCTTCCATCCATTACTGACGATGTGGACACCGGCGTCAAGCCCTCCAATGCTTTGTATCTCATCTTCACCAGCGGATCCACGGGAGAGCCGAAAGGGTGCGTCATCGAGCACCACAGCTTTCTGACGTGTGCCAAAGCGCAGGCCGCCCGCTCGCACATGACGCTCAGCAGCCGTGTCCTCCAGGGGGCGTCGTACTCCTTCGATGTCAGCGTCATGGAGATGCTCACAGCCTTGACTGTCGGCGCTTGCGTCTGTGTGCCCAACGACAGCATCAGGAAACGCAGCGTCATCGACGTCATCAACGACTTCCGGATTACTTGGGCGTTTTTGACGCCCTCCATCGTCAAGTTCATCAAGCCATCCAACATCCCCCACCTCAAGACTTTGGTGCTGGGTGGCGAAGCCCTGACGAGACAAAACATCAGGGCTTGGGCGGGGCATGTTCGGCTCCTCAACGGCTACGGGCCAAGCGAGTGCACCATTGCCGCGTCCGCCCACGCCATCACCCATGCGGACGAGGATCCGGCCAACATTGGGAAACCTCTCGGGGGCATCTGCTGGATAACAGACCCAGATGACCACAACAAACTCGCTCCGCTCGGCTCCGTCGGCGAGCTGGTGGTGGAGGGAAGCATCGTGGCGCGCGGCTACCTCAACAAGCCTGAAAAGACGGCCGAGGTCTTCATCGAGAACCCAGCATGGGCGGGGCAAGTCACCGTCGGCAGCGGCAGCCGAAGAATGTACAAGACGGGGGACCTTGCCTACTTCAGCACCAACGGAGACATCATGTTCGTCGGCCGAAAGGACGCCCAAGTCAAGGTCAGGGGTCAGAGGATGGAGCTAGGCGAAATCGAAACCCACCTCACGCGCAACAAGAAGATCCAGCATGCGGTGGTCGCGTATCCCGGATCCGGCCCGTGCAAGCGGCAATTGGTCGGTATCATCTCTTTTGCTCATCTCGGTGCCACCACAAACGCCGGTGGCGAGATCGTGCTCGTTGACCCCGGCCTGGCCGGAGGCGTGTCGGCCGAGGTGGCCGAGATGGCCAGGGAACTCTCCTCACGAGTCCCCTCGTACATGATCCCCGAGATCTGGGTCGTCGTCCAGAGCTTCCCACTTCTGCTCTCCGGCAAGCTCAACCGCAAGCGTGTTGAACAATGGCTGGTGTCCATGGACAAGGCCACACACCAAAGAGTTTGTGGTATGGGCGACAGCTTCAGGGTTCAACGGCCGTCGACACAGGCCGAGCAGCTCATCCACGAAGTCTGGGTCGAGGTACTGAAGCTTCCAGCGGACGAGATCGGCGTCACTCAGGAGTTCACCACACTGGGTGGTGACAGCATCCTGGCCATGCTCGTGATGGCCAAGCTCAAGACGCAAGGCCTTCGTGTCACCATGACAGACGTGGTGAGCGCCCGAACAATCGCCGGGCTCGCTGCGCGAATCACACGAATCGGTGGCGACGCACTCAATGCCATCGTCCCACTAGCTGCGAAGGTACCTGTTGTGGCCGAGGAGACCAACCAGCTGTTCGATTTGTCGCCCATCCAGCAGTTCTACGCCAATTTTACACTGAAACCCGACAACCTGTCGAAGCAAACCAACAAGCGATTCAACCACACCTTCTGCCTGACTGTCAAGAAGCCCTCGCTGTCAGCTGCGTCGGTCCGGGAAGCAATCGAGGCACTGGTAAGGCGGCACGGCATGCTGCGCGCGCGCTTCCAGCGCGTCGAGACCGCCGCTTGCGGGTGGCGCCAATATGTCTCGACCGAGGTCGCCAGCTCGTTCCGATTCCGCAACTGGGAGAACGTCACGGTTGAGAAGGTGCGGCCCTCTCTCGAGGATGCCCGGCAGGGCCTGGACATTGAGAAGGGCCCGATCATGGCTGTCGACTTTGTGTCGGTGAACAAGGAGGAACAGTACCTGATGGTCGTCGCGCACCACCTCGTTGTCGACCTCGTCTCCTGGAACACGATCCTCGGCGATCTCGAGGAGTACATGCAGAGCAAGTCGTTCTCCGGTGAGGCGCCATACCCCTTCTCGGCCTGGGCGAAGGAGCAGCGGCAGTACGCCGTGGAGAACTTTTCGCCATCCAAGGCCTTACCCATGCGCGTTCCACCGGCCAACTACAAGTATTGGGACATGGAGGACCGCGCCAATGTCCTGCGTGACGCCACCCATTTTACCGTCGCTCTCTCGGAGCGCGACACGAGCACCCTCCTCACGACATGCAACAAGCTGTACGGTGCCGAGCCCATGGACATCCTGTGTTCGTCCCTGACGCACTCGTTCCGCTATGTCTTCCGAAACCGCTCCCCGCCGACGGTGTTCCGGTACGGGCACGGGCGGGAGCAGATCAACCAAGCCGATCCCTCGGGGACTGTCGGCTGGTTCACTACGCTCTCGCCCATCCACATCATGGTGCGAGATGCCGGCGATGACAGTATCTCGGTTCTGCAGCGCACCGTCGAGACACGCAAGACGCTGCCCATGAACGGACTGGCCTTCTTTGCATCACGCTACCACCACCCGGCGGGGGCCAAGGCGTTTGGCGGACTCGACAAGATGGAGATAACCGTCAACTATCTCGGCATCTCGGACAACCAGCAACGGAGTAGTGGTGCTTCCTCGCTCTTCGATATGAGCAACGCGGTGCAGGGAGGGCTTGGCGCCGAGGGGCAAGAAGTCAAGGGGTTTTCTCTCTTCTCCATCGCCGCCGAAGTCAGGGAAGGCAAGTTGTGCATTCAGTGCACGTGGAATAAGAAGATGCGGCGGCAAACCAAGATCCGCAAGTGGTTCTTCGAGTACGGCAATGCTCTAAAGGACATTGCGTACCAGGTTAGGAAGCGGAGTTGAGTGGCAGGTCAAGAGAGTCTGGGAAGCGGGATCAACTAGATTATTCGTCTTAGCAAATGTTGGGAGGGCATAACTTTACGGTCTCTTTTGTAATGCTTCCCCAGTCACCCAGTCCCCCAACCCTCGAAAAACTGTGCCGAGTTGTGCACCTTCCTCTTGGGATTCTATACTCTTTTGGAGTGGGTGCTTGCGTTTCGAGCGTTGCCGTGTAAGGTCTATGATCCAGACGCCGTGTATCGGTTTCTTGTTGACGAAGTGAACGCCGGACACAATGTGACATACCAGCAGTTGCGCGATCTCATCAACGGACTCGAAGAAGTCGATGTTGTTTCAGGACCTTGGGCATTCAGTCCGCTTGTCGCTGGGCATTCGCAAAAGTGGGCGGCAGTCATGCAGTGTATTCTTGGAGATTAAGTCGTCAGTCGGAGTGTTTATGTTTTATCGATCTGTACTTTATTGTTTTGGCGTAAGTCGTAGTCGTAGGAGAATAAGTGTGTAACCTCAAGTGCAACCTTAACTAAGCACAAGTCCAACACCTTTACCACCATCTAACTAACAACTCAACATAACTAACACAAGAGTAACCCTCACCTTCTTCCAACTAACCACCTCCTAACCCGAGATTCTACTCTAGCTAAAGGGGGGTCCCAGGGGGCGCAGCCCCTTGTAACACACCAGAGCGGAGCGGAGGTGCTGTTCCTCGTTGTTGTGCAAACGGGAGTAACTTCAATCGCAGACACATGGGAGAAACCAGCGAACAGGGTAAGCAATGGTCAGACCGGAGGGATAGCCTCAAAGTTCGGGCAAACAAGTGCACGTGGTTGATTATGTCAGAAGTTGGGAGATTTCCTAATCCGGTAGTCGACTAGTGCTCGCCCATTTAGAGATCAACCTTAGGGTTAAAGGTGTAAGAAATTAGGGTTATAGGAAGCATTATCCGTCTATAATTTGTATAATGC
>FTEL01008286.1_pt1 | contig 24199 bp, 17 predicted proteins | sample 1658911 | NCBI WGS metagenome assembly FTEL01 (sample SAMEA3914869, study PRJEB12502) | metagenome | biome: forest; material: soil | place: USA | collected 2012-03-12 | depth 0.1 m
CCTCCGCCCTGCTCAACCACTTCATCCCCCTCCCCGCCACCACGCAAAACCTCCCCTTTACCCTCGCCACCCTCGTCCGCGGCGCGTGGGCGCTCGTCGCGTCAAGCCACTCCCAAAACCCCGACGTCGTCTTCGGCGAGACCCTCACGGGGCGTGACATCCCCCTCCGCGGTGTCGCCTCCGTCGTCGGGCCGCTGATCGCCACCGTGCCTATCCGTGTGCGTGTAGACCGCGCAGCCAAGGTGGCGGATTACCTGGCAGCCATCCAGCGGGGCGTGCTGGGCCGCGCGCCGTACCAGCATATGGGCATGCAGAATATCAGACGGGTTAGCAGGGACGCGCAGTACGCGTGTGAGGCGCCGGCGGGTTTGGTGATCCAGCCCGCGCCGGAGTATGGCGTCGGCGCGGAGATGGGGTTCGAGATTGGGGATGTGGTCAAGGAGGCGGTGCATTTTAACCCGTATCCGCTGATGTTGGCGTGCGGGATTGAGAAGGGGGGGTTGAGGGTTTGCGCGAGCTTTGATAGCTCGCTGGTGGGAGTTGAGAAGATGGGGAGGGTGCTGGCGCAGCTGGAGAGGGTGTGTCTTGAGCTTGGGAGGGATTTGGATAGGGCCGTTGGGGAGGTGCCGTGTGTTGGTGCCGCTGAGCTGGGGCAGATCTGGGGTTGGAATAGGGAGCCGCCGCTCGGCTTGGGTGCGTCGGGGCGGCTTCAAGTGGCGGGAAATGTCAAGCCTGGCTCTATCTTCAACCCCCGCGCTGTGGTCCCGTGGGTATGTGGTTTGGAGAACTCGACTGTGTTGGCCCCCATTGGGTGTCCAGGCGAGTTGTGGCTAGAGGGTGCTTTCTTGTCAGGAGGCGACATGGTCGAGTCTCCTGCTTGGCTTCTGGCTGGCAGCGAGGGACATGCCGGACGCGCGGGCAAGACACAACCGACGGGCGACATTGTTACTCTGCAGGAAGACGGAAGCTTGGTCTTCTTGAGCCGCAAGGGCGACAGCTCCGTTGGTCAGGGACACACAACAGATGTGGCTGAGCTCGAGGGTCACTTCAACGCCTATCTCCCAGCGTCGGTCCGCGCCGTCGCCACCTCCACTGGTTCTCAGCAGACCGGCATGGTTGTGTTCTTGGAAGCGACAGAGGGATCCAGCAAAAAGACCGCAATCCAGGTTCTGCAGAAGGCACACAGCATCCCGGGTTCGACGACGACGATCTCCGCTGCCATTCCTGCCGACCTCATCGCAGCTCTGAAGCGTCTCGACAAGTTTGTCCAGAACTCGCTGGCGTCGCACTTGGTGCCATCGGCTTACGTCGTCCTCGACAAGCTCCCCACCCAAGAGGATGATGTTGACCGCGGTCTCCTTCAGGAGCTTGTCGCCCAGCTCCCTGAGAATATCCTTAGCCAGCTTCGTGACGGCCTTCGAAAGGCATGGGCGGCAAACCTCGCCACGGGTCCGCAGACTGCTACTACTGTCGCTGAGGACATCCTGCGGTCATCTTGGGCAGATATCCTTGGTCTCGAGGCCCATCAAATTGATACCGACGACAACTTTTTCCGCCTGGGCGGCGACTCAGTCCTAGCGATGAAGCTGGTGTCACGGCTCCGCATTCAGGGGCACGGCTTGACTGTTGCCGACATCTTCCAACACATGCGTCTCGGCGATGCGGCCGAGGTGCTCAAGGTTGACCAGTTCAAGGTCGCCGAAGAGAAGGTCGCGGCCAAGCCCACGCCTACTTACCAGCCGCTTTCGCTGTTAGGTGCGGCGGACAAGCCGCAGTTTGTGGCCGACAGCGTTCGCCCAAAGCTTGCCAACCCCGGTTGGACGATCCAAGACGCGTACCCGGTGACTGACTCTCAGGCACTCGACATCAAGGCCACCATCCAGCCGCCGCGGACCTCGATCCAGTACACCATGTTGTACGCCAACAACGGCGGCTTCGACCGGGCCAAACTGACACAAGCCTGCCACAACCTTGTGGCTGCCCACGAAATCCTGCGGACGGTCTTTGTCGAGCACGAGTCGACGTTCGTCCAGGTCGTTGTCAAGGAGCTGGATGTCCCGGTTGTCATCCGGCAGGCCGACACTGAGGACCTCGAGGAGTCAGGCCAGGCTCTTTGCGCGGCGCACGTGGACTCGGACGACTTCCGCCTAGGCGCCCCCTTCTTCCACATCTTTCTTCTCCAGGGCAAGGACAGCCAAGCCGAGTGCCTGATCCTCGGCCTCTCGCACGCCCAGTACGACGGTGTCTCCCTCCCGCTGCTCCTCCGCGACCTGGAGGCCCTCTACGCCGGCACCGCCATCACCCCCTCTGCCCCCTTCTCGAGCTACCTCTCCTACACTTTCACCGACAGCCCAGCCCGAACCGAAGCGCTCTCCTATTGGAACACCCTCCTCTCCGGTTCCGCTCTGTCCATCCTCCCCGGCCAGACCCCTGCGGAACTTCTTTCCACCACCGAAAAAGCCATCTTCCGCACCGCCGAACTCCCCGCGGCATGCCACCCCCCGCCGCCGGGCATCACCACCGCAACCCTCCTCGCAGCAGGCTGGGCCGTCGTCCTCGCGCGCCGCCTGCGCACCCCCGATGTCCTCTTCGGCGGCATCACCTCGGGCCGCGCAGTCACCGACAGCGACGACACCGCCGTTGTCATGGGTCCTTGCTACCAATTCACCCCTGTGCGCGTGCGCTTTGAGAGGACGTGGACGGCACGCGAGTTGCTGGCGGCGGTGCAGCAGCAGGCTGCTGAGTCGTTGGCGCATGATTTTGTGGGTGGGTTTGGGGCCGGCGGGAGGGATGGGTTTGTTAACTCGGTGGTACACCACCAGGATTGGGAGGAGTTTGAGAGCATGCCGTTTGCGGGTGGTGAGGTCAAGGTGGGGATTGCGAATCCGCATGGGGATGCGGCTAGGCCGGTCAAGCTGGTGTCGTATGTGAAGGAGGGGGTTATGCATGTTGGTGTGGTGGGTACTGCGGAGGATGGGGAGTTGGTTGATGGGGTGTTGAAGGAGTTGGCAGAGGTTGTGGGCGGATTGGTGACTGCTGAGGAAGCTGGAAGGGTAGTTTTGGATGAGCAGTCGTTCCAAATGGAGGAATGAGCCCAGCTGGGGTTTGTGTCCGTTTTTGTATTGGAGTTTACTTTACCCCTTTTTTGCTTTCCCCTTTTCATTTCCTTTCCCTTTCGTTTTCTCATCCCCATTTTAAACATATTCTTCCATTTGTTCCGGCGTCTGTTTTGCGTGCAGCTTCTTGTATTGGAGCATTGGTTATTCTTAACACTTAATTAATTGACTTGAAACTTAACGTTTTGCTCATTTCATCGAATCAATATACCAAACCAAGGTGATGAACAAGCACCTTCAAATCCTACAAATACAATACTCAAGATTGGTACATGAACAAGTCCTCCTCCGCCGTAAACGTTCCCATATCAATATCCAACATGTTGAAGACATCCAGTCCATTCATGGCCGAATCTTGGAAACACTCAAAGAAGGCGTCGTTGATCTCCAGACCATCGTCCACCGGCTGGAACGATAGCCCACCACCTGAGTCGGCAGGTATCTGGTCATCGCCTCCCCGTTGAGCTCCCCGGTAGCTGGAGGTGTTGTGGTTCCTCTGCTCTAGATTTGGGGCCAGCGGCCTCGCCTCCACTTGCCCGCCCTCGGCACCTCTGTCCTCTGCTGCTCTCGCCGTTCCAGCCCCCACGCCAGCGGCCACCTGAGCCGTCAACTCGGGCAGCAACTTCTCGCACCAGCCCACGGCTTGCATTCCCCGCATAGCACCCAGGCAGATCTCGAGCCCCTCACTCGCCGCTGCAGCCTGGTCGCGGCCCGCGTACAAATGCTTGGCCAACAGGAACACGTACGCCAAATCCTGGATGCACTGGCTGTCGAAGAGCACCAACGAGCTCAACAGATTATGATCGCGCATGCGGCGGACCATGTCGACAGCCTTCCTCGCGGCGTCGAGACACTGGGCCGACAGCTCCTCATACCGGTGCTTCTTTTCCCCCGAGAGTGCCCCTGGTCCGCCGCGGCGCGTGGCCGTGTACAGCAAGAATGGACGTTGGGCGTAGATGCGCGTGGTCCAGTACCGCAAGTGCAGAGCGGCAACGGCCCGACGGTGGGCAGGCGGCATGCCAGTGCTCCACGCGAGGTGTGGCGGCAGCTGGGTTAGCCACCCATCCAGATCCGAAAGGCACGCCGTGACGGCCGAGAAGGGTACCACCCGCCTCTCGGACAGCGCGGGCACCACGTACAGCGTATGCGAGACGCGCTTCTTGAGCTTGATCAGTGCTACGCAGGCTGCTTGATAGCCATGTGGCGTGGGCCGGCCGGGGTCCAGCACCGACTCGCACGCCGACGGGGTCTGGATGCCGGCGAGGTGGTCGACGATGGCGCACGGGTAGCCCAGCTGCACGGCGACTTCGTGGTCGAGGACATACAGCGTCCACCATAACCGGTGGACACGGGTGCGGGAGACCAGGTCCTGGTTGCTGAGCGCGATGTTGCGGTGCAGGCCCAACGAGTAGGCCATGCGCACCGCCATGCCAGTGATTAGGTAGGCTGTCACGGTGAAGCAGGCCGAGTGCAGTGCCAGCGACATCAGACTGAGCGCCCGCACCGCGTCCGTGTCGGCTTCGTCGCAGACCTGTAAACCCATGCTCTTGGCTAGGACGAGGTAGTCGTTTGACGACTTCTCGTCGTCGTTTCCGCGTCCCATGATCCCGCGTTCTTCTGCGGCTGAACAGATTGCAAAGACTGAGTACAGACTGCACAGCCAGCTGGAGCTGAACGTGTTGCAACCGCGGTCGCGGTCCGTGTATGTCCGATCCACCAGCGTGTAGAACTGCTCGGGAGAGTAGAACCAGTAAATGGACTGGATCTCGTCGAAGAATCGCATAGCGTAGCGTTGGCAGACATCGCGCGGGGGGAGGTAGATCCTGTCTCCCCGTCCGTCCACCGTGGGACTCGGTTCTGATGAGGCGGTTTCGGGCGTGGCTGGCGGTAACCTCGATCGTACCAGTGGCACCATCACCCTTGTGTCTGTGTCTCCGCGGAACTCGTTCCCGGCGGCGCTGATGTGGCTGCGGACCGGTGTTGCGGCCTGGGCGACGGCGTTGGCAAATCGGACGTACGAGTCGGCCCCGACATATCGGTAACTCCCTCGTGCATCAACTATCATGCACCCCAGCTCTTCCCGGAGGACTTCGCTTTCCTCCGTCTCGATGCCGCCTGCTGATACGCTGGAGGTGGTCGCTGTCGAGGGTTCCACCCCTTGTTCGATCTCGGCGATCATGGCCTTCATCGTCTTCAAGTCGAGCTCGACATCGGGTACAAAGTGCCGCAGCAGACGCATGCAGCACTGGTACTCCTGCTCAGACACGCGGTAGTAGGGCCGCCGTTGAGGACGTGACGTCGTCGAGCAGGTCCCCCCTATTGACGCGCAGTATCGACATGGCCCTCCCGCACCTGCGATCGGTCCCACTTAGCTTTCATCTTCTTGGGGGTAGCGGCGGAGGCTTACCAGTTTGGACACACTTGGTCTTTCTGGCCTTGCAGGCATCACAGCTCTGGCTCGCTCGCATCCGGGGCACCATCTTGGCGAGTGCCCCTATTCCGTGCGGGGTATTGCCGTAGCAACCCAGGGCTGGAGTAAACAGTCAGACGACGGCTTAGGTAGGACAAGGCGAACGGCGTCTCAGGGGCAAGCGTGGGTCTGACTGCGGAAAGGGAAGGCTGTTGTCCGAGGGATGTGGAGGAGAAAGAGAACTGAATGAGGAAGAGATTGGAGGTTGAGGCGTTACATCACTACAGCAGGCGGGAAAAGTTACCCGCCATCCGCTAGTCTCCGCAAGGAGCGCACGCCACCATTGAATCCTGCTCGTGTTATCGCATGCACTGCATCCGGAACATCCATGTGGAAAATTAGAAATCATGATTTCATTGGGTTACGACTTTGATGTTACAGACAGTTCGCAACTCCTCCTTCCTGGCAGGTATTTACTGCCGTGGCCTGCCGCATGCTGCTTCCAGCCCCTAAATTCGGGGGTACCCCACCAAACACACCAACACAACCACCATCTTTGTCCCCGGGTATATACATCGCCACTCTACAGCTTCCTCTCGTTAAACACGAGCTTCAGCGCCGGGATCTCAATGATAAAGTGATCCTTGGCATCATTCATCAGCGACTCGCCGTCCTCGCCCGGCGCGAACGCCACATCAAACCGCGTCAGCACCTTGACCACCAGGTTGCGGATCTCCACCAAGCTCAGCGCACGGCCAATGCAGCTGTAGGGGCCGAGACCGAACGACGCGAAGGCGTTCTTGTGCTTGATCATGTCGGGCTTGCTGTACCAGCGCTCGGGGACGAACTCCTCGGCGCGCTCGTAGCACGCCTCGGAGCGGCCCATGGTGCGCAGCGGGATGACGACGGTGGTGCCGCCGGGGATGTAGCGGCCGGCGATGGTCAGGCCCTCGGGCGGGGTCACGCGCGGGTAGCCGGACGGGATGGGCGGGTTCATGCGAAGGGTCTCGTGGATGACGCCGTTGAGGTGGACCGCCTTGGCGACGTCCTTGGCGTCGAGATGGTCGAGGCCCGAGGCGGCGAGGAGCGGCTCGAACTCGGCGCGCAGCTTGCGCACCTGCTCGGGGTACTTGGCGAGGTAGTAGAAGATGAAGGCGAGGGTGGAAGCAGTGGTGTCGGAGCCGCCGACGATGACGAGGCGGGCGTCGCCTCGCAGCCACTGGAAGTCGACGTCCTTCTTGTTGCTCTTCTCGTACGCGGCCAGGAGGTTCTCGAGGATGTCGGGCTTGGTGCTGCCGCGCTCGCGGCGCTTGGCGACCTGGTCCTCGACGAAGCGGATGAAGCGGCGCGGGCCCTGGGCGATGAACGGCATGCGGTGGAGGATGGGCGTGCTCCAGGGGATGGGCTGGAGCTGGGCGATGTCGGCCATGCCGGCCATCAGGAGATCCGGGATCCAGCGGTTGTCCTCGCGCTCAAGCATGTGGAACGACTCGCCGAGGCCCAGCTCGCCCATGGCGTCAAAGGCAAAGTACTTGAACCAGGTGCTCGCATCAACGGGGGCGCCGCGGAAAGCAGCGATCTGCTCGCAGAAGAGGTTCGAGAGAGGAGTGACGCGCTCCTCGTAGGCGACCAGGGCAGCGGGGGAGAAGGCCTTGTTGAAGTCCTTGCGGCGGAGCTCGTGGACCTTGAGGTTACGGGACGTGTGGAGGTTGACCAGCGGCAGACTGGTGTCGTACCAGGGCGACTTGGTGCAGCGGGAGCCAGAGCCCAGAATGGTCTGCACCGCCTCGGGAACGTTGACGGAGAGGTTGGCTGGGCCGGTGCGGACGATGTCGCCGTACTTCTCATGGAGCTTCGTCATCAGGCGGTAGTTGTCGCTCTTCTCCACCAGCAGCCAGCTGTGGTACATGTTGGTGAAGCGCGCGAGGAACGGGCCGTCGAACTTGCGGAGGGGATGGAAGATGCCGCGGTACAGCGCCATGCTGCCGTAGAGACCGCCGGCGTAGCATGCTGCCAGTGTCACCGTTTGCGCGGCGCTGGTAAGAAGCGGGAGGCTCAGGTAGTGGTAGAGCACAAAGGTGAGGACGGGAATCAGGGCGGCGTAGAAGACGGCGAGGTTGACGCCGTAGGTGTGGTGCTCGCCGTGGATGAACCAGCCAAGATGGGAAGCGATGCCGATGGCCCCGGCGGCAACGGCGGCCGTTTGGGCGGGGTTGGCATGCCAGTCAAGGCTGATGGGGAGAGGGAGGGCGGCGAGATTCGTTGCCATGGCCGGCAGGTCGAACCCCGTCGCGTTGCTGAACTGTGACATGGTGAGGAGCGGATGGGTTGGGGCCTTGACAAGCGACCATGAGGAGTAGCCAGAAAACGAAGGGGCGTGCGTTGGCTTGGCCAGAGATATATCACCAGATGCTCGGGCTGGAATGCCCTCCCGTCGTTGGATCGGCCGGACCTGAAGCGCTGAAGACAGCAGTCCCAAGGCCGAGCCAACCCCTCCTCCCGGCACGGAGGCTCCGGGGTCTGCCAACGTCGGCTGCTGACCTGCCGAGCCGCCATCGTGACCCCAAACTTGGCCTTGGCCGTCTATCCCATCGATCCGACGTGCTCTGAGGATCCGAGGCGGCGGGTCGAGGCTGACGTCCCCCTGCCCAACCCATCCCCATCCTCCATGAGGGCCTACCCCAAGTCAGGGCGGATCCCCCCCGCAGAGGATTGTGGGGAAGACTCCCTGTTGCCAATGAACACCCCTAAACACTGCCAGAAGTTGGAGATGAGGGCTGAATATACAGGGCCGACCCCTGACTAGCGCTGCCAATTGGCCTCTCACAAGCTCAGACTAGCTCCTCGGGGTCCAACAACAGCCTTCGGAACGATGTTTGCGACGGCGACTTGACCAGCACCTCAGCTAGCTCCTTCGCCCACCCTTGACCAGTCCCCCTGGTCCCCACTTCCCCACACGACCCAGAGGAACGGCTCTGGGGATCTGGGGATGCCAAAACTTGGGGAAACAACAGGGGGATGAGAAGGACGAGGCGGAGGGGAGGGCGCTGAGAAACATATATTATGCGGCCGCTTAGGAATGATGCCGCAGTCGTTCGATTTTTCTCTCGGTGTCGAACGAGTTTCCTCGCGCAGCTCCACCTCGCCCGCGACTCTTTCCGACCAATTTCCAGCATTCTGACAGACCCCGAACGCTCCTCCCCCACGCCTTCTGCCAACCTCTGTGGGACCATGGCGGAGACCACCAAGCCGGAGAGCGGCTCTGTGGAGCCCCGGGCTTCGGCATCGGGAGACGTCTCGGTCAAGACCGCCGACGCACCGAACAGCGAGTATCGCGGCGAGCGGGATGAATCCATCCGCGCCCATGCGCGATTCCTCTGGTTGACCCTGCTCGCCAGCGCGGCCGTGATCGAGTACGGCCTCGACCATGCCCTCGGCGCCTTTCAGGCCATGGTGGGCTTCCTCAAGGTGTTTGGCTACGAAGACCCGCGGGTGCCTGCCGGTTGGGTTCGTCATTCCCTTTGGTGGTGACTTGGGAACCCCAGGACCATGGCCGCGGCCAGATGCTAACTTTGACGTGTGTGTGCCAGAACATCGCCGCTGGTCCCCAGCAGATCATTGCCTCCTTCATGGTGCTCGGTGCCTTCATTGCCTGCTTCACCACGGGCCCGATGAGCACGTACTTCTCGCGGCGGTGGTCCATCCTCATCGGCGTGGTCCTGCTCGTCGTTTCGGTCACCATCATGATCGTCACCACGTCGCTGGGCGCTCTGTACTTCTCGAGACTCCTGATGGGATACGGCAACGGGCTTGTGATGACCTTCACAATGCTTTATGTCTCGGAAATGGCGCCTGCGAGCCAACGTGGTCTCTCCTATGGTATCACGTCTGGATGGATCACTACCGGCATGGCCATCGCAATGGTAACCCTAACCCTGCCCCTGACCCAACCCCTGACCCACCCCATCCCTCCTGACCACTCCCTCCCCCCTCGACCCCTTTGCGACTCCTTGCTGACCGTCCATGAACTACCAGCTCATTGCCAATGCCACCCAAGGCATCGAGAGCAGGCTCTGCTACCAGATCCCCCTCTACGTCCTGTACGCCATGCCCGTCGTGAGCTTCGCCTCGCTCCCATTCATGCCCGAGTCCCCCCGCTGGCTCCTCCTCAACGGCCGGGACGAGGAGGCCCTCAAGGCCCTGACCTGGATCCGCAATGGCGCATACGATGAGCTGGCTCTGCGGGCCGAGTTCGAGGAAATGCGCCTCAACGCCCTGCGCGACCTCGAGAACGAGTCGAAGTGGCTCGTCCTCGACCTCTTCCGCGGAACCAACCTTCGCCGCACCCTCCTCTCCGTCGGCGTCGGCCTCATCAATCCAGGGACTGGCGCCATGTTCGTGCTTAGCTACAACACTTATTTTTTTAAGGTCCTGCGCATCTCGAACCCGTTCAAGTGGAGCGTCTTGTTCCAGTGGATCGGCGTCGCCGGCATGTTCTGCGCCTGGTACGGCCTGAGCAAGTTCGGACGCCGCACCCTCCTCATCGCAGGTATCATCGGCTGCGGCAGCTCCATGCTGTTCCTCGGCGTCGTCTACTCCCTGTCTGTCAGCGCTGACGGATCCGCAATCTCGGCCGGCGTCGTCTTCCTCCTCTGCTGGTTCAACTTCTGGTTCAACGTCGGCCTGGCGCCGACCACCTACCTCGTCGCTGGCGAGCTGCCCTCCCAGAGCCTGCGCGCTTACACCGCTGGCCTCAGCACCGGCGCCGGCTTCGTCTTTGCCTGGCTTACCAACTTCACCACCCCCTACTTCATCAACCCGGCCGAGCTCAACTGGGGCGGCCGCTACGGCTACGTCTGGTTTGGCTCCACCGTCGTTGTCCTCGCCTTTGTTTACTTCTGCCTGCCCGAGGTCCAGGGCCGTTCGCTCGAGGAGATCGAGGAAATGTTCGACCTGCGCCTCCCCGCCAGGGACTTCCCGTCCTACGTGTCCCAGAACATGGTCATCGCCAGGCAGGCTGCCGAGAAGGATCTCTACGGCGGCGAGAAGCCTGGTGCGGTCCATGTGGAGGCGTCCACTAGGGTGTAAAGTCATTGACTGGGCTTGGCCAGGGGCTCACAGCTGCCCTGATGTGCATGCGTGTAACACGACTCCACCCGGCAGCTGAAGCATGAAGTAGCCCAGTCGCAGGCCGATATTTAGTCTAATTAGTTAGCTTCACGAATTCAACCTTCTCTTGAAGCCACCCCTAGTTGTTCCCCGTCAGCTCTGTTCCGTTGCCCGTGGCCAGGAAAACGAGATTTCCTGTTGGGCGGCTCTTGAGATTTCTCTTGTGACTTCTTTCGAGGCTTCCTTTGGGGTTTCTTTCGGGGTTTCTCGACGGAAGCCTTTCAACATTTCCGTGGACATTTCTATCGAGACTTCTGTCGATATTTTAGTCCATACTTCCTTTAAGATTTCCATCGAGATTTCCATTACAGTTTCCGGCGGGATTTCCCTCCAGATATCCATCCAGATTTCTACCGAGAATTCCATGGAGACTTCCCTCGACTTTCGTGTTGGAGTTTCCATCCAGATTTCTGTTAGAGCGACAATTGAGGTTTCGGTTGTGGTTTCTGTCATGAGCTATATCGAGATTTCCAGTGGGATTTCTAGTGAGACTTCCACCGGCGATTCTTCTCCATTTCCCCCAAAGCCCGAGCGCGAACAGGACCAGCCTTCCATTTTACATCAACGCCAGCTCTGCCCAGAGTCAACGTCAACGTCTCCCCTCTGCGATCGAGGGTTTGATTCAAGTCTACATCAATGTCGTCAAGCAGGCAACATCCAAGACCAGATAGCACCGGCCTGCGGTCTCGAACTTCATCGCGGAGATGTGATCCACAGCATTTGGCGCCACTGCCAGGCCACTCTCCCAGTACGGATGCAATGCCGCCTGGTGTCTTGCCCAAAGTTTCAGTTATGGGAAGAGACTAGCTCAACAAGGTTGCTATATCTGCGGGCGGAGCTTCAAACATATGAGCCTAAAGACCCGAGGACACTTCTTGGGTCCCCGGGTTTGCGGGATACTCTCTCTCTACTCTTTGTTCGAGGATCCTGAGTGGATGGCTGGCGGCCGTTGTATTGCATCCACCCGAGAACGGGGCATAACAACAGTCCGTTTCATCGGAAGGGGGCTCAGCTCGGTTTGTTATGTCTGCACCAAGCGAGCTCAGCGCGGAGTTGATCTTGCTGAATATGCCAACCGGCGTGGTCCATGCAAGCAATGCGGTACAGGAGAATGGTCGTCGAGAGGCGAGAGGTTGTTGCTTCTTGGGAGTGGACAAGCCCGTCGGTGCATCCATTGCTTCATGTACCGGATGCATGTCCGCGTGGAGCGGAACCCAGTGCTAAGCTATGTGTGACCCCTTTTCTGTTGTCACTTAGTCAGGCGCTGGCTCGATCCAAGGTGAATGACACAGTCTCGGCCGAACGGAATGGATGCGGTATCCAGAGCCAGGACCCGCAAACTGACAGATCCGGCAGCCTGCAAGCAGTTGGATCCGGCGTGGCCAGTATCGTCGATGCAAATCGTGCCGGGATCACATTTTCAAGCACCACTCACTCTGAACTACTCCCCCGGGAAAGGAACGGCTGCGGCAATTGTGGGAAAGCTGAGCCTCCGCTCGAGAGGTCGAGACGTTGGTATTTGGGGTTCTGAGACGATGCCGTACTGGCGTGGACTATCGGCGCCTCCACAATGGTGGAGAAACTGAAGCCACTGATCTCGGTCAATAATAGTTGCAAGAACGATGCGAAAGCTGAGCCTGACCTGGAAGATAAGAAGCAGCTGTACGCGTGGCGGAGACTTGGAGATACACGGCGGTGCCCCTAGTGCAGGGAGTAAAGGAGGTACCACAAGCAGGAGAGACCGAGAGACAGGTGTTAGTATGGTATTTGAAGACAGACTGAGTGTAGTATTTGATGCTAGGTTGATTGCTAACTGAAACCCGGCGCCCCACTACCCATCCCTCAGATGGTCTTGCTACCATCCCTCAGAATGTCTGCTACCTATCCCTTGGATTGTCGGCAAGTCCTTGGAGGCCAGTGCCTTGAACATATCAGCAGGTGCTTACGAGGGTGGTTATAACGTCGGCTTACCAGGTCAAAGCGGCTAGTTACGCTGGTTAACCGGAGCCCCCATGTGCGCCTGCATGGTACGGCAGATGCTCCTGACCAAGTCCATGTCCTTGAGTTGGATGGTGATGCGCTTCGCATGGATGCATGCAAGGTTTGTGGCTAGGGCTAATTAGCTAGCGATTCTGAGAGCGATCATGTGAATAACTTGCCGGTAAACAAGTCCGCGAGGTAGCTTTCAGCTGCCTCCATGAGCGCATAGAGTGCTGCAGGCTGGAGACGAAAATCTGCATGCAATTCATCCTGCAAGAGCTCCTTGCAAAGCCCTATCATTGGCTTGACCGGGAGAAGGAGATCGAGTTGCGACGGGCAGTAGCGGATCTCTCGGAGCAGACGCACTACAAGCGAAGATTAGCATCGGGGTCGATTGTGGATAGAGGAAACTTACGCTTAGGATTGACGCGTCGTCTAGCAGGCGCATTGCTCGAGACGAGATTGGCATTACCGGAGGGCGGATCAGCCACGATGACCCGTCTCGGAGGAAGGTATTTGAACTTCATGCGCTTCCTCGCTGTCTTGTAGTCCTTGACGATCTGCGTATTGCTGTTCGCGCTGAACGACGGCTTTGGCACTGGGAGTGGTGCAATGCCCTTGCCGCTGGTGCTGGGGTGCTTTCGCTGGTGCTTACCGGCCGGGTACGGCTTACCGGGACCCTTGCCGGCCGAGAGGCCCTTGCGACTCTTGCTCGCCATCTTGTTGGCGGACTGGATAGTTAGCTAGGCTGGCTAAATGAAAGAAGATCGAACGAGGGAGATCTGGAAAGATTTACCTACTTGCCACCTGAGATGACTTTCAGATATGCCTTCTGGTTGCAGTCATGGGAGGGGACGAGAGAGGAAAGTAGAAAGGCATCAACCGACCAGCATTTTTGGATTTCATATTCGAATGGTCGGCTAATCCTATTGAGGGTTAGCGCGCCTGCCTGTTTGGAGAATTGCCCAAGTTTTCCTTTGTTGTCCTAAATAGCTTCCTGCCATTCCCTCCATCTCTCCCCAAACACACACCCTGCACACTGCCCTCTCGCCGCCCTGTCCTCCCCCCGCCCCAACGCTCCTCTGCTTTCTCCGCGCCTACCAACCTTTTCGGACGGCCTTACAGCATCAGTCCAACACAAATATTCTGGTAACCAGCCCAGTAATCCTCTCACAAGATGCCGATTCGCAAGCACAAGGCTGAGGCCGAGCTCAGCCGCAACCACAATACTGCCAAGTCCCGGCGCCGCCGCGACAAGATGAACGAGGACCAACTTGAGGTTCATCGACAGCGCAGCCGACTGAATACTGCAGTGTCACGCAAAGTCAAGACTCTCAAGTCGACAGATGACTACCAAGCGGGAAACAAGGGACAACAGCAGCTCCTCGAGCAACGAGTTCGGGAGACGCTGGAACAAGAATTGTAAGTGACAACGAACATGAATGATGATCTGCTGCTAATATTCTACAGCAAAGCCGCCGGCACCTACTGGCGCGATACTGCAGACCGTCTTGGGGTTAACATCGGCGCTGCCCAACAAGATGCGACCTTGGGTGGCTCAAACACCACGGCCGACGACGCCACGGCCGACGACGATGAATGGGAAGACCCTACCGACCTGGGCCTCGGGCATGAGGATGAGATCGAGGAGCACGAAAATCAAGAAGTGCTCCGTACCATGGACACTGCCGGTTTCGCAGTTCGACACCTCGTCAGGATGGTCATGGGAATCCCAGTCGGTTCAGCAGACAAGATCTGGAAGCGTGAGATCAGCAAGGTAAGCTGCTCATTACGGGCATCTGTGGTCTCCATCTTATGCTTACCACGGCATAGGTCCTCCTCAAATATTTGTCTGCTCTGCCGCCTCCGGCTGTCCTTGACCGGCTCGTCAAGCTCGGGAAATCTGGCCAGCAAGTCTTGCGCAAGGCATTCCGCCGCCAAAAGCGCCGGGAGAGGACCAAGTTGGAGAGCCTGTCCCCCGAGGTAAGTACCTGGTGCTTACAGAGATGACTACTACAATACTAACGGGCTACACATCTAGGGGCAGCAATGGGCCGAATTCCAGCAGTGGAAGAGGGAGTGGCTTACCCGCATTGATGACATGTTTGTCATGTTGTACCTCCACAGGTACCACAGCTCGCGCCTCGACAACCTCGCCTACGCTACTTTCCTCAACCTCGTATCCCCGGTCATGTACGAATCGAATCCCCGATACCCCGGGTTTCTCTCGGAAGCCTTTCCGTGAGTCTTCATATCTGCTAGAGGGGCGGGTGGGGTTGTCAGCTAATGAAAGCAGGTTCCCTCGCCGATTGGTGCACCATAAGATGGTGTTCCTTGCAGCAGCGGCTCAGGCGGCACGCCGATACCACGAAGATTACGTGCCTGGTTGGACACCCGAGGACAGCAACAAGCTGCCTATCACCCAGTACTTCCCGGTACTCAAAGTGCCATGCCCGACACCTCCAGCTGCCGTGCTCTCTACGCCTTCACAGCGTGCGGTTTACTGCTGCCTCGCTGACACGACGGAAACTGTCACAAGCATTCCACGGAAGTCGAAGAGGTAGTGTAATCATCCCCGTTACCATTCGCTCACAGTAAACTGACAATATTCCAGTCTGGCCCTTATCCGCCGACGCCTTCGTCGTCGTCTTGCTCTCCATCTTACCGGACGGGGTAAGATACAGCAACGGAGACGCGAGCTGGATGGAAAGCACACGAGCTTCTTTGAACGGTTGTCCGTTTTTGCCAAGATCAGGGAAATCATGGGTTGGGGCACACGCGCGACGGGTGATGATTTCGGGTTCAATGAAGGGGACTGGGTTTGCATCCCGGGCCCCTACGTCGAGTCATCGCCCCCCTGGGAAGCTGACGAGGTTTTCGAGGCCGCATGTCCCGAACCCGTCCACCACCAGGCCGCCCTCAAGTTGCTTCTTCGGGAAACTCCAACGTTTCCGAGACTTCCTAGCGCCTAGAGAGCGTGGAAGTCGGATTACATGGACAACATGTAGTTGAACAGCAAACTCGCGGCTAGTTGCTAGGGCAGGGGGTTTAGTACGCCGTAGATAGTTGGACTTGCATGCCCGCGTCGGGGGGGTTTACTTGCAATCAAGAGTCTGGAGGGGCGAGATTTATGCCCCGAATCATGACACTCGTTTGACACTGCGAGTAAAATCGAACAACTGCGGGATGATTCCTAAGCGGCCGCATCATCTATGTTTCCTAGCATCCTCCCCTCTGCCTCGCCCATCTCATCCAATCGTCAATCCTCTGCCGGACCTTGTTTTCCGATCTCATGCACCATATTCCCATATCTGGATGTGTTGTTTAAGGGGACTCGGCAGTGGACCTGGGACAAAACGGGACTAATCCTGAATTGAACACAAGCTTTGACGCCGAGACAGTCCGCGCGGCGCGCACATGGCATTCGTTCGAGCCTCGCATTCATCAAGCCGATGGGTGCCGGGCGCCGAAGTGGGTCCAAACCAACAACCCGATCTAAGTCAGGGGGGAAAGGGAGGTTGTGGGCTTTGCGGGGAATCGACAGGCAACGATCCGATGCTTGTGACGAGACACGTTAGGCTCAGTATCCTTCCGAAAACATCTTCCGACCCATCTTCCAGGGGGGGACGAAGACTCCCGAAGCAAAAGCACCTGACCATGCCTTGCGTAACGCCCCGAGTGGGTTGCCGAGCCTCCTCCGGGTCCAGCACACCGAAATCCTCCCGGGAGGGGCCGGCACGGCCGTGAAGCCCCCGGCGGGGTTATATACGATGCTTCACTCTCGCCGGCTTGTCTTGCTTTCACGATCCATCTCCAAGCCACCGACCCCTTTTCTCCCTGTTGTCAGTTTGCAGTCCACCCTCGCACATCATGGCAGCCCTCGCCTTCCCCGAGTTCACGCTCTCCCACCTCGACGGCGAAAACGCCCTCGTCAACGTCATCCTCAAGCGCTGGGCGGACTCGTTGTCGGGGCAACCCACCGTCGAGGTCCTTCCGCCGGGCGTCGACGTCGACACATGGAAGGTCATCATCTCCAAGTTCCTCGAGATCCTCGGCGAGAAGGGCGTCATTCTCGGCGACGAGCACAAGCTCAACTACCTCGACATCTTCAGCTTGGCCGAGAATGAGAACGAGATCCGCGGCAGCCCCTGCGCGCTGCGGCCGACCACGGTCGAACAGATCCAGGCCATTCTGCGCGTTGCCAACGAGTTCAAGATCCCCGTCTGGACCGTGAGCAGGGGAAAGAACCTGGGTTATGGTGCGAATGCCGGCCGCATCAGGGTAAGCCTTCACCTTTCAACCCTTTATGGGGGCTAGGATGCTAACGCAGCTCAGGGGTCCGTCATCGTTGATCTCCAAAACATGGACAAGGTCCTCGAGATCAACGACAAGTACTCGTACTACACCGTCGAGCCCGGTGTTTCCTTCTTTAAGCTCTACGAGGCTATTCGCGAGCAAAAGAAGAACATCTGGTGCTCGGTGCCGGCTCTCGGCTGGGGCTCCGTCGTTGGCAACTCGCTCGATCGCGGCTGGGGCTACACCCCCAACGGCGACCACTCGAACCAGATCTGCGGCATCGAGGCTGTCCTCGCCGACGGCACCCTCGTCAGGACGGGCATGGGCGCCATCAACGAGTCCCTGTGGCCCCTCTTCCGTGGCGGCTACGGCCCCACGTACGACTCCATGTTCTCGCAGTCCAACTTCGGCATCGTCACCAAGATGACACTCTGGTCGTCGCCCGCCCCGCTCGGCTTCATGTCTTGCCACATCGCGGTGCCCAAGGAAACCGACCTCGTGCCCATGGTCGACATCTTCCGCGAGCTCCTCAAGCACGACGTCATCCAGAACCACCCCGTCATCGGCAACATCCTCCGCGAGCTCGGCAAGCGCGGCACGCGCTCCAAGTGGTACGACGGCAAGGGCGCTATCCCCGACTGGCGCCTGGAGGAGCTCGCCAAGGAGCACGGCCTGAGCTGGTGGGACGCCAATTTTGGCCTGTACGGGCCCCGCGAGATCATCGAAGTCAACTACAGGCGCTGCCAGGAGGCGTTCAAGGCGATCCCGGGCGCGCGGCTGCGCGGCAACACCTACTACCCCGACGCGTCCAAGGGCGAGCAGTACCTCGACGCGGCGACGGTGCCGTACGACGACAGCTGGATGCAGACCGGCGTGCCGTCCATGGCGCCGATCGTCTCCATCCAATACCGCGGCGTCGACGGCGGGCACATCTCCTTCTCCCCCATCGTCCCCGCCGACGGCCAGGCCGCCCTGGACTGGTACTACGAGGCCAAAAAGACCTGCGCCGAGTTCGGCTTCGACTTCATGGCCGGGCTGCACCTGTACCAGCGCCACCTCGCGCACCTCATCATGATCTACTTTGACCGGACAGACCAGGAGGACAAGACGGCGGCAAACGCACTCTTCGTCGAGCTCGTGAAGCGGGCGAGCGCCAACGGCTACGGCGAGTACCGCGCCCACATCGACCACATGGACCTGGTCGCCGGCGTGTACAACTTTGGCAAGGACCAAGAGGGGTCGAACGGCGTGCCGGCGCTGATGCGGCTGAACCAGAGGATCAAAGACGAGCTGGATCCCAATGGCATTCTGTCGCCCGGCAAGCAGGGCATCTGGCCGCAGAAGTACAGGGGGGAGGGCGAGAAGAACAGGTGAAGCGGTTGGAGGGTAATCGAGGGGCAGTGAAGATGGGCTTGTATATATCACGGTGCTTGGCCAGCAATGAAACGTTTCCAATTTTGCATGCATTTGTTTTCCAACAAGAGTAACGAGCGTGCCAAATTGCGAGTGAATGCGCGTGATGGGCGTGAAACAAACAGAGTGGGGGAGAGGACATGGAGCGGAGAGAAGCGAAGCGAAGAAGGAAACGCATTGGGAAAAGAAAAGGGAATGGGAATATGACATGGAGAACGAAGACGACACGGAAAACGAAGATGGTGGGGAGAAGAAAAGGTTACCTACTGGCAAGGAAGATAAAAGGAAGAGGGAAAGTGTATGGGAAAGGGGGGCGGAAAAGAAGATAGGAAAGAGGGAACGGAAGAGGGAATGAATACGGGAAGCTAAGATCGAGAGCAAGAGGGAGAACATCATCGTCACGCTACATCACACTGCAAGAGTATCTAGTCTTGCACACCAGGGTTGCTTGTTGCCAGATCAATTGAGTCTCTAAACTAAACTTTTATACTGCAATCCCAAGTTACCTCCCAACCCCTTTCCCATGCACCTTCGGTTATCCCTCACGTTACATCATTAGGTCGGAACTCATCACTCATCTTGCTGCTGAAATCATCGCTAGATGCCCGTCCATTCCGCTTACCGTCGGCTCCCACCCGCTTAAGCAACGCCAGCCAGCTTGAGCACATTGGGGTTGTTGCTGAACAGACCCTGGTTGGCATTGTACAGGAGGAAGACGGTCTTGCGGACGATTTCGCGCGTGTCATCGTCGAGCTGCTCCTCCGGCGGGCTGAGAACGGCCTCAAACGCGTTGATCAGCTGGGGCGTCAGCTGCTGCACGGTGGGCTCGTTGCTCTCGTCTATAACTGGTTAGTGAGGATCACGTCGGAGGAGACTCGGGGAACACTTACAAAGCTTGAGGATGCATTCATAGACTGGCGAGTTCTCGTCGTAGTCCTCCTTGAGTGGGAGCAGGCCGACCAAGGCGGGAAGGACCTCGCCGAGAGGGATTTGATCGGGATGAGACATGGTCAGGCGCGAGATGCAGCCGGCAGCGTTGTCCTTGATGCGAGCCTCCTGGACCTGGAGCATGGGCTCAAGCTTCTGCAGGATCGTGGAGTACTGAGGCAGATAGGTGTTGCTGTCGGTGGAGTTGAAAATGAGCTGGCCAGTGGCGTACGCGGCGTTGCTCTTGGTCTCCGGGTCTGTGTCGGAGAGACGCTTGATGAGAAGGTTGAGCAGCTTCGCGGTGTACGGCGTGACCGCCGACCCCATGTTGGCGGCGCATTCGGCAATGACGCCGACACCGGTGGAGCGCTCAATGTTCTCCGACTCGGCCCCAGCGAACTTGAGGATGGGCTTCTCGAAGATCTTCCAGAGCTCCGCAAAGCCGGGGCCAAGGGCGACGGCAAGCCCAATCACCACGTCGAGCGCCGTGTCGATGACGAGCCAGTCGTACTCAGAAGTACCTTCGACCTCCTGGTCCTCATCCTCGTCGCCGAGATCCTGCTGGCAAGGGTGGGAGCGAGTGATGAGGGTCGAGATGACAGTGACGACCTCCTTCATGAAGTCCTGCTGGGCCAGAATAGCGGGGCCGCAAGCCTTGAGCGTGGCGGCGACGTTGCGGTTGATCTCGGTGACGACGGACCTTGTACCAGACAGTTAGCCTCGGCTCCGAACAAACGCGGCTCGGTACAACAGATGATGGGATGTGCAGTCAGAAGTAGATATAAACGCTTTCTCAGCATCCGCATAAATGCGTTTGAGTGAGCTGGGTAATAACGCAAGGTGGTCATCATGCAAAGTGTGAATAGCAAAACAAAGAAAACACAAAACAACATACCGGTCAGCCTCCTCGTTCCAGAGAGCAACGGACGCCTTGGCAACAATCTCGCCGAGCTTCACCAGGGTGACGGTCGGGGTCTGCTTGAGGGGAAGACCAGGCTCCCAGTTGCTGCCGGTCTCCTGCTCCATCAGCTGCCAAACACGAGCGTATGACCTCCAGAGGGTGGCCACGGCAGCCTTGCGGCAGCCCTCGTACGAGTGCTCGGTAAGGGGGGAGATGCTCTCGACGGCCTTCTCGAGGTACTCGGTGATCTCCTGCGTGCCGCACGCATACGTGATGACATCGCCGAGGATCTCCATGGCGACCTCCTTCTCGAGGGCCTCGGGAGAGACGCCGAAATCCTCGTAGTCATCGTCATCCTCGTCGTCATCCATCCAGTCCTCGTCCTCCTCCTCGGTGTTCTTGATCTTGAGCTTCTTGCCGGCAGTGATGACCTCATTGTCGGTGCCGATGATGCCCTTCTCCTCCTCGCTGAGGGTGAGCTTGATCTCCTCCTCCTCGAGCTTCAGGCTCTCAAAGAGCCCAGTGAAGACGCCGGGAAGGAAGGGCGCAAAGTCCTTCTCGTACACCTTGGCGAGGGCGCTCCAGAGGATGAAGCTGCTCTCGCGGAGGCGCGAGTTGTCGAGTTGCAGAGCCTCCTCGCTGGACCGCATGAGGTCAACGACGAAGGGCTGGAAGGTCTGAGAACCGACGGCGGAGGCGATGCGGCCAACTGAGTCGCACACACCGCTGCGCAAGGCAAGCTCGTCCTCGGAGTCCTTGATGGTGAGGTACGCGCCGAGGGCGTGCATGGTCTGCTCAAAGTAGGGCTTGAAGTCCTCGCCAAGGCACTCGGCAATGGCACCGATGGCGCCGGAGGCGGCAACCTTGACCTTGTAGTCGTCGTGGGTGATGAGGACGCCGATGTTGCTGACGAGCTCGCCGGCATTCTGCTTCATGAACTCGGCGTCAAGCCCTTCAGACATGGCATCGAGGGCACCGCACACGGAGCGGATGATCTCGGTGTTCTTCTTGGCCAGCTTGGCGTCGGCGGTGGGGGTCATGGCAGCCTGCAGGTTCTTGACGAGGGCGGTGATGATGGGCTCGTTGAAGGCGACGAGCTCCTCGGCAATATCGCTGGCAAGGCGAGCAAGGCCGATGAGGGCGGTGTGCCTGACACCGGGGTCGGCGTCGTTCAGCAGGCCGAGAGCAAGCGGCATGATGGACTTGACTTGCGAGGCAATGAAGTCGGGGGCGCCCTCGACAACGGTGCCCAGGGCAAGGATGCCGGCCTTCCTGTAGCCGGGCTCGGTGGAGGTGGCGAACTTGGGAAGGGCATCGAGCAGGGGCACGATGACCTGGCGGGGAGGCAGGTCGCTCGCGAGCTGGTCGAGCAGGGCGAGGGCGGAGCGCGCGGGGCCCATGTCGTCCTCGTCCTCGTCATCGTCGATCTCGGTGAGGATGAGCAAGCTCTTCTGGGTGAGCTCCTGGCCCATGTCCTTCATCCCCTGGATCTTCATCCGGCGGTAGCGCACCGTCTGGGCCAGGAAGGCGAGGGCCTGGGCACGGACCTCATCCTCGGCCTGCTTGTTGGCGGCCAGGTCGATCATGAACTGGACGAGGTCCTTCAGGTACTTGCCGAGGAGAGCAGACTCGTAGGCGAGGAACTGCTGGAAGACCTCGAAGGCCTGGCCCGTCTTCTCGTCGTCGCCGGACTGGACAGCATCCTTGAGAACGTCGACCATGGGCGGGATGAGGGTCTGGAGGGCGGCGACGGACTCCTCGTCCTCGAGGGGCTCAAACATGAGCAGCATGGCGCCAATCGACATCATCGAGTTGATGCGCACGTCGGCGCTCTGGGGGTCGCGGAGGGTGTGGCCAAAAAGCTCAAGGAGCTTGGGCATGTGGTCGCCAAGGGCGGTCGGGTTCTCCTCCAGCAGGCTGAAGATGATGTACGAGCCGACCTCGCGCTGGGCGAGCTCGGTGCTGCTGGCAAGGGTGAAGAGGGCGGGGATCAGGTCGGGCCACTCGCCGTCCTCGAGGTCGAGGGCCGCGATGGAGGCAACGAGACGGGCGTTGGCGTGGCGGGCACGCGGCGTCTGCTCGTTCATGGTCGCCTGGACGAGGTGCTGGCGCACGGCGGGCTTCTGCTCCTTGGGGGTCTTCTCCCAGTGCTTGATGGCCAGGCGGGCGGCCTGGACGGCAGCCTGGTGCCGCACGTTGACATCTTGGTGGCTCGCGACGATCTCGATGAGCAGGAGGAGAGACTCGGGGTGCGAGTAGTAGGTCTTTTGAAGCTCGGCAGTCACTGCCTTGATTTTTTGTGTGTCGGCTGGAGGGAGAGGCAGAGAGTCAGCATTGAGTTGGGGGGGTCGAGGGGGTGCTGCGAGGCGCGTCGAGCGGGGAAGCAAGCTGAGACAACGCCCAACAGTGCAACCCAGAGAACTCGCCGAGCAGCGCGAACTGCCAGCGGGGCACCGGGAATGGAAATGATGACTTACGGACCTGCGTCTCCTGAAGGAGCGCTGCCAACCTTTGTTGATCCATGGTCTGGACGCTTTCGACGCAAATCGAAACGGGGTATCACAAAAAAAAGGAAAAAGAAAAAAGGGAGGGGATGGGTTGGGTTGGCTGGTTGGGAAGCTGCGCCCGGAGGGGAGAGGAAAATTTTGGCTTTTCTACTGGTAAATTTCCCAGGTGGAACTGATAAGAGATTATCTAGCCTGATATCGCTGCGGGGCAACGAGCAGGCGGGGCAATCCTGCACACCGCCTTGTCGGGTTAGGCTTGGGCTGGACTTCAGGGTTGGGGTTAAGTGTGATCATTTTTTGGCCATTCTTTTTCGATTCAGGCGCGACCATTTTCTGCGCAACGCGTCTCGGACTTCAACACCCAAGGAGACCACGCGGCACCGCCGCCAAGTTGGACCCTAACTTCCCGCAATTTAGTCCACCGACATCGACGGACGGAAGCCGCGTTGTCAAAACTGCAGTCAATTAAGCACATGTCCAAGACATCGAAAATGTTCAAAGCCCTCACCCAGCCCAAAGGCCCCAAACACCTTACGGCGCCGGGCTATACAACTGCTGCCCATTCTTCTTAAACCCACTGATCACCCCCTGCCCCGACGCCCCGACCATCCACTTCGCAAACGCGGCCGCCGTCTCCGGGTTGGGCGCCTTCTTGCCGATGAGCAAGTGCGCCGGGTTGAGCAGCGGGTCGTCGGCCTCGTCGGTCGACGCCTTGTAGATGGTCGTCTTGCTCGTCAGGTTGGCCGGCAGCGAGAGGAACGTGCCGCGGTCCGTGAGCGTGTACTCGTCGAGGAGGATGGCGGCCGTCAGGGCTTGGATCGGGAAGGTGATGTACTGGTGGTACCAGGTTGAGTAGGCTGTTGCCCAGGGGACCTGTGGTGGTGTTAGTGAGATGCGTTGGGGGTTGGTATGAGATCCGGGGAGGGTTCTCACCTGGCCGATGCTGATCCACAGGAACGACTCCTTGATGTTGGTCGCCGACTTGTCGTACCGGCTCAGGAACCGCACAGGGGGGGTCGAGTTGGCAGCCTCGGCCGTCTCGTGTAAGTCTGAGAAGATGGTGTAAACATCGGACGCGTTGGAGATGTTGGCTAGGTTCGACGGCGGGCCGACGATGAGGAAGTGGTCGCGCCACGCGTAGTAGTCGGGCGACAGCGCGATCCCCTGCTCGATGGCGATCTTCTCCGCGGCCGGGCTGTACGTAACGGCGACGTCGATGAGGCCAGCCTTGAGGTTGTTGATACTGTAGGTCGTGTCGCTCTGGTACCACGCGACGCGGAAGGGGTCGGACCCGTTGTTGACGCTTTCGTCGATGAACGCGTCGGCAAGAGCTGTGTCCATGGTCAGCCGCGGACCCTCAACCTTTTATGCCATGCTACAGGTCTAAATTACCTTTGATCAGCCCGCTCTGTCCAGCGCCCCCGTTCCCGATGCCGAGGAGGATCGGGCCCCCACTGCCGTAGCCGCCATCGTAGACGGC
>FTEL01007412.1_pt1 | contig 24197 bp, 16 predicted proteins | sample 1658911 | NCBI WGS metagenome assembly FTEL01 (sample SAMEA3914869, study PRJEB12502) | metagenome | biome: forest; material: soil | place: USA | collected 2012-03-12 | depth 0.1 m
GCGGGGGGTGTGGCCGCGCGGGCGAGGTGCACTGCAGTGAGCGTCTCGGGGATGGTCTCGGGCTTGGGCGTGCTGCGGATGCTTGCTTGAATGCGGTGCAGGACGTTGTCAAAGTCGACGCCGCTTTGGCGGTGCTGAGCGGGGACGAAGGAGGGTGCCGCCCCCAAGACTCGTTCCTGGGTAAGGAGGAAGAAGGAGCCGTCGCGGACTTTGGTGCGGACGAGGTTCCAGCGTGCGCGAGCCGGGTTGCGTTCCAGCTCTGGCTGGCAGACCTTGAGGCGCGCGAGCTTGGAGTAGTAGACCTCGAGGCGCTTTGCCATGCGCTCGAGGGTCTGTAGCAGGAAGGTCGAGAGGATGGCGAGATCCTGGTTCTCGTTTCGGCTTCCCATGGAGGCGATGCTGTCAAAGGCGTCCATGCCATGGCACGCCTCCTCGCGGATGTCTTCGAGGAGCTCGATATCCAGCTCGACGCTCTTGGCCGCGTAGTTGAAGATACCTCGCTCGGCGAAGCGGATATTGCTGCTGCTCTCGCACACGAATCGACCGACGAGAGCCACCTCCTGGGAGATGGCAACCGCGTCTTGCGAGGTCTTGGCTCGAGCAATGATGCCGAGCACGTCCGGCAGCCGCATGTCGGTGCCTGAAACAGCTGCGTCGGCGAGGGAGAAGGAGAGCTTGAGCACGAGTTCTTGGAGTGTGGGTCCGAAGAGGGCAGAGAAGCCGCCTTTGAGGAGGCGAGACTGGTAGTCTGTTGATGGGTCAGCGAGTGAACATTATGGAGGCAGGGGATCAGAGACCCAACAGAAGATACGTACCGTAGAACATGCGCACCCCCAACCCGACATTGGGCAGATGCTCGCGCGACCACAGATTCTCCGAACCCCTAAGATATTTCTCACTCGTCCCATCATCGCTCGCACCCAGGATCTCGTACATCTCGAATTGGTGCGCCACCAGTGTCTCAACCGTCGTACGGAGGTAAGCCGCCCACAGGTCGTACAAGTTCGACAGCTCGGGCCTGCCGTGGTAGTCCGGCTTGGGCGTAAACTGCGCGACAAAGTACTTGGTCAGGAGGCTGCTGACTTCGGGGTTGTTGGTGTGCGCGAGGTTGTCGAACGTCTTGGAACAGTCGACACCGGCGTTGGACTGGATGATGATGGTGCCGCCGGGGTGCATCGGGACGAAGTCGGTCACGTCGTAAGCGCGGCCGTGGACGCCGATCCACATGCGGCCGCGGGGGCGATGGCCGGTGTTTCGCGCCAACTGGGACAGGGGGATCGTGGGAAGGTTGCATGGCAGGGGCTTCGGGGACATGAAGACATCGATCATGAGGCGGCGTTCGGCGAGGGCTTTGTTGAGGATCACGTCCGCCGCCTCCACGCTCGAGCTGCAGTGGTTGTAGATGGCCTTGCGGAGGCCGCTCATGACGGAGTCGAAGACCGCGACTGAGCCGCAAATGTAGAGATAGCCGCCCAGGCCACCTTGTTTCTTGGACATGACGAGCTCCGAGACGGTGGCGGCCTGTTCCACGATCAACGAGTCGATGTACCGAGGCGGCATTTCCTTCTCGACCAGGTCTCTGGATCGCCGGTCGTATACCAGACCTCGTGAGTCGCGGGAGAAGGCAACGTGGACCTCCATCAACCCGACGTCAACGAGGTCGCGGAGCTCCTGCTCGTAGCAGAACTTCTCGCGGCTCTGCACACCGAGGTACAGGATGTCGCGCCCGGCGGCGTTGTTGTGAGACGCCTGTCGGGCCTGCCAGAAGCTCCTGAACGGGGCGATACCACTCCCTCCAGCGAAGTAGGCGCACGGGGCTGCCCTGTCGATGGGCAGCTGGAAGTTGAGGGGTCGAGAAACGCCAATGAGGATATCCTCATCGGCCTCGATCAGCTCGTCGTTGGACGAGAGAAACGGGTTGAAGAACCCGCTCCCGACGCCGGCACACATCACCTCGGTGTTGCCTGCGAATGTCGAGCAGAGCTTGTACTCTGCCCGAGAGATGGTCAAATCGACGGTTGTGGGCAGAAGCTCCCAAGAGCAGTTGGAGATGGAGTAGGTCCTGGGAACCTCGACAGGGACTAAGTCGGCCAGCCAGGAGAGGTCGCCGCCAAGGTCGAACGCCCGGTCCCAGATGTGTGGGTTGGTGTCCGTGACAGCGGCCTGGAGGAGGTCACCGAGGGTCCCACGGACTGGCCATTCTGTTGTAGCCAGGACCTGTAACACCGTGTTGGATGAGGCGCGGAGCAGATCATGAACCTTGAGGGCCAACTCTTTTGTGATGGGGGCCAGATGACCGCGCCTCAAGATACCCCGCACGGTCAGTTGTGGGGTGGATGTGTGCCGGACAGATCCGATGTGCCTGGCAAAACGCTCCCATTGGGGGTTCAAGGCCACGCGGTAGTCGAGGTACTCGGCAAGACCCAGAGCAGCAGCCACCTTTGCGCACTCCCCCAGGCTATTCAAAGGCATCACGGCCAACCGATCGCCCGGCTGGAAGGTGATTCCAGTATCGTGGAGATCCAGAGTGACCATGGCGACGGAGCGGTTCGGGTCAGAGTCGACAAAGGACCTGTTGAGGACACGAGACTTGTACCGACATTCCTGGAAGCTGCCGCGCATTTCGTGGGGCTCGACCATGTCGTTCATGTTGCCGCGGTGTGGTTCCAGACGCTCCTTCATGGCTTCGGAGAACTGCCGATGTGTCTCCTCCCAGGGTTTGGCGTTGGGATCCGACACTCCGGACAGGCCGTTTGTCTCGGTCCGGCCCGTCTTGCTCGCGATTTCCAGGATTCCAAAGACCTTGTACCGGTGCGTGCCCATGAAGCCGCGCTCGCCTGCGTACGCCTCGATGATGCCGTCGAGAACACCCATGAGTCGTCGGTCGCCAGACTGTTTGACGAACTCGGGGATGCTGTAGTGGTACTCGATGGCGGCAATGAATGCTCTCCAGTTTGACGGCAGCCAAGCACGGAGGTGGACGCCCTCCTTGCCAAGGAACGACTCGTATCGCTTGCGGCCCAAGAAGGCGTCCATGATGAGGAACGGGGGGAACTGGAGACCAGAGAAGGCGGGGACACGCTTGCTGAGAGGCGAGCTGAACAGGCCCCATCGCTTCCACAGATGGCCGGGGACAAAGTTCTCTCCCGAGTTGGGGTTGGTGTTGATGGAGTGGAAGGCGTTGGGCATGCGCTCGAGGATTTCCTTTAACCGGACCATCTCCCGGAGGAGACCCTCGACGTTCCGGTTCATGACGTGTTCCTGGCATGCGGCGATGGCATCGGGGCCATGTTGGAATGAGGCTGGTGTTTGTCAGTGTAAGCGCCATCGTAAGCACCCAGGAGGGAGATTCCGGATACCCACCTGATGTGTCTGCGCACCCCTTCTGAAACGCCATTTCGGTCCTCTCTCCAAACACGGGCCAGCGCATATCCATGTTGTCAAACCTGCCAACATACGGATAAATCGACGTCGGGTTCCTGAGCCTCATGTTGAAGGACGACTGGTCAAAGAAAGTGAGGTGGGGAATGGCGCGGCCGAGACGGCGCGAGACCTGCCAGTACGGCAGCGCAATGCACCGCGGGATGCCCACGAGCTCCTCCCCAAGGTCATCGCCCATCTCACAGACCGGCCGATACCGAGAGGGGTTCACTGTGACGCCCTCGTGTCCGTCGTTCTTTTCCTCGTAGCGGTAGATGGAGCAGAGCATGCCCAAGGCGACAACGGCGGCCCACAATGCCCGGTCGGGGATGATATCGTCGGTACCTTGGACAAGGGGGAGGGCGACGACCGACTCCCTGACTCGGCCGCGCGAGACGCATCCCGGCATCCGCTCGCAAAGGTCGGACCAGATCCTCCCCGGCGAGTTTGCCAGTGCCCCGGGTGCTTCGTTGTAGTCGGGAGGGCAGCAGCCATGTTCGGAACTGAGGTAACCGTCCTTCCACCCTGTCCTTGACCCGATCTCCTCGGCTCGGATCATGACTTGGCGGGCTGGGGCGCCGAGGGCCACGGCGAGAAGGTCGTGCTCGGCAGCGTTGAGAGTGTCGATGTTCTTCATGGTGCCGATCTCCTTTGTCGAGGGGATATTCGAGTAGAGGATCTCGTTGATGGACTTGCGTTCCCTGCAAGGTTGTTAGAGGCTGAACACATCGAACATGACAAAGACCGAGAAGCTTACCTCATCCTCAACCATTCTTCAGCATCAACTCCCCTCGGAACCTGATCCGTTGTCAGCACTTGGTATTTCTTTCTTCGTTCCTTTTCTCTTCCTCCTCCTTCTTTTTCTTTTCAGTCCCTCCTCCCCAGACTGAGGAGTTTCCCGTCCCCTTTCCCTCCCCATTTCTCTCCCCGTTTCTCTCCCCTCGACAGGTCCCGGCCGTTGGATCGGGGAAGCAACGTACATCAAAAGCAGCATGGATGTCGCCCGGTTGGGTATACCCTGAAAACGAACAACCACGAGGGCCCATTCGGCTGCTGGCCCGGCTGTGGCCGGCGACCGATCCGGCTGGACACTGCCCGCCCCCGGCCATGCCGGATACCGGACAAGAAGCGATTGACATTATGAATGGAAGTGCGCCCGGCGCAGTCAAGCAAAGACGCGGGTATTAGAAACTAAGTATTCGGAAATAGGGAATTATCAAAAGGCCGCCAGGGCTGGGAAGGGGGCCGCCAGGGCAAGTGTTGAAGAAGTGACGAGCAGTCAAGGCACGTTGGGCCGGAATCGCGACATGCTACAGTCCAGACAGAGGGAGGAGGGTGGAAGCAGCACGTGCAGAGTGGTGATGGGGACAGGCCCGTGGGATATACCGGCGGCAACACAAACGAGGCCGTCATGGCAGTGGGTGCGCCAAGCAAAAGGGGCGACCCCAGGTGGCAGCATCGCGCAACCACCACGGCGTCATGGACCCTGGATGCCCCCGGACCTAAAATTAGGCCCCCGTCGCTTAAAGACCGCACGGGATTCCGGACGGTGCGTTACGTACGAGCAGTAAGCTTAACGGCGGCCGTGTTTCTCCAATCGGGGAATGGCCCGAGCAGAGGCGAGAGCGAGTCTGGGTTCGGGGCGACCATGATTCGACGGCGATTCGCAGCCCGACGGCGCTGAAACGGCCCATCGACCCATCCGCCCGACGGAGGAGATGCGACGAAAAGAAAGACAAGGTTAAGGTTGTCGAGTTTCACGTCCCGCGCGCAGGGATGGGCCGCATTCTGGTTCGTCTCGCTGGTCCGTGGGTCTCTTGTGAGGGCTGCCGCGAGGGTTGTTTGAAGCAAGCGAGGCAAGGTTCTGAAAACGCCGAGTCGTGGGGAGCTGGGGATGGTGGAGTTGCTTGGCAGGCAGCAGGCTTGGGGGGGGGCCAATCAGGCTTCGCAAGCTGTCAATGAAAGGGGCAACCCTCCATGCTGAGACACTCACCGCACGTCAAGGCGCTGTCAGGGCCTGCCATCCATCTCCACAGCGCCACCACCCGTCCGGCCTGCAGGGCTGAAAGTCGTCGTCATCTGAAGACGGGCGGTCCGAATCGGGCCCGTGTTGTGGTTGAGACCAGACTGACATGGCCCGAGAGGGTTGGTGGATTTTAGTGTGTATTCTATTCCGTACTCTCCAAGATAGTCCTGGCTGACGCTTACACTGATCCCAGTAAGGTTTTGAGGAGAGAGCCTGACCAGGTCGAGGTTGTCTAAATCAAGATGTTTCTACCCTTGAGCTACAAACGTTCATATTGAGACACTTGGAAACGTACTCATCGTTCATGATATGTCTGCGAGATGCTGGGCACCACGATCATGAGTTCACGCACGGATCTACAGAGCATACCTGGGCGCCAGGCATCACTCCATGCCCGCTGCAAGCACACAGGCTGCGAGGCATGCATCACCCGCCGTCCATGTTGTGCACACTCACGGATCGCCCGCGGAGATAATTCTGCAAAACAAAAAACCAGGAGATGATCTGCGCAGCACTTACATCTCGTCCAATGGAACGAACTTGGCGTGCACCAGAAGTTCGGCCAAGCCGCCAAGGTGTTCCAGATCGCTGGGAGCATGAAGCGGCTCCCTGACCACCACCACCGCCCACATCCCGTGATGCATTATTCGCGCGGGCAAAACCAGGGCACGAAAGCAGAGGAACGAACTCGTCACATTACCAGGATCCAGCGCTAAGAACTATCCAAAGCCCCAGGTCCCCCGCTACCACTTCACCATCACCCCTTTCCCCGCTATCCAATCCACCCCCTTTCTCACTGGGTATTATGCAACCGCCAACAACCACAACATCCCCCAATTTTATCCCACGACCAACAAAAACAAACCTAAAACACCATACCCTTGACCTGCTGGATCTTGGACACGTTAATGTTGCGGATCAACAACGCGCCCGCAAACGTCAGCACCATGAACGACGTGCCCGCCGCCAACATCCGGGTCTGGCCGTAGCCATACGCCTGCTGGATAGCGCGGCGCTCGGGGCTGCCGACCTCATACGCCAGCTGCGCAGTCAGATCACCATAGATGGAGTCAATATCCGGCAGCGCCGACTCGGGCAGATACCGCTCGAGAGCAGAGCGGAAGGTGTTGGTCCAGACGGCGCCCGAGATGGTGCCGCCGATGGCGCCGCCCGTGGTGCCGACGACGTAGAGCAGGGCGAGGGCCACGGCGATGTGCTGGTGGTCGACGGCAGCCAGGATGGCGACCTGCTGGATGATGATGAAGATGCTGCCGCCGATGGAGATGAAGACCTCGCACATGATGAGGTAGCCGACGGATTGGTCGGGGCGGCGGAAGTAGATCATCAGGCCCTGCGCGAGGATGTACAGCGGCACGGCGATGTACAGCAGCCACTTGAAGTAGCCCGTCTTGCGGATCAGGAAGCCGACGATGAGCAGGAGCACGCCGGAGACGACACCAAAGGTGTTGTCAACATAGCCGGCCTCGGCCACGCCCAGGTTGTTGACGACCTGCAGGAAGGAGCTGAAGTAGTACGCCCAGCAGTAGTACGAGACCTGGTAGGACGAGCCGAGCAGGCAGGTGCCGAGGACGGTGCGGTCCGACAACAGGCTGAAGTTGAACATGGGCACGGGCGCGAGCAGCCACTCGTAGGCGATGAAGGCGCAGAAGACGACGAAGCCGACCACGATCATGGCGATGATGTAGCCCGAGCTCCAGCCGTTGGGGGCCTCGCCCGCGAGGGTGAAGGGGAGGAGGAAGACGGTCAGGCCAGCGGAGAAGAGGAACACTCCAAGGGCTGGATAGAAGGGTTAACCCTGTGTTTTGTGGCCCGGTCAGGGGGTATCAACAACTCACCATCAAACTCAATGGTGTAGTGCCAGACGCTCTGCAGCCAGGTCCGGTCGCTGCCCTTCTCGGTGATGACGCCATCCTTCTTAGCCTTGGCCAGGTTGAACTTGAGCACAAAGTACAGGGGCGAGGCGACGACGGGGAAGATGATGGCAAAGGCACCGAAGCCCCACCGCCAGTTGATGTGCTCGAGGAAGTCCTCGGCGGCCTTGGGACCGGCGAAAGCGGTGATGATGTAGGGCGAGGAGGTGAAGGCGTACGCCAGACCTCGGTTCTTGAGCTTGGAGGAATCGGCCGTGATGACATCGACGCAGAAGGTCATGCCGCTGAAGCCGAGGCTGTAGAAGACCTGGTGGGAAGTTCAATTGTCAGCGTCAAGGCCATGGTTGAAGTCCATCAAGGGTAACGTACATAGGCAGCGCAGAAGGTGGCCAGGTTCTGGCAGGCAGCCATGAGGATCAGGCCCAGGGTCGCAAACGAGGCCATAATCAGGAAGCCCTCAGCACGGCCCCACAGATCGAGGATCTTGGACAGGGGGATGAAGCAGGCGGCCGAGATGGAGTTGGCGACGACATAGATGACATTGAGCAGCGAATGGGACTCGAAGTCGCTCGTGACGTAGGGGAGCAAGCTGCCGAGAATGGCAGACTGAAAGGCATTGACGAGGTACAGCAACCAAATGCTGTTGCGCGATGGTGGTTAGCATCCGTCTCGGTACCAGTTGAGCCGAAGCGCGGAAGGGGGCAGAAAGGCCGCAACATACTTGATGAAGACGCCGATCAGGGTGGCCTTGGACCACGAAAGGGTCACTGCCTCGACCTGCTGGACACCGCGCTGGAGATCGTCATCGGGATGGTCGGGGTCGGACGAGACGGCGGCCTCGTCGACGGCGATCTCCTTCTCCGTCTTCTCACCGGCGGGCTGGTCGGCGGGGGCGGGGGCCTTCGCGTCCTCCCCGCGGCCAAAGGCAGCCTTGATGTTGGACAGAACCGCCATTGTTGGGAGCAGGTGGCTCTGATGGAGTGGCAGACATGAACCGACAAGACGTGATCAAGGCGGAACGAGGCGAGACAGGCAATCTCAACACCGCAACCACAAGTCAGAGCTGTGCGGTCCTCGGGAGCATGCACAGAGGAGGTGGGATGGGAATGTCGGAGCAACTGCGGCTTCTTGAACAGCGTGGTACCGCGCTCTTGTTTAGGGTTGCAGCTGGGCCCCTGTCGCTCCGAGCTCAGTGGACAATGGCATGGCGGCCCCCCTCAGCTCGCAAGGTCCCCGCGCGTGACAACGCCATCACAGCCATCTGATAAGATTAGATGGGCTGGGCGGGCACTGGGCGAGGGCTGGGCGAACTGGGCGAGGAATGGGCGGACTGGGCGAGGACTGGGCATTGGACTGGGCGAAAACACAGGGTCCTTGGCTGATCCAGGGTTTCCCCGACATCGGGCGCTGCGGGCGGCTAGCGGGGTGCGTGGTGGTGATGGTTGAGCATGGGTGCGGGCAGGGTGCGGATGTGTGATCATGGGTGTTGGTGTGGGGTGGATGGGATGATGGTGTGGATGGTGTGGTTGAGGGAGGAAAAGGCCCAAGGGCAGTGAGGGGCAGGCAAGAGGGCAGGTGTACACTGTGTGGCAGGACTGCGAGTTGGTACTGTGGGGAGCACGCGTCGCATCCTGGCGCCTCGCGTTTTTCTCACAGCGATGGCGCCTTGTGCGACGCTGGTTGGCTCCTGCCATCTCTTGTCCCGCATTGGCGTCTTCTCTGCCTTCTTGGATTTTTCTTGTTTTTTTCTCTTCTCTTCTGCAGAATCCACCAACGCCCCCAGTCAACGCACACCTCACCACCCCAACCACGCCACCATGCCGCACCAAGCCCGAGGCCGGCCCCGCACTTGGCTGCACGATGCTGGGTTGGGGCTCCTTGTGTCGGAATGCGCCGGGGTTTGGATCTAATCAATCCATCAGATTAGATCAGAGTTTTCACGACCCCAGCGCTCCCTCGCTTAGCGCGTCCTCGGATTCGACACGCGGCTCCCACCCAGCGTCGACATCAGGCAATGCGCACACCCAACGCACGGCAAATTTTTCGATAGTTTTCTTGGCCGCTTGGCTTTTGTTCTCACCTGGGCAGACATGTGCTCATTCGATGCAACGCTGGATATCCATTCTCGTGCTCAGACAGATTCTACAGCTTCGAGTCCCGCCATTGGGGCCCTCGTTTTTCCACAAACGCCTGGATGCCCTCGCGAAAGTTGGCCCCCTCCCGCAGCCGAGGATACCAGTCCCGCTCCAAAGCCGTCACGGCCCCCTCGACGCTGCCGTCCTCCCATGCCATGCGCACCCCCACCCGCCCAACAATCAGCGCATCCGGGCTGTTTCGGCACATCTCCTGCGCGACCTCGAGGGCGACCCGCGCAACATCGCCGCTAACCCGGTTCACATCCCCCTTGCTGCCCTCCTCCACCTCCACCAACCTCGTCACGAGGCCCCACTCGGCGAGCACCCTGCCGTCCACGCTCCGCCCCGTCAGCACCAGGTCCATGGTGCGCTGCAGACCGAGCGTGCGGGTCAGGCGCGGCAGACACCCCGCCACGGCCACGATGCCCCGTTTGGCCTCGGGCAGCGAGAAGGTGGCCGACGACGCCGCCACCACCACGTCGCAGTTGGCCACCATCTCGAAGCCCCCGCCCATGCAGAGCCCGTTGACCGCCGCGATGATGGGCTTCTTGCCGCTCCGCCGGGGGAGGCCCGCCAGCCCGGGCGCCTCCATCGAGTTGACCACGCCCGTCCGGTTCATCTCGTTCCACTCTGTCGGGTTGCGCGTGTCATGTTAGAGAGAGGGCTTTCCACCTCCAGAACCACTGCGCCACCGCGAGGATGAATGCACATACCGTGGAGATCCGCCCCCGTGCAGAACGCCCGCCCCACGCCCGTGATGATGCCAACCCACAGAGTCTCATCTTGGTCCAGCTGCTCCCAGATCTGCGCGATCTCGCGGCTCGTCGCCTTGTCGATGCAGTTGAGCTTGTCGGGCCTGTTGATCGTGACCTGCAGGATGTGCTCGCCCGGGTAAGACACCTCAAAGTGCTTGAAGCGGACTGGTTGGCGAGTTGACGACATTGTGGAACGCAAGGCAATTGGTAGGCGGTAGGGTGGTAAGGCGGCGGCACGAAACCTCCGCTGGCCCTCGCTTTTCCTCCATGTTTTCTTATATTCGTCGGCTCATTCAGGGGTGGCCTTGGGGCAGACCTCCGTTCCCCTTGGGGCCAACACGGCCGGGCCTATCAGCCCCCGTCCCCGCGTGTCCACCCACCATGCATGCGACATCGGGACCACCCAATGCTGCCCGGACGGTAGGGGAATCCTGGGAGGGGACAATGCCGAATTGACCTTAATTCTTGCCGGGCATCTCGGTTCACCCTCACCCTACCGAGGCCTGCCGCGTCCTTCTTGAGTTCCAGCGCGTCTCCCACAGCGTCACTCACATTTTGTTGACATCTCTACGCCACTCCAGAGCCCTGACGTTGATCACAATGGCACCAACACTCACACCCTCGCCCAACTACCCCCCGGTGAAGCTGCCGCACCCCTTCCTGACGTCATACCGAGTGCGCATCGCGGCCAACACAACACCAGCCAAGCTCGTCCTGACATTGGACGAGCGCCAGCCCGAAGATGGCCGTCCCCTGAAGGAGCCCCTCCACCTCGACACCCTCTCCTGGCTTGACCTCACGAACCCCCCCAAGGATGCGTGCCCGCCGCCACACGACAACAGCCCCTGGGCGCGCGCCCGCCGCAGCCACTCGACCGAGTTCAGCTGGTCTGGACCCGCCGTCCCCCCGATGGGCCCCGTCTGGAACGTCATCCACGCCATCTACCTCGCCCACCCGACGTGCGAATACTTCCGGCTGAGCCTGGCCGGCCCGGAGAAGGAGATCCTGCGGGACGGGCTCCTCGCCACGGGCCTGGCCATCGAGCACCCCAAGCCGCGGTGGGACGCCCGCAGCGCTCCGGCCGGCACAAAACTCCCCGTGGCGAGCGGCGACGGCGAGCTGCTGATCCTGCGGAGCTCCTTCTGGCAGGGCGCTGCCTCCCCCATGGGCCCCCGGCCGATCTGGGCCGTCGGCGACGGCACCGACAGCCACCTGCGCCTGTCGCTCGACGCCTACCCCGTCATGCCCGAGCACTTCCAAATCACCAACCGGTTCCCCGAGGGCGAGCCCGTCTTCACGCGGCACCCGACGCGCCGGCCCAAGCCGCGCCCGGGGTCGATCATCTACAGCCGTTACATCCCGGAGCTCGACCAGCACTTTTCGCTCGAGGCCGTGGATTGGCAGAACCAGGAGCACCTGGAGCTGTTCAACAAGTGGCAGAACGACCCGCGCGTCGCGGCCGGGTGGAACGAGACGGGCACGCTGGACGAGCACAGGGAGTACCTGCGCAAGCTGCATGTGGATCCGCATGTGCTGTGTTTGTTTGGGCGGTTTGATAAGTCGCGGTTTTCGTACTACGAGCTGTACTGGGCAAAGGTAGGCCCTCCCCTTCCATCACCCCGTCCGTCCTTCCGGCTGGACACTAACAGCCTTTATCCAGGAGGACCACTGCGGCGCACACTTCGAGGCGGGCCACTACGACCGCGGGCGGCACTCGCTGGTGGGCGACGCGTCGTTCCGCGGGCCGCAGCGCGTCAACGCGTGGTACTCGAGCTGCATCCACTACTGCTTCCTCGACGACCCGCGCACGGCCAACGTGGTGGGCGAGCCGCGCGCGACGGGCGCCACCATCCTGTCGTACGAGAACTCGCAGGGCCTGACAGTCGGCTCGTACATCGACCTCGGTCACAAGCGGTCGGTGCACTCGGTGTGCAGCAGGCAGAAGTGGTTCCAGTTGAGCCCGCTGTTTTGGGACGGGCGGGAGAAGCCGCTCGAGTGCTCGGATCGGGCGGCGTGGAATGCGAAGTTGTAGACTCTCAAGTGTGTAGTTCGTTGGGGTTAAGCTGTAATACGAGTGTCGCGAGCATCCCTACAGTTCTGGCTATTCCTACGAGTCATTCCCTCAAGTAGACTTGCTTCTTGGCCTTGGGAACTTCTTTGCCTCACATCTCCCGTGAGCCACAAGCCGAGGACGCGGTGCCAAGCTTGCAACACGCGAAGCACCTCTCTCGGTTCCCATTTCAGCGCCGCCGTCACCCTCGGGGGAACAAGGAGCCGAGGACAACCGGCCATGCGGATGAGCGGTCTGGGCAAGTGTTTCGCCATCCGGATACGTCCCTTGTCCATGGCAAGCTGCGGGAGTTGCAACGCCGGCCGGGATACATTCGGGTTGCAGGCGCCCCACGGCCCACGGAGATGTGTGGAGTCGGGGGGGAGAAGTCTGAAGTCTGAACTTCACCCCTCCCCCCTGTCTCCGTCCACCCCTCCCCCCCTCGCCCCGATCCACCCCATCCACCTGCCGCATTGCGACACAAGCCGGTACCTCACCCGATGTCGGCAATATCCACCCTAAGCCGTTTCTGGCTGTCTCTTTTACACCCATGGTCCAATGTCAACCCCAAGGAGGGAAGCACACGGAAGTGACACCGATCTTCGACCTGAGCCGGCATCAGGACGACCAGACCAACAATACAGTTCGAAGCCGAGGGGGGGAGAGAGACAACAAACGAACCGCCGCCATGAAGTTCGTCAGCACATTCGCGGGCTATGTCCGCATGCTCTTGGTCGCCAGCCCGCCCAGGAAGGACCTGTGCATGCTGGCCACGGCCATCGTCAGCTCCATTGCCTCGGGCGTCCCGTTCCCGCTCATCGGTATCTTCTTCGGCCAGCTGCTCAACGACTTCAACGAGGTGTCATGCGTGGAAGAAGCCACCTCGAGCGCCTCGGCGGAGGACACCTCGGGCTACCAGTCCGGCGTCAACGACAAGATCCTCATGATCGTCTACCTCGCCATCGCGCAGTTCGTCACCATCTACGCCCACCTCACCTGCTGGAGCCTGTACGGCTCGCGCCTGGCCCAGCGTCTGCGCGAGCGCTACCTCGAGAACCTTCTCCGGCAGGAACCGTCATACTTTGATGGCCTGCCCGCGGGTGAGGTGGCCTCCCGCCTGAGCGCGGATATCCAGACCATTCGCTCGGGCACGTCCGAGAAGGTCGGGATTTGCTTGTCGAGTGTGTCGTTCTTTGTTACGGCATACATTGTGGCGTTTATCAAGAACGCCGAGCTGGCTGGGATGCTCATCTCGTTGGTGCCGGCGTACTTTCTCATGTCGTTTGTCGGGAGCCACTACATTGAGAAGTATGCTGGCCTCATGACGGATCATGCTGCAGCCGCTGCGTCTATCGCGTCCGAGGCGCTGTCCAACATTGTTGTTGTCCAGGCTTTTGGGGCTAGTTCGCGACTTGAGGGCAAGTTTGCTGAGGCGCTGTCTGCGTCCAAGCGTGAGGGCCTGAAGAAGGCCACGGCGGTCGGCATCCAGTCTGGTGTGCTGTACTTTGTGGCCTACTCCGCCAATGGTCTCGCCTTCTGGCAGGGCAGTCGTCGCATCGCGGAGGCGGTGGGCAAGGAGTCAGGTGGCACCACCGTCGGTTCCACGTTTACCGTCATCTTTATCTTGATCGAGGGTAAGCCAACGCCGAACCCCTTTTCGGTTGAGACCACCATTAACAAACTCCCGTGTCAACAGCCACTCTCCTCCTCAGCCAAGTCGCCCCCTTCACGCACCTATTCATCGCCGCTGTCGCTTCCTTCCGCAAGCTCGACGAGGAGATCAACCGCGAGTCCCTGATCGACGGAACCGCCACCTCAGGTATCTCGCTTACACCACCTCAAGGAGGCGCCGGACTCGGGTTCCAGCTCGAAGGCGTCTCTTTCTCATACCCCTCCCGGCCCGAGGTCACCGTCCTCGACAAAGTCGACATCAACATCCCAGCCTCCAAGCACACAGCCATCGTGGGCCTCTCCGGCAGCGGCAAGTCCACCATCGCCGGTCTGGTAACAAGACTCTACGACCCCACCGGCGGACGCGTTCTCTTTGCAGGCCACGACCTCCGCGACGCCAACGTCCGCGAGCTACGCAGCCTGGTCAGCCTGGTCCAGCAAGAACCCTCGCTCCTCGACCGCTCCCTACTCGAAAACATCGCCCACGGCCTGATCAACTCCACCAACCCCGCCCACGCACACCTCAAAGCCACCCTCCTCGGCCCCGGGCTCGCAGACACCGCTGCCAAAGTCCGCGCCGGCACCGACCTCGCCACCGCAGCCGCCTCCCAAACCCCCGAAATCGCCGAGATCATCACCCTCGTGCAACACGCCGCCGAACTCGCCGACGCGCATGGCTTCATCACCCGCCTGCACCACGGCTACGGGACCGTGGTCGGCTCGGCCGGGCGCCTCATCAGCGGCGGTCAGAAGCAGCGCGTGGCGCTGGCGCGGGCACTGGTCAAGGACCCCGCGGTGCTGGTGCTGGACGAGGCGACGGCGGCGCTCGACTCGCGCAGCGAGGAGCGCATCCAGCGCGCGATCGGGAACATTTCGGCGGGGAGGACGATGTTGACCATTGCGCATCGGTTGTCGACGATTACGGCGGCGGATAATATTATTGTTATGCATAAGGGGGTGGTGGTTGAGGAGGGGGATCATGCGGCGTTGATGGCGCGGGATGGGACGTATGCGGAGATGGTAAGGTTGCAGACCATGGGGCCGGGGGATGGGGCGAAGGGGAAGGGGGCGGAGAAGGGGCGGACGGTGGAGGGTGCTGGTGGGAAGGAGGAGGGGGTTGGAGAGGAGGTGGATATTGCTAGCAGCAGCATGACTTCGTTGCACAGCGAAGGTGACAAGGGGCCCGTGGAGGAGACGAAGGCGAGGACGTCAGAGTCAGGAGACGAGGAGACCCCGGCTTCCCCTTCAACCAGCGAGGAAGACGAGCCCGAGGCTGAGACGCCGTACAAGTCCCTGTGGGCGCTGCTCAAGGGATACGCGCCAGCTGTCCGCCCGCACCTCCTCGTCATCGCGCTCGCCCTGATCGGCTCCATCATCGTCGGCGGTGCCTTCTCAGGCGAGGCCGTCATCTTCGGCAACACGGTCGAGAGCCTCAACGTGTGCCGCAGCCCCGACAGCATCCGGTCGAGCGGCAACTTCTTCGGTCTCATGTTCTTCGTCCTCGCCATCATCGAGCTGTTCGCCAACGCCGTCAGCTGGACCGGGTTCGGCTGGGTGACGGAGCGCATCGTCTACTCGGTTCGCGTGCTCTCCTTCCGCGCGCTGTTCGAGCAGGACATGCAGTGGCACCAGTCCGCCGGCCGCACTCCCGCGGTGCTCCTCTCATATATCACCCGCGATGGCAACGCCCTGGCCGGGCTCAGCGGCTCCGTCATCGGCACCCTGCTCTCCATCACCGCCAACCTCATCGCAGCCATCATCCTGACGCACATCATCTCGTGGCGCATCGCGCTCGTGTGCCTGTCACTGGTCCCCCTCCTCCTCGGCGCCGGCCTGCTCGAGCTGCACGTGCTGGGCCGCTTCGAGGAGCGCCACGAGAGCGCCTGGGCGCGCTCCGTCGACATCGGCACCGAGGCCGTCGCGTCCATCCGCACCGTTGCTGCCCTCTCGCTCGAAGAAGACACTCTAGCAGCCTACCGGCGGTCTCTGAGCGGGCCGCGCCGCGAGACGGTGCGCGTCACGGCTGCCGCGAGTCTGTGCCAGGCGGCGACGTACTTCTTGGGCAACTGCGTCAACGCGCTGGCGTACTGGTGGGGCGGGAAGCAGATCATTGCTGGGAACGTCACGACGGCGCAGTTCCTGATCGTGGTGTTTTCCCTGCTTGTCAGCGCCCTGCTGTGGAGTCAGATGTTTGCCCTGGCCCCTGAGCTGTCGAGCGCCCGCGCCGCCATGGCCCGTATCCTGGGCCTGATCGAGATCGGCTCAGACGGGATGCAGGGACACCCTCCTGCTCCCGGAACTTCGGTCGGCACTTCTCCCTCCAAGCCGGACCCGGCCTCAGAAGAAAAGACGCTCGACCGCGCCAGCGAGAAGGCCTCCGCCCCCGCCAGCGTCCAGTTCCGCGACGTCCACTTCTCGTACCCAGCCCGGCCCGACGCGTCCGTCCTGCGCGGCTTGACGATCGACATCCGCCCGGGCAGCTTCTGCGCCCTGGTCGGACCCAGCGGAGCGGGCAAATCAACCATCATCTCCCTCGTCGAGCGCCTCTACACCCCGCAGTCCGGCGCGGTCCTCATCGACGGCGCCGACGTCACCCGCACGCGCGACACGGCCTTCCGCGACGCCGTCGCCCTCGTCCCGCAGGAGAGCATGCTCTTCGAGGGCAGCATCGCGTTCAACGTCGGGCTGGGGGCGCCGCCGGGGCGGGAGGCCACGCGCGAGGAGATCGTCGAGGCGTGCAAGCTGGCCAACATCCACGACGTCGTCGAGGCGCTGCCGGAGGGGTACGAGACGCTGTGCGGGCCGAACGGTGCGCGGTTTTCGGGCGGGCAGAAGCAGCGGCTGTCGATCGCGCGCGCGTTGGTGCGGAAGCCGCGGTTGTTGATCCTGGACGAGCCGACGAGTGCGCTGGATGCTGAGTCGGAGAGGTTGTTGCAGGAGGGGCTGGATAGGGCGGCCGCGGGGATTACGGTGATTGCTATTGCGCATCGGCTGCGGACGATCCGCAAGGCGGATTGCATCTTTTGGATCGAGGATGGCAAGTGCGGCGACTCGGGGACGCATGAGGAGCTGTTGGAAAAGTCGGCTGGGTACAGGGCGAATGTGATGCACCAGACGGTGGCCGAGTGAGCACGGAGACAGGATTCAAGGGTTGGGGGAAAGGCGTTTTGGGTCATGAATTTATTGGGTTTAAAACAACGCGGAAGGGGATATCTCGCAGAAGAGGCAAACGCATTTGATGCAGGTAGCAGCCGCCAACAATATAAGAAGAACAACGAGATCATGCAAAGTAATCGCCTTTGAGATCATGCTCCGGCCCCCCAGCAATACAGCTTTGATTAGGCGTTTAAAACCTCAAAAAACGAACAGCAACCGAATGACAACCGCCAAAATAATTATATATACAGCCATCCCCGCCCCGACTTGCAGGCGCCATGCGCCGTCCGGCTCCTCCAGCTCCCAGCCCGGGCCCAGGGCCGCCCAACCTCGGGCCTCTCCTCCTTCACCTTCCCCATCCGTCACGGTCATCGACGCAAGGCCATCTGGATGTAGGTAATCAGCGTCTTGTTGAGTCGGTACATGATACACTTTGGCGGCATAGCTTACTCTCTTCATCCGCCCCGCCCCCCAAGCGCGTCCAGTCGGTGGTGGCGGTGGTGGCGGTGTCGGCGGCGGCGGCAGCAGCGGAGGGCGCACCAGATCCATTTGGCGGGGTGGTGGTGGGCGTCGCCGCGGCGGGCGTTGCGGCGGCGGGCGTCGGGGTCGCGGTCGGGGTCGCGGCACAGCCGCAACGGGGCGCCTCGGCGGCCGGTGGTGGTAGCCGGGCCTGGGCCCGCCGGTACTTGAATCGGATTTCGCTGAAGCCCAATAATATCAGCAAAGTGGCCTGCGGCATCCCAAACGCCGTGCTGTAGGTGCCCCGGAACAACTCATAGGCCCGGAATCCGCATCCTTTTTATCCCCCTTGTTGTTGGCGGGGGGATGCACCGCAGGGGCCGAGAGAAGAGCGCGGCAGCGGCGGCGGACAAACGTTGCAAAGGGGGCCGGGGCGGCAAAACGGCGCGGCAAAAGGGGCCAAGGCAAAACGACGACATCCGGGTTACGAGTCTGACGGCCGAGAAGAGCAAGGGAAGAAGAGACGGAAGAAGCGCAGACCTGGGCGCAAGATGATAAACATCTCGCTGTGTCGTGCTGCCTCCTTCCCGATTCACTGTGAGCCCTTTCCCGACATGAACTTGCCCCATGATGCCAGACACGAGCGGCAACTGCGTTTAACTAGCCCGACAGGAATAGGATCGCAATAATGGAAAGCGCCCGAGCTGTCTTGTCGTGGCTCGGACCAAGAACCGTGCCGGTCTCTACCTAGACCAAAGCGCGTACTCGGGCCTTCACGTTGCCGCAGTGCCAGTGCCTACGTATAAGTAGGCGCGACTCCCAGACCTCGACGCAAGTTTTGTGCCCACAGGAGCACTGAGCTGTTGTTTTCTTCGCCGTTGCTGTTGCCATTACTGGGTCTCTTCCCCACTTGCTTATGCCTGAAGCCTCCCCACCCTTCACTTTCAACTCCTCTTTCCTCGCTTCCAGTTAGCCAGAGAGGGACTTCCTGTTTGGGGCAGAAACCATGCCACCCCACCATTAAGACAGCGATGACACCAACCCTCCTGCCTACGAGACCCTCGTCACAGTGACTGCCTCGGCAGCCACGACGCCAAAATTTAGCCGCCCCGAGGGAGCCATCGACGGCCCAACGCGGCACGAGCCCTTCCGGTCCTACGACTGGGAAGCGTCTTCATCAGACCCCAAACGGGGGCGGGTGAGCCTGTGGATGAGGCCCCACCACCCGTCCAAGTCTCCCACCCCCTGGTTTGCCGACCTCGCTGTCTCGTGCAGGGACCTGGCCCGCCTCATGCGAGAGGGCTTCTTCTGGTCGCCCGACAGCATCGTGCCGGAGGAGGGTTACACGTTGCCCGACACCGTCCCGCACATGGCGTCCAAGGGGTTCAAAGCCGCTCGCGTCTGGCGCCTGATCGACAGGCAACAGCGCGCGGGGGAGGCGACGCCCTTGTGGATTGGCTGGCTCACCGTGGACTTTCGGGACCTTGCACTCCTCAGCACCTTTCGAATCCAGGACCTGTCGGTGGACATGATCTCGATGGCATCGGCCAGGAATGCAAAGGGCAAGGTGGTCTATGACTTCTCGCGCTACGTGCCCGAACGCTGCGTCAACTACATCTACGACGACATGCCTCTGCGGGGCTGGTGGCCGTATCCGAGGTTGGACGACGACCAGACTGCTCCAGGGAAGAACGAGGAGGATGGAGAGTTGGGGGTCGGGGAATGAAGAGCCAGTGGGGCATGGGAATTCAGAGGAACATGAGAAGTCGGAGGATGCGGAGCCGGAAAGAGTTTTGTTCGGGGGCCGGAGATGACGAGATGCAGTAGATTCGTTCTGATGCCCTCGGCTTCTCGCTGCGTCACCAAGCGGGCTGGCTGGCTTGGATATGAGAGACAAGAATGTCCACAGTTAGGAACGCTGCCATGTTCAGATTTATTCCAGAACTCCTCAGGCTGACCCACGAGTTGATTCCTTCCATTCTCACCCGGAAGATAAACAGAGACAGGGGAATCAAGAAGAATATCACAAGAATAGCAACGGAAGTCAGATGATAAATATCAAGAGAAATCTCAAGGGAAGGAAGCAAAGAAGAGTAGAAACATGAAATAGAACGCTAAGGAAATGGCAATGGAATTGTTACTCGCAATGCCAAGATGAAGGGGCCAGGAAACGTCGATAATAACTATATGACACGTAATGTATGGATGGGCACAGGAATGGTGATGCATGTGTCTGTGGATGTGTGGTGGTGCGTGTCGTCGTGGTGTGGTGGTGTGTGGGAGGAAAAGGCAGTGGGCTGGCTGGCTGGAAGATATGGTGGGGGCAGGGCACCTGCCCCACCCAACATAATGCCCCTGTTCAAGGAAGCTTCCTCGTCCGTGTCCGTGTCTGACTCCCGTCCCCTACCGTCCAGCCTTGGGCTGAAGCCTCGGCTGTCCCACCCGGCGTGATGCATGCCCGTGGACAGGGAACGCCCGCCCCCCACACCCTGGAGTCTATTGTTCAGTGGGCGTTTCCAGCGGCCATCTCCGAATGCTTGTCTGGTGCGTTCAGCCCTGTCATCCTCGTCAACTTTCGGGGTTGTGACGGCATGAGCCAGAGGAAACACGGTCAACGGGTCCCCGTCGTCGTCGCCGAAAACCACAATCGGAGTGCTGACCAGCTGATGATGGAAAAACTGCTGAGACACGCCGGGGGGCCCGAGATCTCGTGCCGCGACTGCCATAGCATCCCCATACAGTTCAAGGGGAATGCCTGAGCCTTGTCGTTGAGATTGGCTGGACTGGCGGATCCTCACCCTGGCCCGGGGATCAATGTGGTGAATGTATCCCTTTACCGAGGCTGGCGATCCTCTCCAAGACGTCGACCTGGCGGGTGGAGGGTTTTATGTTCTTCTGAGCAGGTGGTCTCGAGACACAGACAAGTTCCCGCGACGAATTTTGCAAGAGCTGACGCAGCGCCGCTGCGAAGGCCGCCATGTCGTGTCTGAAGTCCCCGTCGTTTGGGAGGTCTTGGGCCCTCCTCCGGACTGGTAAACTCCTGGCCAGGGAACCACCAATCGTGTCGAACGAGGAGTTTGAAGAGAACAGGTGGCTACTGAGACAGTGCCAGATTCACACGCGTACGAGGGCGTCGCGGTACTCTGGAAGCCCAAACTCCCAGAGGCGGGGGCAACAGGCGACGACTGCTTGAATACCCCCAGGAACACGGCCTCAGATCTCCCCAGGTGCGGAGATCGAAGGCGCGAATCTCTCTTGTCCCTATCACCACATCGTGAACCAGCGGCGCCCAGCGTTCGCGGAGCAGGTCCCCTCGTCCCTGAAGCGGCACACTGGGGTGAGTTGTTGGCGTGAGCTTCACGGGCAGTTTGTTACAGGGCATGGCGGACTGCCTGGAGCTTGCGGAGCGATGTGTTGCTAGACCGATCACCGTCAGGGCGGTGGCGGAACGGGCCGGAGGTTACATAGCAACCGCCGACGGCTATTTGGGGTCGGCAAAATGCGGAGTGGAGTGTCGTTGCCCCTGTCTTTTCTCGTAGACCAGCATGTCCTCCGCGTTATAGGCCCACATCCTCGAGACCTTGTCCACCGAAAGGCCCTCGAACCGAAACGCCGATAGCTGTTCGAGGTCCGCAAACTCGACCGTAAGCCAGCCAATCCACAAGGTCATCGTTTCTCCCTCGCGCTCCTCCCTGTCGACAAGCCGCCAGACACGCTAGACGTTGAGACCCAAGGCCGGCCGGTCCGGCTCGAGTTGATCCGTCATGTAGCCCTCTTCTGGGACGATGTTGTGGGAAGACCAGAAGAAGCCCCCCCGCATGAGGCGGGCCACGTCCTTGCAGGCGAGGGAGACGCTGGCAAACCACGGGGGGCCGGGTTCAGAGCGGTGGTGGTCGTGGGTTATCCACATGGCGAGTGTCCCGAATTCCGGGCCACATGGAGTGGTTTCCCAGTTGTAGGCACGGAAGGGCTCGTGTTGACCTAAGTCGGTGCTGGTTTCTCCGGAGCTGGTGGTGTCGGTGTCGGGCTTTGAGAGCTCCTCCAGCGCCATGGCAGCAAGCTCTGAGGGAGCTTCGACGGCCTCGAGGGCCTCGAGACTCTCGTAGGGAGGCGGGGGGTCCGCATCTTCGCTGGTGCCTTCGCCATCCGGATAAGCAGTGTTGTCGCTGGTGCCATCGGCCGCAGGCGGTTGTGCGTAAGGTGTCATGGTTGCTGCAAAGCCGATCCTGATATCGATATCTCGTTGTTTGGGTCAGAGGGGTGGGGACGGGCATGGCAACAAATCTGAGAAGGAAAAGAGAGAGTCTCCCGAAAAGGTCCGGGAGTCACGGCAACCAGCGCTGTGGCGGAGGCAGGCACAGCTGCATGGGATAATTGGATCCCTTCCAGCATTTCCCTTCAAGGACTTTTGATGTTGCTGTTTCGCTGCCTGTGCCAGCCCTGAGCCTCTCTGCCTCGAGGAAGGGTGAAAACGCAACTGGCCATGCCGACCGCGTGAGTTGCCCTAAGATACATCAACCGATAAGACGGAACACTGGGAATTCCGGCTGATATTCTGGCTTCAGCAACATCCAGTTCACACGGGCCTCCATGCCCGAGGCCCCGGCAGCCGATGAGCCCCACGGTCCGTGTGCCGCGCGCCCGGCCCCCGCGACCAGCCCTCGCCCCGGGCGCCAGGCGGTCGGTTCGACAACCGAGCGGATGGCTGGGGTATGATTTACGGGGGGCGGGGCACTACCCCGTTGTGTGTGGTGGCTTTGGTGTTGGGGGTGGTCAGCTAGCGATCTAAGACGCGATTGGGTGTACCTTACTTACCTTTGCTTGTTGTTACTGTTCTTGTTTTTTCTTCCTCCTTGCTTGTTCCTCTTATTTTCTCTTGCTCCTCCTTCTGTTGGTTTCATTTTGGTTCTTGTTGATTTTCGCTTTCTTTACTCCTACTTTCTTTATCTTGTTTCTCTGCTGCTTTTCCTCTTCTCTTTCATCTTTTTTACTATATCTTGTCTTTCGTCATGGTAGTTTTCACCTTCTAATGCCCTCAACTCTTAGTTTTCTCAAGAGACACATTACCATGCGATACTTTGTACATCCTGTATATGCCATATCGTCATTTCGTGGCAGTTACAATAATCGCTGCCACGGGGCTCAGAGTATTCAGTAACAGAATTCAGCTCGGCAAGGCGCTTTCAATCACCGAGCTCAAACACATTGCCGCCTGGACTCTCTTACTCTTCCTCTATCTAACGCCAGCTTCTAGCTGCAGCCAATACCGCAACCACCACAACACACACACGACCAGTCCAATCTTGGTCCCTAGATTGCTTTGCCACTCTATAGCATTGGATGTGGAACTCAGGTTGACGCCAGCAAGTTTCATGGGAGCATCGCGTCCATAATTCAAGACGTTGCTGAAGGCGGAAAGTGGTGCAGCAACTACCACTCGGAGCGGTCGAACACAGGACAAGCAGGATGGAGAAATGCATGCAGGGAGGCAGAATAATATCGCTCTCGGGCAACCAACCCGTTTCTCGCCTTCCATATCCTGAGGTAGTGGGGCTCGCGTCGGGAAGGTGTGTGGAGGAGGGACAAGGCGAGGTTAAGCAGCCATCAAGGGGCACAAGGGATCCTGCGGACGAGTATCGAAGCAGTGTTCGGCAAAAGGAGTGTGGCGAGGTAAGGTTGTCACCCCCCTCTCGACCCTCGTCTGGTGGCGGACGGCCACGAGGAGGGGTCGGGGGGTAAGGGGCAGGGGAAGGGCCAGCAAAAAGGGGAAGGAGTGACCAACAGCTGTTGAGCAAAAGAGATGGTCAACCTGAGTTGATACTCGCATTGGACGAGCTGGGAATCGAACCCAGGACCTTTCGCAGAAGGGAAGGTATGCTAAGCGAACGCTCTACCAACTGAGCCACACGCCCGATCGTTGCTTGTTGTTAAGGAGGAAGGGGCAAGGCGTGTTGTTGAGTGCGGCCGCTGAGTTTTCAGGGGCTGGAGCCCTAAGGTGTCTTTTTTTTTTTTTTGTCGCGGGCCAGGGCGGAGCGGAGCGGAGGTTAGCGACCCCCGACGGCTATTTTGGGGTCGGCAAAATGTGGAGTGGAGCGTTGTCGCCCCTGTCTGTGGACATTCTGGAATGTTGGGTCGAATTTGGACAGGGGGTTGGAAATGAGTTGACGCCCCTTTCTTCCCAGGCCAGGGCGGCGTCACATGTCTCCACCAAGCATCATCGAGACTCGATCTGCCACACTGAAGCCGTGCAGTGTGAATACTCTATTGAACCTCTATCGACAACCCATAACCCGTAATGACAAAAGCCAACACATTAAACTAAACCCTCTTGAGACGCCTGCTTGCTTAACCCTGGAAAGACCATGATCCAAACATCCCAACTCCAACTCTCCCCTCCCCATCCGCCAACTCGTCCCCGTTCAGCCCCTCCCTCACCTCTCGTACGAAGTAGAATACCTCCCCGGCCTCGCGCCCATCTCATACCCGTACCCCTGCCCCGCGCCCGCCCCATCGCTGCTCGCCGCATACCCGCCCCCGGGCGTCTTCACCCCGCCCTCCTCCCTCCCACCCCCAGGCAGCATCTGGAACCCCTCGGCCGTATTCCTCCCACTCTCCCCCCCATCCCCCCCAGCC
>FTEL01009116.1_pt1 | contig 24168 bp, 19 predicted proteins | sample 1658911 | NCBI WGS metagenome assembly FTEL01 (sample SAMEA3914869, study PRJEB12502) | metagenome | biome: forest; material: soil | place: USA | collected 2012-03-12 | depth 0.1 m
CCCTCCCCCCTCGCTCACGTAATTACTGTGTATTACTGAGGGGTTCTCGCCACCCGTTACTTGGGACAAACCCATTGTCGGCTAGACTGCCAGGTCGGTAGACGATATGCTCCCGTCCCCCAAAAAGAAGACGCCTTGGAAGGCCATGCCATGCCATGTGGCGGCGGACTGCCCACCATGACGAAGTGGAGTCGCCCGCCCACTGCCTCGCCGGGTACCGTGGCCCTCCATCGCCCTCCATCTCCCTCATCAGCGTATATCCGGGTTCCATTGAGCCGGTGTCAGGGCGCACGTCTCCCTTTACCCCAGACGTCGTTGGATCACGCTCCCCTCCCCTTCTCGACGATCGCCCCAAACCCTCGCGTCATCGGGGATTGCACACTGCTGGGGAAGCGCGAGCCGTTGGCGCTTGGCTTTCTGGGGATACGGAAACCGCCCACGCATGGGGGAGATGCTTTCCTTGTACCATGTAGTCAGTTCTGCGGGGGGCCGTGGGGAGCCCCAGCCCAAGCACCCACATATTCCCCCCCCTTCCCAGCTCCCATCTTGCGCGCTGCACTTGAATCGCCGACATGGCTGGAGAAAATCGCACGAGTCGCGGCGCAATGCTGCGTGCCATGGGGCCTCCGCATCGGGCGGGCCGTCCGGGGTCCTCTGCCCTCCTTGGTCCTCGGACCGGGAGTCCCCAGCTTGCGAGTCCCCAGGTTATGCATGCGGTTGTGACCACCCCCCCGGGGGGGAAGCGTTTTATCCACACCTGGGCAGCCGGAGATTCTCCTCGTGCCAGTTAGCGTGGGAGAACAGTCCCTCCGCAACTGGGGACACAGGGTCCCTCGATGTCGTTCGCGCCCCCATCGAAACCTCGTGCTCGTCCGAACACTGAGGGCTCACGCGAGCGGCCGTCGCCGTCTCCAGATCGAGAGAACGGTGCCTCGGAACAGCCCCCTTCTGCTGGGATGATCGAGTGGAATCGCCCAGATTCGGTGCGCCATCCGAGGTGCCCCCCCCAACGGCCAAGTGATCGTTGGAGACGGGTCCCCTCCCCCCTCGCCAGAGCGGCGATGCTGGGGGCACCCACCCCCGCCACAATATCCCGTTGACCCGTAACTGCCCCCTGGGGTAGTGAACCTACGAGATCCATATGTCCGGGAATATGCACCTTGGCCCTATCACAGAACGCTCCAGACTGGGGATCTGTACGGACTGGGTGGATGGCAGAGGGGACCCTTGCTGGTCGACCCGCCCGCCGTCTGACCGGCAGGCTGTCTGATTTGACAATGTCCTAAGCGACTGAGGTGTTGCTCCGCGTGGTGACCCCAGCACCAGCCAACAAGCCGTTTGTGTCTCTTCAGGCGGTATATGAACCGCCTCACCCTCCATCATTGCTCCCTCTCCAGCCTTTGCTCCTCAACCACTCTCTTGCCCAGCGCGGTTCCTCTCTTCTCTCTCCCTCTCCGAACGTACGACCGGCTTTCACAGTCGTGGGGGTTCGATATCACCACCAGGGACACAAGACCGACAACAGACACACGCCACAATGGCCGACCAGCTCACCACCTCGTCCGAGAAGGACATTGGGCAGACGACCGGCACCGTCCCCGCCAACGGCCTCCACCACCGGGGCTTCGACCCCCGGAACCCCATGGCCAACATCCACGCCGATGACCAGGCCCGCCTCCCCGCCTTCGGCGGTGAGTTCCAGCCCGGTCTCTGGCGCCCGGTCGAGCACCGCAAGTTCGCCAACCCGGCCCCGCTCGGTCTCTGCGCTTTCGCCCTCACCACCTTCGTCCTCTCGGCCATCAACATGAACGCCCGCAACGTCACCGCACCCAACGTCGCCGTGCCTCTCGCTTTCGGCTACGGTGGTCTCGTCCAGCTGCTGGCTGGTATGTGGTAAGTAATAGTCTAGAGACTCCACATCCTCCTTGATACAAGCATGTTACCACACGGATCGTTTTGTCTAACACGATACTCCCCCCCACAGGGAAATGGCTGTTGGTAACACCTTCGGTGCTACTGCTCTCTCGTCCTACGGCGGCTTCTGGATCGCCTGGGGCATCCTCCTGACTCCCAACTGGAACATCACCGGCGCCGGCGGCCCCTACCAGACCGACGCGACCAAGGCGATCGACCCGCGCATGACTGATTCCGCCATCGGCTTCTTCCTGACGGGCTGGTTCATCTTCACGACGATCCTGCTGCTGTGCACGCTCCGCTCGACCGTCATGTTCTTCCTGCTCTTCTTCACGCTCGACCTCTGCTTCCTGTTCCTCGCCTGCGGCCACTTCGCTGCCAACAACGGCGCCGCCGTCACCTCCAAGCACCTCACCCAGACTGGCGGTGCCTTTGGCATGCTGGCAGCCTTCTTGGCGTGGTACAATGCGTTTGCCGGTATCGCCGACAGCAGGTATGTGGCTTACAACTTTTTTTTTCTGATTCCCCTTTTGGGAAGTTTTTTGCCCCCCTGGCCACTCCCCATCGTCATACCATCGGTGCTAGCGCCGGGAGACACGAACTCTTGGGCTGCATGAGCCAAGCCCACGCCACATCCGTCACACCCAAGACATTGCCCAGACTTTTGAGCCGCACACGAGATACAGATTGGCTGACACAATTTTCAACAGCAACTCGTTCTTCCTCATCCCCGTCTTCCACTTCCCGTGGTCGGAGAAGGGCCGCGAGGACCGCCTTGCCGCCAAGGCTGGCGCCGCCACTGCTTAGACGGTTTTACACGCGTTGGATTGTCTGGCTTATAATTTTCGATGGTTGTTTTTATTTGTTTGGATTTTTCGGTTTAGCCCTCTGGTTTCTTGCCATGTCGAAGCAAGCGTCGGGATTGGCAACTGCCGAAGCCCGTCTGCTTGCAGAGACACCAACTGCGAGTCGACACGATGGGTACAGACGGTTCAAGGCGGCCTGGGCCCCCCCCGCCTGCTCTCTCTTTGCGGCGCAATTGTGGGCATGGCGGGTTCCTGGGGCGGGAAACTGGGGCAAGCGGCGTGGAGCGATGATGAGAGCGATATCCCTTGTAGTAGTAATCTTACCCAACAAAAGAGAGGATGAACTTGGGTTTCCCCCCATCATTGTGGATCCCGTGCCCGTCAGTCTTGAAACCTGCAACTGGTCGTTGAATTCCATTGCTTTCCGCCGCACCCAGTTCCACTCACTCACAGTCCCGCTCCCAGGCCCTTCCCGGTCGATATCCACTCCCTCGAACCCTCCGACTCGGGAAGGGAGACCGTTCGTTGCGGAGCATCCCGAACGAGGATCAGGGCCTGCCGCGGCTGAGTCGAGAGCCTCATTGGGAGCCATCGCCGCCGCCCACCCCCACCTGCCAAACTCAGGAACCGGGTAGGACGCTGCTCGCCATGTGGAGAGGAGGCTCCATTGTAATTTTGCCTCCTCCATCCATCCGCGTGTCCGCCGCGTGTGGGACTTGCGGAGAGAGGGCGGACAGGTGGACGGAACGACTCCAAGAGTCCAAAAGAGAGAACACGACCCAGGTTTGTGGTGGTGGTGTGCCTGGGTCGGCGGCCTGGACCGCAGTGAACCGTCCCCCGCCAAGTTGGTTGATGTGACCCCCACGAGATGACGCCCCTCTCACGCTCCACCGTGGCCCCCAACATGCCCACAATGTCGGACGAACGGGTGATGGGTGATCCATATGTGGTGGTGGTGGCGTCCACTCTGATCCAACGCCATCGACACACCATCGATCGACTGGCGATGGGGTTTCCGCCTTGCGTCGGCAGCTTGCATCCGTATATGTCAGCAAGGATGGGGTGGAAAGTCTCGGTGTTTTTTGGCTCTGGGTGGTTGGATGACGTGGGATCGTGGCCGGCTCCAAGGACAGCGGACGTTTTGTTGAGTGGGACAAGCTGAAGTTGTCTTAGTCCCAAATGTTGCATAACTCTCCCCGGTGATGGGTGGTTATGTACACAGTATGTGCGGTCGTTCGAATGGGACAGCCAGCGGAAGCGGGAGTTTGGCTTGTCCCAGTCGAATGATGAAGCTAAAGGTTTCACGAGGGCTTGGTCTGAGATGCCTAACGCATTCTAGGAAAGTTGTTCCAATGTCTCTGGGGCTTGTCACTAAACCCAACGATGATACATCACCCTCAAACATCCGAGGTGATTCTTCCCTTGGCACCGTTACGCCCTATCAGCACGTCAAGGTTGGAGTCTCCCTTGCCGCCAAATCGGACCAACACTCCCTTCTTCCACTCCTGATAAGACGACACAGATGTCTGCTCCCTCTCGCCCGAGAAACTCTTCCATAGACCTTGGAACGGCGGCTCAAACTCGGCCATATCCGCGGCTATCCCACCGCCGAGGAAGAAGAGGTAGCGTTGCCAGCGCCGACCACCTCGGACCATAGCAGCCATGTCCCCACGCCCGCGCTGCTCAAAAATAGCGGCAAGCTGCTCCTCGTCCTCGGCGAGCGCGTTACTACCGTCGTAGAAATCGCCTACGGGCCACATCATACCCGGCGAGCTGAAGGCCAGCTCCTTGGCTTCGGCGGAAGCAAACTCCCAGTCGATGATCCCGGTGATGTTGTACTCGTCGTCGACGAGGATGTGGTCGCCTTTGTCGTCGTAGTGTTTGAGGTAGAAGGGTCCGGCAGGTGAGGTGGAGCCGGCGAGCAGCTCGGGGAGAGCCTCGAGGCGCCGGAGGAAAGCCAGATAGTGGTCAAGGGGCAAGCTGCTGACCTCTTGATTGATGAGCATGTCTTGCTGCTGGTGGACGATGGCTGCTTACGCTGCCTCGAGGGCCTGGAACGGGCCTAGGGCGTGATCTGGGGATATGAAGCAGGGAGTTTGGGCAAAGCCTCCAACGTTGATCAACTCATCGGTCACCGGTCGCCCGGAAGCTGGGATGAGAGAGCCTTTCAAGGGAATAGGATGTTTCTCAAGCTCAAGATACACGTCCGCAAGCTGCTCCATCACTCGAGTCCTCTGTTCCGTGACGGCACCGCTCCAGTCCAACTGCTTACCCCCCAGCTTTTCCATGAGGACATACGAGATTCCTACGGCATTGTCGGGCGATCCCAGCTCGTAGGCGTACACTCTGGGCGCGGACACCCCCGTGGTTTCCAGGAATTGAAGCGCTGCAACCTCGCTCAGAAAGATATGGGACTGGACGGCCGGAGGCGGGAGGAGGGGGTCATTCAGACGGACACGCGCAAGCCAGGTTGCGCCGTCGGCAAACTCGACATCCAAGTGGCAGTTCTGTCCCCCGCACTGGCGGGAGACGAGGTCGGCCCGCGTAGAGGGCTCCAGGTGTTTGGATAGAGCCGGGATGCTGCACGGAATGCGGTTTCGAGCACGGCTCGCCGCCTGCTCCAGGGCTGTCACGTTGATCCTTGCCAGCAGGTTGGTGAGATGACTCCTCTTTGCAGCATCGTACGCAGCATAGTACGCCTTGGGATTATCGTCCTGCACACAGAGGATCCAGGATATGTCAGTGTTCAGGCGAATCGCGGATCTGAGGGAGCTTGATAGCGAGCGAGCGAAACCCGACTTGCACTTGAGGGACAGTCGTGGAGGTCGGATCGTGCGTGGTCGGCGCAGAAGCGCCTGGCGCATAGCATGCAGCTGCCGATGTACCGCTCCGCCGGCTTCTCGCACCTTTCGATGCTACAGTGTCGAAGTACCATGATGCGGGGTCACCTGTCAGACGAGGTCGGTGGATTGAAGTTCCGCCTAAGTCGAGGAAGAAAGAAACTCCCGATGCTCGATCCTGGTGGTCTGGAGATCTGGGTTGGGTAAGTTAGGTAAGCAAACAACAGGGGAGTTGCTGGTGGGGCAACGAGTGGGGAAGTTCAAGCACACACCATATGGGTGGGGCAGTGGCCGCTCAACACCAAAATTCCATCCATCGAGAGATTGTCAATAACCACACCACAGAGACGGAGTGCATCGGCAGATCTGCTCCAGATGGTCGACCGTGCGAGCGCCCGACGAGGGCCGCATCTTTCTCCCTTCAGTTGATTCTGAGGTCTTTCTCAGGCTCTCTGTTCCTCCATCCCGACCCCACCCCTGGACTCTTGAGAAAAACCATTCAAGGGGAGAGAATGGCGGGCCCCAGCCATCTCATCATCTGCAAGCCACTGCAAACTCGGCTAGTTCCCGAGGAAACTTCAACGCACGGCAACAAAGTCAATTGCTAGACTGACTGTCTCGCCGCTCGATACCCAGGATCTCCTCCTCGCTGTTCGACCTGCTGCCCAGTCGCCCGTGTCGTGACCGTGCAGGGCTGCGGAGATCCTTAAGGACCACCCCCGACCCTCCAATCGTCTGCAAGCCTGCCGTCCCTGCGCTGTTGTTGTACCCAGGTCGGTACACATAGGTGTTAGACTTGGTGGTGTCGAACAGCCGAGGGAACCACCGCCTCATCAGTCCGTGGAGAGGTGGGATGGACGCCGTGATGATGGCCAGGTTGCATTCGACCGTCGAGTATACAAAGGCGATGTTGTAGGTTGGGTCCGGCCCGGGGTTCAGGGGTGGGTAGTACAGCTGGTACAAGGAATGCATGCGGAGGATGCTGAAGACGGTGACACTGGTGGCCAAGGGCTGGTTAGTACATGCATCACTCCTTTTACGGCACAGACGGAAGGGTGGTCAGCTAATAACTTACACGATGCCAGAGCACAACAGGCAAATGAGGATGATCTTGAGCTTTTTTGCCAACTGGAGCCCCACCACGATCTTGACGGGGATGGCGAGCACCAGAATGTCGGTGAGGACCGTCAGACCAGACGTGATGAGGTACTGCAGCATCATGTTATTGCACCTGCCCGCGACAGCCGCATTCCAGTACTTGTGGATCGGCACGCAGGTGAAGATGGAGGCGAAGAGCACCGCGACCATGAGCGCCATGTTGGACCAGTTCAGGACGTGGATGAACCGCCGGAGCACCGGCTGGTGGCCGCCCACCCTGAGCAGGAAGAACAGGACCGACGACTTGACCAGCGCCAACTCGGGGTTGTAAAGCATCACGACGATGTAGTTTACGATGGACCCGATCTTGGGATCGTACAGTGTCGTCGGGAGCTGCCACACGTACGCCGAGGTACATCAGCTTCATCATGGCGAAGGAGAAGAAGGCTTCGACTGCCGCCAGAACCTGCAGGCATGCATTCGCAGATTAGCAACGCGGCTCGGGATTATGTCCCCTCACAGGGCCGGCTTTTGCCAGATGGCGGCACAGGCAACGCAAAAATAAACCAACTAACCGTGGCCATCAGGATAAAGGCATCATCGACCCCAAACAGCCGGGTCACCACGCGGTCGTAGACGCGGAGCCCCACGAGCAGCACGGACACCGCCGGGAAGAAAAAGAGGATAAAGAAGCCAAACTGTTGCAGGCCGGTAGTCGGATAGCTGGACAGGTCCAGCGACTGCTGGGGGAGCTCGGGCGAGACAGCGCCAGCAGCCGCATCACCAGCTTGCCGCGCCAGCAGCAACAAGCCTTGCGGGAAGCCGGGGATCTGCGCCATTGCCGATCGTTGCGCGCAGATCCGGAACAGATCCGGAGCAGGCACAGAACGGCGACGGCCTCAGGGCCTTGCCGCCGTTATATCCCTCTCCCCTCACCTCCATGGCAACTGTCCAGCGTCCTTTGCCAAGCTGGTTGAGACCAGGAGAAACGCATGCCTGCTGCTGCTGCCCCCTCGTGCATGCCTTGCTTCTCTACTTTTTCGCGCAGCAGCCGGGGGGGGGATGGATGCAGTGTGTGAGTTTTTCCGTGGCCATCTCGCGAGAGCGAGGGCTGTCTTCGCTTTCGCGTCCACCGCGAGCGGCGAGGGACGAGGGGGTTTTCTTCGTCATCATGCAAAGGCACGCTGGCGACATGGCGAAGTGGGATTGAGACAACCAACCAAAACAATAACTTCACGGCCAAGCCCCGCTCTGAGTGGCCCGGCACCCGTTACCCGAGTTAGTCGAAGGCACTTGGTCCTGGAAGACGCTCCGCGAGATTAGCCATCCAAGGATCCAAGGGCCCGGAGAGCCGGGGTTGCATTCCGCCCGGGACCCATGGCGCCATCCCGCCCCCGACCCCGGGACGGATCTACCCTTTCTGGGGCATCGTCAACGCCGGACAGTTAGCGCGGGATCCCCCCCCCCCACGGACGGTGCCTGTTTGGGTCTTGGTCCTGCTTGGGGCCTGCATGGTCGGCATGGCCCTGCTGCCGGCCTCGCAGGAGGATGCGACGCATGGTGGCAGCCAGATTGCCACAAAACTCGGTTCCTCGGATCCCGGATCACGCCCCCCCTCCCTTCCTCTCCTCCTCCTCAGCTCTGTCGATCCCTCCTCCTCTCCGGATTGTGTTGTGGAAAGGGTGCCAAGATGCCGTCAACTTCTCGCCGTGGCCGCGCCAGTTGGACCGGGCTGGCCGTCACGCTCTTCTCCGTGCTTGCCTCTGCCACTGCCACCTCCTCTGCTGCGGGTTCCTCCTCGTCCAAGTGCCCTGACGCGAGCACGTACGACTATGTCGTCGTCGGCAGCGGGCCGGGCGGCGGCCTCGTCGCCAGCAACCTCGCCCTGGCGGGCCACTCCGTCCTGCTGATCGAGGCCGGCAGCGATGCCACCGCCGACCTGGGCACCTCGGTCAACGCCCTCTCATACCCCACCAACGAGGCCAACCAGTGGTCGTTCTTTGTCAAGCACCACTCGGACGCCGAGACTGAGAGCCGGTACCGCCTGCTGACCTGGACGCTGCCGGACGGCTCGTACTGGATCGGCACCAAGGCCCAGGCTCCGGCTGGGGCGACCCTCAATGGCGTGTGGTGAGTGCTGAAGAGATGGCGGTCACTCATAGGAGACTGAAATGCTGACGAGAAACAGGTACCCCCGTGGCAACACCCTTGGCGGGAGTGCCATTGTCAACGCCATGGCCTCTGTCCTTCCCAACGACGCCGACTGGAACAAGATCGCCGAGTTGGCTGGCGATTCGTCTTGGTCGTAAGTTGATGAGTCTCCCCTCCCAGACACAACAACACAGCTAACACACTGTCACAGGGCTGAGCAGATGAGGAAACTGTTCGTCAAGATCGAGCAGAACCTCTATCTCAGGCCGAACGAGTCCACTGCCGGCCACGGCCTCAATGGCTTCGTCCAGATGGGCCAGGGTGACTCCAACTACTATCTGCGTGAGCCGGGCCGTCTCGCCCTGCTCTCCCACTTGGCCAAGGACCTCGTTGGCCACCCTGTGGACCAGGCCGCGGCGCTCGACTACCTTGAGCGTGATGCCAACTTCCTTGGCACCTCCAGGGACAAGACGGCCGAGCCCTTTGGTCTCCCCAACCACAACAACAACAAGGGCCGCCGGTGGACGCCGCGGGATCTCGTTAAGGCCACACTCGCCAAGACCAGCAAGCTGACCCTCTCGACCGAGTCTCTGGCCACAAAGATTCTGTTCGACACGACGGGCCGCACGCCCAAGGCCAAGGGCATCGATTACCTCCAGGGCGCGGGCGTGTACTCGGCCACCTGGAAGTACAACAAGGCCACCGCCCCCAAGGGCAAGCCGATGCGCGCCTACGCCCGCAAGGAGGTCATCATCAGCGGCGGCACATTCAACTCGCCCCAGCTTCTCCAGCTCAGCGGCATCGGCGAGGCGAAGCTCCTTCGCTCGCTGGGCATCCCCGTCCTGGTCGATCTTCCCGGTGTTGGCGAGAACCTCCGCGACAACCAGGAGCTCCCCGTCGCTGGTCTCAGCCCTGTCAACATCACCGCGGCTCCCCCCGACGCGGCGTGGGCCACCTGCACCTTTGGCGCTCCGGGCGACCCGTGCCTGGCGCAGTTCGAGCAGGGCCTCGGCCCGTACGCCGCTCCCTCGGGCAACAGCGAGTGCGCGTTCCTGAAGACGAAGCACAGCCCCAACGGGGCCCGTGACGTGATCACCTTTGCGTAAGTCCACTTCCTCGTCTAGCCCCCCAACTGGTGACAAATCACTGACAACCATCAACAGCCCCCCCGGCGTCTTCCGCGGCTTCTCCCCCGAAGCAAGCAACTACCCCTTCCTCGACACCCCCGACACACTGTGGCGCAGCCTGGCGCGCATGAACGTCCAGAACACGGCCGGCTACGTGCGCATCCGGTCCACCGATCCCACCGTCACCCCTGACATCAACATCGCGCAGTACGAGTCCCCCGGCGCCGGCGACGTCGACCTGGGCGCCATGGTGGACGCCGTCGCGTGGGTGCGCCGCAACTTCCTCTCGCTCCCGGCCCCCTACGGCCCCGTCACGCCGACCGAGCCGCCCTGCAACGCCGGCCTCACCGCCGATGGTTACTGCAAGGACCCGGAGGAGGACAAGAAGTTTATCTATGAGCAGACTTTTGGTCACCACCCCGTCGGGACGTGCAAGATTGGCAAGAAGGGTGAGAAGCTGGCCGTTGTGGACAGCAAGTTCAAGGTGTTTGGCGTCAACGGCCTGCGTGTTGTCGACGCGAGCGTTTTCCCCGTCGCGCCGGGTGGCTTCCCGGTGCTGCCGACTTTCTTGGTTGGGCAGAAGGGTAGCGAGGCGATTCTGGCCGATGCGTAGATGTCGGTCAGATGTGGGAGTAATCTAGTTCGACAATGCCTCGTGTGTATAACTTAGCATTTGGGAGTAATTTAATAAGTATATATTTGTGGGAACATCATGTCCATGCTTCCTCGACTTACAACCGAAATAGGTGATCTATCCTCCTCTCCCCCTTTGCGTTCACAAAACAGGAGTGAAATTATTCGCACCCTGGGATCCGAATTTCAAGTAGTAAACGATACCCACCCGAGGAAGTAAGAAGTATTTGTATGCGTGCTGAGTAGGCACCGAGTTACATATTTCTCAGTGACCTTCGGGACTCAGTTTCGGAGTCCGACAACAGCTTCCAGCCAATAGGATGCACGCGCTCAGACAACGTCCGACATCAGCACACCATGACCTGATCCTCCTCTCTCAACTTACCATGCGAGATGAGCGAGTGTGCTGCATTGTACAAGTAAATAGGCCGCTCGCGCCTTGGAATCTGCACCCGGGTCATCCCCTCTCTTTAAACTTCCCGTTCCTCGAGCTCTGATGCCGTCCTTGTGATACGAGGACACCAGCATCGTCACCCCGCCAAGCCCTGGCTCGTCTCTCCATGACACGACGTCATATCCTCTGTACTGTGATCCTCAGCATCATCCTGATTCCCTTCACGGCAGTCCTGTACCATCGCCTCGTCGCGGCCATCTCCCAATTTAGGACCCCATCCATCCACATGGCGAGTACCAACTCCCCCCAGGTGATCGTGGTCGGTGCCGGACTCGCCGGGCTCTCAGCCGCCTACGCCGCACTCCAGGCCGGCGCCCCGGCCGTCTATCTCCTGGAGCGGGCAGCAAAGCCAGGAGGCAACAGCATCAAAGCCTCATCCGGAATCAACGGCGCGCCAACGCGGTTTCAGAATGCAGCCAAGTATGGCATTGACCACAGCTTCTGGTACGACACAGTCCGCTCCGCCGGGTCCCGGCTCCAGGCATCAGTAGCCGCCCCTATCAAAAAGCAGCGGCAAGGCCTCATCTCAACCCTGACGGACCGCTCGGCAGCCGCCATCGACTTCCTCGTCGACCTCGGCGTCGACCTCAGCGTCGTCGCCCAGCTCGGCGGGCACAGCAAGCCGCGCACCCACCGCGGTGCGGGTAAAACCCCGCCCGGCGCCTCCATCGTCACCACCCTCCTCGCGAAGCTCAAAGAATACGGCGGCGACCGTTTCAACCTCGTCACCGAAGCAGAAGTCACCAAGCTCCTCCTCACCACCCCAGACACCACCACCACCACCACCACCACCAAAGCCCCCCAAACCGTCACCGGCGTCGAATACCACCACCACCCGCACCCAGATCCCCTCACCCTCTCCGGCCCCGTCGTCTTCGCCACAGGCGGCTTCGGCGGCGACACGCACGGGCTGCTGGCCCAATACCGCCCCGACCTGGACGGGCTCCCGTCCACCAACGACCCGCGCCCCGGCGCGCACGGCCTGCTCACCGCCGCGGGCGCGCGCCTGGTCGACATGGAGAGCGTGCAGATCCACCCGACGGGTTTCGTCGACCCGGCCAGCCCGGGGGCCCCGCTCAAGTTCCTCGCTGCCGAGATGCTGCGCGGGGAAGGCGGGCTTTTGCTGAGGGCTGGGCGGAGGGTGGTGAATGAGCTCGAGACGAGGGAGCATGTGAGCGGGGTTATTATGGGGCTACCGCCTGCTAGTGGTGCGGATGAGGGTGGGCTGCGCCAGTGGGATGTGCAATTGTTGCTGGATCCGGGCGCGACGGAGGCGGCAGCCGGGCACGTCGGGTTTTACCTGTGGAAGGGGCTGTTGCAGAAGAAGAAGGTAAGGGAGCTGGACGAGACAACTCAGCAAACCTTGAGGGACTACGCGGCGGTGGTGCGCGGGGAGAAGAAGGATGAGTTTGGGCGGGTTGCGTTTGGGCACTGGAGACTGGGGGTCGAGGGGGGGAGTATCGACGAGGAGGCCGAGGTGTGCGTCGGGAGGGTGACGCCCATCGTGCACTTCACTATGGGCGGCGCTGTGTTCAACGAGCAGTCGCAGGTACTGTCGTCAGAGCTGGGCGAGGAAGAAACGCCGATATCTGGTCTGTGGGCAGCCGGGGAGATCACGGGTGGGATCCATGGGGATAATCGCCTGGGCGGGTCATCGTTGCTTGAGTGTGTGGTCTTTGGTCGGATTGCTGGGGACCAAGCTGCACAGGCAGCATTGAAGGCAGCAGTATAGGAGGTGGAAACATATTTAGCTGGAGAGCTTAGTTATGAATAACATCAAATCTTGGTCACCGTCGTTCCTGAAAAAAAAAGAAAGAAAAGAAAAAGGAAAGTGATGAAGTCAGCCAGGTCAAGTCGACCGGTGGGGATGAGGGTTGGGGTTGGGGCTCTGTTGTTGGGCGGGGGAAAAAGTTGGGTCGCTCGAAATAGGAAAAATTTATGACAAGAGTGGGATTCGAACCCACGCCCTTTCGGACCACGGAATCTTTTGGGAAGATTTGGATTAAGGGTGAACCTTAACGTGGCGCCTTAGACCGCTCGGCCATCTTGCCTTCTTTGTTCGTTGGAATGGGAACCGTTAATTGACCACATCAGCCAACACCTCAGTCTCCGTCAACCACAACCGAACCCACTCTCTCTTTCTCGCACAACGATGCCCAACCGCAACCAAAGTCTCCACATCACGATGTGAGGGCAAAAAAGTGGTTCGGAGACATCTACATCACGTCGTTCTTCAATGCAGCCAGGTTCTACCAAGTTAAATAAAAATTCATTCAAATTTCCAGGTCATACGCCTCCAAAATCGCGTGTCAATATCTCGTTGATGTCGCACCCTGGCGCAAATCCAAGATTGGTCATAAACTGCGTGTCTAAATCGACCGCATCGGCGCGCTCAATCGACGCCAGATCGTCGAGGAGCGCGTCATAGTCTGGGCTGTGCCCGAATCCCAGGGGAGGGATGGCAAGAGTTGGAGACGGGTGGTGATCCCGGTGTGTGGGAGCCATTGCCGTAGCCACGCCTGACATCCCGGCCATGGCTGCTCCAGAGTGTTGCATGTGCAGGTTGGTGCCCTGGGGCACCGCAACTGAGCTGGGGAAGGATGGGTGATATGGCGACACCATCCCAGCGGTCAAAAAAGAGCCGTATCCTCCTCTGCTGGTTGTATGTGGTTGATGGTGTGGGGTTGGAGTTCGGCTGGCAAAGACGGATGGCATGAGGGGTGCCGTATAGCTCATCATGGGGTTGTTTGGGGCAGGAAATTGATTCGAGCTGGGCATTTCTGGATGCGTCGGCGACGGTCGAGAGATTTGAGTGGGATGAGAGCCACGAGAATTTGGCGATCGCCCTTCCTTGAGCCGTCTGGAGGAGTAGGCTGGCACCAGACCGGCTAGCCTGTGTCGATTCTGCTCGCTGCAGCGGAGCAAGTATTCCTCGTTTGCTAGGGCCGCGATGCAGCCGAAAACGAGGGCAGGCGTGCTGGATCTCCCAAATAACCGCTGATATTGGTCAAGCGTGTCCTGCAACAAGGGGAGAAAAGTGTCTGACTGGGGTTCAGCAAGAGCGCTGGCCCAGAGATAGACGGCGCGGGCCAAGTAGGGGGTTGGGACCGAGGCAGTTCCGCACGTCGGCGAGACGATGAAGTTGCTGAAGGGCAAGTTGGGCACTATCGCCTGCTGCAGCTGAGCGACGAATGTGCCCGAGCCCCCGCCAGGCAACGAACCCTGCCTCCGGATCGACGTCTCCCTGGCAACAACCTTGACCATCGCGTAGAGCTGGTTGAAGGTGCTCAAGCAGAACGCGGAGCTCCGTGATGACCGGGAAGCCGTATTACCAGTCCCGAAACCATCGCATGCCGTCCACGGTTCCCACTGGTCATGGCCACTCTCGGACACGGGCGCCGATGCAGCAAGATCTTCGACCCTCAAATGCGGCGGTCTGTTGCATCGCACCGAGAGGACTGTCTCTACCAAGAAACAGGACATCATGGCAATATCCAATCTCTGGCCTTCTTTTTCTTGGGGAGCACGCTGATTTGTGTCAGGGTCAAGGAGAATGCGGATCGCACATCCGATCAGCATCCCGGCGCCAGTCAGCTTGTCCTGTCCCAAATTGACAAGACTGAGCAGCAGAAACGCGCGGGCGTGGTGCACCTGGAATGGCCCATTCTCCGTCGGGAGGAGCCCGCGAGCAGTCTCGTAGACCTCGCGGGGGGAAGGGTCGCCGTTGTCCGATGATGAAAGGTCGGCACGTCCAGCATCTTGGACGGACGCCAACGCCAAAGCCGCCCAGAGCTCGGCGTGAGCCCCGGACGAGGCGTCTTCTGGGTCGATGGCAAGCCCGTGCTCCGGGTAAAGATACGAGGCTTGGAATAGCGCCTGCTTCTCGAGGATGGGAAGCCACGAATGGGTATAGGAAAAGTAAATGTCGAGAAGACGCCAGTGGTTGGATGGAAGCTTCAGGTGGGCGGGCACGGTCGGGGGAGATTGCGACATGCCACCGGCAGGCATTTGCCGCTCTCGTTCGGTTCGCAATGGCTCGTCGTTCAGGGAGATTGGGGGGCAACGGCCGGCGCTCATCCGTCGGGGGTCCGAGGTTTGCCTGGCGGTTTCCGCGCCGGGCGTGATCGAATCCGAGTTGGGGCGTAGGCGAGCTGCATCGGCGTCGGTATCGCTCGCATCGGCCTGAGGGGAGAGGTCGTCCTGGCCCAGCGAGGGGACGGACTCGCCTGACAGGATGCGGTCTATCCCTCTGTGCACCCGGCTCTTCCTCCACCGCTTCTGCAGTCGGTCTGCTCCGCTGGGGTCCTTGCCTCCGAGAACGGGGTGACCTTGGCCGCCGGGCTGAGAAAGGAGCGCGCCGAGGGTCTCCTCGCTGCCGGGGACCTTCTCGAAGACCCAGCCCAGAGCAAGCTCGAGGGTGCGAATGTAGCCAGTCTGGACGCCCCTCTTTTTCGGGCTCACCTCATAGGTGCATGGGCGGCTCTGGGAGATGCAGGGAAAACACCGGGGCTGTTTGCCGTCACATCGCTCCCGGGCTGCGCGGCACTGATCACAGGCTCTCGACACCCTCTGCCGCTTCACGGGGGCGGGCTGGGTGGCAGGCGTCGAGTCTCCAGGCGGGCCGGGTGGAACGTCGGTCGGGTGGTTGTTGGGTGTCTCGGTATCGGCCGCCCTCCGCTTCGGTGGCATGGCTAAGGGGTGAATGGGTCGGGAGCCAGGCGCAGACAACGTCACGCAAACGCCAAGGCCGCTGGTGCACCATGTCCGTCAAGACGGAACCACAGCCGTTCCCGCACCGGTGCTGCTGCAAGTGTGAGAGGCGCGCAACAAGCGTCGGAAGAAGTCAATGCCACTGGGTCGGCGGCCCCGTTCTCCAAGGTCGTCAAGAGGGAAGGATGGAACCCGGGGGTCGGGGCCAACACGGGGCCCATAGTCGGACGGTCGATTTGCGGGGGCGCTCTGGAAACGCGGCCTCGAGCCAGCCTTGTTTGGATGGCTGGACAGACTGAGTGGATGGAATAACCCCTGCCGATCCTGGGGTGCGTGCTGCACGCAGGCCACGCGAGACGGGGGCGGGTTGGTCGATTGCGATTCCCCTCGATTTCCCCGCAGAACTGGAGACCGAAGCCGACGAAAAGCGTGCTCTTCTCGGATGGGGGATCAGCTGCGCGTTGCACAACGAGCTCGTTGGGCTCGGCCGGAGCGCGTCCTGGTTGGTGAGGCGAGCCAGAGCGAGAGCGCGAGACAGGCAGTGGAGAGTGGAGGTTGGAGAGCGGGTGGAGGTTGGAATTGGGGAAAAGTGATTAAACGAGTGGGGTTTCTGCACGTTTTGCGGGGTGAACTATTATCCCTGCAGGGGATCGTCGCCACTGGCAGTTCCCTGGAACCCCGGCATTTTCCCCCCACACACCCATCCACTGCCCATCCACTGCCATCCGCTGCCCTCCACACCCACTTCCGCACCCACACACCCCAGCTCGGCCGCGCCCTGCCTGCCAACTTCCCCTCGTCTGCCCTGGGCAAACCCGCAGCCATCGTCTGGAGACGACAGTCGACATTGAGCCCCTCGGATCGTACAAGCGCGGAGCACCAGCGAACGCGTTCCTTTGTGCGCTCCGCTACGGGAACAGTACCCTCAGCCCTCGTGCCCCAACCCTCGACCCTCGACCCTCGACCCTCGACCCTCGACCCTCGACCCTCGACCCTCGACCTTCGATCCCTCGACCCCTCGACCCAGACCCCTCGACCCAGACCCCTCGTCGTCCCGGTTCGGTTGGCCCGCTGGACCCTGAGGACCGACTCCCCCCCCCTAGGTTCGACCGATGGCTGCTTTCGGCGTGGCCCGTTGACATCGTCCCGGAGCCGCGCCCGTCGCCTACCAACCCGTCTCGCTGTCTCGCGACTCGCTGCTGCACCGGGCACGAGTACGAAGACCTCGCCGTCGATGCCCCCTGCTTCCTTGGCAATTGGCATGTCTCAGTCGCCGGCCGCATCATGACATCCCAAGTCGCCGCCGGCGTGAAGCGCTCGTATGCCACCATGGCTTCGTCCTGGGGCAGCCAGACGCCAGACGCCGCCGACGCGAGCCCCGGGTCGCGCCCGACCTCCCGTCCGCCGTCTCGGCCCTTTTCCACTGAGGGTGCGGACCCGGTCTACCTGCCGTCGTTCCACACCACTCCGGCCTTCTCGGCTGGGCCGGCACCCGGAGGTAAGACTAAGTCAAGCTCTTGGCCCTCTGGCCGGTCCTCCGCGCCCCCAAACTCCAGCCCGGCCCCTTGGTCTCTTGCCCAAGCTCCGCAAACTGACCGCGCGCCAGAGTACCCATCCGCGTCTCCATCGCCGGTGCGAAAAGGCTCCGCCACCTCGCCCAGCGCCACCTACGATGCTGACGCATCTATCATCATCGCCGGCATCCGCGGCGCCGGCAAGACCACCCTTGCCGTCATTGCGTCGTCGGCCATGAGCCGCAAGGTCGTCGACCTCGAGATGGCCTTTCGCGAAGTGACTGGCTTCTCCAGTCCATCATACAAAAAGTCGTACGGCGCCGCCGCATGCCAGAGCCGCGAAGTGAGCCTGCTGTACGAGGTCCTCGAGAAGCACGGCAAGAATTCCGTCATAGTCTGCTCGTGGATTGAGCGGAGTATCCAGGCGGCCCTCGAGCAACTGGAGAGGACAAACCCGGTCATCTATGTTCTCCGAGACCCAAAAGCCATCCAGACTCATTTACGGATTGAGAGCATCCAAAAAGCTCGCGACATTCTGGATGCCAGCAGCACATTCTTCAGAAAATGCACCCGCCACGAGTTCTTCAACGTCTCGGAGGAAAGCAGTATGCCCAGCGAGTTCACAAACGAGCGTCTGCCATCGCCCTCGGCCGAGCTTGACCGACCTACTGCACCCTATCTCACTCTCAAGCGGGCCGAGAGGCACTTTCTCAAGTTTCTCTCAGTGATCCTGCCGAGCGGCGCCATTCCTTTCATCGAGTCCGCCTTCCCGCTGGCACGAGTTCCCGCCGAGGACAGGCAGTTCACATACGCCATCGCAATCCCGCTTTCGTCTTTTACCCGGGGAGATCTCGACATCCAGGAGCTCGAAGTTGGCGCCGATGCCATAGAAATCGTCATTGACGACCTCATCACCGACTTTTCCGGCCGCTCTCGCTCGACACCTGATATCCTGGCTCATCGGGCCAGCGAAATCAGCCGTGTAACGGCCCAGGTCAGACGAGACACCGTCATTCCCATCGTCCTTCACGTGGTTTTCCCTGAGGCAGCCCTGTCCGATGAATATCTGCAGGCTCTCTACGTGTCGTACGTTCGGCATTGTCTGCGTCTTGCGCCCGAGTACATCACCATCGATTTGAGACTCGATAGCCATCTGCTCGCAAGCATCATCGGCATCAAGGGAACTTGCAAGGTCGTCGGCAACCTCCAGCTGCTGGACTTGGAGCCACCTCGTTGGGACGCCCCATCCTGGCGCTTGTACTATGAGAAGGCGCAGGCCGGCGGCTGCGATCTGGCAAGGTTCACGAGAGCCGCAGTTAGCACAGCCGACAACCTCGATGTTCGGCTTGTCCAACTTGCCGCAGATTCAACCCCAGGGCCGAGGCTGCCGCTGATCGCCTACAACACTGGGATTCTTGGGCGAACCTCAGCATGCTTCAACAAAGCCCTCACCTCGGTGGTTCCCGAGGGTTTGCGAAGAGAGCAATCTGGAGCCGAGGGGGGTGCAGCCACCGCCCTGTACCCATCGCTCACAGCCCGAGAAGCGACGCAAGCCCTCTACTCGTCCTTTTACTTTCACCCCATGCGGCTCTACGTCTTCGGCGCCAATGTGAGCTACAGCATGTCCCCGGCGATGCATAATGCAGCCCTCAAGGCTTGCGGCATCCCACACTTTTACGAGCCTCACTCGACAAGCACCATCGCAAGCTTGCAAGAGCTCGTCAACGATCCCCATTTTGCTGGAGCATCCGTCGGTCTGCCTTTCAAGGTCGAAATCATCAGTCTTACCCACTCCCTGAGCCGGCATGCCAGGGCAATCGGAGCCGTCAACACCTTGATCCCCGTGCGAACCATCAACCCGGACGGCAGTATCCCCGACGAAGCCTTACTATCCAACGGGAGAAACTTAGCAGGCCCGGTCAAGGCCCTCTACGGCGAAAACACGGATTGGATTGGCATCCGGGCCTGCATCCGCCGAGGCCTCTCTCCAGCGAACGCCGTTAGGCCGAGCAGCTCCGCTCTGATCGTCGGCGCTGGCGGCATGGCCAGGGCAGCTGTCTATGCCATGCTCCAGCTCGGCGTCAAACACATTCTCATTTTCAATCGCACATTGGCAAATGCTGAGAAGCTAGTCTCGCACTTCGAGACGCTGCTGTCTCGCAACGGCTTGCCCTTATTCAGCAACCGGCCCGGGTCCCAAGAGAAGACGAGCTTCCACATCATTCGGTCTCTCGATGATCCCTTGCCGGAAGATTACAAACGCCCTACGATGATTATCTCGTGTATTCCGACACACAGTATTGGCGGCAATCCCGCACCCGACTTCACCGTCCCTGCCCCGTGGCTAGAAAGCCCGACAGGCGGAGTCGTCTTGGAGCTGGAGTACAAAACCCTGACCAGCCCGCTGCTTGAACAGGTCAGGAGGGAGTCTCACAGGGGCTGGGTGGCAATGGACGGACTGGATCTGCTTCCGGAGCAAGGCTTTGCTCAGTTTGAGCTTTTTACCGGGCGCAGAGCGCCCCGCCGTCTGATGAGACGAGAAGTCTTTAAGGCGTATCCCGACGAGGATGATCGCTCCAACTTTGCGCGATTGGAGCCCCGGCTCAACAACATAATCACCCAGGAGAGTTGAGGGTTACTACCCGCAGTTTTTTTGTACGGTCGTGCGAGTCTTTGGTAGCCGAGCACTTGACGTCTTGTTAATCTGCCACTGGCATCACTGTCACCGGTTCCAGGAAGGTTGCCCGCTCAATGTGATGCTGCGAACCACTTGTGTACCACTTCTCCGTTAGCACACACGGATCAGGCAATCAATTCGCAAAAGCGTGCTGGTACTCCGAGGTGCTGCTGCAGGATTTGCCAAGCGCCCAACTAACTACCAGGATAAGGACGCCAACAGGACGAAAATGGTTTTGAGGCCATGGTCAGGTGCCGACCGAGGCCGACGTCGTTGGTTGAGTGAGGTCGGGAGAGCATTCATCCCAAGTGCCGGCATTCCTGCCCCTAGCGTTTTTTCAGGGGTGGGTTCTCTCGGGGATATGGACCAGGATGGGTTTGCGGGGAGCCATGATCGACATGGTTCGCCTTCCAGCCAGTCTGATTCGCCACTCACGCTTCCCATCTCCTCCTCCATGGGTGCATATGGGCTCACCTCCACGGTTCAACATTCTTCATGTGGAGGCGCGGCAGTCCATGTGGCTTCCCCGTGGAGAAGAGAACGTGCTGTGGGCTCCGAGCGTCTGGATCTTGAAGGCACTGGGTCTGGGGTAACAAACCCAATCCAACAAACTGCCGCCTTCTATAAATCTGGGCATCCCGGTATCGCCAGTGTTACTCCAGATTTCCCCAGACTCCATCTTCCCACGGGGTGCCTTCCAAATCTCCCCTTCCAGTTGACGGCCCTCGACGCACGCAACACCTCAGGGAAGCAACATGACTCTCCTCTCGCTCAAGGAGGACCGGCCGACGCCAAAGGCCGTCTACAACTGGCGTGTCTACGCCTGTGCCGCCGTCGCCTCGTTCGCATCATGCATGATCGGCTACGACTCGGCCTTCATCGGCACCACCCTTGCCCTCCCTTCCTTCACCAAGGAGTTCGACTTTGCGTCGTACAGCCCTAGCTCCCTCGCTCTCCTCCAGGCCAACATCGTCTCCGTCTACCAGGCCGGCGCCTTCTTCGGCAGCCTGTTCGCCTATGGCACCAGCCACTTCCTCGGCAGGCGCAAGTCCCTCTTCGTCTTCTGCTCCGTCTTCCTCCTCGGCGCCGGCATCATGCTTGCCGCGAGCGCCCAGAGGGGTCTGGGCCCGATCCTGGCCGGCCGTGTCCTCGCGGGCATTGGTGTCGGCGGCGCCTCCAACATGGTGCCCATCTACATCTCCGAGCTTGCGCCCCCCGCCGTTCGCGGCCGTCTCGTCGGCATCTACGAGCTCGGCTGGCAGATCGGTGGCCTGGTCGGCTTCTGGATCAACTACGGCGTCAACACGACCCTCGCCCCGACCCGCTCCCAGTGGCTGATTCCCTTCGCCGTTCAGCTCATCCCCGGCGGTCTTCTGTTCCTCGGCACCTTCTGGATCAAGGAGTCCCCGCGCTGGCTCTTCTCCAAGGGCCGCAGGGACGAGGCCATGGAGATTCTCTGCTGGATTCGCATGCTCGAGCCCACCGACAAGTACATCATCGAGGAGGTTGAGTACATTGACCGCGACCTCGAGCGGTTCGAGCGGGAGGTCGGCAAGGGCTTCTGGAAGCCGTTCCTCGCGCTCAAGGACCCCAAGATCCAGTGGCGCTTCCTGCTCGGCGGCCTGCTGTTCATGTTCCAGAACGGCAGCGGCATCAACGCCATCAACTACTACTCGCCCACCGTCTTCCGCAGCCTGGGCATCACGGGCACCAACACTGGGTTCCTGACCACGGGTCTCTTCGGTGTTGTCAAGACGGTCCTGACGATTATCTGGCTGCTCTGGCTCGTCGACATCGTCGGCCGCCGTCGCATGCTCTTCATCGGCGCCGCTGGCGGCTCGTTCTGCATGTGGTTCATCGGCGCCTACATCAAGATTGCTGGCTCTGGCTCTAACCCCAGTGGCAAGATGTCCAGCGGTGGCATCGCCGCTGTTTTCTTCTTCTACCTCTGGACTGCCTTCTACACCCCCTCGTGGAACGGCACTCCGTGGGTCGTCAACTCGGAGATGTTCGACCAGAACACCCGCTCTCTGGGCCAGGCGTCCGCCTCGGCCAACAACTGGTTCTGGAACTTCATCATCTCGCGCTTCACGCCCCAGATGTTCCTCACGATGAAGTACGGCGTCTACTTCTTCTTCGCCTCGCTCATGATCCTCTCGATCGTCTTCATCTTCTTCTACCTGCCCGAGACCAAGTCGATCCCGCTCGAGTCCATGGACCGGCTCTTCGAGATCAAGCCGGTGCGCAAGGCCAACAAGGTCCTCATGGAGGAGCTCGGCATGAACGGCGGCACGGCGGCGCGGGAGGATGCGTCGGTCTCGTCGGACGAGAAGGCCGGCCAATCCCAGGTGGAGAAGTCCAGCGTCTAGATGACGCAGGCGCAAGACGTCTGATGATGATCTGTGGAAATTGTATTGTGGGGGACATTGTTGTCTGGATTACTCGAGTCCTGTAATTTTGTGCTGCCATGTCAGTGTTTGCTGAGGCAGGTTCCTGCGCAGAACATGCTTAAAGTTTAATGAATTGTTCTGCCTACAACATGTTTCACAATCTGCTGCTCTGCTGATCAGTCCCGCGCCCCTGGGCTCGGCTTTTTCGCGACTTTCCCCGGAAACTAACTGCCGCCTGGGCGGGGGCGCCGTGGGTGAGACATGGGGGAGGCGGTGAATATGGCACCCTGGCCAGGAACAAGACCGACCGCCGGACTATCGAGCGTGTTGGCGTCGAGGGGGGCCCTGTTTAGTTCCACAGCTCACTTGTGATCCTCCCCTGCCTCGATCGTTGAGAGTAACATCTCTAGGTATGTGGTCAACGCAGACTGGAGGATCACGGTCCAGGTTGCTTGGGCTTAAACATACGTGGCGAAACATGCTGGAAGCGGCGACAAAACAATTCACTGGTTTACAAACACGACACAGGAGTGGATCAGTCATGAAGCATTATTATTGTTACAAGTAAGTGTTAGGGAACCAGTCTAATTCTTGGACATCTCGGCTAGCCTACTCGCGATCGTCTCCTTCACCCGCGCTACCGGAAGCTCGCTGGCCTCGCGACCAGTCCAGTACTTGTCCTGTTCAAGCAAGAACGTCGTTAGCAACCAACCAAGAGACAAAACGGAATGGTAACAGGGGAACCAGCGACTCACCTGCTCAATCCCCTGCCAGATCAGGGCCTCAGTCCCCAAGATGACCTGCCACCCCTCGGACTCGGCGAGAGCGCCAAGCAATGTGAAGGGCGAAGGGTTGTAGCACATCTCCAGAATGGCGCCCTTATGCTCCTTCTGCAGCATCACCTCGGTGATGCGCCTCAGCAGCTTCTCGCTCTCGGTGGTGGGCGGGAAGTCGGGGATGCAGGCGACGATGGCGCCGGGCCCCTCAAGAGCCTCAGCCTGGTCAACCGTCTCGACGTGGACGAGGCGGACCCCGTAGGCGCGCTCGGTGCACTCGGCCATGACGGCAGCGATCTCGCTCTCGTCGCGGCTGACGAGGTAGATGCACGTGGCCTTGAGCCACTTGTGCAGGGCGTAGACGGCGGAGCGGGCAGCGCCGCCACCACCGATGACCATGGCGGGACGGTTCTCGTAGACGGACGGGTCCGGCACGTTCTGCACGAACGACTCGCGGATGCCGATGACGTCCGTGTTGGCGCCGCAGAAGAGGCGGCGGCCGTCAGGCAGGTGGCGCAGGAAGAGGGTGTTGCAGGCACCGACGTCGCGGCACTCCTCTGTGAGCTCGTCCAGGTGCGGGAGAATGGCAACCTTGTGCGGCATGGTGACCGAGGCGCCTGTGGGGAGCTGTTCAGATACACTCCAGCTGAGGAGATAAAAAGGGGCTGTCACACGTACCGTAGAACTTGGGGTGTTTTATTAAGCTGAGAAAGAGGTCCATGTCTGTGGAATCCAACCTGATCTGCTCCCAGTTGAGGCCGAGCCCCTGGTAGACGACATCGTGTAAGAGCGGCGACATGGAGGCTGTGAGCTTCTTCCCGAACAGGAAGCCATGTTTGTCGAGCTGGTCAATGCGCGACTCGAGCTTCAACTCTCCCACGGGCTGCGTTTGCGGCGCAGTGGCCGTGACTGTGGTGGTTGTGGTGGACATGGTGTGTGGGTGTGTGGGTGTGTGTGTGTTGGATGATGCCGTGGGCGGGCAAAGACGGCAAGCGGTACGTTTAGGTAAGGTACTCAGTTGAGAGAGGGCGAGTAGGTGATGTAAGGTAGGGATTGCGACAAAGAGGCAGCCGTGGAA
>FTEL01003770.1_pt1 | contig 24154 bp, 35 predicted proteins | sample 1658911 | NCBI WGS metagenome assembly FTEL01 (sample SAMEA3914869, study PRJEB12502) | metagenome | biome: forest; material: soil | place: USA | collected 2012-03-12 | depth 0.1 m
ATCACGATCGGGGCCCAGGGTGACGTCGTACTCCGTTGTGCTCCGTGTTGTGTATAGTGTTTCGTGGCCAGTTGTTTATCTTGTTATCTAGCTCTCGAACATCACGACAGTGTTGCAGAGAGGTCTACAATCGGTGGATTCTAGGAGCAGTTATCATCCATCGGGGCAGAGCGATTGTTACCTTACATGGACAATGAAGTTCTCGCACATGGGTGGTTGGCATGGTCGGTTGGCGAGGGGGATGGTGTGAAACGGGTTGTTGGTTCATCGACTCGCCCTGCATTGGTCACGCGACCAGACAGGCCACCAACTGCAGTCTGCCACCGCGATTCCCCAAAAGAGACAATGACCCCGCGTTCAATTCCTTATTACGGGCTCGACGCCGCGATCTTGGTGTCTGTCCTGAACTAATCTCTGGACTCTACCAACGGCAACGCTCGATGCTACCCCTTTCTGTGTCAACCTGTCTGAGAACCAACCCACTGCTATCCCACCAACCAATCGCTCGGAATGCAAGCCAAAATCGAACAACGTTGGAATTCGGCCCTGGAAACAATAGCCGGAACGGCTGGGCTGCTGCAAGCACTATCCAAGCCCCGCCGGCCAGGTGAAAAGTTCGGCGACTCGCAGGGCTGGAGTGGCTCGTTCCAGGATGTCACCCTGTCTCGTGTCCATGATATCCGGAGCGACCTTGCAGAAACAAAAGCTGCCCTGCACATGCTTTCCTCCCGGCCGTTTACGTCAGTATCTCTCGCTTTGCGTGCATCCTGATTTCTAACGCAAACCTCTAGAAGCACTCACGAGAGGGCGCGTCGTCGCATCAAGCTTCCAACCGATATTGGCGACCTATACGACGAAGGTATGCCGCACGACCAGAATGTGGCGCGCCTCTTGGTGGTGGTTGATCAGGGGCTCAAGGATGCCAATCGAAGCATCCAAGAACAAGTCGACGGGAAAAGAGGTGTCAATCTCTCACCGGCTATTAACAAGGGGGCGGATTCAGCGGCTACCTCTCCATCTCATCACGGCTCTTCCGCGTCGTTGGCTCGCCACCCTCTGAAGGCTCGCCCTGGCTCAATCAGTCGCGCAGGAGCTTGCCGGCCGCAGTGCCAATGCGCCTGTCACGGGATGCAGAGATTGGCGATACCCCCGTTTGTGAGCCAGGTCCTGGGGCGGTTGGTTCTCGAGCATGCCGGGATCCCGGGCATCGGCATCCAGTGTGACACATCCAGCTGTGCCAAGGCGCAGTCTCCACAGGTGTCTGCTGAATACTGGTTCCCTCTCCGTGCCGTGTGGTCCAGGATAGTCCAGTTCAATGTCAGTTATCAGGCGAACCTCGGGCCATCGTTGCAACTTCGCACCCTGCGTCTGATTCCAGACTCGGCCCCAGCCGTCAGCTTCGCCATCAGTGGTAACATTGGGGGCCTCCAGGAACTCTTTGGCCGCGGGGCTGCCTCACCCTGCGACGTGAGCGAGACCCGTGGGTATTCGCTGATGCGGGTTAGTACTTCTGTCCTGTTTGAATGGACACATTCTAACGTTGGTATAGTGGGCGCTTTACTCTCAGCAGTACAAGATGGTTCGGTTCCTCCACGGGGCTGGCGCAGATGCCGACTATCGATATGCTCCCCGTTGCCCCCTTTTCTCCCGACTCTCCAATCGCTACCAGAGACACTAACGTAATCCAAAGGCCCAAGGCACTCCACGACAACAGCCCGAGCAACAAAGCAGCCAATGCCCTTATGATGGGCGGTCTACCAAGCGATGTCGTCGACGACCTGTCCTGTATCGCCAACAAAGACTGGGTCGAAGAGCAGAACTTCCCCCTCCTCCACCTGATCGTGCTCGAATTGCATGGCAAGGATCTGGAGCAGGCCCTCGCCGAGAATCCCGGAGAAGTCGACAGGGAGGACGCGATGGGGCGGACGGCCCTGAACTGGGCTGCAGCGCGGGGCGACGACCGCAGCTTGGCTACGCTGCTGCGGTATGGAGCAGACCCCAACATCCTGGACTGCCAGTTCTCCGGCCCCCTGTCCTACGCCGCCGAAAAGAACCACACCCTCTGCGTCAGCATGCTGCTCAAGGCTGGGGCGCTGCCAGATCCCGTAATCCCAGGGAGTCAACGTGTCGGCAGCCCGCTGAACTGCGCAACTCGCAACGCCTCGGACCCAAAATTGATCAGTGCCCTCCTCAACTACGGCGCTGACGTCGAAGCAAGCGGTGTCGACGGCCGCACCCCCTTGATGCATGCAGCGCGTACCAACAAGAATGAGTTCGTTCGGCTCTTGCTGGTGGATTACAAGGCCAACAGGTATGCGGTCTCCGCAGCGGGCGAGACCCCCCTCTCCATCGCCATTACCAACAACAGCAACCGCGCGTTGGTGCATTTGTGCTACTTGGTTTCCCGGTTCAGCGCCTGGTCGCCATCTCACCTGCTCGCTCTGGCTGCGCAATTCGCAAATGTCAGGACCATGACGATCCTGTGCGCGGTCCAGTGCATCGAGGTTAAAGATGGCAGCAACTTTGACACGAGACCGTTTGAGAAGATATTGCGCCAGCGGCATGATTGGAGTGAGAGACTGGAGCATGCGTTCCAGCAGCTGATCAATATTATACGGGAGGGCAGATGTGAGGACGAGGTGTCTAGTCACCTGTTATTGCGATATTTTGACCATATTCCGGTTTGATTGGGGATGGTCTCTCTTACCGGGGGTTGGCGCGGTCTCCCGTTGTTTTGTCGCGCCGTAGGACATCAGGCAAGGATAGGAATAATCTCAACGTGCTCATTTTCTGTTACCAAATGACCAGTGATCTCGTTCGGGAGGAATGAGATCTTTTCTCGAGTTTCGGCATACTCAGCCCCCTTCGATCCTCACGCAATCCAGCCCTTGGCCCCCAAAAATCAACACACGATGCGGTGCCGTCAGACCTAGCGTACCTACATATGTAAAATGCGGCGCGGTGGGGGCGGACATGTGATCGCGTACAGGTAGCGAACACGGAACATGGTTGGCGGCACAGCACTGTGCCTCTCAGAAGAGTGTCATCTCGCATCTCGGAAGAGTGAGTTACGCCGAGGGAAAAAAGCGGGGTGACTGTGCCACACGTAACACGCGAATCCTTCGCCAATACATGATAGGTTGCTGGCACAGTTGAAATCGTTGTTAACTCACCCATTCTGGCCATCAGGCGAGCTCCTCTCCGTTCCCTACCACAACTCTCCCAGCAGCTCTGCTTTCCCAAGTCGGCCCTCCCCCGCTTCGCTACTCCTGAAGATGGGCGCTCCCGTTATTCTGTGCGGCAAGACAGAGGCTGTTGGCGCCGGCGTTATCGCCGCTCTCAAGCCGGAATTCGATGGTTCGTTGACTTGCCGCGTGCACCGAACTGCTGAACTCAACCGGCGTACAAAGCGCAGTCTGCGCTGTAATTCCAAACCAGGAGCTGACATATCCGTCTGCATACAGTCATTCAGTTTGTCATGACGCCCGAGGCTGGCATTACCCAGATCCCCGCCATCTTCAGGGGTGACCAAGATGTTGAGACGACTTCGGCGCTTGGGAGCCACGATTACTCCCAGAAGCCGGTAGCTGTGATTCTGGGCGCCGGCTACGACGATGCCGGCACCGAGGTCATGATGAAGGCCTCGGCCGGCATCCATCCGATCCCGTGGCTGCGACCCGACCTGACCAAGGCCGGCCTTCCTTTCGGTACCCCCGGTTACGGCGAGGTGCTCGTCCAGCGCATCAAGACGTTGCTGGCGCAGCTGGAGCAGGAGGGCAAGATGCAAGAGGAGAAGGTTGTCCTATATTGAGGGTGTGCCGAGATACGTACCGTAGTGGGATTGTTATCGCCGGCAACATGTGGAATGACGATGCGGCGCTGTCCGCGAGACCTGCGCTACGGGTTTGGCCACCGCATCTATACGTTGGATGGCCAGAACTTGGTGATCTTCAAGATCGTCTTCGCTACCTTTGGCGCGAATGACTTGCGCCGAGCGATCCCAGCGTCGCCGGTTCCGTCCGTGTTGTGGTCGCGACAACCGAGGGGGGTGGGGTCAAGCTGGGGGATCGTGGGACACCAGCGACCCCCTGAGACTTGCGCCACATGCCCAACAAGTAACAGCGAGGGCCGTTCACCGACCCAGGCGCCCCGTCTGCCGTTCTCATCGTGTGGACGTTATCTGCAGCTGGCGTGTCTTGCGCATCATCCTCCCACCTCAACTGTACAAGCATAGACACGATGAGGAAGGGTGCGACGTGCGTGGCTTCGTTGGGGGCGGTCAAGTGGGTCGGTCGTCCGACGACGCACTCCACGCCCTTCCCCTGACATGCCTGACTCATGACCCTGGTTCCATCCGTTTGGGTTAAAACATTGAAGACCAACAGCCGAATTCGGCCGATATCTCGGATCGGAGATCCCGAGTTTGAGAATCTCACCACCTCATCACCACCATCAACACATCGCCGAACAAACCCACTGCGCCAATCTGCACCCACAAACCCGCACGTGCAAAGCCCTCTGCACTCCTGCATCCCTCCCGCCATGGCCACCCTCCAATTCCGCGTCGCCACCGCCGACGACTACCCCCTCGTCCACCCCCTCGTCGAATCAGCCTACCGTGGCGACGAAAGCAAACTCGGCTGGACTACCGAAGCCGACCTCGTCTCGGGCAGCCGCATCGACGCCGAAGGGCTGCTGGCCAAGATCAACGCCCCCAACGGCGCCGTGCTGATCGCCACCTCCACCGACGACGCCGCCGTCCCCATCCAGGAACGGCCCCTCGTCGCCTGCTGCGAGGTCGTTCGCAGCAGCCCGCAGGTCGCCTACTTCGGCCTGTTCGCTGTATCCCCGCGCCGGCAGGGCGGCGGCATCGGCCGCCAGGTCATGGCGCACGCTGAGGAGTTCTGCCGCCGCGAGTGGGGCGCGGACAAGATGGAGATGACGGTTATCTCGTCGCGCCGGGAGTTGTTGGAGTGGTATGGCCGCCGGGGGTACTCGAAGACGGGCGAGTCGAGGCCGTTCCCGTTTGAGGAGCTGGCCAAGCTGAACAGCAAGCCGTTGGTGGAGGGGTTGAGCTTTGATGTGCTGGAGAAGGATTTGAGGGTTGCGACGGAGGGGGGGAGTGGGGGGGTATCAGGGGTCAACACGCCGGCGTTGCAGGTGGGGGCGGCAGCGATTGTGGTCGCCGACACCAACGGGGCTTCGAAGGAATGAGCAATGCGGGATATTGTACGACTACTTGTAGTTTCACATTGTGTTCTCCTTCCAGTGCCGTTCCGTTGCTTCGTGATGAAATGTGCTGCATTCCCGAGGCGATGACCACTCGAATTCTGGGACTGGCTACCCCGTATGGATGGCTGAGCGCTTGATTGAGGCATGAGACGAACGATTTTGCTTGGAAGCGGACACCTGCCAGTATGGGGAACGGTTCTGAACGCCGCACTTGGGTCAGGGCGACATAAGCTCCCCTCCGCTTTCACACAGATTAGGCCATATCCATTCCCATCCCCGGAATCTTGTCGAGCCCTGCCATCGGGAGTCAGCGCTATCACAGCAGCGACCTGGGCCAACCAACTTACATCCGTCGACATCCTCGGCAACGTTCTGCGGCAGCGTGCACTTCATAGCCTCCTCGGACGTCTGCGTGCGCAGCTCCTTGCAGACGGCATTGCCGCAGCGGGCATCGAGGGCACGCTGAAGCGAGTCGCCCTTCCAACCGAACATGTAGTCGCCGTGCTGGGAGTATCCGACACTGATGTTGCCGTGCAGTCAGAACTTGTTCTTACCCGTGCATCAAGTTGGTTCCCAACTTACGAATCAACCGTGCTCCAGACAAACGGCTGCGAGCCATCCTCGGGCCAGAGTGCCTTGTCGTTGAACTCGGCAGTCTGGTCATGTCAGCAAATGTCTTGACTAAGCACAAGGGGGGCAGGGCTCGAGGGAACATACATCCCACATGACCTCGTACATCAGTTGCGGCAGCCGAACAGGGTGAGTGTCAGGACAAGTGCCCGTCGATTCAAACGTGCCCGTCTTGGGGTAAGCAACGTGGCTCTTGTGGTCGGGGCTGTCGATGTTCTTCCCATCCCAACACGTAGGGAATGTTACCGTTGTCCGGATCCCACCAGCGCAGAAGCCGGTCGGGAGTGTCTGCGAGTCTGTACCCGTGCAGGGTGCACCGCCGCGGTCGTATCCGGCGCCCAGGCAGCGGTGGCAGAGCTGCTTCTGCATCCCTTGCTTCTCACGTAGAGCGGCATCGCCGACGAGCATTCGGAAGCCAGGCTTGAAAGCCGTCACCGTCGTCTTGCCGTCGTATGGAGGGATGTAGTAAACAGTGATGCCCCCGTCGGCCCTAAGCCCGACATTGGGGAACTGGCGAACGCGGCGGTATGTGCCATTGCGGGCGCGGAAGTACAGGACGGCTGTCCAGTAGTTGGAGAAATCTTCGGAGAAGGTGCAGCTGGTGCAAGTGGAATCCTTGACGAGATCATGTGTAGTCGGGTCCATGCTGACGTTCAGCGAGTTCCCTCCCACAATCTGGTGAACATGAGGAGAGACGGCAACTCCGGGGTTGACTAAGGGGTCGATTCGGCCGACTAATGATGGTTAGACTCCCTGACCTCTAACAAGAGTAGCATTCTGTATACCCATGAGTTGTGAGCATCCGAAACGAATCATCTGCTGCGCCGCAGCGCCTTGCGACAAGAGCGCCAGTCCCAGAGTCTTGAATTTCATGTTGGGATGATGGTTGGAAGCCGACGTGTGGTGTTGTTTGTGACGGTTCAAAGCAAGCCTGCCCCCTGAACCCGGAGAGGGGTTCACCCAACTCCTCCTAAATACACGAGTGTTCCATCCCGACCAGGGTAAAGGGAACCCGATGCCGTCCCACACCTCTTCGACCGTGCCTCGGTGGGCTCGTGGGAGTAGATTGGATTTCTTGGAGTCGGCAGTTGTCGTCCTTCTAGAACCCAGACCGGGTGCGGGCCGGTTGGTAGGGTTGGTTAAATATCCGACATCCGACTGTCGTTGCCACACACGACAATACGGGATCGGCTACGCGGGCAATTTGGGAGAATTGGGGTAAACAATAACGGTACATGTATACAAGCATCTTCTCCTCTTTCTGCCCCCCACTGCGCTGAGGGGTCTGGCCATGGTTTAAAACTCATCTACGCGTCCCACTTGTGTCGTCAGGTACGCGCCCGCCCATCCACTAGTCAACCACATCATCTACAATGCGTGACGTATTTGTGTCTGTTGTGCTCGCGGCGTCTGCCGCGGTGTTCATGCCTTCTGGAGTTTATGCTGCACGATCATGCGACACCGCAGCCTCTGCCGGCTTCCAGTATCGCCTCGGAGATGTGAGATATGACGGCCCAGACCCGGCCAAAGCCAACGACCTTGCTACCATTGCGGCCAGTCTTCAGAGCAGTACGGGGACTCCCCTGTACGAGTGTGTCTCCCAATGGCCTGAGGCATGGAAGGGCTGGTACGAGGGTGCCACGGACCTGATCTGGAGCGACTGCATCTTCACCGGGGCTGGGACCGGTGCAGACGACACGGTCTCGTTTGCGATTGACTGGAAGGTCAAGACCATGTATCTGACCCATACTTTTGCCTGCTCTGGCAAGCAAGGGTAAGGTCCCCTTTCCACCCCCCCTACCCACGATCCCTCTAACAGACACTCATCGGTGGCAGATCCGAGGGATTGGCAACTGGGTCGATCGCCCTCGACTTCAACTGCACGGCCGCCGACGGCAGCTCCTTCTGCGTTCCCAAGACCACCAGCGCGGGGGCCAGACCGACGCTCAACATCAACACAAAACTATCGGCTGCTTCTCTGAATGCCACCACCGTCTGCGCGGACAGATCCAAGAAGTACCAGTCTTGGAAGATCGAAAAATGGAATCGGCAGATCGAGATGGAGCCCGGATCGTCCCCGACAAACCCCCTGGTGGTCTCTGACACTGGCCCATCGTTTTCGCTCCTTAGCCTGGTGACCGGGGCCTTGGCTACCTGTACCAACTCAGGGAGCAAGAACGGCACGTTCACGGGGACCTGCCAGTCTGACGCCACCACGACGACGAGCTTCAGTTTCGACACCAAGCTGAACATGCTCGAGATTTCCCAGAGTTGGAAGTGTGATAGCTCGTGAGTGCCCCCATCTTCTCGTCCAAGAACATGGGCTGTTCTCTGACACACTCGGATCCCGCCAGGTTAACTGTTGATGCCGTGGGCGTGGGCTACATGCAAGCAGCTTGCGAACGTGTCTTCAACAGCAACAAGTTCACATGCACCTCGAACCCGGTTTGGATTGGAACTGGGGTGGTTTAGAGAGAAAAATGATTTGTAACTCCAGACACAGTGGCGGACAATAGACCGTCGGAGGATAGATGACAATGTCCAGGTCAAACTGCGGTGTTTCGCCCATTCATTAACTTCTCCTCGACCTATCTCTAGTACATACGACCACATCCGCTCGAAAACTCGGGATCCCGTCCGCTCTCCCCTAGATAAGCGTGCGAGAGTCGAACTAGTAGTTGGGTCGGTGACGACCAGCGAATCCTCGATGTTGTATGTTTTTGCCTCCTTTTTCTTGCCCGTCTCCACCCCGGCAAGTGATGGTCTAGTGTGGAGCAACATCGCCATACGATTCCTCGCTCCCCCTTTCCACTGCCCGGATTGTCCGTTGTGTTCGTCTTCTCCTTTCCCCGGCGTCCGGTTCTTAACAACCAGGGGACCAAACGGGATCTGATTCGTGTTCTGTCATGCAATTCACAGTCGACCCAACATGGATTTTCGGAGCATTTTCGACTTTCCCATATCGTCGATCTTTCCCCCTTTCTTAAATCCCTGCGTATCCCGCATCCACCGAAAACATCGGGAATTGATCACCTACCTTTTATTAATACAAGACACCTCAGTATCTCTCGGGAACATTGCGGCGAGTTTTCCTTGGTACCATGCATAGAGGAATGTCCTTCTTTGCGCGTGTGTGTTGTGATCTCCTCGTTAGCAACTGAATCTTCCGTGGGTGAATCGTCCGCCCGTCCTCTGGGAGCCTAGGACATCTGGACATGAGGGTCCAATAGGTTTGGTATTTGAACCTTTGCCTACCCAATATCTGCCTCGCATGACGTGTTCGTTAGGCGAGCGTAAGACGACGGACGGTGAACTCGTCCCGGAACCAGGATCTCGCACCGGATTCCGGATTCGGAACCGGGGGCTGAGCGGGTGGCCTCACAAAGCACGGCACTGCGGCTCCCAAGCGGATCTCGGCGGCATTAGCGCGTCGAGCTGGCCAGTCGCAGCCCCTGAAGCGCTGCCTCCCAGCCCTACGGCCGGTGCCTGCAAAACAAAACACGTCAGGGCTGAGCCAGAAATGCGGTCATCGGCATGGGCAATGCGCAATGCAGGGAGGGGAAAGGCAGGGCGGAGTGCGAGTTCTCGATGTTTAAGAAGTCGGACGCCCTGGCCAGGAGCGGGAAGGGAAAGGGATCTGGAAAGAAAAATCTCAGGTTTGGAGGGATCTTGCCCTTGAGCAAACGATCAAAATGGCTGCCGCCACCACCCTGACAGCTCTGGTTCCGCCCTACAAGGGCAGGCACAGCCACGAAGCCTCGCGAAAGATCTCATACGCCCCGCGAACACAGGCCCGCCCCAAACGGCTGAGCCGGACCGAGTGCCGGGAGATCTTCTCCTCTACCGAAAGCCTCCCCAGCATCCAAATCCACGGCAGCGCGTGCCGCTGCAGCGAGACACTCAGCGAGAACCAACTCGAAGACGACCTCCTCGCCGACAAGATCTCATCACTCACCAAAACCATCCTCCTCACCACCGACGTCTCCTCCCAACCCCGCAACACCACAAAGCCCCCTCCCCCACGCAGCCACCAACACCACAACACCACCTCCCCAACCCCCCACCGCCGCTCAGGCTCCAAAAAACACATCCTCAGCACCCTCACGCGCCTCTTCTCGCCCCCCTCCCCGGTCACCACCACCCCCACTCCAACCCTCCAACACCAAACCGACCTCTGCATCGGCGCCGCAGCCCTCGACATCGACAAAGTCGCGCGCTATCTCGTCCTCCCGCCGGGCCCTCACCACCCCTCCCTGCCGGTCAACGCCCCCAACCATCTCGGGGTCACACCCCTCCTGGCAGCGGTGCAGTCACCCGCGGGGGTAACACGGCCCAAAGCACAGCTCGCGATGGTGAAATTCCTCGTTGAGGTCTGTGACGCCGACATCGAGGCTGGTGTCAGGGTTGACCGGGTGACGGGGGAAGGGGAGAGCGTGCTCAGTGCTGCCTGCGCGGCGGGGGCGGTGGGGGTGGTGAGGTACCTTGTCAGCCGGGGAGTGAGGGTAGACAGAAGGCTGCCCTGCGGGGCGGGGATGGGGGGAAGTCGGAAGGGACCGGCTGGTGGTGCGGGGTGCGGGGTGGGCGCGGGCAGGACGGCGCTGCATGTTGCGGTGTTGGCGGGCAGGGCTGAATGTGTGGAGGTGTTGGTCCGGGAGGGCAGGGCGGATGTGGATGCCGTGTGTGAGGGGAGTGGTGGTGGTGTGGTGGGGGGCAGGGATGCGGCGGCGGCACGCGGGGAGCAGCAAGGGGCTGCCGGGTTGAAGGCACTGCGGAAGAGGAGCGCGTCGAGGGAGAAACGGGTGAAGAATCCCGTGTCGGCGCTGCATCTTGCTCATGGCAGCCCTTCCTGCACCAGGGTGTTGTTGGAGGCCGGGGCAATGGTGACTGTGAAGGATGGGTCTGGCCGGACACCACTGCACTGGGCTGCGGAGGCGCGGAATTTCGATGTGGTTGCGCAGTTGGTAGCCGCAGGGGCGGCCCTTGATGCCGTCGCCGAGGATGGAATCACACCACTTGCAGCCATCCTGGCTTCAGTCGGTGATGGAGAGGGGCAGGAACGGGATGTTGAAGTGGCGAGGTTGCTGCTGGATGGAGTAACGAGTTCGGGGAGTGAGGGGAAAGATGAAAAACACGGGATGACGTTTACAGAAGCGTGACACTGGTTGGCTGGTTGGTTGGATATAGCCTTGCGAGACAGAGACCAACACTTCCGAGCAAGGAACAGGCGGAACCGCAGTGAGATGTCGTGCCCCGTTTCCCGATTCGGCTGGATCGTTTCCTGGAAGTTGAGCACAAGGTGCATTTGCCACGTGGAATGTGTGCTGTTGGAGTGGACATGCATGGAGACGAGGTTGGCGTTGCTGGCAGCGAGGCACCCCGGAGTTATTTCTGTCCGAAAAGCGTGTTCGGTGCCGAGTTCTATCCTGATGTTCCGTTCACTGTACTCTCACCAGGCCCAGCAGCATCGGAGATTCATGCTTTGGTGTGATGGTGTTGGTGATTGCCCGTAAGTCGGTCAGACTCGGGCTCGAGGAGCATGACAAAACATCGAGTAATCTGGTCCACCTAGTCATCGTGCCCCCAGGAGCGATCTCAATGGACCTCCCCTAACCCCGGAGTGTGCTCATGGCCTTGGAAGTCTGCTCAATGTATGTTGCTAAGATTGCTCATGGAGATATCGTCCGTACCGGGTGTAACTGCCTGGAAATTGCCGTTATCCACAAAGATCCCCTCCCTTCCGTCCACGGCTTGTCACATGATGCCAAAGGATTTAGCGCCATGTTCCATGGCGCATGCACCAACAGGGGGACGGGTCCGGGCTGCAGCTAACGTTACAATGGAGTCATGACGACCCTTCATCTCCCTTCCCCTCCCGAAGTCACTCTCCAACCATCCTCCTGCGTGCTGTCCACCATTTGGTCCATGAGCCGACAGAAACGCGTAAACGGGGTGCTGATCGTCGAGATCCGTCGTCGTCAAGATCAGTGGAAACCAAGGTGGCAAGTGAGGCAGCCACGGTGCCGCAGACATCGCCGGTTCTCTGTCTGAGTCCCAACCTTCATTCTTCCGCTCCGTCGTCGAGCCACGGATGTGCCGGGAGGTCGTCGTCTGTAGCAGTCCCGCACTTTTCACACTTGAGGCCTTCGACAACCCAGACTTCTTCTCCGTTTGCCGCACAGGTTTTGCACTTGACGCCAGGGAGCTGGAAAGAAGGGTTGAGAAACGGTTAGACATTCCCCCAGAGGGCCTTTTGTGGGTGGGGGTCTCAGGGGTCGTTCGGGGGAGACTCACTGGGACGGTCCTTATGCCTTCCCCGCGGCTAGGAAAGAACAAGGGATAGTCAGGCTCCGGCAGACCGAACCTCATGCCGGCGTGGGGGTTATCAGAGGCAAAAGGGGACATGGTTCTCAAGGGCTCCAAGAAGCGTCAGACAAGTGAGTAAGGGCTTGATACCGTGAAAGTGCTAGCTGGGGTGCAGCGTTCTCTGGGGAAAGTTTTGGGTCACATTCACGAGAAGGTCGTGAGAGCAACGCTTTATGTACTTTTTCGAGGCCGCCAGTCCTCGACGTCACCCCCTTCACATCGTGACCAAGAAGACTGACTCAAGTGATGAGTATACAGAACAGGATTCCGGCACGGATCGGCCAAGAACTGACGAGGCTAGTAGGGAGGTACTCGGCCCCCAAATGCCGACCAGGAGCTCGCCGACGCGACTGCAGCGGACAGTCAGAGGTAGCACAGCTGAGCAGGGCAACCACAACCGATTACACTTCGCCTCCTGGTGAGACGGACATGAGCCAAGACATCAAGTCCGGGCCGTCGTTTTTTTAGCCAACGGATGGGTCGCAGCCGAGACCATCGCTCGGGGGCTTGCTGCTGATGGTGTCGCCCGGGCGTGGCTGTCAGATGCATCCGAACATGACGGCAGCTCTGGGGCCTCCTCAAGCCTGCATATGCCCCCTTCTCACCGGTCGTCGACAATGGGCCGAGCAAGTGATCTAAACCAGTGGGGGTTGCAGTGAAAGCGCGCCAACCGCCTGTTCGGTTTCCGCCTCTGGTCCACTGGCCCGCCCACTGCTGCAGGATCGCCGCCGCATGATCCGGGAGCGGAACCAGGTTGGACGCAGAGGAGGGGACCGTCTGGGGCCGGGGGTCTGCGCCAACGGTTCGCGATGCGGCATGCCTCCCTGCAGCAGAAGAACTCGACAGGCGGGGATCGCGCAATGGGCCGGTCCACTGTACATGACAGAAGGCAATCGCGGTGGGATCGCGAACTGCTGCAATGCGTGGGCATCTTACAGCGCATCGTCACCCGCAGGTGATACGGCAGGCCTTTCCAACACGTCACGCCATGGGCTCTATCGGATGGTCCCTGGTTGGCCGCAGATGGGGGCCGCCGAACGCTGGTTGCCACGCGGCAGGGCTTCCCAAGCCAACATGAACCACGGGCCCGACGCCGTTGGCCGCCTGGGTGGCCGCCTCGGTTGGGCACACACGGACGTGCCCCCGGTATTTTGATGGATTCGGCAATCGAGAGTGCCACCCTTCCAAGGCACGGCTGTTCCGGCACACACACCCCTTCCCTCTTCTTGAGAAGTGGCCTGTCAGGGTGACGGAGACGCCAGAGCCGTAGCTTGTGTCGCGCCCGCATGCCCAACCGCCCCCCCCCCCTCTTCCCGATGTTCCCTCGCTGGACCCTGCCTCCACTCATCGCATGCCCGACAATATTCGGACTCTGTGCCCAGCATGTGCTATCTCGCTTCCCTCTTTCCCCGCTAGCGGCGTGCCATTTCTGGATGGCTCCGCGTCCGCAACAAGAACCCGAGTTGTGGGGGTTGATGGGACGGGGGACGCCGCCAGGACATCCGGCCCTGGGCCGCGACCCACACGGAACGCACCGACAAGGGGAAACTGCAAGGCTACATCCATCATCCCAGCAGGACTCCTGGCCCGTCCAATAATCGGCCACCAGCACGAAGGTTTGACCTGTGACCAAGCAGTATTTGGACGCGACGGGTGGATAACAACGCCCAGAGGAGGCCTCTTGCTGCTCCAGACTTTTCGTTCGTGCGTGCCTTAGACCCCCTCCGCCCGTAATTACCTCGGGAGGAGGCAATAAAGCAGGATGTCAACCGTTCTTCACCCATCCTCCCCAGATCCGCCAGCCAAGTCCCAACGGGCAGGTATTTCTGCCGCACCATGTAGTATCAAAAGATGGCACAATTAGGCCAGCAAGGATTCCCCGGATTGCGTAAAGTCTCTGATGGTGCTGTCATCGCCCAACCATCATCTCATCAGGGTGTTCGTGGCCACACCCTGCCCCATCCGATGATCCGACACACTCCGTTTTCGGATGAACGCCAAGCGATTACTCGGATATGCAGGGAGACCGCGTGCCAGGCCGCCGCTATCCAAGCGAGGACGCATATCGGGCCGCATGAGATCGACAAGTTCGTCCTAGGGAGATTGGGGAGGGAGGGGGGCGAGGGGATGGGTGAAGGAGAGGCGCGAAGCTGATGCTAGGGATGCGGGGACGCGTGGAAGAGGGGATAGCGGCAGCAAGAGCCAACCTGGCCCTCGTCATTGGATCTGACTCGGAAAGTTCTTTCCCAGCGTGGTTGTGGGATGGGGCTTCTGATGGCTGGCAACTCCATGCGCCCCCTTCCCCCCGCGTTTCCCCCCTCGCACACCCCTGAGCCCTAACCCAAGAAAATACAACTTCAAAGATCCGAAAACCCATTCTGGCCACCGCGGACTGTGGAAGTGCCTGACGGCTGCAACCAACGATGGTCAGGAACTAAGTATATCCCAGACCATCCTAGGAAAGTCCCGTGGACAGCCAGTGGATGAGCCCGGTCGGGGCATGCTTCCACAGACGAGGCAAAACTGGAGGCCACTGGCGATGATACTCCGCCCCCGAGCTGCCGAGAGGCGGCAGATGTTCGGGTATGCGTGAGATGGCGGTTGGAAGGAAACCGCGGAGCAGTTGGCCCGTGGCGATTCGTCGTTGACACCCCAGTGGACTGTCCATGCACGCCTGTCGCGTAATCATGCACCCCACGTGTCCCCTCCCGTCTGTGATTAGTATTCTTCTCGCGCTTTCTCATACGATTAGCGATTGCCTACAGCGTTATGGGGTGTAGGGTGGTGGTGGGGGGTCCGCATCGCCCGGCGGCTGCGTCTGCTGCGGCTGCGACATGCCCAACCCCTTGTCATTCCCACCCCTTTTTGGGATTGTCACCGCTTCACCACCACCCCCACCACCATCACCGCCGCCACCACTCGCGCCAATCGCCTCTTCACGCCCCCTCGCAGATGTTGTGCCACCCCAACTCGACACCATCGGCGGCTCAAACGCCCTCCTCACCCTCCCGAAATCCGCCCTCGCCCTGCTCAATGCCGCACCCCCCTTCGCAGCTTCCCACTTCTCCCCCCCGCCGACCTCCCCGCCCTTCCCCACCGTCGCCGTCCCTCCCAGATCCTTCCAAACCCTCACCAGTACCCTCACCTCTCTCCCCCCAGCCGCAACCTCAAACCCCAACCCAAAATCCGCCACGCACATCCCGCACGCCATATTCCCCGGCTGCCTGCCCCCGGGATCACTCCTCCACTCGTCCCGAAACTCCTGGCCGAGCACATTCGTCAGTGAATACTCCACCCTCACCGACGTCACCCCGCGGACGGTCTTGACCGCCACCGAGCGCAGGTGCCTCGTGGCGTGCGGACAGAGCCGGAACGAGTAGATGTGGTGGATGGGGGAGAGCAGCGGGCGCTTGGTGTAGGAGAAGCCGATTGCGCTGCCGCTGCCGCTGACGGGACCGCTGGTAGCCGCGTCGGAGGAGCCGGGGAGGGAGAGGGAGAGGGTGTATGCGTGCGCGAGGAGGAGGGTGTTGGAGGGGGTGAGGAGCGGGGTGACGCGCCAGGAGAGGCTGGAGGAGGAAAGGGAGGGGGTGGTGCCGTGGCAGGTTAGGGATTGGAGGAGGGGGGTTGAGGTGGAAGAGGTGGTGGTGGAGGTGGTGACGGCGTGGAGGTGGTAGAGGGAGAGGGTGTACGGGACCGAGGGGTGGATTAGGGGGAGAGGGTCGAGGGTGGAGGGGGTTTGGGGGAGCGAGGAGGCGATGGCGGGCTGCAGTGGCGCCGATTGGCCTGCGCAAGATGCGGTGGCGTGGCTGGATTTGGTCGAGAGGAGGGATTTTAGAAAACCATCGGTCACCGGCTTCACTGGGGACGAGAGGGATGGATTCCAGGAGATCGGCGTCCGGCCCGGGTTGTGCGCTGTGCAACCGTCCTTCGGCCCGTGGGAGCAGGGCAGGTTTCCTGGCCACGGCTCGCCGGCTAGTGCGGACTGTGCCATGGCGTGTCAGGTGAGTCTCCTGAGTAGCGGGGGAGGTGCTTGGGGACAGATCGTGACTCGTGCGTTCGAGGTGGGTGTATCGCTGCCCAAGGGGCGAGGAGCTTGCGGCCTGATCTCACTTCGGGGAGTTTCGCAGTGGCGTGAAATGCTTCTCACTTGTCTGGAGGACAACTGATGGTCTGGGGCATTTGAGAGTGTTGTTGGCCATGGTGCGTTGCCAAGCTGCGGCTGATGCCACCTCTCCCCCTCCCATCCGGAGTTCATCCCCCGGTGGCACCTGACAGGTTCATGGTCTCGGTGAGGCACAAGACTCACGCTCGGTCTGCAAACGCGCTTCGGTCAGGCAAATTTGGATGGGTGGAAATGACATGTACGTGCAACACCCGACATCTCGACACCATTACACAAGGTACCACCCCTTGCCCCTCAGGACAAGCACCACTGACTGCGTTTAATGCTTCCGCGTCACACCCACCTCATTCCAAGCATCCCGGACAATTTTGGCGCCCTCCTCTCCATACAGCTCCTCGGCAACATCAGTTGTCACATCGGCAAACTGGACGAAAGTGCACCGAGCAGGAACACGACCGCTGCTCATGGCCTTCCACCAAATCTGCCCAGCCTTCTCCCACGAGTAGCCGCCAAACGCGACCGAGGCGAGATAGAACGCCCGGTTGGGGATGCCACTATACAAATGCACGCCGCCGTTGTCCTGGGTGGTGGGCGTGTACTCGGACATGTTGGCCGGCTGCGGATCCTTGCCCTGTTTAGTCACACATGGTCAGCAAGAGTGGCAGAGGTTGATGGATCGAGCCTAACGTACAAAGCGCGGGTCATTGTACGCGGTGCCGGGCGCTTTCATGTTACGGAGCGCGACCCCCTTGACGTCTGGCAGCAGGCAGCCTTCGCCGATCAGCCAATCCGCATTCTCGGCGGTCTCGTTCTCAAACTTTTGCTTGATCATGATGCCAAATACATCCGAGATGTGCTCGTTCAGCGCACCCGGCTGGCCTTGGTAGATGAGCGGGCTGGTGTGCTCCGTGATGGCGTGCTGTTGTGGTCAGCATGCCGCTGCGTGAGGGTAGAACACGCGAGGCGACTCACAGTCAGCTCGTGGCCGATGACATCCAGACAGCTCGCGAAGCGGTACAGGAACGTGTCACCGTCCCCAAACACCATCTGCAACCGCGTCGGGTCCCAGAAGGCGTTCTCGTACTTCTTGCCAAAGTGGACCGTGCTGATGACGTGCATGTTCTTGTTGTCGATGCTCTTCCAGTCGAAGTGTTCGAGGTAGAAATCAAGGACTCGGCCAACGTTGTCGTACGCGTCGTTCGCGGTCTCATCCTTTCCCGCCTTCTGGCCCTCAACACGGACAACCTTGCCCGGCAAATCATCTTCATCCGGGTCATTCTTGGCGTCGTAGACAGCGCGGTAGAACCCGGTAGAGGGCTGCGGTTCGGCCTTGGGCTTCGCGGCGGAAGCAACCCCCGGCTTGGTTGTCGCTTGCTCCTCTGGAATGAGTGTCACCTGATCCTGCGAAATCACGCGCCGCGCGTGCACGCGCCGCGCGTGTTCAAGGTCGCGCTTTGCACGCTGGCGTGTCTCGTCATCCACGTCCCCGGCTTCAGAATCCGCGATGTGCTGGAGGAGAACCTCGGGCACTATGGCCTGAGTGGTGGGCCCCGGGTGGGCACGACGAACAGCGAGGGGTTGACTCAGAAAGTCGAAACGGTCGCATCTTCTGGCCGTGTAGTGAGTGCGATGATCGAGGGTGCTTTGGGCGCACAGTCGTTCGTCCTCTTGTGCCCCTTGGCTCTCGATTATGCTCCGAAGCAAGTACGGTGGGACGATGGAGCAGATGGGTGAATCCATCGCGCTGGACGATGGTAATCTCGAAAACGATGGCGAGGACGATGTCGAAGATGATGGCGAGGGCGATGGCGAAGACGATGGCGAAGACGATGATGAAGACGATGGCAAGGGCGATGGCGAAGACGATGTCGAAGACAATGACGAAATTGAAGGTCAAGGAGCAGGAGAAGGTCACGACTAAGGACACGGTCAAGGCGCAGCACAGGGTCAGGATGAAGGAAAACGTCAAGGCGAAGGAGACGGTTGAGGCGAGGGAAAAAGGAAAGGCGACCGCGAGTGTATTCAGAGATTCTTATAAACACCGCGTATCTGGACAACTCGTCGGTATGGCCTCTATTGTAGCCCTCTCACCGCAAACAGGGTCACGCCGAAACTGGGCAGATAGCCCTTCAGGGGATCCCCTCACGAAGCCCGATTGGTTGTGACAGCGGCGGCTTGCAGCGTGACCATGTTCTCAGCTCGCCCGGCGGCCTTGGTATTCCTGAAATTGAACAGGAGGGCACTCCCAGACCCCCATCATGCCGCAGCCTTCGGGGGATCAGCCCCGGTCTCTGCCAATGAACTGATTGTCTTCGGGCTGATCCCAGCACACCATGGTGAGCGGGGAGCGATAACTTGCTTATCCCGTCCAGTGGCATGAAACAGTCCGTCGCGTGCCTTGTTTCTCTGTGTTTCCACTGCAGGCTTCCACGTCCCAGATTCAGCCACGTCTGGCTGTCCTCTGTAGATCTCGCGGCTTCTCGCATGTGTTGTTGGCAGGCCTGCTCAACACCAGTTGGGGGACCCCGACGGCTTCTAAGAGAGAAGTGAAGACCAAACTAACTATTTCCCTCTAATTCCTTGCCTCTAACTCGTTCCATCAACCCGCGCATGATACTTCCCCGGGTTCTGTACTCCCTGGCTGTGGGGATCCCCCACCACCCCTGATTCCAGAGCCTGCCCCTGAAGTTGTCCGCATGTAACCCGTAGAGGCTATCGGCAGTCGGGAATATTGTTGACTCCTTCACCGGAATGCCCTTCTTATCTCGCAGGCTGAGCCCCAGCTCTTCATCCATGAAGGCATCCTCGTCAAGGATGAGCATCCACGGCGTCCCGCGTATCGCTGCGGCATGTGTGATTGCGTCCTCCCAGTGTTCTTCCTCGGGAATATGGGGCTCGTACTTCTTTTTCGCCTCCGCTTCCGATCTCGCTTCTTTGACATCTTCATCCGTAAACCTGCGATCCGCCTCTTGTCCTGCCAACTCGGGTAAGATCGAGTACACGCCAGTGTAGTCGTCCGCAAAGTCAAACAGCGCCGGGTCGTCCAGCACGTACAACCATTCGTTTTCGGGCAAAATCGCGATCTCTTCTTGCTCCTCGAAAGTCCCGTCCAACCAGCCACGCAGCTTTGCATCATCCGCGGCCCCTCCTCCGTAGTACGTCCGAAGGATGTAATAGTCGTGTGCGTGACGGCCCTCAACGAACGCCGCGGCGATGCGGCGGAGCCTTTCCGGCCGCCAGGGCTCGAGGATCTCGGCAATTTCGCCGGCCGTGGGGACACGCGAAGGCGGCGACAGAAGCAGCTCGGGGTCGAGCACATCTTCGTTGACAAAGGCCGACACCAGCTCGGCGCGCTGCTCGTCTGCGCTGAGCTCGGATGATGGGTTCCAGTTGCGCTGAGACCTGGATCAGCAAGAGCTATTGTCTGTCTTGGGAAGGCTGTGCTGGCGTACAATCAAGTACTGCTCTACCGGGAGAGCACCCCATGCGGGCGCCTCTGGTTGGTTGGTGGCCTCGGTACTCATTTTCAGGCCAGTGACGAAGGGGTGAGGATCCGGGTTTCTGGCACGGGCAAGTTTCTAGAGATCTCGATGGCTATTTATCTGAAAGCACACCAGCTCTGGGACCAGCCCAGGGTGATAATTGGGGGCGAAAACACAAAGGCCTTGCGTCAGTTTGGGGTCCTCGAATACGAGCAAATCCTCCATGTACTCCCCGTCGAACAGGCAGCAGCCAATGCCGGTCATTGGAGCAGTGTTTTGGGTCCATGTTCACTCCGAGCGTCCGATCGCGTCTTTGTCAGCGAGCTTGTGCCGTTCGTTTCCCTAGGTAGTCCCAGATTGGTGGTGATGGTGCCCTACCTGGGCTTTCATGACGCATGGTGGAGGTAACCTTGATAAGGTTGTCGACGAGGCAGGTTATATTAAGCACCATTATTATCAGGGACGCAGCGGCACATCTCAAGCAACCAGGTTTCGGAACTGAGGACCGGAAAGATAGGGGCCCAAGGTTAATCCGCCATCCGTCTCAAGCTGCCGAGCAGCAGTCGCCAAGCTGGACGAGCCCTGTGGCTTCTTGCGAAGAACTCCCATGCAGCGATCTGCATACTCTTGCCGCAGTGTACATTAACTACCAAGCGGTACAGGCCATCGGCGTGACCGTCGGCGATACGAATGAAGGTGGGGTCAGGGAGATGCGGCTTCAGGGTTGGTAGAAGAATACTCCATCCACCAGGGTAAGCTTGTCGGTGGAGATTGTCACACACTAATACGGGGGGGCTGTTTACAACCGGTTTAACCACCACCCAGCAATATACGGCAGTTTCGTGCCGCAATGAATACTTCACAATCACGGCAATTTGGAATCCTCGATCACTGCATGACGGTCCAAGAAGAACGCCCCGAGACCAAACGACCACCCCCACTGTCCTCGTTATAGGGTTGAGTATGAGCATGAAGGGCTTCCTTGGACCTTCTCCAACCTTCTCTTCCCATATTGGTTGCTTGGTTGAGCCTCATTCTGTCTGGCAACCCCTGCTGTACATCATACCTTGATCCCGACTGCCGCCCAAGCAACCAACTCACAGCACTCATGGTCACGATGAAGACCTCGGTTCTCGCCACAGCGGCGACGCTCTGCGTCCAGCAAGCCGCCGCCCAGTTCGCCACGGCTGCCATGATGCGCTTCCAATGCAATACCCTTGTGATCGAACGTCTCGACCCGCTTGTGAACCCCGGCATGCTTCAGTCGACACATGTCCATCAAATCGTTGGCGGCAACTCATTCAACGCCACCATGACGCCGGTCGATTTTGACCCGTCGGCAGAGTCCACGTGCACGTCGTGCTCCTTTTCTGAAGATTTCAGCAACTACTGGACAGCCAACATCTACTTCCGGGCCAACAACGGGAGCTACAAGCGTGTCCCACAGATGGTCAACCTGGGCCTAAAGGGAAGCCAGGGCGTCACGGTCTACTACATCCCTCCGTATGACGGCAAGACAAAGGTCACAGCCTTCAAGCCGGTACGCGCGAGTCATTCCCTCCTTCTTTGCTCGTATCCTAACAGGTCAGGGCTTCCGCATGCTCGTCGGCGACCCGACCATCCGCAACCAACGCGCCATGCAGAAGCAAATCTGCCACCGCTGCGAGCACAACATCGAGCAAACCCCCTTTGGCGGGGCGCCCTGCACGGGCGAGGACACGGCCGCGTTTCCGGACAAGTTCTGCGCCGGTGGCATCCGGACCACGATTACCTTCCCAACGTTCGTTGCCTTTGTTCCCAACAGTGTTGAGCCATACTAACGGGGATGCAGCTGCTGGGATGGCAAAAACGTCGACACCCCCGACCACAAGAGCCACGTCGCGTACCCGAGCACCGGCAGCTTCGAGTCCACGGGCCCCTGTCCCGCCAGCCACCCCGTCCGCCTCCCGCAACTGATGTACGAGGTTATGTGGGATACTCGGGAGTTTGAGTCGATTTGGCCCGAGTCTGGCCAGCCGCTGGTGTACTCGATGGGCGATGCGTGAGTTTGGCCTCGGACCTTGGGGTTGCATTTTGTGGGGGAGCTTCTGACTTGTGAGACAGGACTGGGTTCGGCCAGCACGGCGATTACATCTTTGGGTGGAAGGGCGACGCCCTGCAGCGGGCTCTTGACGCGCGTTGTACTGGTGACCGCTGCTCGGAGCTGAAGACACAAACCCCTGAGCAGGCAACCGCGTGCCAGAAACAGCAGACCATCCAGGAACAGACGGAAGGATGTAAGTACCGAAGATCTATGGACCTCATGTGTGACGGAAAAGCTGACGCAACGCAGGGCTCGACGCTATTCCCGGCGGTGTCCATCCCATGTAGGGGTTGTCAGACCCATGTTTGGGTGGTGGTTCGGCTGCATGAAGCTGTGTGTGCCGATAGCCCCAAGCGCCTTGCTCAGCATACCAGGTTCAGTCGGTTTCGCAGGATAGAAGGGATGAGTGGGTGAGGATTGCGTGTTCCAGTCACCGCAATTGTGTAGTTGTAAATCAAGTTTGCTGTCACCTTCTGACCCCTGGCTTATTCGTCTAGAAGCCAGGCAGGCAAGTGAAGAGAGTGTGAGAGTGTGACAATGTCGGGAGCCTGGGAAATTGCGCGGCAGTGGGTCCAGGCAACGAGATTTTCAGCCCTGAGTTGGCGAATGCTCGCCGCCATAAGGACACAACATCTCAGACCCAACCGCTGATGCCTCCTGGGTCAGGCACAGCACTCAGGCTTGAAATTCTGGGGACCACGCCACCGAACCAACTTCCTTTCCATCGTCGAAAACAAGCAACATCAGCGCGAAAGCAGACTATCGTGCTTCATCTGAATCATCTTGTTCCAACCATGACTCCCAACACAACCCCAACTCCGTTTACCTTCCCTGACACCCTCACGCCGTACAACATCCCGCCGGCGGAGTATCTCTCAGCAAACCCCACCCTCACCAACCTGGTAGCCAGCGCCATCATCCTCCACAACAACCGCGTCCTCCTCGTCCAGCGCGCACCCCACGACGGCTTCCCCCTTAAGTGGGAATGCCCCGGCGGCGGCGTGGACCTGACCGACGCGACGGTGCTGCACGGCCTCTGTCGCGAGGTTATGGAGGAGACCGGGCTGCACGTGAAGCACGTCACGGAGGCGGCCGACATCCTCGAGTTTGACGGTAGCAAGAAGACCAGATGGAGGAAGATAACCTTCCTGATCGTGTTGGATGCCGCAGAGCTGCCGATCGTGCAGCTCGACGCGCAGGAGCACGTTGATTTTGTTTGGGCGACTGCGGAGGAGGTGGTGATGGGAGAGAGTCAAGGGAGGAAGATTCAGTTTGCGTACGGTGCGCAGAGGCAAACTGTGTTGGATATCTTGGGGCGAACCGGCTCAGGGGACGAGGACGGGGTGACGCAGGGGGTGTAAATTTTGTCTTTCAGCGAGCAAACCGCAAATATTTACCAACTGATCTGCGTGCGGCACGGCCAAACAATGCTCTAATGTGTTGGTTGGCGTTTCAAGACAGTTGAAAGCGTCCACCCAACCAACGCCCCAGAGCACTCTGGGGGTGCGTGTGAGATTTCTGTCATCCGCTGTCCATCTCCCTGTTCGTGGCTTTTAAACCCACCCAGACTGGCAGGCGGTCGGGTTCATAGTCGAGTCCCCGAAGCCCGAGTCAACAAACACGGTGTTCTGCGCGTGCCGACATCTTCTCCTGGCGATAGGGATATGATCTGCTGTATTCTCCTTTCCTCCTCGCGTTCGCATGGGCAGAGTTTGCTGCACTGTACACAAGTATTGTTGGAACGAGCCCGCCGCATTCAAAGTACAGCAGTTGTGTTGGTCACATTCAGAACAAGTGCATTTGTCTTTGTGCCTGGCACGGTGAAGAATGCAGTTGTTGACATCTCCCACCATTCCCCTTCACGATGCCGAATACATGAGCTTTGAAAGATCATCGGCATCCGAAGACATGATGTATAAAAGCTCTTCACCCGTCCCAAACACCCGCCCGCATCATCTCATACCCCACAGACAACACACTCAGCAACTGATATCTTGCCTAGCCACTGACCACCATGCTTGCCCTCCTCACCCTCCCACTCCTCGCGGCCCTCGCCGCCGCCGACAGCCACTTCATCACGCCCCACGAGCAATACTCCTCCTCCATCGGCGTCCTCGGCTGCAAGATCGACACCAACCGGGTGGCCTACTGGCCGCAGAGCGTCGGCTGCGACGACATCTGCGTGCGCGTGTCCTACGGCGGCCGCTCCGTCGACCTGCTGCGCATCGACCAGTCCGGTGG
>FTEL01010862.1_pt1 | contig 24051 bp, 20 predicted proteins | sample 1658911 | NCBI WGS metagenome assembly FTEL01 (sample SAMEA3914869, study PRJEB12502) | metagenome | biome: forest; material: soil | place: USA | collected 2012-03-12 | depth 0.1 m
GGGATGGGCCGAGGCCGCCGTTGGCGTGGACTGTGTTTTGGCATGGGTTCTATTCAGGGCGGTATGGTGGGTACATGCCGGACGGGTTTGTCAAGTGGGGGTATGTGTTGTGGGACGCGGGGAGGGTGGAGGGGAGCGGGGCGAGGGGGGTGCTGGAGAGGGAGTGGAGGAGGCAGTTTCGTTTTGTGGATCGTAATGCGGATGTGTGAAGGAGTGGTGGCGATGAGGATGGTGAAGTGGTGGAGGATATGAGAGGACCGAGGGATTGGGAACGACGGCATCCCTACCAGGATGAGTGAACTGACAGGAGGAGGAGGGGTGTGCATCCATTATTATTATTGTGTTTCCTACTCCGTCACCCTAACGGCATGTCTGACCATCTACCTGCCAGTTACGGAGTAAACCATGTCGTCTGGCCTGGTGAAAACCTCAACATCCCCAATACCTCTTCCCCTAGCTCCTCCTTGTATGTACACGAAGGCCCATCACAGGCCTCCGGGCGACGCCTTGTCCCCGCTAGACCCCCCTTCCTCTTCTAGTTCTGGTTCAAGACCCAAACTATACTCTCGGAGCCGGCTACAGCCCATCAGCTAGCTCACTACCCCCTATATAAGTCCTCTCCAGGGTCCTCTACCACGTAAATCCGGATCTTGTGCTTCTCCTACATCCTCTGTAGCGGCGGGTCCGGGCACCATACTTCCAGGCGCTAGATGGTCTCCTTGCCCTGCCTATACTCCCATGAGGGCGATTATACCCGCGCCTTCCCCCCGAAAACGGAACTCCCGTAGACCGATGTCCCCCGCACGAGCCTGTGTAAGGAGTACACGACGGGTCTCCCTCAAGCCCTCGTGCTTCGGCAGTGCACTGTCTGTAAACTTGAAGAGCAGTCCTGGGGGTCACCGCTTCCTCCATACATACTCCACTGTCTCCCGTATCGACTACCCCCCTGGGATGTGCAACCATGGTGGAGCTGAACTTGGAGAAGCAAGGCTGAAACAGAGCGCTCCCCAGTGGAGACGGCCGCGGCAACACGGGCATGTCTCGCTGAGCTGGTGACGCGCAGTCCTGAATCAGGCCAGCCCCCACACAAGGCGTTCACGGAGCAGGATCTTCCCTGTCTGTTCCCGCTGGAACACACGCGTCCCACTGTGCTCCGAGATCTGCGCTGGGCTCCAGCCGACGTTGCCGATCAAGGAGCCGGTGGTACGACCGAACCACCTGGTGAACATCACGAGTTGGGAAACGAGCGGAGCTGGTTCATCCATATACATTAAGGTCCACTAGCCTCAAGCAGAATACAACATTGTAGATCCGCAAAAAACGGTATATACAAGAACAAAACAGACAAAAAAGAAAAGACCAGAGAGAGAGTCAGAAAAAAAGGCCCCCTGGAGCAACTCTAACAGACAAATCCGAAGATGATGGCTCGATATGCCCAAGCAAGCCAACCAAAGCAAGCCGCAGCTCCTTAAACTCCTCTTCCAAATGAGCCACCCGTCCCCCCCGAGATCCCCCTACCGCCGAATTGTGTCGTCATACCCCATATGCAAATGGTGTGCCGTGCGGTGCTGCATGCATGCCCGCACCGATATCCCATCCCATTAAACCCCCCACACGCAACCTCATGCCTGCTGCATCTACTTCCGATGCTTAACCGGATGCAGCATGATATTCGGCGCCCACAGCTTCCCGTCCCAGTCGTTGAGCAGCCAGGGCCTCGGGACCTTGTCGTCCAGCTTCTGGCCGATCCACTCGTAGAAGATGTGCTTGGCCCAGTCCGACTCCCACCAGAAGGTCAGGCCGAAGCCGCGCGGGTGGTCCGAGTTGTCGGGGCCGAGGCCGGTGGCGCTGGCGCGGGGCCCGCCACGCCACCAGGCGCGGCGGTTCTCGATGTCGTCGCGGTCGCGGTGGTAGACGGGGTGTTGAGGGAAGCTGAGCTTGAGGCCGTGCCAGAGGGCAAAGCTGGGGAGGGTGGCCTCGGAGGGCACGCGGATGCCGTACTCGAGCTGCGCCTGGTGGATGACGAGGTACAGCGAGCGCGAGCCGCGCATGATGGCGGGCGGGCAGTAGAAGCGCGGGGTGGTCACGCCCGACTTGAAGCCGTCGATCCAGTTCTTGAAGATCCACTTGTTGGGCTTGTTGGCATCCATGCAGTACGACGTGGTGAGCGCATCGGCCTCCTCGCCAACACCCCACTTGAACGTCTCGTTACGCGGGTCCTCGACGGGGGGCTCGGGGCCGATGGGCAGAATCTCGCGCACGCGCATGGGGCCCCAGGCGTGGGAGCCGCCGTCGTTGGACTTGTCGACGGCGCGGAAGAACTCGCCGTAGTCGCCGGTCTCGGCGATCATGTGCCAAAAGCTGGAGCGCTCGAGGGCCTGCTTGCGGGGCTCGTTGCGCGCGGTCGTCGAGAGGCGGTCGAGGAACTTGCCGGCGTCACCGAGGAAGCGCATGTCCATCTCCAGCTGCCAGAAGTGGTCGAACTCGGGGTAGTGCAGGGCGAGGAGCTGCATCGGCTGGTACACCTGCCACATGGTCCTGTTGGGAAGAGTGAGTGGGGGTTGTTTCGGAAGACGCGACACGATGACGACGGCTGCTTACCTGTGCTCCTCAATGAGGGGGTACCACGTCTCCAACAGGCGGACATCCCAGAGCAGTGTCATGGACTGGAACTCCTGCGGGACACCGGCGTCCTCCATGCCCTTCTTGTACGCCTCCTCAGAGGCAAAGATGTTGTTCTCATAGCCCTCATAATCCTTCATGTCGACCAGCAGGATGACCTGGTACTCGCCGCCAGACTTGAGTGTGGTCTCGGCGACAAGCGAGCGCAGGTAGTACATATCCTCGGCCGTGTACTCGAAGCCGCGCCAGGTGCGCACCACGATGGCGGTGCGGCGCGACGGCTCGAACTCGTGCCAGTGGCGGATCTCGGGGACCTTGGCCAGATGGCGCAGGGTGAAGCGGGGCTTCGCGGTGCGGGTGTCGTCGAAGCGGGCGGCCGAGGCCGGGAAGCGGGCCCTGTTGCGCTCGAAGCAGTCGTTCTGCAGTTGGCCCCAATCGACCTTGTCCCACTCAACCTTGGTCCTGGGGTAGTCGTCCTTGTCCTCGCCAAAGCCGTAGGGGCCGTACCGCTGGTCGACGCTCATCATGGTCAGGTCGAGGCCCATCTCCTCGTAGTTGCCGGCCCAGGGCTGAGGATAAGCTGTACATCGACGCGCGGGTTAGCAAAAGTGGTGGCGGGCGATAAGGGGGAATTCGGGGGCACTGCGTACGGCCATCAAGCTCCCTCTCCACCAGGTCATCGTCGGGGCTCTGGCCCAGGAGGTGGCCGCGGGGGCCGTGGCAGGCGATGCGGTCGTCGAGCGGAGGGAGGACATTGTGGGTGGGCATGCGCTTCGGCTGCTTGCGCAGATCAGGGAAGTGATTGCCCAGTTCCGACCAGTGCTGGGTCGCATCGCCGCGGAACTGCACGCCGAGGAACCAGATGGCGCATACTGCGAGGGTGATGAAGAGAGTCTGGCGGGTGAGGAGGCGCCGGAACTTGGAGCCCCCCAAGGCGAGGCGATTCATGTTGGCGACCAGCGTCGAGTCTATGCCCCCCCTGGCGGTGCGATTGAGGGCCGGTGGGCGCGCGGCGAAAAGGAAAGAAAGTCGGGGGCAGTTACAGCGGCCTCGCGCGCAACATGCCAGCAAAAAAACTGGAGAGAGAGTGAGGGGAAGGGGAGGGTCGGGAAACGAGCGGCCGACAGGTACACAGAGTACGTCGTAGTGGGTGGAAGCGGTGGTGTTGTGGTGTTCGTGGTGGTCGCGGACAGAAAACGAGGCACACACGAAATTGCACAAGGGAGGGAGGGAAGTTGGGGCGGTCGATCACAAAATCAGATTGGCGGGCATCCTGCTGGCGACCCCTGTCTCCACGGGAGAGGCGACCGACCCGCCGTCCAGCCCATGGGTGAGCCAGGGCGGGCAAGAAGCAGGCAAGGGCGGGCAAGGGCGAGCCAGGACGAGCCCATGGGCGACCCCGAACGGGCTAAAACAGTGGTCGGATATTTGAGACCCACCAGCGCAACCAGGGCCTCCAGGGCCGTTGGTGCCCACCAGCGAGGAACACCGCCCCCACCCTCGATTGCGAGACGAGATGCTTGAACACGAGAAAAGAGGTGGCATACACCGTACCGGGAGCGAGTGACTCGGTGGCTAAAATCGGACTTTGATCCGGCCTGCACTGGCTGCGGGTAATAGAGCACGAGCAGGAGCGAGCACGAGGGGCGCGGCACATCGCATCCTGAGTGCGAGTCCAACAAACACCCAGATGTATCCTCTGCCTGCAAGCGGCGGACGCGGGCATTGGATTCCTGCAATCCTCCCAGCGCTGCACTGCACTGGCCAGTCTTTGCCAGGCTGGACCCTGGTCCCGCGCACCCAACGCGTTCAGACGAGGGGTGCAAGGCAGCGAACCCTGGAAATGACGAGGAGACGTCAAGGCTAGCGCGCTCGCCACCCCACGCTAACGCCGGTCGCTCGGCTGGGCCTGTCCGAAAAAGGAGGCGGCACTTTTCCACTTCTTCCAAGGAACAGGGAACGCGATCTCAGGGGCGCTGCCACTGCCACCACCACGGGGAGTTCTGGGAATAGAAATCGCCACACCACCTGCAATTCGATTCGATTGTTGGGAAATGGCCCGATGCTGATGGGCTTTTTCTCTTCAACGGCAAACGGTTTTTGCAGAATGGTCTCGCAAGTCCGTTCGCATCAGCCCTGTAGATTTAGGGTCTGTTCCCAATCCACCGCGGTGGGCTGGATGGATGGGGGTCCACTGTGTCGGCCGAGTGTTGACCTCGATCCCGCACTGTGTTGGCATGCCAGCCAAGAGGTTGAATCTGAACATGTTGATTCTTGATCTTGATCTTCAGCATGTGTTTGTTGACCCTTTTTTTCCCCTTCTGTTCGCTGTGTTACCTCCTATGCAGGGTTGATGATTGCTGCAAGAAATACTGGAGTATGATCAACGCGCTGCCTCCGAGTTGCCTGCAACGCAACGAGGGCAGGAGACGCGTGAGGGCATTGAACTCGGAAGGGGACAGGTATCGTCACAAGCAGACGGCACATCAGGTACTGAAGAACACTAAACACCGGCTCAAACTCCCTACTTTTTGATGCAAACACAAAACCTCCCTCCAAAACATCCTCAAGCCTCGCCAGCCGCAACATCCCCCGCCGGCATCCTCGACTTCTGGAAGCTCTTCATCGGCTCGAGCCCCCACCGCCCAAACATCGCCGCATCCTCGTCCCACCCATTGCACTCCGTTGTCAGCATCTTCTCGCCCGTAAAGATCGCATTCGCCCCGGCCATGAAGCACATCGCCTGCTGCTCCTCCGCCATCGTCTTCCTGCCCGCCGCAATCCTGATAATCGTCGCGGGCATGACGATCCTCGCCGCCGCGATGGTCCTCAGCATACTCGTAAACTCAATCGGCGCCCGGTCCCCAAGCGGCGTGCCCTTGATCGGCACGAGCGCGTTGACGGGGAAGCTCTCGGGATGGCTCGGCAGGGTCGCGACCGTGTGCAGCAGGCCGACGCGGTCCTCCGACGTCTCGCCCAGCCCCAGGATCCCACCGGAGCAGACGTTCATGCCGGCGTCACGGACATGCCCGAGGGTCTTGAGCCGCTCGTCGTAGGTGCGCGTGGAGATGACGCTGGGGTAGAACTCGCGCGAGGTGTCGACGTTGTGGTTGTACGCCGTAAGGCCGGCGTCCTTGAGTTCCTTGGCCTGCTCGCCGTCGATCATGCCGAGCGTGACGCAGACCTCCATACCCATCTCCCGCACGCCGGTGACCATCTCCTTGATGTTGCGGAGGCTGTTCTTGCGGCCGCGCATGTCGCGCCAGGCGGCGCCCATGCAGAAGCGCGTGCTGCCGTTCTCTTTGGCGATGCGCGCCGCTTCGAGGACGGACTCGACGGACTCTACGCGCTTGGCTTCGAGGCCGGTGCCTTTCTGGTAGCGGGTGGATTGGGCGCAGTAGGAGCAGTCCTCGGAGCAGCCGCCGGTTTTGATGTTCATCAGGGTGCAGAGCTGGACCTCGGAGGGGTTGTGGAAGCGGCGGTGGACGTTCGCCTGGGAGGGGTTGGTTGTTAGTTGAGCCGGGGTCGAGAGCTGGACGGAGACTCACGGCTTGAAAGGCCAACTCCATGAGGGGTTGGTAAAAGATGGCCGAAATCTCCTCCCGAGTCCAGTTGTGACGCGGCCCGGTGGCTGCAACCGCATCTTGGAGGATCTGCTTGGCTTTTTGCTGGCGTGCTGCATCATGTTCTGGGACTGACGTCTGCTGTGGTGACGGCTGGAGCGGGGGTGGGGGAGGGGAGGTCGGCAGAGGCACGGTCTGGTCCGCAGCAACGGTCGACATGCGGGCAAAGGGGGAGTTGCCGATGCGAGCCGCGCACCGCAGCTGGGTGCGGGCGGCTCGCAGAACCATGGGCTGGAGGGCGACCCTCATTCTTGGTGGATGGGCCGTTGCGCGGCGGCGAGTTGACTGCTTGTGGCGATTTGTGTCTTGTGGAAGGAAGACCTGGGTATTGTGACGAGGACTTGGCCAGTCAATCCAGCCACCAATTTGTTGAGACCGAAAAGGTGAAATGCAGAGGGGGTCATCCCGCGTTCAGCTGCAACCCTGGGTGGGGTCGTCGGACGAGTCCATCACGGCTGATGGGGTGCAGCGAGTGACTCAACAAACCCGCGAAACCTTTGAGGACTGGAAAGGAGCCCTCGAAAAATGTGGACATCCACCGGTCTGAAGCCCGACGCATTTGCAGTTGCCGTGTTGAGTCAATGGGCCCATAGTCCTCCCGAGACTCCGAATATCGTGGAGTCGTGGAGTGTTGAGCTCTTGGATGCGGTGCGCATCGCTCTGTGCCGCGGCAAAGACGCCACAAAGCCGCGTAGCGCCGTGGTTTCCCGAATTCCTGGCGGTCTCAACCCGCGTTGCGCATAAGATGCCAGCCCAGGGATCAGTGTTTCTTGACTCCCTCCATCCACTCTTTGCCAGACTTCGCGCCGTCATGTGCCTTGCGGAAGAGCTTCCTCTCCCACTCATCGAGCCCCCTCAGGAATTCTTCTCCAGCGCCGCCAATGCCGAGATTGCTCCCCTCCTCAGGGACTTTGCCTCTATTCCCGACACCGCCGACTTTGCGGGCATGTAATGCGACCTCCGCGGCACGCGTGACGAATGTCTTGCGCAGGACGGTGGCCATTTCTTGCTCCTCAGAGAGGTCCATCATGTGTGTTCCCAACCCATAGAAGTGTGGACTCTGGTCGCGCACCGGCACGGCGCGCGGGTCGGCCTTGAGTGCCTGGACGACATCGTTCCCGAGGGCTGGAGGCAGGTCGAAGGTCACGAATGACTTCCCCTCGGCGTCACCGCTGTTGGCAATCACGAGCATCTCGGCGAGCCATAGCGGCAGATTGACTTTGGTGCCGGCCTTGAGCGGTTGCGTCGGCGTATTATCGAGGTAGCCGAGGTCGGGAATGTCGAGTTGGAAGGTGCATGGGATTTTCTGCCACCAACAAAGGTTGAGTCGCGATGCTCGGACACAGACCGGACCATACTGGACACAACATGGGGCGGGCAAGTTACCTCTGACTGCGTGAGAATCGAATCAATGTCGTAGTAAGACATATTGGGCAGCGGATAACAATCCGGGGCGCAAAGGTCGAATCAAAGGGCCGGGGAGAAGGATGGGCAGGAAAGGCGAGCTCACGGTTTCTTGAAGCGCAAACCCGTGTCAACAACCTGGAGACGCGATTTGGAGGGGCACAGTGGTGTGGCTCGCGTCGGTGCACCAGCCACATCTGCCCCAAGCTCCTTACCCCGCTGGCGGAAACAAGCCACAAACTGGTCGGAACGAAATGTGGGGCAATGACGAAACCAGGGCCGAAGCTTCGACCCGAGCTTCGACGGATCGCCGAGCGAGTTTCGCGAGTTTGCCAAGTTTGAGACGTCGAGTCAGAATTGGCCGTGGAGCAGATCCCAGCCCCTCAAATAAGGAGGTGAGCACTGAGCCCGCTTCTTGTTGACTTGTACGACGTCCAATTGACACCCGGGCGCAGATAACGACAGAATCCTGAGCTACACCATGTCCGCGACCCTCTTCCGCACCGCTCCCGCCCTGCGCGGAGCCATCCGAGCTCCCGCGGCTCGCACGGCCGCCGCTGCCCTGGCCAGCACGAGCTTCGTCCGTGGCAAGGCCACGCTCCCGGCTCTGTCGTGTATGTGGATCAAGATACTCCGTCCCGTAGCTACTTTGAGTAGCTGTCTCGCCTCAACGGGAGCAGCCCGTCTCGGGGGCAGCCATTCGAGACATGTGAAAGCTGACTTCCCCGCGCCTCATGCAGACGACTACGGGGCCCTCGAGCCGTACATCTCGGCCAAGATCATGGAACTTCACCACACCAAGCACCACCAGACGTACGTCAACGGGCTCAACAGCGCGCTCGAGACCATCGCCGAGGCCGAGAGCAAGGGCGACTTCACCAAGGCCGCCTCGGTCGCGCCCCTCCTCAACTTCCACGGCGGTGGCCACATCAACCACACCCTCTTCTGGGAGAACCTGGCGCCCGCCAGCCGTGACGGCGGCGGCGAGCCGGGCGGTGCCCTCAAGGTGCGTACCCATCTCCCCACTCTCTAACCTCTCCGTCCGCCTTACCAGTCCGCCTTACCAGTCCGCCTCACGTACTAACCCTCAACCCCCCCACAGACCGCGATCGACTCCGACTTCGGCTCCTTCGACGCTTTCGTCAAGCAGATGAACACGGCGCTGGCGGGGATCCAGGGCAGCGGCTGGGCGTGGCTGGTCAAGGACAAGTCGGCGGGGACCCTGGGGCTCGTCACCCGCGCGAACCAGGACCCCGTCACCGGCCCGTACGTCCCGCTGATGGGCATCGACGCCTGGGAGCACGCATACTACCTGCAGTACGAGAACCGCAAGGTCGAGTACTTTGATGCTATTTGGAATGTGATCAACTGGAAGACCGTGGCGGAGAGGTACTCCAAGGCTTAAGCTGGAGATTGGCCAGGAAAGGGGGAAGGGACGTGTGGTTTCTGTACAACGTTAGCGTGAGTGCGATCTTGTTAGAGTTCTGCCACAGTATTCGCTATTTGGGATTTTCCATCTGCGAGTCCAAGCCGACGTGTCTCGTTCATGTTTCCTCCCGGGCCGACTCGGGGACACTCCCCAGCTGCCAGACCAGGAGAACCGCAGATTTGCTCAGACCGGTCGTTCATTGTGTTACGTGTTCTTTATTTTTTTATGGATTCAAATTGTCCCTTCCCCAGGTTCCTTTCGAGGTCTTGTGCCACTTGATCGAGCCGTGACACTCGATTCCTGCTACCCCTGGCCCGCTCCCAAATCTCTTGCTTCCTTGAGATGCGCTATGTCGATTAGGTCTCACGAAGGATCTTTGTAAGCTATCAATACAACCACCTTCACCAAAACCGACTCATTAAGCCATATCGGCAAAAATCTCTCAAGAGAAGAACAGCACTTCTCAGCGGGGAGCAGGAGAGTTGCCGGCCGGGAAGAACAGAAAGAACGCCAACCCGCGGGTCGCTATGCCACTCTCGGCTCTCAATTCCCCGAATTGATGCCTGCAGCCATCGGCATCCCGGCGGAAGCTCTCATACTCCCACTTCCCATCGATCTGGCCACGATCTTCCCCACAGAAAGCTGTTCAGAGCTAGCTCGGGGCGTGATCAAGTCCGCCAATGGCTGTTGTCCCCCCACACCCGTTGCTGCCAACACAACGGGTATTGTATGGGTTTTAAAACCTCCATCTTCTTTCCCTGAGCTGAGACCAATGGCGGAATCGCAGGTAAAGCGCGTTCAAGACAGTCTCGTCCGTTTCTCGGCAGCTGCTGTGGCAGTTGACAATTTTTCGGCACGCAGCGCCGAGCAGGCGTCGGACCGACGTTGGGCGACCCTGGTCCCTGGCGCTAGGGAGGGGTCCGTGCTGATTTGCAGCCCAGTTCCGGTGGATCCGGTTTTCGGCACCTGCGTTTTTGGCGGGGTCGTTTGGTGCCCCACCTTTTTCTCTTGGGTGTCTTCCATCACCAAAAATCCGTGGGTCGATGATGGACTGGAACAATTCCAGCTGCTTTTTGTGGACGATCATGTGGCCTTCTGCGTCTTGTTCTGTGGCAGGGATTGTCTTTTGTCTCTCGGCGGGGCGCAGATTTCTTGCCTGCCCCGTATTCATGATCGAGGGGTCGTATTGGGCATCCGTGGCGCGCTGTGGTCCCCGAAACAGCAATGCCTGCGTTTAGGTTAGGTAAACGGCATCACCAGCCGAATGCTCGCGACCGTTGCCGTGGGCTGCGGCGTCCCGGGCTGTTTAAATTCCCCCGAGAGCACGAGCCGAGCCCAATTTCCAATTTGAGGGCCGTTGCGAACGATGGGGTTGGTTTGGCAGTTTTGGAGGCAGGCCATGGATGCATGCGGACGTGGCGTGTCCCAAGACTGCGAGCCGCGCATGTTCGTATGATCAGACCTGGCCCCCTCTTCCCCTCCCTCTTCGGGGTCCATGGCACCACCGCATATTGCTCGGGCAGGCATCTCGCGCGGTCATTTCTTTGTCCCCCAAACCGAGGTCGCAATTCTGCCTCGGTCAAGATGTGAAAGCTTGCAAGCAGCCATATAACATCCGTATCCCCAAAGCTGTTTGAGGTCCGCTTTCAGATCTTCGACCCGCCAGTCCAGAAGCAAGTTTAGCGGGCGGCTTCGCCAATTGACTTCCCCACTTCCACCACCACCGTTTTCCCGATCCTTGTGACAACCCCACAAGGCACGGCATGGCTGTGGATCGCATCGACCGTTGACATCACCATTAACGCTCGAGAGTGGAGCTGCCTGGACCCCAGGCGCATCCAACGTCTGTTCGTCGCCGTACATAGAGAGTTTGCGCTCCGAGCCCAATCCTCAAGTCAACCAGAGTGGGAGAGCATCTCCAGAGCCCAACACAGACCCTCCAGACCCCTCCTGAATCAGCGGGCGTGAAGAAAAGAGCAGCCACGCCGAACGCCCGCGCGTGCCAAGCAGCGGAAGACGCGCCCATCCCAACCGAACCGGAGGCCCGGACCCTGCTGTGCAACACGCCGAAAGACATAAGCGTGGTCATCTGCATCCGATCCATCAAGATTTCCTCACCGCCGCCGGCTTGTTGAGTTGAGACTCGAGAGCGAGCGAGTAGCGAGTGGCCGAAGCAGGAGGTCAGAGAGACCGGATCGTGTAAGTCAGCTCTGATACGTACATGCAAAGGCTGCCCCTCACCATCCCCTCACCCTTCCCCTCCCCCGTTTCTGTCTTGGATCCAATAGTCCCTAGTGAGCTGTCCCTTCTGGAGCGAGCCGGGACCAGAGTTGGCGCCATATGGTTTGATGGTTGGATATTCACCGACCTCGTTGGGCGCATCCCCCCATGCAACGACGCACAGGGCCGTGGGCGGTGGCAGTCCCCCGTCCAATAACCCTCCGGGCATTGCAGTCGACGTGCATCGTGAGAGCAGCCAGGTCTCACTGCGCGGAACCCCTGTCTGGACATGTTCTGGAGCTGCCCGTCGTCTCACCGACAGCGGGCAAGCTTGGGGGGGCGGCGGGGGGCTCTGCAGATAGAGGCGTGTCGCGGCGCGGGGGAGAAGCTGTGTGCCACCGGAAAGGGGCAAAAACCCCCCAAAATTCCTCGCTGTCTCCTGCGCAGTGTTCCAGGGGTGTTGGACTGGCGATTGGCAAATTGACAAACCTCTTTGCGATTAGGATAGTAATAGCAACGGCAACCCGAAACAAGGCGTGAGTCGAGACGATGAGCACCAGGCCCTCAGACGGCGTTGGCGAGGGGCGAGGAGGAGGAAAGTCGGGCAACGCTGCCCCACCACACCCGCTCCCACACCACCCACACGCGCGCCCACAGCCAGAGCTGCCCCCCTCGCCACCCCCAAGCAGGAGCCGGGAAAGTGAGGTGCCTTCACACCCGGTCCCGCATGAGGACCCACACAAGCTGCAGGGCGACCTGCGTCACCGTGTCGATGCACGCGGCTCCCCGCCAGCTTCCAGCGTTTTGACAGGGCCAGGCGCTGCTGCATCTCCTGCTGCTGCAACGACGACTCCCGACGACCCACGCCACCAGGCAGAAACAACCCTTGAGCAACCAGCAGCTGCATCCCAGCCCCAGCCCCAGGAGCAGCAAGGGCAGCCACCACCGGTGCAAGTGCAGGACCTGCCCGCTGGAGGAGCTCCTGCCTCTCCCTCGGAGCTGCCTTACCCCACCTTCTTCGACCCATTCGCGCCGGCCGAGCTCGAAGTTATAAGCGTGCCTTCCTCCAGCGGCGCAGGCACTCCAGCTCCCCGAATTGTCGACCACGATCGCATCCGCTCTCTTGCCAGCGGCGATCCCTCCCCAGCTTCCACAGGAACTGCCACTCCGTACGACATTCCTCCCAACGAAATCAACACTCAAGCTGCCACAACCACCACTTCCACCACCGACCACTCAACAGACCACGCAGGTCGCCGTCCTCTCAAGAGCCTCCGTCCTCTCGTCCAAGCAGTCATGGCGTTCGAGAAGGGCCGCAAGTTCTCGACGGGCACTTCGGTGCACCGTAAGCGTCAGATGAGCACGCTCATCGAGAAGGAGGGCCACTTTGGTCCTGCTCTCACGGTACGGCTCATCCTCGTCTGCATTTGGTGTTTATTATTCCCGTGTCACTGCATGTTGTTGGTGAGAGACCGGATCGGATGCATGTTGTTTGGAGAACATTCTCGATCGTCTCGGCGGTCGGTCGCTCGATCGGTCACTCGATCGGTCACTCGGTCGATCGGTCGTTCTGTCCTTGGTCGCTCTGTCCTTGTTCCGGAACTGTTCCGGAAACACTACAGGACAATCGGTTTTTGTTTGATCGAATCGAATGTGTCTTTTTGTCTTGGGAACCCCAGAACCTTCACCACCGTGCTTGCATCTCATTTCCTGGACATGATGCTGACCCAATCTCAAGACGCTCTACCTCGGTATCTCGGCCGTCTTCTCCGATGACCATACCGCTGTTGTGGCCCTCGCCATCCACGACACCGTCTACCTCGTGGACTTTTCGGTCAAGCATATCGTTCTCGACGATGCTATGAAGATGGGCGCCGATCTGATTGCCGACCACGTCATCTCCGAGGTTGAGAAGTACGAGCACGAGAACTTCTCCAAGTTCATCGGCGCTGGCCTCCCTACGACGCTCAAGTACATGAGCCCTACCCTGTGCTCCCGCCTCTGGCTCGAGCTGGACATTGTCCCCATCGTCATGCGCCCGGACGACGAGCACAAGGAAAAGTCTTTCTGGGATGTCAAGCGCGTTGATGAGCAGGCTGATTCCATGGCACGGAAATGCGTTATGTGAGGAGTTCACCCCTAAACACCAAGAGATACAAGAAGAGATAGCTGACGTGGAATCGTGCAGGAACTTCGGGCCTTCTCTGGTCCCGCTCCTCCAAGTCGGCTGGCGCGGTGTCGTCCAGACGGACGCGGGCTTCCGCGCCCACCTGACCACGGTTCAGAACCACAAGGACACTTGCGGTACCCCGACCTGGGAGACCATGCTGAGCTACGCCAAGAAGCTCAGGGGCAACAAGACCAAGATTGCCTTCTTCAGCTCGACCCCTCAGGGCGGTGGTGTTGCTCTCATGCGCCACGCATTGGTCCGGTTTGCGCGTCTGATGGGCGTTGACCTTACTTGGTATGGTGAGTACAGTGACAGGTCCCACGCGGCCTCGAGATCTCTGAGTAACACGTTTGTAGTACCCAAGCCGCGCCCTGGCGTGTTCCGTATCACCAAGAACATCCACAACATCCTTCAGGGTGTCAGCCACCCCGACCAGCGCATCTCAGCCGAGGAGAAGCAGGCCATCATTGACTGGATCACGGACAATGCCAACCGATACTGGTTCTCCGAGGACGGCCCTCTGCGTGCCCCAGAGGATGGAGGTGCTGATGTGGTGATTGTGAGTAATTTTTCCCTTTAATCTGGTACCACCCGCATGCCGCCCACGGTACCTCGTCTCACCGATCCCACTCTCCCACTCTCCCACCCTCCTTCATGCACGTTCGTGCTGCACGAGGCTGCACCTCCTGGCACCTGACCAGTGCCACCGCCTTGCGGTGTGGGGGGGGAACAGCTCACCTCGGTACCTCGATCAGAGTATGCTGACGTTACCCAGATTGACGACCCGCAAATGCCGGGCCTGATCCCCCTGATCAAGAAGGCCACGCCAGACCGCCCTGTCCTGTACCGCTCCCACATCCAGATCCGCAGCGACCTTGTCGCCAAGGCTGGCTCGCCCCAGGCCGACATCTGGGACTTCCTCTGGAGCAACATTCAGGGCTGTGACATGTTCATCAGCCACCCCATCCCCATCTTTGTCCCCCACACTGTACCCCGCGAGAAGGTCGTCTACTACCCCGCTACTACCGATTGGCTCGACGGCCTGAACAAGCACTTGAACAAGTGGGACTCTGGCTACTATGGCCACATCTACAATGTTGCCTGCCACTCGCAGCGGATGTACGACGCCTCACTCTCCTCTTGCGATGACATGACACTGACGATATTCCAGGACCGAGCTCAACTGGCCCGCCCGCAAGTACATCATTCAGGTCGCCCGCTTCGACCCTTCCAAGGGCATCCCCACCGTGATCGACTCTTACGCCGAGTTCCGTCGGCGCTGCGAGAAGGCCGGCATCACCGATGTCCCTCAGCTCGTCGTCTGCGGTAACGGTTCCATTGACGACCCCGATGCCAGCCTGATCTACGACCAGACCATGGGCCAGCTCGAGACGTACTACCCTGACTTGCTTAAGGACGTCAGCGTCATGCGTCTGGAGCCCAACGACCAGCTGATCAACACCATGCTGGCCAATGCCCACGTCGTCCTCCAGCTCTCCACCCGCGAGGGCTTCGAGGTCAAGGTCTCGGAGGCTCTCCATGCTGGCCGCCCCGTCATTGTCACCGCCACCGGCGGCATCCCCCTCCAGGTCAAGGACAAGGTCAACGGCTACCTCGTCGCGCCCGGCGACTGGAAGGCTGTGGCCGGCCATCTCATGGACCTCTTCACCGACGAGGCGCTGTGGAAGAAGATGAGCCACGCCGCCGCCACTGGTGTCTCTGACGAGGTTGGCACTGTCGGCAATGCCCTCGGCTGGTTCTACCTTGCTGCCAAGTGGAACGAGGTCGGTGTTGAGAAGCACGGCAGGGGCGGCCTCAAGGGCAACGAGAGGTGGGTCAATGACATGGCCCGCGAGGAGGCCGGCTACCCGTACTCGGAGGGCGAGAACCGCCTGCCCCGTCACTTCACGCAGAACAAGGACGTTGCGGTGCACCCGCCCAAGCCTGCAGCTGCTCCTTCGGCTGCTCCTGCTGCTGCTCCTGCGGCTGCGGCTGCTCCTGCCGCTTGATTGGTGGATGCGGAGAATGGGTAGGGGATTTATGGACCGTGTTTTGGTGCGATGTTTCGTTTTTCGTATTTCTTTGCTACTACCTTGCGTAGAAGTTTAGTTTTGCCATTGATACTCTGAAAACTGGCGCTGGGGGAGGGGGGAACGCGATATATTCTGGGCGGGAGTGGAGGTGGAAAGGGTTCAACACGGGGATAGAGGCGCGGTGAGAGTCGAGACCGGGGTTGAAGATTGCTTTTTAGATGACCGATCAGAGATAAACTGGTGCCTAATAGCAAGGATCCGCGGTTTAAAGCTGAGTTTGAGCTGTGGGATGTGATGGGCATTATTGATGGTGATGGCTGTGCAGCATCTTGTGGTGTTCGGCCATCCCTCAGCGAGAAGTCGGGGTTGCGAAGTTGCCTGAGTCCATCATCCGGTATTTTTTGCCGAAGTACAGCGGGTTGCCCGTAGCATTGCTCTATTATCTCGCTTCCCAAGCAGCGGAAAACTTGCAAACAAAGAAAAGCTTAACAAATCCAACCGGTCCCCTCTGAGCCTCCCCTCAACCCTAAACCGACATCTCCATAGCAATAATCTTGTGCGGATTATACCCCTTCACCACAAAATCCTCCGCCTTCCACCCATCAATGCTACTCCCCTCCTCGTCCCCGCCAGGCCTGTTCATAATCTCCAGCTCGGGAAACTCGCGCGGCTCCCGCAGCAGCTGTGTCTCCAGCGCGTCGACGTGGTTGAGATAGACGTGCGCGTCGCCCATGACGTGCGTCAGAGACCCCGGCACGAGCCCGCACACGTGCGCCAGCATGTGGGTGAGCAAGGCGTAGCTCGCGATGTTGAAGGGTACGCCGAGACCCATGTCGCAGGAGCGTTGGTAGAGTTGGCAGTGGAGGTGGCCTTGGACTGGTTGTTCTTCTTCAGGGGTGGGGGGGTCTGATGGGGTGGGTTGTTGGCGGCGCGGGCGCGGGTAGGAGACGTAGAATTGCGCAAACATGTGGCAGGGGGGTAGCACCATGCGCGGCATGTCGGCGGGGTTCCAGGCCGACAGGACCAGCCGGCGGTCGTACGGGTTCGTGCGGAGGGTGTGGACGATGCGCGCGAGCTGGTCGACGCCCTGGCCGGAGTAGTCGGTCTTGCTGTCGACGTAGTCGGCGCCGAAGTGGCGCCATTGGAAACCGTAGACGGGGCCGAGGTCGCCGACCTCGCGCGAGGTGAGCCCCAGGTTGTCGAGGAACTCGCGCGAGCCGTTGCCGTCCCAGATTTTGACGCCTTGGGAGGAGAGGGTGTGCGAGGAGGTGTCGCCCGAGATGAACCACAGGAGCTCGGCGATGACGGCTTTGGTGAAGACGCGCTTGGTCGTGAGGAGGGGGAGGATGGGGGTGCCGGAGCGGTTGAGGGAGAATTTGAGGGGGCGCGGGGCGAAGATGGAGTAGGTGCCTGTGCCGGTGCTGGAGGGGGGGTGGTCAGTTGGTGGATTGGCTGGGGTTGGAAGTGGAGGCGGGAGGGGTGGAAGAGGGTTACCGATCGCGACGGAGCTCGCCTTGGTCGAGGATCTCGCGGACGAGGTCGAGGTATTGGTACTCTTCGTGGCGAGGCTCGGAGGCAGTTGTCGCTGCAGGGGCCGCGGCGGGCGATTCGGCTTGTGATACTGTCATTTTGGAGGCTGTGTGTATGTTGTATGATGTGGATGTCGGAACCGGTTTGGGGTGGTATTGATGGGGTTGGTGTTTGGCCAAAGATTGGAGTTGGGGGGGCGACAACAAGGGGAAACGCGAGTCCCAAGCAAGCCATTAACGCGTCGCGTCTCACCGCTCGCGTCCAAGAGTTGGACCCCGCGCCCCACTAAAAGCGGGGCATCTTCCCCTGCCCATCAACCACCGACTTCACAAACCACCACACCTGTCAATGGCCCGAGATCGCAAAGTTGTTGAAGATGTACGGGGACAGGTTTATGTACGCTGATTACTCTTTAGTTTTCCTCCACAGGCATATAAAATTCCAACACATTGCCCCCGATAATGCAGCCAAACGCCCTGCTCGAAATGATAAACCCTCGCCATGATGCCTTCGTTGGCCTGCCCAACTCACACGCGAATCCCTTGGCAAGAACCAGAAAAACCCAACCGACATCACATCACAACCTCACATTACAGTCTTCACACCCGCCTTTTTTGTCTGCGACCTCCTCTAATTCCCCCCCGTATAACGCGGCTTCTCATGGACATGATCCGCAACCCTCTTCATCAACGGCACCTCGGGCGCTGGCTTCCTGATGTAAATGGTCGGGGTGCAGGTGACGAACCCGTTGCCCGGCTTGCGGTCGAAGACGTCGTAATACTCGGTGAGCCAATGCGTTGTTCGGTATTCACTGCGGTAGGTAGAGACAGGTTAGTCACTGCTAGCTCTAAATCCTGTGGGAAAGGGGGTGCTGCTTGGAAGAACTCACTGTGCATAGACCTTTGCAAGCGCCTCTTTATCCTGGTCTTTCCCGTCCCGCCAAAAAGTAAAGTACGTCATAATCACGGCTGGCTTGTACTCGCACTCCTGGACGGCCTGGAGCAGGCCGCTGTTGAGGGTCATGTCGACCAACAGGGTGTGGCTGTTGACCTTCATGATGCCTGCCCGGATGAGACGCGGGTAGAAGGAATTCGGGTCGCTGTTGCTTCGTGCGTCGCGGAGCATGTCGATGAAGTGTCCGCCACCGGACTCGCGCCCGTAGCTGAGGTACGCGTCCTCGGAACAGTCGATCCGGTGCATGAAGTCGTGGTATGCAGACTCTTCTGGTGGAAGAGAAGACGGAAGTCGGTTGAAACACGTGGGAAACCCCCAGCTGTGTGGTATGGTCTCCAGGATGCCGAATATTCTACGACCGTGTTAGCAACGACAGGGGATATGAAATGTGAGAGAGGCGGACAACTCACTCTTCATTTTTGGCAGTCCGCCAATCACCTCCGCTTTCCTTCAACCTCTGATAGGCCTTGTAGATGTGCGACGGCACCTCGAGCTGGTTTTTCACGAGGTATTTGGTGCGGTTGACCTTTTCCCTGTCGATGTCCCGACCGGAGAGGTTATCGAAGTCCCCGGGCGTGATGGGCCGCGCGCCCAGGATAGGCCCCGATATTTTTAACGGCATTTCTCAAGCTAACCAGCTGAGCCACCGTATCAGAGTCGAGACCGCAGGGCGGAAGTTGATTTGGTCGTGTCCCTCTCGTTGGTTGCTTGCTGAGTTTCCGGCCCTTAGAGGTTTGGGGTTAGGGGATATGGGGGATCATAAGAGCGACGGCGAAGGGTGGCAACTGGGCACTTCAACACGCGCGCATCATAGAAGCCGCCTTTTTGTCCCATTTGCGGTCATGTGTGGCGGTCGTTTGTTTAAGGTTGTTAGTGTTGAGGATAAAGGACCTCGCGCTGTCTCTTTGACGACGGTGCCTTGTGTCCAACACATTTGACCCGACCACGTCGTCTCTCCTACACAGCCACACATCCGCCCCCCGTGTGGTCACCTGGAAGCGAACGAATTATTGGGAAGAAGATGGATCTTTTGCCGCCGTCTGGCCACGCCGGCGTCGGCCTGGTGAGGCAGCCCAACCGCGCTTAGGGTTAGGGTACACGCGCTGGTCAGCGCCCAACCAGCCCCTGCATGACGTCACATGAACCGCCTGCGCCTCGCCGACCTTGCCGCCCTTGGTTGGCTTCCCCGTGGCCGGGCCTCCGTTCCTAAGAGGGAGGTTTTGTCATCGTCGACTTGATTTCGTGTGATTGGCTCTCGTAGTTTGCAAAAAGCTTGAGGGTCGGCTGGCTGGGGGAGTCCAAGGGGCCAAGTCCTGGGGCCCCAATGGGCTGCTGTTTGTGGTCAATGAAGCAAAGGGTCCAGCTCTAACGGAGTGAATGGGGATCCCATGATTGCGATTGTGGGAGAAACATGTCCCACAAGACTAGGCTTGGTGACACATACATAGGTGATCTTAGAAAAGACCAGCTTTCGGCTTGAAGATGGGTCTCGCCGAGAAAGGACTGAAACGCTAGACGGTGAGCAGGAGGATTAATGACTTTTTTTTCTCTCCATCTTGAATGCGCAGATACTCCTTGCTTCATTGACGCTGCTCCTGACTTTGAACCCCTTCAACTCCTCGCTGCACTTCCCAATCCAACCACAAAACCGGACCACCTGTAACCACACCCAACTCAACCCCAAACACCCTCTTCACTCACCCCCCATCCTCCTCACAATCGCATCCCTCAACCCCTCCACACTCTCCACCACCTCCACCCCAAACCTTCTACAAACAACCTGCACATTCCCCCTCTTCCAATACCCCTCCGGGCAATAAACAATCGCCTTCCCCGGCACCCTCGCGCACAGCCCAAACTCGAGCAGACTCACAGGCGCCTGCGTCGCGGGGTGGAAGTACACCACCACCATGTCCGCCTCCTCCTGCATGTCCAGCTCCCACTCGACTTGCTCACGGTACGGCGCGAAATCGATGTCCTCGCGCCAGGTGCTGTCCCAGTCGGGGCGGTAAGGGTTGTATATTGTGATGGGGAGGGTGGAGAGGAGGGTGGTGAGGGTGTCGCGCCAGTCGGTGGGGTCCACGCGGCTGGTGGTGCCGGCGAGGAAGACGGATTTAAGCCCGCGGGCGGGTTCGCGGGAGGGGGCGAGGATGGTTTGGCTGAGCGGTTGGGACATGGTGGCGAGGGATGCGAGACGGCAGCGTGGGTGTTGGAGAGTCGAAATGGCGAGAGCTGCTCGGCGCGGCAGCATCCAGTCGTTACTGCAGTGGAGTTGGGCAGGTGTTCCTTGATGCGAAGGAGGTTTCGATATCAGCATTAGCCGCCCACACCTCAGCTGGCAACAGGGCGAGGGCGGGGTAAGATAGGAGGTATGTACCAATGTACCTCATTGAAATTGTTGGGCTGTGCAGCTCGGACGTGCAGCTGGCTGCATTGAGATGGTCGCATTTAACTCAGGCTAGCTGCCCAACTGCATGAATACGCTGGATGTGTTGTGGAACAGACGATCTCGACAGACCACTGGTTGTTTCCTGGTTACCCCGCACCTTGGCTCCATCTCGAACTTCGTGATCATGGATGGCAGCCTTCTCACAAGATTAAGGCAGACCCGCGCGTGGGAGGGCATTCTCGTCCAAGTTGCCACTCCAAGTAGCTCCAATCCGAGTCTGCTGCGTACAGTGGAATTTGTGGGCCGCCGCGTTTCACGTCTCACCGCTCGTCATCTGATCCCTCAAACATGCGCCTCTTGCGGATGAACCACGACGGATCGCTTAGCTTGATCCAGTTTCCCCCCAACCACACTGTTCCCCGCTACGCAATCCTCTCCCACACATGGGGCAACCAGGAGGCGACCTTTCAGGACGTGGAGAATGCGACCGAAACCGACCAGACGACCCAAACCCCTCGCGCGTGTTTTGAAAAAATCTTCTTTTGCGCAGACCGCGTGACGACAGACCGATTGCAGTACTTTTGGGTCGACACGTGTTGTATCAACAAGGAAAGCAGTGCTGAACTGAGCGAGGCCATCAATTCCATGTTCAGATGGTACCAGAAGTCGGCCAGATGTTACGTCCTGCTCACTGATGTGTCAGTACCCTCCGAACGCGACTGCGACGTGAGTAGCCGAGACGACCAGTTACGACACAGCCGCTGGTTCACTCGGGGTTGGACACTCCAAGAACTTCTGGCATCCCCTGTTGTCGAGTTTTTCTCGAGGGAAGGCACCCATCTGGGCTCCAAGAGGTCACTGGAAAACCTCGTCTCCGAAATCACCACGATCCCGATCTCTGCCCTCCGTGGGACGTATCTGACGCTCTTCACCGTTGACGACAAGATGAGTTGGGCCGCCAATCGAGAGACCACGCTTGAGGAAGATGGCGTGTATTGCTTGCTTGGCCTTTTCGGCATCCACTTGCCGCCGCTCTGCGGCGAAGGGAAGGATCATGCCCTGGATCGACTTAAAGTGGCACTCCGCGACCTCGGTATGAAGGAAGCCCCTGTCGGTAGTAAGCCCCTGTCGGTAGTAAGCCCGGGCCATCAGACGGCGAGAACCAACCCGACCGCCAATGGATCGTGCCACTGGAGAGGAACATCCGTTTTACTGATCGCGGCTCTGAACTCGGGCGTCTCGAAGGGATGCTCTTCAACCAAGATCAGTTCACCAAAGTGGCCGTTTCTGGGCTTGGGGGCGTGGGCAAGACTCAGCTGGTTCTTGAACTTCTCCATCGACTTAGGGCGAAGAACAAGAAGCTCTCAGCGATCTGGGTCCAGGCAACCACGATGGAAAGCTTGGATCAAGGATACCACATCATTGCCCAGAAGCTTGGACTTCAAGCTTCCGGCGGAGACAGCAAAAAGCTTGTGCAGGACTTTTTGAGTGAGGAGAGCGCGGGGCGTTGGGTCCTGGTCTTCGACAACGCCGACGATATCAACATGTGGATCGACAAACCGCAGTCTCCGGGATCCCCGGAGTCGTCGGCCAGGCTGCTCGATTACATCCCCAAAAGCAGGTACGGTCGGGTCATCTTCACCACCAGGGACGCGAAGGCCGCGATTAAGCTGGCCGAGAAAAACGTGCTCGAGCTCCACCAGATGGCAGAAGACGCAGCCCAACGCATGCTCCGCAACCTCCTGATCAATGAGAAACTCGTCGATTCCAGCCCAGACGATGCGAAAGCGATGCTCACGTGGCTCACCCATCTGCCACTGGCGATCGCCCAAGCAGCCGCATTCATCAACGAAAATCGGATCACCCTGGCGGATTACCTGGAATTGGTCAATTGCCAAGAGGATGAAGTGATTGATCTTCTCACTGAGGAATTCGAAGACGATGCTCGGTACTCGAACATAAAGAACCCAGTGGCAACGACCTGGTTGATCTCGTTCCAGCAAATCCAGCAACGGGACCCGCTCGCAGCGGACTACATGGCCTTCATGGCTTGCCTCGACCATAAAGACATCCCCCAGGTCCTGCTGCCACCGGGGCCATCGCGCAAAGCGGAGATGATGGCGATCGGGACGTTGACTGCGTACTCATTTCTCACCTTCCGCCCAGAGGATGCGGCCTACGATTTGCACCGGCTCGTCCACCTGGCCATCAGGAACTGGCTCCGGAAGGAAGGTGTCCTGGCCGAGTGGACGCTGAAGGCAGCAGCGCGATTGGAGGCGGCGTTTCCAGACCACCAACACGAGAACCGAGCCCTCTGGCGAATGCTGCTCCCCCATGCCCGCCGCGTGTTGGACACGGAGCTCCTCCCAAAGGACAATGCCAGCAGAATCGGGCTGGAGTGGCACGTGGCTGTATGCTACTTCACTGACGGCCGCTGGGATGAGGCCGAGACACTCTTCCGGGGCGTGATGGAGTACCGTGCCCTGGAGCTTGGGCTGGATCACCCTGACACGCTGCGGAGCATGTCGAAGCTGGCGTGGACATACCACTCCCGCAGTCGATTCCCAGAGGCCAAGTCCCTGGGGGAAAAGGCCCTCGACGCTCAGAAACGCATCCTCGGCGAAGACGACCCGGAAACCCTCTCCACCATGAGCAACCTCGCCATGACATGCAGCGACCTCTCCCAGTGGCCTGAATCCGAAACGCTCGAGCTCCGCGCTTTGGAGCTCCGCACACGTGTCTTGGGCGCCGAACATCCCGACACGCTCATCGGCATGAGCAACCTCGTGTACCTTTACAACTGTCAAGGCCTCTGGGAAAAGGCGGCCTCCCTCGGCGCGGTCACCACCTCCATCCGGAAAAAGGTCCTCGGGCCCGACCATCCAAACACTCTCCTCAGCATCGGCAACCTCGCGCACACCTACAACAACCAAGCGCGCTACGCCGAGGCCGAAACCCTCCTCTCCCAGGTCGTGGCCGCGCGCACCCGCCTCCTCGGCCGGCACCACCCGCACACGCTGAGCGGTATGAGTAATCTGGCTGTGAGCTACCACCACCAGGGGCGGTATCCGGAGGCAGAAGCGCTGCAGGGGGAGGTGGCGCGGGTGCGCGCGGAAAAGTTGGGGGAGACGCACTTCTCGACGCTGACGAGCTTGGCGCATCTGGTCGTGACGTACCACAAGCAGGGGCGGTTAGCCGAGGCGGAGGAGTTGGGGCGGCAGGTTGCAGAGCGGAGGGGAAGGGTTTTGGGCGGGGAGCATCATCATACGCTGGCGAGTTTGGGTGCGCTGGCGGCGATTTGTAGGGATCTGGGGGAGTTGGGGAGGGCGGAGGAATTGGGGGTGCAGGTGCTTGCTGTGAGGGTGGGCGCGTTGGGGTTGAGGCATCCGCAGGTGATGAAGAGTATGGGGGAGCTGGCGGAGACGTATCGGAGGATGGGGAGGGTGAGGGAGGCGGAGGATTTGGAGGCGCAGGTTGCTGAGGCCGGGGAGGAGGAGCGGGGTTGAAGGGGGTTGGTTGTTGGATGGCTGCTAAACAACGGGTTGGGGAGGAAGAAGATATTGGGTAGGACGGGACACAGATTAACTGTCTGCAACGCTTCTTCTTTGTACGAAACCACGTCGTTTGGTGAAGTTCCACGGCCCTACCACCCCACCGGCACGACATACTCCCTCCAC
>FTEL01009047.1_pt1 | contig 23907 bp, 18 predicted proteins | sample 1658911 | NCBI WGS metagenome assembly FTEL01 (sample SAMEA3914869, study PRJEB12502) | metagenome | biome: forest; material: soil | place: USA | collected 2012-03-12 | depth 0.1 m
CCCCCCCCCCCCCCCGGCCCAATGTGTGCCGCCGTGGTTAAAACCCTCCCCTCCTCCACGGTTGTCCGGACTCTCCGCCAACTTGAACATCACAACGGCCTCATCGTCACCATGCCTCCGCTCTCGCACGGCGGCCAACCACGCGGGCCGCAGCGGCGGGTCTTCGCGATCCCCGCCGCGGTCCCCACGATTAGCCTCTCTACTTATTTCGCCTGCGTGGTCGAGAATTTATTCTTTTCTCGACACGCAGGTCGATCTTTTTTTTTTGGTTTTCCTCGAGAAAACAAACCGCGCGACCAGCACCAGCAGCAGAACCAGCAGAACCAGCACCAACACCAGCACACCGCCACCATGTCGTCGTGGCGGACTCCCGTCACCGAGGGTGGCTTTGGTAAGTAATGGCAATTCAAGAGTATGCAGAGTGTGATGCTGACTTTGTTGTGGCAGCCCCCTCTCAAGAGGAGCGTGTCTGTGCTCCAGCCCCTCAGGGCAACAGTAAGTCTCAGTCTCTTCAGTCGCTCCTTTGTGGTCAAAGACACTGGCCACAGTCACTGACGGCCTGGTTCACGGTCCCAGACCAAGAGACCTCAGCCCGCCGCTCCCCGGCCCCAGGCGACTGGGAGTGTGAGTTCGAGTCCCAGTCTTTCCTTTTGTCCTTACTGCTGGCCGCTTTCTGGGCTTGAAACACGGTAAAGGTCGCGAATTGGAGCTGACAGAGCATGTGTTCACAGACAACATCCACCCTCTGCTGCGCCAGGTAAGTCGTCAACTCGCAATGTGTTCAATTGAAACCGATTCTGTGCTGACTCTTATTGCAGCAGCCGACCGTCGGTGACGCTTCCGTCGCCTCCCAGCAGGCCCTCGCGGGCTCTGCTACTCCCGTCACCGTTGCCGCCGCCTCCACGACCGGCCGGTCAAGCTCTCTGCTCGTTGGTCCCCAGGACCCTGTAAGTTACTGCCCATCTCATGCCTCTGCTTGATCATCGTAACTAGACTGCTGACACAGGACATGGTTTTGTCAGAATGCCCCGGGCCACTGGGGTCAGCAGCAGCAGCAGCAGCAGCAGCACGAAGACGAGGACCAGGAGCAGCCGCCGCTGCACTGGTACGGGGACTCGCAGCAGCAGCAGCAGCACTGGCACGCGGACTCGCAGCAGCAGCAGCAGCTCGGGTACGGGTACTCGCAGCAGCAGCAGCACGGGTACCAGGAACTGCAACAGCAGTCCCAGTACCCGTCGCAGCACCAGCTGCAGCACCAGTACCCACCGCCGCAGCCGCAGCAGCAGTCCCAATACCCGTCGCTGCAGCCGCAGCAGCAGTCCCAGTACTCGTCGCTGCAGCAGCAGTACCACCAGCAGTACCACCAGCACCACCAGCACCACCAGCAGTATCTGTCGCTGCAGGAGGAGCAGCAGCAGCACCAGCAGCAGTACCCGCCGCGCCAGCAGCAGCAGCAGCAGCAGCAGCAGCAGCAGCAAGAGTACCACCGCCACCACCCCTATCGCCGGGGTGAGCGCCGTCTCAAGGACGACGACGTAAGTCTTTGAGCACTGGGCCGACAAAGAGACAGCTGCTGACATTGACATCCAGGAACAGGCGGAGGCGGAGTCTGGCCACTACGGTGGTCACTTCGGTGGCCATCATGGTGGCCAGGCCGTCATGGGCGGCAACGAGGTGAGCAAATTCACATGATATTCACCTCTGGATGTCTTTGCTAACAGCTTGCCACAGGGGTCTCAGTACCCTTCGCCTGCCGCTCAGCGGCCGTCGACCCTCGGGTTCGACAACTCCTTCCCTTCTCCTGCCGTCTCGACCGGCCAGCGGCTCCCGTCGGCTCACTCTTCGCGGCCTCCGTCGGCTTTCTCCCCCTCGGCTGCTGGGGGTTCGTTCCCGCATATAAACGCCAACGGACCTGCCTCTCGGTTCTCTGTTCCTGGCGACAGGAGCACGCCCGTCGTCCTTCCCTTCCCCGTCCCCGACGGGTTCGCGGTTGCCACGGCGGACACTCGCCCCCAATCGCTTGGGGGTGCTTCTCTCGCTGCTGCCGTGGCTCCGCTGGGCTTGTCCCAAGTCGTGAGTTAAAAACCATCCGAGCCCGCGACTTTTCCCTCTTTCATTCTCACTGACGTTTCATCCAGGGTCACGCGCAGCCGTCGCTGTCCGTCGATGCGGCAGCCAGTTCGTCGTCGCTGCGGTCCGCCCCCCAGGGCGCCGCGGCGCCGGCAGGAGGACCGCTGGGCGGTCACCAGGGCCTGGGTGGCCTCGCCCTGCCCCCTCTCGGCTCGGGCACGGCTGCCCAGGCGTCTGGCGTTCCCGTCCCTGGGGTCATCCTGTCGGACGAAGCGCCAGGAGTGAGGAGGCAGACCGGGCGCCAGCGCCCCGACATGCGGGGTTCACACCCCACTCCTCCTGGCGTGGATGCGGCGTGTAAGTATTCCCCTCTCTTTGCCTGCTTGGTCCTTTCGTTTCGTCTTATCCCCTCTTGCCATGCCTCCAGCTCTCCCCCAAACCCTCTCACCAGCTCTCCCACAGCTCTGCGCACTCCTCGGCCCCAACCCGCCGCTAATTTCTTCTCCCACAGTCTGGCAGCGCATCTACAACCGTGCCGATTGGCACAAGTTCAAGAAGGTCAACAAGGTCGCGTCGGCCGCGGGGCGCAGTGACCGCCGGACGCACTGGGAGGCCCTCCAGCGCCTCGTCAAGGCGGTGGTCGAGTCGCTGAACCCGCGGTCGACCAGCCAGGCGGTCCTGGACCGACGCACGCAGTTGCAGCGCGCGAGTGTCACGTAAGTCTGGCATTCTGCAATTTTCGTCTTTCCGCGGGCGAAAACACCTGGCTGACCATGAACACCATCTCCAGTTGGACTCCCAACCACCCGCTGCTCGTCTTCCTTGCCGCCCGGGGCATCGTCTTGGCCAGGTCGACCTGGCCGCGGAACCAGCCGCTGCCGTACCGCGGCGAGTTCAGCACCGCGCTGGGCTTCGCCTGGGAGACCAACGTCGACTTCAAGAACCTTTAGAGGGTTCTTGAACCGACTCCTCTCGCCATGTTGGACCGCCATGGGCTGCACAAGATCAGAGTCCCGAGCCGACGTCGAAAAGTTCGCCATCTCGCCCGCATCACAAGTCGAAGCTGGAAGCCGACCATTTTGTCCGGTCGCCACGAGTCAAGTTGGAGTTTGCACCATTTTCGCCTTGGTTGCCACGGTCGGTCGGGGTGCTGCACCCTTCACAAGTTTGGAGTCCCGAGTCGCAAGTCAAGAAGCCGACCATTTCGCCCGGTCACCACGAGTCGGAGTCAGCAGCACCACATCACCCTAGTCGCCACGTCCAAGCTCCAGTTTGCACCATTCCGCGCTTCACACAAGGTCTCGAGAGGAGGACAAGACGACGCTTGCTTGCGACGACGACAGCAGCAGCAGCAGCAGCAGCGGTAGCATCGATATCACCAACCGCCAAGGGCGAGCACAAGGACAGTCGACAAGGACAACGAGGATTTTCAAGAGGGACGCGATGATTTTGATGATTTTCAAGAAGGACCGCGAGGGCATTCGGCGGGGAACCACGGAGGCAGGGACATCCAAGAGGGGTCGCAAACGGCGATACCCTAGAGGAGGACGCGCAGCTGGTTTCATGGCTTGGAAGGACGCAGTGGAATCTTCAGGGCACCGGAGTATGTACTAGACGGACTGGGCGGCCTTTTCTTTCTCATTCTTAGCTGGGCTCTTCTGCGTCGGCGGAAGATGCCTTAATTTTCCGACCCTGGACGGCGCAATGGGATTTTTTGTTCTGACTGACAATGCTTGGGTAATTGCCTGCTGCTTGGTGACCTGTGTGTAGCTCTGCCTTCTTCCCCTCGCGACCTTCCTCGCTGCTCTGACTCCCCGCCACCCCCTCGCCTTTTCATTCCCAGCTGCTCTTTGGCTTGCAACCTGACCTTGCTCCTTCTCTGTTCCCGCTCCCTGCTGCTCCCGTCGCTCCCCTCCATGATTCACCCGCCTTCTCACTTTGTCCCCATGGCCCCGAGCGCCCTCACTTCACCACACCCACCTCTCCCCTCCCTCCTTCCCCCACCCCTTTTCCCATACTTCCTTGCTTTACGCAACCTGCACCGCTGTGATGTCTAACAAGACCAGAATTGCGCTCTATCAAGCCAATCATGCAGATTGAGAAAGCACCGTGTCCCACACCTCCCGATCCAGAAATGCATGCCAGTTGAGTTCACACAAAGATCCGTGCGTCTCCCCCAGCCGGTCAACATGCAAGCAAGTTGAGCCTGGCTTCCCACGCCCGAGCCCCGATCCAAAACCCCAGCGAGCAGAAGTAAAAAACCCCGAGCTGGACACAACCCCCGCACGCCACGCACGCGGAACCCGGCCCGGCCCGCAAACGATCAGATGCATGGAGCGCTTTCCCTGCCGTCCTGCTTGCAACCTCGACGGGAGTGGCTGGCCATGTTGCACCATTCCATCGACTCCGCAGGGTTTGTTTGCAGGGCGTGGCCCCGTGGTGGCGCGCCCCCGTTCCCCTCCGAGACCCCCAGGTTCGTGTTGTGACGTTGACATTACGGCACTGCTGCGTCTCGTCTAGCCCCGGCGCGGATACGAAAAACAGGGCGGCTGGACAAAGAACTGTCTTGTCGGGTTCCTCAGGTCGGCGTGCTCGACGGATCAAGACGCCGTGCGACTCTGAGAACAGAAAGAGATGGGGTTGTTGGGTTCGCGCGGGGGTAGGTGAATGGCGATGGTGGTGGTTGACGGTCAGGAAGTTGAGGACTCGGATGTCCTGCCCGGACACCCAGCGAGTGGAGGGAGGACAAGGCTCGGGGGAGGATGCAGTGCCTCGTGAGATGGAGAGTGGAAAGTACTTTAAGATGATCAAGCCACCGCTCGTGTCCTCCAACTGACGTACTCGGCGCTCGCCAGATCTCTTTTGAGAACGAAGTTTCAGCGAATCCCATCTCAGGCTGCCCATCAACTCAGCATTGCATTTCTGCCACACACAACACACACCCACACACACAGAGAGAGAAAGACACGCACAACCATGGCGACCCCCGACCCAAAGCCCCCCACGCAGACCATCATCGACCAGCAGGCCCAGGTCAAGGCCACCCTGCCGTTCGACGACACCATCGACTTTGACGACGCGGGCGCCGGCCTCCTGGCGGAGAAGGACCCGAACCAGGTGGTCAACGCCGCCGGCAAGGTCGTCTGGGACAACAACCAGTACAGCTTCCTCTCGGCCAACGCCCCCGACACGGTCAACCCGAGCCTCTGGCGCCAGTCCCAGCTGGCGGTCCAGGCCGGGCTCTACCGCGTCACCGACAAGATCTACCAGGTCCGCGGGCTCGACCTCTCCAACACGACCTTCATCGAGGGCGACACAGGCATCATCGTGATCGACCCGCTCACGTCGCGCGAGTGCGCCGCCGCCGCCCTCCAGCTCTACCAGGACAACCGCGGCCACGGCAAGCCCGTCCTCGCCATGATCTACACCCACTCACACGCCGACCACTTCGGCGGCGTCAAGGGCATGATCTCGGACGCCGACGTGGCCGCGGGGCGCGTCTCCGTCATCGCCCCGGAGGGCTTCCTCGAACACGCAGTGTCCGAAAACGTCTACGCCGGCACCGCCATGTCCCGCCGGGCAGCCTACATGTACGGCGCGGCGCTCGCCCGCGGCGCGCAGGGCCAGGTCGGCGCCGGGCTGGCCAGACCGTCTCGACGGGCGAGATCACCCTCATCGCGCCGACCGACACCATCACCACCACGGGCGAGACCCGCACCCTCGACGGCGTCACCCTCGAGTTCATGATGGCGCCCAACACGGAAGCCCCCTCAGAGATGCTCATCTACATCGAATCCGAACGCGCCCTCTGCGCGGCCGAAGACGCAACCCACACCTTCCACAACCTGCTCACCCTCCGCGGCGCCCAGATCCGCGACCCGCATGGCTGGGCCAAATACCTCACCGAGACCATCGACCGGTACGCGGCCAAAACCGACGCGCTGTTCGCTTCGCACCACTGGCCCATCACGGACCCCGCGCGCATCCGCCCCTTCCTCACCCTCCAGCGCGACCTGTACGCCTACGTCCACGACCAGTGCCTGCGCCTGATCAACAAGGGTTTCACGGGCCCGGAGGTCGCGGAGCAGCTGGTTCTCCCGCCCGCCATCGACCGCGCCTGGGGCGCGCGCGGGTACTACGGGTCAACGAGTCACAACGCCAAGGCGGTGTACCAGCGGTACATGGGGTGGTTTGACGGGAACCCGGCGCATCTGTGGGAGCATGTACCCGTGGAGCGCGCCGCGCGGTATGTGGACGCGCTCGGCGGGGCGGACGCGACGTTGGCGGTGGGCAAGGCCGCGTTTGACCGGGGGGATTTTCGCTGGGCTGCGGAGCTGTTTAATCATGTTGTGTTTGCGGATGCCACGAATGAGACCGCGAGGTACCTTTTGGCGGACACGTACGAGCAGATGGGGTATGGGGCGGAGAATGGGCCGTGGAGGAATTTCTTTATTTCTGGCGCGGTGGAGTTGCGGACGGGTAATTTTGGGACGCCGACGGCGACGGCGTCGAAGGATGTCGTCGGGGCGATGACGGTGGAGATGGTGTTGGATTCGTTGGCCATCAAGATCAATGGGCCCGCGGCGTGGGATGTGCAGGCGAGTTTGGATGTGGTGGTGACAGATGGGGAGCAGTTGACGTACCACACGTGGTTGTCGAACGGGGTGCTGGTCTACTCGACCGCGCCGCAGGACAACGTGGCTGAGGCGTTTGTAAGTGGGACTGCGAAGGCGCTGACCGCAATGGCGGCGGTCGGATTCGACCCGGCCAAGTTGACCGCCGCCGGGCTCGTCGTCTCGGGGGATACCTCGGCGCTGACGAGGCTGGATGCCCTGCTGGATCCGGGTGACCCGAACTTCAACATTGTCACGCCGTAGGCGAGAGTGTGCTGTTTGTGGGGTGGTGGTTTGATCCGTTCCGGGGGAGCGGGTTAAGGTTGGCAGTGGGATGGCTTTTTGATCAGCTCAGGGATAGCGGGTTGTGTTGTGGGGTGGTGTTTTGATCCGCTCAGGGGTAATGAGTGGTGGCGACTTGGGACTTCCACCGCTTGCACCGGAAAACAACCGATAATTGGCGGTACTTCGCGCTAGGACTGATAGTCTGTATTTGCTTTAGCTGAATATAACGCTGTCCAAACCCAAGTCCTTCTGCCTTGGTATCTTGAGTGCCTGGCAACTCCTGCTGACAGACACCACCACCTCGTCCACAAATGCCCTCAGCCCCCAACCACGGGCTTCAACATCCCAAGAGTAAGCATCGGAGAGATATCTGGCCGACCAAACCGGCCTCTCTCACAATTTCGCTGCACAATATTGCCCACGGTTAACAGTTCCCAGAATTGTTCTGGCTAAACTCAGCTCGCTGATTGCGTGCAGCGCTCTTCCCCTCCTCATGCAAGATAGACGGCTCCCGCCGTTTACTTGACGCCAATCAGGCATCTTGTGTAGCGAACGCCTGCACGGCGTAACGAGCGGCTGCATGTCTGCTCACTACACCCCGTGGGTAAAGTTGGACACGTTTCTGGACGAGAGGCTGCGCCCGGTTGGTGGGCGGTCTCATGTTCGGTGCTGCTTCGCCAGAGCCGATGCCTGGCCAACCAACGCCTGTCGTATCACCATCACTGGTCTCAGTCGGCCCTTAGTCTGCGGTGCGACGGAGCTTCATACAGGAGGCGGGATCTCTTCCGGATTCACCCAGGTCAGTGGCGTTTGTACATGCGTCGGGGCGGTTCGAATCGAGTCCCTGCGTCTGGGCATGTTTACGAACTCGGACACCGAGTCAAAGCAACGTTGAGTACGGATTTTGGCAACCACACCTCCACCTCGTCTTCGACTGCTCAGAGCTGAGCAAGACCAGCCACACTCGGTTTCATGCACGCCAATTCCCGGCAGTTGAAAAGCACTCCGTGTTGAGATGCTGGCCGCCAGACGACGGAATGTAAAGTGACGGAAGTTGCAATTTAGCCTGGCTCTCGCAACACAGGTTGTGGATGATTCCTCTAGGGGTGAACTGGATGCCTCGTCGCGATGGCTAAGTTGTAGCAAGAACTTCGATTGCTGGATGACTGCCAGAATATGGGCAACAATGGTCAGGTATAAACGGGGACTCCAGCTCTCAATCCAAACCTCACCCACCCCACTGTGGCAAGAGCTCGCGTGCTCCTCCGTCACCTTACCCCGAAGACAAGCTTTGATCAGCATCAAGTGCCGACTGGCACTACGCTAACATCAACCGACTGTCACCTCTGCAGGATGTGAACTTGGTTAGTCAGCGGAGATGGAATCATGATGCAGTCGAGGACCCTGAGGCAGAATGATGGGATGCAACGCTCCAACGTGGGACTCCAAGCCTCCTGTGCCGTCTACATGCAGTCGTCAAGATCCGAAACCTCACAGCCAACATCATGGCCGGATTAGCGAGGAACAATATCTTGAATCCTACTGTATCACGAACGTCGACGCCACAGCCGCAATATCGCCGACGACGAGTCCAACCGTCTCGGCATCCGGCTGGGCACCCACATGAGAGCCAGCCATCAACACCAACATCTTCACGATGTCGGCAATTTACACGATGCTCAACGAGGAATCGTGAAGCGAACGGCGAGACACCGGATATGAACGTCCAACCGGAATCATGAGTGAAGCGAGACCTCCACCTCAACCCTCTCGCCTTGCACCACGTCCCTGAACACACTTCGCCCATCATCGCCACTCGAAAAGTATAAGAGGAGGGCTCTCTCCCCTTTGGCAAACCTCAGATCATCACATCCAGACAGACAGACAACACCCAAACAGACCAGCAACTAGCACCCAGCACCTCCAACTCAACCGCAAACATGCAGTTCACCGCCATCACCGCTCTCGCCATCCTGGCCCCCGTCCTCGCCCTTCCCAGCGGCGATGCCCCCGAGGTCCGCGCTCTGGTCCCGGACATGACTCCCCGCGCGGCCTTCAACGAAGCCGAGGGCAAGTATTTCCCCTGACTACACCCTCACCCTTTCCCCCCCATCCCCTTTCACAACAATTTCCTTACTCCCCGTCTCGGCATGTGAACCACCCCTCGCTCCGTCGCAACACCAAGAGCCAGGAGACGTCTACGAGAGATTTGACTAACGAGCCCGCAGTCTTCGCCTTCGCCATCCCCGCCGGCTGCAGCATCCTCAGCTGCATCAACGTCATTGGCGAGGCCGTCTGCATCGCTGATGCCATCGAGCAGGAGGACTGGAAGAACATCTTCAAGTGTGCCAAAAAGAAGGAGGTCAGTCATTCCTACCGCTTCTCCCCGTTGCCCATTGGACTGAGTTGATGCTGACAGAGAGACAGATCTGCGGCTGTGCTGGTTGCTTCAGCGCTCTGGGCGGTTTCTTGGAGAAGTATGGCCTTTGCTAAAGAGCAGGCCACACCGGTTTACCAATGGGTTGGCCTGGACAGGGGAAAGCGGAGAGGGGGTGCTGAGAGTGCAAGGGAGGTGGGTTGTTGTGTACGTCTTGCAGATAAGCGGAGGTTGTCAAGGAATTTGCAGGATTTTTTTTTTGACCGCGGAGAGTGCCACAAAATGTGACGCAAGACTGAGCAAGAGCATGCCGCTTGGTGAGGTGTTGCGAAGGAGGGTTTGAGCTGAAGGAACGTGGAGTGTCTGATGGCCTGGGCTAAGGACCGAATTGCCTCACCGAATCATCAGGATGAAGTAACGTCGATTCCGGACATGTTGGGGAGGATGGTTCGGCGTCAGAGAGCTCTCAACCACGCAGATATTAGCAAGCATCGTGCATTAACATCCCACTATCTATGCGTCCATCTCCTACCCCAATGCCCCCATATCCAAGAGCCAACTCTAGCCCCCTGAACACTCAACCCCTTTCCCATCACTCCTCATAAAATACCAAACACCTCACCTCAATACTCTCCCGCCCCTTAACCCCCACCGGCGTCTGCGGATCCACAAACGCCGTATGTGGCGTCAGCGCCGCAACCCCCTCCCTCCCTCCCTCCTTTCCCTGGCCCCAACTATCAAAGCACTTAATAAACAACACCTCCTCCGGCGTCATATCCTTGACATAATAAAACCTATGCCTCCCCGGCTCCTCCCCCTCCACAACCCCATACGTCTCCCCCTTGACCTCGTACCCCTCCGTACTCAGCCCCTTTTCCACATCCGGCAGCGCCTCCTTCCCCCGATCATCATCATCCCCCCCGGGCGTCCGATGATGCAACGGATACATCAAATCAACCGGCACCAAATCCCCCCCCTTCGTCGTCCGCCAATCCACAACCGCCAACGGAAAATCCTCCGCCGCATGCCCGATCGGCCGCCAGACATTAATCAACTGGAACCTCTTCTTCAACAACCCCTCCGCCTCCCCATCCTTAACATGCCTCCTCACCCTTGCCGCCGCCGCAGCAGGCGTCTGGTCAACATGCACCTGCTGCACGGGCTGGCGCGGCGATTCCGGGTCGTGCTTGCGGATGGTATGATCAAAAATCTCGACGCGGGCGATCTTGCCGGGGAGTTTGGCGCGCAGGAGGGCTTCAACCTCAGCGTAGTAGCCCGTGCGGACGGTTTCTTGGGAGGTGAAAGTTTTTTCGGCGGCGGGGGAGTCGTGCAGGGCGAAGCCGGCGATGTCGATGTTGGTTGCGAAGCCCGGGGTGGGAGGGGAGGGGTTGGTGGGGGAGAGGACGTCGCGGATGTTGGTTACCGAGCGGCGGCGCGGGGTGAGGGTGAAGGAGCGGAAGGGGCCGTCGACTTTGGACCAGGGTTTCGTGCCCGCGGGGACGGAGGTCGGGTCCAGGTAGAAAAAGTCGCCTGTGGTGGGCATTTTCGGCGGGCTGTAACTTTGGTGGATGGGGAGGTTGTGGGCGTGGGGGGTTGGGTGGTGAAGTGTGGGTTTAGGGGTGATGGGATAAAATATGCTGGCGGGGGTGTTGAGTTTGAGATGAGGGGATGTTTGTGGTTTAAATCTTCAGAGATTGACGCCCTGCGAGTGACGCATGGTGTGGATTATTAATGGCCATGGCGTGGTGGAGATGGGTAATCGCCTATTTGTAACTCGGACTTCAGCCAAGGCTTGTCGTGGAAGATGGAAGATGGTTAGCGCGGCGGGACAACGATTCTACGGGAACAACTCGGATCAGGGCGAGGGAGTAGGCGGAGTAAATATCTTCATAGGGAAGACGAGGTGGGGCAAGACATGAAGAAACAATCAGGCTCATGGCTCCTGTCCATTCAGTCAACCAACTCAATAACTCACTCAGGCCAAACCCTTCCCCACATGTCGCCATTTCCCCCGCGGATGAGAACACACCCCCGAACCCAAAGACGACGGCCATCCCAGCAACCCAAACAGTAAGCCAAACTAAGTATGTAATACATCAACAGCCAGCCAGCAACCAGAAACGAACCCATCCCAAACCACACCCCAAAAGAAAACCCCAACCCCTCCCACCCCCTCATGTCCGCCTAACTGTCAAAAACAGGCCCATAAGCCGGAATCCCCCTCGTCTCCAAACTATACACCAAACTCTGCGTCATCCGCTGGTTACTAATCACACACACCGCATCCGCCCGAAACTCCCTCACCAACCTCAGCACAACCGGCAACATATCCACCCTCCCCGAAACATCCGTATCAATCACCACCGCGTTCCGATCCATAACCCTCACCAAATCCAGCGTCCGCTGCCCATACGTCTTCAGCGGGCTCCGCGTCTGCCAAACAACCCTCATCGCGGGGCGCTTTGGGTCCGCGATGAAACCCAGACAGGGCCCGATCCCGGAGCCGGTGGCGACGACGATGATGCGCTCAAACATGCGCAGGATGTAGCCGAAGCCGTACGTCGGCACGCCACGTTTCCAGAGGGTTGTAGGGGGTTTAGTGATTGCGTTGCGTGTCCAGTCGCCGGCTTTGGAGACTAGGCAGGAGAAATTGCTCCCTGGGGTGTCGCAGTGGTCTGGAAAGGTGGCGAAGCCATGCCAGTCACGTAGGGGATGCCGCGCGAGGCTGAGGCCTTGCGCGAAGTTGACTTTGGCGTGGGAAAAGTGCAGGCGGATGGCGTGGGCGGAGAGGGGTTCCGGGGTGACTTTGACGCGGCGGAGGAGCAGCCAGGGGTGGATTGTGGCGATCGTGAGGATGAGGAGGAGCCAGAAGGCGGGGAGGTGCAGGAGGAAGGTGCCTAGGGGGAGGGGTTGTTGCGTGCCGAGGAGGAAGACGAGGGCCCAGAAGAGGGCGAGGATCAGCCAGTTTGCGAAGCGGTGGGTTAGTTCGAAGATGTCGTGGTGTTTGGCGCGGAAGGTGGGGTGGGCGACTGCTATTATTGCGAGGAGGAGGGCCAGGACGAGCCAGACGAGGACGAGGACCGCGATAGAAATGGGGGAGGGTTGGAACTGGTAGGTGGTTTGGGCTGCGAACCCGATGTACCACACGCAGGAGGCGACGCCGGTGCCGGAGTGGAGGCCGCCGATGTGGGAGACGCGGGCGGCGAAGCGGCGCAGGCGGATGGGGGCGGAGCGGGGGACCGCGCCGAAGGTGAGGTAGAGGGCGTTGAGGACCAGGGGCTGGCGGCAGAGGCCGCAGACGGCGAGGTTGACGGCTGAGGCGTTGACGAGGTCGATGGGGGCGGCGCCCTTGATCATGAGGATCATGAAGCCGATGGCGTTGCCGATGAAGGCGAGGGTGAAGAGGCGGCGGTAGACATTGAGGGCGGTGTAGCGGATGAAGCCGAAGCGTTTTTGGGAGTAGTCGTCGGCTTCATCGCGCTGGGCTTCGAGGTCCGGATGGGCGGGGCGCTTCTCATTGGTGATGGATGATGTGGATGACGAGGCGGGTTGTCTTGTCCCGGAGGTGACTGACGAGGCAGCGGAGGCAGAGTACGGTCCTTGCTTCTCATCGATGGAGTCGATGGTGTAGTATGAGGATGTCGATGTTGTGGAGTCGGTCCTCACGTGTGCGTGGGCGGGGGCCTTGATGACCGCCGCATTGCTCGGAGCAGACGGGTTTGTAGGTTGATCCATGGTGTGGGACGGGAGGGAAGCGAGACGGCGTGAGGTCCTGTGCAACTGGCTGACGGATCACAGAGGGCATTCCAGCCATATATGCGATGGTGGTCCCTGGTCGCGAGCTCTCTTCCGTCGCGGAGTTTTCCCACCCTCCCCCTCCTGCCCTCCTGGTGAGGAGCGGGAGGGGCAGCGGGACCATGCCGCGGCGCCAATCTCCAAGGGCTCCGCCTCCCTCGGTCTGACAATGCGCGTCGGAAAGGCGGTCATGGCTGGCGATTCGCTGGCTGCATGCCCGATGGTGTTGTCGTCGGCGTGGCGGGTGGTTGGCGACCGGAGTTTCTCATCCAGCGCGGTCGTGCAGCTGCAAGCGAAACCGGTTGTTCAGCGGCTACCTCTTACTCGATCAAGGCGGAATCGGCATTCTCAGGGTCGGGCGAAGGCATCCGGGACCTAAGGGAGGCGGGTGGTGGAGCGGCGAGGGCGGAGATGCCAATCGGAGTTGTTGACAATGAAACTCCAGGCCGACGAAGGAGCGGGCGACACGAGGACGGATGCGCATGCGCAGGCCGCCGCGCGAGATCGGCCGCCCGATTATGCTCCATTGATGCGAGGGCTGTCTGAGAGGCTCACGGGTGCCTTCGGTCTGGCTTCTGCATGCTGCGGGTATTGGCGTTCGTGGTGGTGTTGGGCGCACAGGATCGTGCATCGCGGATCACGGTCTGAGATGGGCGGTTTCGTGCCCAAAAGGTTGGCCTGCCGCCGCCCCCAGGACACGGGATTTGCGAAACAGAAATGGAATTGCCATGGCCCCAAGGAGAATGCCAGAGGCCGCCATGTGGCTGTGTTCCTGGTGTGTGTTCATGTCCTGGCTAGGTCAATCGGTCAGTGAGATCCAGATGCAGACACGGGATTCTCGGAGTGCGGACAAACTCTTGTTGCAGGCTCAGCTGTCGCGAGGTCGGCGGTAATTCGGAGCCGGATGGTGGTGAGAATGATGGGGCAATAAATGTCCAATATGCGTCGCTTGGCAAAGTATAATATCGATGTGAGGAATGGAGGTTGTTGGGAGCTGGTTCCATGTTGGTTGTTCAGTGCATGTTCGTTGCCTGCCTGATGCGTTGGGCATTGCACGGATTGGGAAATCCAGGCCGTGTTGTAGTGGGCAATGGCACTGTAGGACAGTGCTGGCTGGGGCGACAGGGGTCGGCTGGGCCCTGGCGATAACGGAGCTTCAGCTCTCCAGCCCTGGATTCTCGTTGGCTGCTTCACCAAAGTCCGTCGCGACCATCGCCGACTTCAACTGACAAACAAAACGGCCGAGTCAAGCTGACGCGACACAGATGGGCGGCAATGATCGCCGGGGCAATCCTGTCGACAACTGCATCTCGGCCGTGTAATTATCTAGGTCAGAAGCACATGGCATGACGCTACCTTTGGCTCCGCGCTGGTATTCTGCGTCGTCGTTTTGTGCGGAACCCGTCCGATCCACCTGCTCAGGCTGGAGTTTCTGAACCTCGACGAGACATCACAAAAAAATCGACGACGTGGCTGGGGCCTGTAAGTCGCTGCCATCTTCCATTAATATTATCAACATCTAGTTGCCCGGCTACCACCTGAAGCCGCATTTCCTCCGCCGCCCGCCCCCGGCCCACGTCGAGGCCTTCGATTGCCTCCTTGCCGTGGTTGACCATTCCAGGACAGGCAGTCGAGTCCTGCATCTGACACAATGCTGTGCCAGAATCACGCGTCCTCTGACCTCCATCATCCAGAACACCAGACTCAGACGGCCACCTCCCGCCGACGTCATCTCCTTCCACAAGCAGGTCGCGCCAATCAGTCTTCGTCAGGCTGTGCTCGTCAATGGCCGCGAGTCTGTCTTGAACCGCCGCAACAAACAAACACACCGAGACTGTTCGGGCCATCCATGGGCGGCCAGTATCGGGGCACGCTCCGATACCCAACCTGCGCCTTGCCCAGGCGGGAGCCTTATCCAAGCATCTCAGGTCGGCGACCAGCTGCGTCGGTTGCCTCGGAGTTTCACCATGTTGATGCGGATGCCCACGAGGGTGTTGAAGGCGGGCGTTGCAGATGGGTGGTGAACAATTCGCTTGGCACTAGGTACCCGAGTGCGCCCTGGTGGCGAACAAGTCGTGGAAACCCGGCTCTGGGACTTCGGGTTGGACCGCGAGAAAGCTGGGATGGTTCGCCGACCAACCCCGTGCCGCCCTGGCGTGATGTGGAGCGCGAGCAGGTGTTTCGCCGCCCAAACCTACCCGTCCGCCTGGGACAGATACGAGCCTCCATTCCTCCCGCCCTGTACCTTGATCATCTCTCGATCGCGGGCGGGGCCGACCGCCGGTTCGGGTTCCATGGCTCGCCACCATCACCATCCACCACTGCACCGCCCCCCGCTGGCCCAATCGTCGACCCCCAGTCGCGCCTCCACACCGACGACAGCGGCGTTGGCGTAGGCCCTCGGTCCACCCGCCGTTGCTGGAGCTCCAGCTCGGCAACCGCGTCTTCCGCCCACCGCTCGGCACCGTCGGTGTGGTACGCGGCCCGATCTTCGAGGCTGATATAATGCCAGTGCTCGTCCCCCTCAATGTCGGAGATGGTGTCGATTCCCGAGAGACAGAGCGGGGCCTTTACGCGTTTCTGTTTCGCGCCCGTGGGGGTCCCACCGATCGTTACTAATGTCGCCGACGGTTGTTGCTCAGGTCCGGAGCTTCCGAGCGCCTTGTCTCCAAAGATCTTCTTGATGAGAGGATAGAGGCAGGGAATGCATGCCCCAATCAAAACGCAGCTTCCTTCAATTCTGATCAGGCTGGTGTGTCAGACAGGGTCACTGACGACGGGCTCGGGGTCACCCGGACTTCGCGGGAAACACTCACGTTGTCCAGAGCACAATGGTGGCGACATCATAGGTAAAGTCGATCAGGTCGATGGCGGGAACACTGAGCGAGTAGGCTTTGTACGCCCCGACGCCCGCGGCACTATTAACAATTGGGTTGGTTAACATCGGAACAAACCACGACCGTCCCGAGAAACTCACCAGTATCCAAACCCCAACGCGGACGACAAGGCCAGCTTCTTCCTCCAGTTCATAATCTGCCGACACATCACAACCGTCGGCCAGAGCGCCAGGTAAAAATCCCCGAGGGCCGAGACCGACGCAAAGACAATCGAATACTCGATGGCAACCCGGCGGTCCCAACACACACCCTTGACTGCACCCCACTGTGCCGCCGCTGGCGTGCACTGTGCCAGGTTGATAACGAGGTTGCCGACTAGCATGATGGCAAAGGCTATTGAAACAACCCAGAGGACAATCGTGTGTCGTGGGCCTGGGTGGAGGATCTGGACGAGGAGGATGACGACGGCGAATTTGGGGGTTGCGAAGAGGATTATCCCCGGCTCAAAGGAGATAATCATGAACATCAGTGCCCGCTGGAAGTCCTCGCGCGAGAGCGTCGCCATGTGCTTGCCGAATCCGTATGACGTTGAGAGAACCGTCAGGGTGAAGTAGGCGATGCCGGCGACCTGAAGAAGAGCATCAGTAAATCCGGGGTGGGTGCGCGTTTCACGTTTCAGGGGCACAACCCACGATGCAGAAAATGACGATAAAGTCATCAATCCTCAGCTTCCTGATGGATATCAACCGGCAGTAAACCCGGGCCACCACAAACAAAAACGCTAGCGCGATCAACGTCCCCGCGACGCCGAGTATCAACGGCCGCTTATCCTCCGCCGCCCAGCCCGGGTACGGCTCAACAACTGGCGGGGGCGCCGTCATGTTGTCACCATGCGGGCGCGCGATTCCCGCCGTTGTGCGGGCATGGTCGGCGGTGTCAAGCCCCGGGGCCGGCGGCGTCGTCGTCGGTGTCGGGTTCAGCGTGTAAGGGTAAGGTGGCAGCAGCATGCTGCAGTGGTAAGAAAGGGGTCGCAACTGCGGCAACCACAACGGCCGGCGGTCAACTGCTGGTGCTGCTGGGTTTGGCTCATCTTTGCGCGCAGAAAACGCAAGGAGGGAAGCCTGTCACAAGAAAGCTGCTGCAAGACGAATACTCCAGTGATCTGCACCCGGTGGCAACGGACCACCACAAACGGTCTGGGCGCTTTTGGTCTCTCTCTCTCGGGGAGCGCAGGGTAGGGAGAGGGGGGGCGGCGCGCGGCATGAGGGTTCCTTAACCGGGGGAGCCACCCATGACGGCACCATGACCTCCACACAGGCACGACCTTCTCCGCAGGGACAACGCGCGGGAAGGGGGGGAATTTCGCCAGCGGGAGGGGATGGGAACCCTGTCTTTTCGGGCCTTTGCGACGGGGTAGGCCCTGGGTTGGGGGATGGTCGAGACGTGGCGGAGGCGCGAGGAGGTCGGACCCGGGAACCCGGGTAATGCGGTCGTTGAAAGGTGGGTGCTTATTGGGCGGTGCGGATCATTGCCACGTGGGTGGTGAGGGAACGGGTTTCCGGGGAGAGGACGGGGAGAGGACGGGGTAGGTGAAGCTGAGCTTGGGGCCGCGGTTTGGTTCCGAGGGAGTTCGCCACCGGGTGGTTTGGGTGGAACGGGGTGTGAGGTGGGGAGGGGCGTTGTCACGGGGACGGTGGTCTCGGGATGATCGCACTTTTGGGAAGAGGGTGAGATGTGGTGTCAGAAGGCATCGTGGGATTGGGTATAGTGTGTCTGAACTGTGAGTCCGGTGTCTCAATCCCTTATCGGAGGAACTGACATCTTGCTGACGGCGCCATACCAAGGCCACCCTAACGAGATCGACGGTGCGAGAACTGAAGTGGGCGAGTTAGTCCAAAGGCTCTCCACACATTCGGCCTCGAGAATGAGGCTGACACTAGCACATTAACAAATGCCGTTGCTGAATTTATCCGGAACGAGGCGTCCTATGAGAACCACCGCTCTCTTGTTAAGCTCCGTCGATCTCGATAATCCTACTCGGCCCTGTGGATACACCACTCGACGAGGATCGACGCCGGCGTCCTCAGCAAGGCAATCATTGCTTGGCCCCTTCTCAATCTCCGATCGACGGGAACGGCGGCTCCCGTACTCCGATACTCGTTTCACTCACCCTCCCCGCCCAACGGGTCGGCGACCTGAATCCCCAGCCGCAGCACCTTCCCCCAGCCACATCTCTCAGCTCTCAGGGCTTACACTTCCCCTTCCCATCCCCCCTCACAAACGTCTTCCTCAAAATCGGCACCTCCACCGCCGCCGCCTGGCCCTCGGCACCGCCCTCAACCTCAAAAATAAACAAATCCGCCCCCGCGCCCCCATACCTCACCGTATCCAACGCCCCCCACGCAGCACACCCCGTCCCAGCCGGCAACCCCACAGCCCCAATCGTCCCCCTAAACGCAATCCTCCCCCCCTTCGTCCCCGTCGTAGAAGAAGTAGGATACAACCAAACCCCCATCTTCACCCCGGCGGGCGCCCCAACAAGCGGGCCAACCAACCCCATGACATCCGTCCCGTTGCTCACAAGACTGTTCACAAACAACCCCGTCTCGCCATCTCGCAGGGTAATCTCCACCACCGATCCATCCGCAATAGTATAATTCCCAGCAAACCTCTTCCCCGCCTCTTCCCTGGCCGCCGCCTCCCCAGCCGCAAAAAAGATCCCATCAACCTTCTCCTGCAACCACGCATACGTCGCGGCCGACTGCCCGCCGGCAGTGAGCATGACATACCCCAACCCCTGCGCGGGCGACAGCGCTAACAATGACAAATACGCGCCCACCGCGCCCTGTTTGGTGTAGACATCAAGCGGCGCGCCTCCGCTGGGGAGGGTGAGTCGGGGGATCTCCCAGGGTCGGCCGAGGGAGAGAGCAAGGTTGGCGGTGTGGGAGTGGGGTTGCAGCCAGGAGCGGGTGAGGGCAGGCGGGAGGAGGGTGGAGCGGAGGATGGAGAGGGCGAGGGTGGTGAGGTCGGTGGGGGTGGAGTAGTAGCCTCCGGCGCTGCGGGCGGGGGGGTTAGTGGGTGGTGGCCATGGAGGGGGGCAGATGTGGTGGGGCCAAATGGGGAGAGGTGCTAGAATGGGTGGTGATAAAAAGGGAGGGGAGGCTTACGGAGATTCTTCGCCGAAATCGAGGTCCCAACCATCCAGGACGAGGGCGTTGGACGCGTTGGTAGGTTTGGTAAGGAAGGTGTGGGTCAGCTTGAGGGGTTTGAGGAGCTGCTTGTCGACGAGGGTGGTGAATTTCTTGTTGGTGATCTTCTCGACCGCGTAGGCGAGGAGTTGGAAGGCCATGTTGGAGTAGGCCGGGGTGTGGTGGGTGGGGGAGATGGGGTAGGTTCGGGCGATCTTGGCGAGGGATTCTAGAGGTGGGTTAGGGACTGGTACCGAGCGGGAGGCGGCGGGAGGCGCTGGGAGGGTGACATACCTGCACGAGTGCATGCCCGCAGGCCGGAAGTACCGCACTGGATTTGCTCGGTTGTGTTCAGCGCTGGGATACCGGGGATGCCGGGCGGGAGGTAAGGAGCGATGTCGCCGAGGGCATCTGCGGTGGTCAGCATCGAGCATAAGGCGTTTGGTCTGTCTGAGTGTGGACTTACAATCCCGAGCAATGCCGCTCAAATAGCTGGCCAGGGCTCCCAGCGTAACCTCAGACCAGTCCGTATTGTACACCGGGTCTTGAACCTTTAGCTTTGCGAGCTCAGGCACGTACTTGGTCACCGGCTCGGTCCAGTACTTGTCCCCGAGCTCAGCCAGCGTCGTGTACACGGTCATGACCTTGGAGATACTGCCGATGCGGTACAGGGTGTCCGGGCCGACCGACGGTCCATGGTGGTAGTCAAACAGGAGTTTGTCCGAATTCCGCGAGAAGACTTGGATAGAGAACGCGGTTCCGTTGTCGAGCTGCCCACTGGCGAGCGCCTTGGTGATTTCGTCATTGAAGCTGGCTTTTGCCGCTGCGAAGACGCCGGAGGAGATGGGGTCGAGAACCTCTGGATATGTAGGGCCAAGGATGGGGCAGTCCTGGCCGAGCGCGAGGCCGGCCAGTGACCCAATGAGGGCGAACGAACGGGTGAATCCCATGTTGCGAGTGTGAGGATGAGACGAGGAGTCTTGCTCACTGAGATACAGTGGGATCATCTGCTTCCAATCTCCTCATCTATATATCCGGCCATCCCGCCCCCAAACAGTCTGGCTCTATCACCATGCTTTTCAGCTGCCTGCCCGCACGTCTGCGTCCTGGAACCCGGGCCGGCCAACGTTGCAACGGCCCTGCATGAAGCCGCATCTCGCGTGGCTAGCCAAGTGTGCCACGGCTGCTATTGGCCCGATCCCTCGCCTTGACATCTCGGTTCCAAGCTCGTGCAGGCTTCTAGCGTTCCCGGCTGGCCCGACCCGGTCCTCCGGGGTCCTCGACAGTAAGCACGGAGGGTTGTTGGGCAGAGACCACGCCTTTTTGCCCCGCGTCCGCGCAGCTCCTCAGCCTGTCATCATTGACTCATGTCGAGATTGGGAAAACACTGTCCTGTCTTGGCTACCTGCCCGAGAGGGTGGAGTTAGCAACTGTTCCCATGATCGCTCAAGCGACACATCTGAGCGGGCGGAGGAAGTGGCCCGTAAAGAAACGACCCAGATCAGCTGAAATTGCTGACAGAATCACCGTTGTTTACCGGCCATGCAAGCGGGGTTAAGAAGTATCTCCCCGGACTATTGAAAACACATGTGCCTTGTACGTTGCCGGCAACAGACAACGCCATCTGCATTCCTTCTTCGGCTTCCCTCGGGGCAATTCGAACCCGCCATCTCATTGAGCCAGGCCCACCGACGTGAGGCTCGCATTTCCACGGCAGTAAAAAACAACTCAGCGTTGAAGTCATTGATGCGACCTGTTCCCCAGTGCGATTCCCATTCGGGTGGTCATAAGCCGTCATAAACTATCCGAGGGGGATAATGCCAGCCTGCCTGGCCGAGGCCCTGGATAGCGTGAGCGTTGGGCACGAATGACACCATCCCGTCAAACTGTTGCTTGCCCTGCGCATCTGCGTAAGACATACATGAATCCTATATCCATCGGTTCTGCTGACCCCAAGCAGTCCTATGGGTATTATTTGCAAGAATGTCCAATGGTCTAAATCAAAGAACCCACTAGACCCGCCTTCCACAACCTTCTCTCCGTCCACGAGCTAACATTACTATGCCCCAGTCCAACGCTTCCAGCCTCCTCAACGCCGCGAGGAAAGAGTGCCGGAATTGACCCAACCTTGGTACGGAAGTCAATACCGCCTCCGGGCCCCCCACCCTCGTCTCGCTGACAGAAAGCGCACACAAATTGCCCGTGTAGGGCATTTTGAAAAAGAATAACGCCTCGAGATAAACGTTTAGGGGGGACGACCGGTGGACAGCCCAGTCACGATAGGTATTGTCGGTGATGCCGTAGCATGGGAGAAAGATGGTTGGCAGGTTGTGGGATCAAATAGGATGAGAAAGGCGTTGCCAGCTTGCCATCGCGTCCCCACCCATAACATTCCCGTTGTTCTCAACTCGCTAGTCATCATAGCATTCTGGGGTCCCTTTTGCCATTGAACATCATCCCCGCCTCTCTCACATCTCTCCAAATACGCCTCATGAGACTTATATTAAGTAGCAGCAAAGGTGTTCAAATCGCTCACATAAGAATGATCGACTACAGTGTAGCACCGAAGTAGTAGCTGGGCCAACTATTATGCATGGATCACGCCCCACCTCCCACCCCTGAGACATTACCCCTGACTGCCGCGTAACACCTACCAGATGCGTCCTAGAGGCGCAACGCGGGGAAGATAGCTGCCATCCATTCAAGCCCGCACCACCTCGGCAAACACTGCCATCACGCTGCAGGAAAGCTTGTTTTGTCGCGTGTGGGGGTGTAGCGGCTGCAGGAGTGGGAGGGCGACATCTTTCACCGAGCTCGATTTGGGAATGAGTGTCCAACGTGGGTGCGACGATTGGACGAGATATGCCCGTCTTGGCAGGTCGTGAACGCCTCAGCCGACTTACACAACGTGGCAGGTGTACATCGGGCGGATGAGAATGCTGGAACTGGACACAACCCGAGAATGCAACGACGGGCTGTGGGAGTTGTTCACATGGAGAGGATTCACAGTGTATAAAGAGGCAAATGCTTGCCGCCTAGGAATCAGTCGTGTAACTCTCCACGCAGCTGGAACTCTCGCCGACAGCAACTCCTCAACACCCCTACCAGGACAAGTCAAATTGAACCACACTCACGACGATGACACGGCTCCTCCCCCTCCTGGCTCTCGCCGTCTCCATCCCCCAGGCCGCTGCTTGGGGCGCCATGGCGCACTACGCCGTCGCCTACGTCGCGACCAACTTCGTCACCTCCACCACCAAGTCCTATCTCCAAACCCTCCTCGCCGACACTTCTACCGACTACCTTGCGACCGTTGCCTCTTGGGCGGACACCTACCGGACCACCTCCGCCGGCGCCTTCAGCGCCCCCTTCCACTACATCGACGCGCTCGACAACCCGCCCTCCAGCTGCGGTGTCAGCTTCAGCCGCGACTGCGGCAGCTCGGGCTGCATCGTCGGCGCCATATCCAACTACACCACCCGGCTGTTGACAACCTCGCTGAGCACAGCTGAACGGCAGATTGCGGCGAAAATGCTGGTGCACTTCCTCGGTGACATCGGACAGCCGTTGCACTGTGAGAACCTTGATGTCGGTGGGAACGACATCGATGTCACTTACTCAGGCTCTTCGACCAACCTGCATTCGGTGTGGGATACCAAGATCCCAGAGCACATCTCTGGCGGGTCGACCAAGGCAATTGCCAAAACGTGGGCGGCCAACTTGACTGCCGGCAAGTCCCCTTTCGGTTTCCACAAGGACTTTCCCCCTTGCCCCTGGCCCCTTTCTCACCCCTGACCGCCCAAAAGAAAACCCAAAGTGCCCGCTCCATTCACTCTCCTTCCTCAGATCAACACCACAAGCACGTCAGAAGCAAACAACTAACGAAGACCAGAAATTACCTCTGGAATCTACACCTCCTCCGCCTCCTCCTGGCTCACAAGCCTGAATCTCGCCAACCCCCAGAGCTCCGCCGTGGCCTGGGCGACTGAGAGCAACGCGCTTGTTTGCAGCGTGGTCATGCCCAACGGCGTTTCTGCGCTGCAGAGCGTGGACTTGTCCGGGAGCTACACTACTGGGGCGACTCCGAGTGTGCGATTGCAGGTTGCTAAGCAGGGGTATCGGTAAGTTTTGTTTCGTTTTTTCCGAGTCTTCTGTTTGGGGTCCGGAACGCGAATGGCTAGAAATCATGGGTGTGATGCTGACAGCGACGTAAACAATAGGTTGGCGAAGTGGTTGGATGCGATTGTGGCTGCTCTCTAGTAGTTAGAGGATGTCAGTAAGGGCGGCGGAGAGAGGTGAGGTGAGTGGGATGGGAAAGGGGTGAGCGCGATTGGGGTTGACGACTCCACCGTCTTCCTGCTCGTTGCCGGCACTTCTCAAACATTCAACACCAGCAGCATGTAGCCAAACCATTTTCATCCATCAATATCGAGATACCGCAGTAGCTCCATCCGTTCCTACCCCCCCCTTCACCCCCATCCACCCCCTCGTCGAAGCCGACACTGAATAAGCGTCGTCCTCGGCTCACCCCCTACAATCATTATCACAGCCACCGCTTCCACCATCTCCCTCATCACCTACCCAGACGAACCCCCCCACCCCCAAACACTCCCAGCCTCCAAATCCCCAATACCTCCCCCTCCCAACTCCCAGACCACCTTTCCCCCCACCTGACTAACCTCATTCCCGTCCAACTCACTCACTCCCTGCCCATCCAACTCACTCACTCCCTGCCCATCCAA